>Ga0233425_10000354_pt1 | contig 120196 bp, 114 predicted proteins | sample Watercolumn_Towu_2_FD_181712 | JGI IMG/M metagenome (GOLD analysis project Ga0233425, IMG submission 181712) | Freshwater microbial communities from Lake Towuti, South Sulawesi, Indonesia - Watercolumn_Towuti2014_140_MG | ecosystem: Environmental > Aquatic > Freshwater > Lake | place...
TACGAGCCACTGATTTCTCGTCCAGTGCATTCCCGCCTATACCGTAAAGAGTATCAGTGGGATATATCATGATCTTTCCTGAAGCTATCGCTTCCTTGACAAAAGAATAATCAGGATTCACTTTTGGCGCCATATTCCTCAGCAGCCCACAAGCTCTTTTATCTCTGCTTTATTCACAAGGCCTTCGTGCTTCTCATCGTTTATAACGATGGTTGGGACTCCGACTATTCCGTAATACGCCTTGAATGATTTGATCATGGAGATGTCTTCTGTATCTGCAGGAAACGCATATGCTCTTACGTTGCTGCACTCTGCCCTGACTTCATCCAGAACTTTTCCCTGCGCAACGCATTCCGGACAGGAATTGTAAGTGGAATAGAAGAACAATACGGGTTCAAGGTTATCATCGCATTCCTGCACATAGCTTCTGAGCATAAGATAGAAACGCATATTAGCAAGGAAATATTTCTTCCTCAGGATATCATACTGGTTGAATATGCTTGTGCTCTTGCTTTCCTCCAATGCCCCGTAGATATTGTAAGTGTTCTGGGCCGCGTCATCCAATTGATCCTTCAGGACAACGCACATTGATTCGCTCTGATTATGAGTCTGCACGAATAATGAGAACAACAATGCGCTTTCCATGCCTTCATTGAGCTCTGCTATCTGTTTTTCAGTATACGCATAGCTCTGGGACTCCACATAGTAGCCGAAGAGTAGGGCTATAGCGAAGATTATGATCGCTGCCACTGCTGCTTTTACAAAAACGCCGTTTTTCATTTCCATCTGTAATCACTTCTGTTAATCTCTTTAAAAAGGCTTATGCAGTAGAAAAGCGAGATCACCGAACCATAGAACATCAGGAAAAGGGTTGTTGCGATCAGATCATGGACTCCGACCTTCTTGTTCCCTATCCTGTGGCTCAGATAGACTGTCAGGAACCAGGGAAGGACCAGAACGAAACCAATTGCAAGCATAGGCATGCCTACAAGCATCATGCTTCTCATATCTATGAACAATGAGCCCAAAACAAAGTTGGCATAGAGATATCTGATGGTCCATATCAGTTGATTAAGGACGAGATATAAGAATGAGAAACTCAATACTGTTCCTGAAAGCTCTGCACTGAATGAGAATGGAAGTATGAATGTCCCGAAAACACCGTATTTTTTGTTGAAAAGCATATCCTGGTATTTCCTTATGTTGAAAAGTTTTCCTCGGTACCACCTCATCCTTTGGCGGTATAACGATTTCAGGTCTCCCGGCACATCTGTGTAGACCACAGCATCAGGAGAATAATCGATTTTGTATCCGTATTTCTTAAGTCTCCAGGCGATTTCAAGGTCTTCAGTTATATTTTGTTCGTCGAATCCACCTACATCCAATAATACTTTTTTCCTGAAGATCGTTGTTGGCCCAGGAGCAACGAAAATCGCATCTATGAATTTTGTAGTGATTTGTGAAAAACCGAATCCAGTAAGATATTCTATGTCCTGGATCTTTCTCAGCATATTGTTGGGATTAGCTACTCTTATGAAACATGTCGCAGCTCCGTTCTTTTCATCTCGTAGTAATGCAGAAACAGCGTATTTGAACGCATTTGGGACAGGATAGGAATCCGAATCCACGCAGGCAACGACTTCTCCTTTTGCCATCTTCACTCCGGTGTTCACTGCCGCCGCCTTTCCTGCGTTCTTCTCTTTCAGTATGACCCTCACGCCTTCTGCATTCTGCAGGATTTCACGAGTGCCATCTGTGCTGCCATCATCTACTACAATTATTTCCAGCTCACCGGGATAGACAGATGCATTTATCGCAGCGATCGTATCAAGGACAGTTGATTTTACATTGTATGCCGGGATGATCACGCTCAGCATCGGCAATTTATCCAATGGCTGGACATTTTTCTCCTTGGTATCGAAATATGCGACAAGCAATGTGATAGTCAGTATCACAAGGAATATATTGGGGATTAGCATTACCCAGAAGTAGCCGAAAAGGCTGATAGATGCGGCTATGACAGCGAAAACAAGGATGAAAGCCAGAATCGTGACCAATGGCCTTGGCTCTCCCCGTATTTGAAGGCTCATTGAGAACGATTAAACAACTTCGAGTTTAAATAGGTTGTGGCTAACTGCAGTAGCCGACAAATGTCCCGAAAATATCTCCCATGATATTATCTGCACATCCGTTCTTGCATTCCATCACAACGCTTTCCACCTTGCCATCTTCGCAGAAATATTCCTTTACGGCAGTATATCCCCCAACGCATTTGTCAGGATATTCATCAAGCCCGTATTTTACGATCCCTGAAACGTCTTTTATCGCTCCTCCGTCAGTGTCAGTGCATTCTTTGTTCACTATGGTTTTTTTCGAGAGGTCGCAGAATTGAGTATCGTTTGCAGGTATCATCATAGTTTTGTTCGCATTTCCTTCGCAATAGTAATGAACCAAGGTCTCAGTATCCTTGCAATAATCATTCAATAGCACAACTGAACCAGTATGGTAATCCATCTTTACATATGCGCCTTTTTGGGTGCAGGTAGGGGGCCAATAGACGCATTTTCCGCTTACACAATGGGATGCCTGCGGACAGGATACGGTTCCTCCGCTTTTAGCATCATTGAAGCAGTAGTATTCATGGAGATTCCCTGCTTCACAATAATCAGTGTATTCCGCGCCCATATAAGTAAGCGTTCCAGTTACGTTTATGTTGTTCCCGCCATCACTATCAAAGCATTTCTGAGGGATTAGTCTGCATGCGCCCATGTAGCATTCCTGGCCTGAACCGCATGAGATGTTTTCCATAACCAGGAGATTGTCCTTGCAAGCTGCTTTTTCCAATACTGATTTGTTAATGCATTTGGTCACATAAGTCTGACCGTCATAAAACACTTGATTGCCTGATTCTGTGCATACTTTGGCAGGCGTTGGCTGTTCAATGATTGCAGTATCAGTTGCCGAGGCTTCGGAAGCAGAAGTAACACCACTCTCTGAAGTTTCTGAGGATTGTGAGATGCAACCTGCCATAATGACCATTATGCCCAAAAACAGAATTAATGAACGGTTCATGAAAGGTTAATATACGTATAAATTTATTAAAGAGATATTAAAACAAGAAAAATAAAACAAAAAATAATAAAAAGAAAATAAAGAAAAAAGTTAGAAAACTATCCGAATAGACTAGATAAGCCTGCTGCTGCCTGCTCTTCCTTCTTTCCTTCGTCTTCTTTCTTTTCCTCTTTCTTGTGTTCAGCTGCTGGTGCTGCTGCCGGAGCTGCTGCGACTGCAACTGTTGCGTTCTTGAGCAAGTCTTCAAAGTTAGCTCCTTTTACTGCTTCGGAGAGAACTTTTGCTTTTGCCTCATCGGCTTCAATGCCTGCTGATTTCAAGACTGCAACAAGGGAGTCCTTTGAGACTTCCTTTCCTGCGCCGTGCAATAAAAGCACTGCATGCAAATATGGGTCTACTTTCGTCATATATTTTCACCTTTTTACTTATTTTCAAGTACAGCCAGAGCCATCCCCTGCCTTACTGCAGAGGAGAGAAGCTGCTCTATGGAACTGTTTGAATATAAACTGCCATTAACACTGGCATTGACCGCCTGGCGATATGCTTCCTGGAGAAGCATGTCTATGTTAGCGGTTGTCGGAACGCATGCATTCATAGAAAGATTGAACGCATCGCGGAACGCGGTCTGCAATTCAGGAGTCAATGTCGTTGGATCTATATCAAGGATCTCCTTGGAATAGATGTATTCTCCATCATACGCGAACAACAGGTTCACTGCGGTTTCGAACGGCATGATGTTGAGTTTCTGGAGCGCTTTCACTTTCACATCTGTGATAGGCTCGCCTTTCTTTGCAACAGTAGATTCCTTTGCAACCACGATCTTTCCGCCCTTTATCTGGACGTTAAGGCCTGCGCTCTTCAATTCAGACAATGCTGGACCTGGCGGGAGATCAGTCTCTCCTTCAGGAACAACGATGTTGAATGGAGCCACTTCATTTATCTTTGCAGCCCTTTTCTTCTTGTTGGATTTGAAGAACATGTTGAGTTGATAAGGTGAAGACTTTGTGAGGATCAATCCTACTGGTTTCTTCAGCTCCCCTTTCTTGTTTGAGAACGCCTTCACGCTGTCGAAAACCCTTTCCATGATTGCTCGCTTTGCGATTACGACTGAACCGCCGTCTTCGCGGATTTTCTTCCTTATGCTCTGAAGCAATGAATCAGGAAGCATTCTCAAGTCGATCAATGCGATTGTGCCGTATTCTTTAACTGCTTTCTTCACTTCGTCGACTTTCTTAGCCTTTGCTTTCACTGCAGGGCTATTGACATCTGCTTTGTAACTTTTTGTGTCTATTTTTTTGGCCATGAATATCACCCTATTTTAACCGGCTTGCCCATAGTCATCTTGACATACATGGAGCGTATATTAGGTTCTGTGACCTTTGCCTTTATTATGTCATAGACAGTTTCTACGTTTTCAAGAACGTCCTTGACATCCATCTCCTCTGTGCCAACCAATGCCTGAGCAACAGGAAGATATTTTCCCTTTGAAACTATTCTTACGGATTTTCTTGCTTTTTCAACCAAATCCGCTGCATTGCCTACCAATGGTTTAGGAAGCTTACCTCTTGGACCCAAATATTGACCAAGTGATTTAGCAACCTGACCCATCAAGTTAGGTTGACAGAGCAGAACGTATTCGCCAGCAAGCATCTTCAGCTTTGCTGGATCCGAATATGAAGCGATTTCGTTTGGAGAGATAACTAGTTCCGGAGACGCTTTTTTTGCAGTAGCTGCAGTGTTTTCATCTGCTATGATTGCAACCTTTGGCTGTTTGCTGCCCTTTCCTTTTGGAAGGACTATATCCAGGTTCAGCCTGTTCTCTGGTTTTGAGAAATCAATCCATCTGAAATTCACTATAAGCTCTACGCTTTGCGGGAATTTCCTTTTTCCTTTGTCTTCATAGGCCTTTTTCAAGGCGTTTTCTAGTTGTTCTTTATTCATATAAGGTCCCTCCTACCTTTTTGGTAGTCCTATCGGGTAGACTATTATTACTATAGATATGTTTTTAAATGTGGTTAAGCGGTTGCTTTACTTCCATGTCTCTTGCCCAATGGGCGAGGAGATGGTGGCCGCATGACTCGTGAAATTGGTCTTGAAATAATATCTCTTTGGCAAATTGGAGGCTTTTCTTCCTTATCTTTTTTACCAAACGGATCTTTATTTGATGCTTGAGGTTTTGATACTGCACCTGAAGGAAGAACAAACGTCCCATTAAATACTGCATGTAATGCTGCTGCAAATACTGCAAGTGCCTTTGCTCTGATTGGACTCATTTCTGTATTTTCCATAGTAAGCACCGACTACAATTCCCCTACTCTTCGCTTCTGCTTCCTCTTGAGCCTTTTCCTTTTCTTCTTGACCCATTTCCATCTCATTCTGTTTTTCTTTTTCCACTTACGAGGTCTGCTTCCCATAAATATCACGCTAAAATCAGTTAAGAGAGATCTTAACATAAACAGTGCTCGGGACTTTTATCCTCAGCATCTGCCTGATGAGTTTCTCATCACCTTCAACATCCACGAGCCTTTTGTGGATCCTTTTCTCCCAGTGCTCGTAAGTGTCGGAACCATCTCCGCACGGAGTTCTCCTGCATGAGATTTCAAGTTTCCTCTTCGGAAGCCTGACCGGGCCTTTGAATTTCATGCCCAACGTAGTAGCCAGCTCTTTTATCTGAGAGACTACTGAATCCAGGTCCTTTGGGTTTTCCCCATTGAGTGTAATTCTTGCTTTACTCATTTCATCACATCAACTAAACATCAATTACAATAGACTAATATGCAAGGGAAAACTTTGTCCCCAAACATATTTAATGGTTGCTAAGACGCAACCGCGTCAAAAACAAAAACGGGCAGTTGTGGCTGCCCTATTTACTGCGGTAAATGGGGCGCCTTTTTCCACGTGGAAAAAGTGCGGTGCCACTTCCCGCACTTGTTCGGCGAACCGAACAAGGCGCACCATGTTCGCCAGACGAACATGCGTGTCCCCTTTTTGCAATAGCAAAAACGGGCCCGAAGGGATCGTCAGCTTTGCTGGCGACGCTATTGAAGCGAAGCTTCAATGCGCCCATTGAAATTCGAGTGAATTTCAACAGGATTTTGAAAAGCACGCCAGCTTTTCAAAGCTTTTGAACCCTTGGCAAACGGATCTCACTTGACTCAGGACTCGAAACTCGAGACCAAAGAAGTTAAGAGTCCGGCACTCTACCATTTCAGATAGACTGAGACTTGCTCAGGCCTTTTTCCAGGGTTTTTGGCATTAGAATAAACTAATACAAAAAGCCTAGCTGAGTTACGGGCCCAGAAATTGTAGAAATGATTTTTATCGCAATGGATTAAAAAGGTTAATATTTAGCTTTTGGCTACTAGTTTTTGGCTACTGGCCAGTACCCGGGAGCTAGCAGCTATTATTTATTAAACCGTTTCTCCGAAACAGTCTTCATGAAAAGGGTCAGTGCGTTATCACCAGAGTTATTGAAGAAAGTCAAAGTGAGCGAGCTTACGGAAAATGAAATGAACGAATTGAGGTCACTGGTTTCCCAGTTCGGAGATGTGACTCTTCTGGGTGACCGTGCGACACTGCATCAGATCTACGAAGCTTCGGCGCATGCGAAGAAAAAGACGGGCAGTGTCATGAGGAAACGCATAGCCGAGAACATGGAGAAGTTCGTGGTCTCTGCCGCAGCATCAAGGAATCTTTATTTCAGGGAATACCAAAAAGAAACAAGAAGGGAATCTTTCGGAAAAAAGATGCAGGAACCAGAAGTAAGTACTGAAAAGAAGAGAAAGAAAAGGGAATTCGGAGAAGTTACGATAATCAAAAAAGCAGGATGACGCGAATTACGGTGAACACATGGACGTTGACAAGGACGAACTGCGAAAGCAATTCACTAAAGAATGGGAAAAACATTACAAGATAAAAACGCTTATCGAACGAGGCTACAAAAGACAGAGATGCAAAAAATGCAATAGGAATTTCTGGAGTAAAGACGAAAGAGAAATGTGCGGAGATCCGTCCTGCATAGGTTATCAGTTCATAGGGAATACTCCGGTGAAGAAGAAATTAGGTTATGTCGAGACCTGGAAAGCGATCGAAAAATATTTTGTAAAAACAGGGCATGGGAACATCAAGCCATACCCAACAGTAGCAAGGTGGAGGGATGATTTATATTTCACTATAGCTTCCATAAATGATTTCCAGCCATATGTTGTGAATGGAGAATTAGAAGCGCCTGCGAATCCATTGGTAGTTCCTCAGCCATGCATAAGATTCCCGGACATAAGCAATGTAGGTGTGAGCGGAAGGCATTACACTAATTTCGTCATGATAGGACAGCATGCATTCAATACTGACAAGACAGGATTATTCTACTGGAAGGACGAAGCGCTGAGCCATGATATAGAATACATGAAAATGCTCGGAATACCTGAAAGCGAGATAGTGTTCATGGAAGATGTCTGGGCAGGAGGAGGGAATTTCGGTCCGTGCATAGAATATTTCGTAAGAGGATTAGAACTGGGAAACTGCGTTTTCATGCAATACGAGGTAACGAAAACTGGAAACCGAGAATTGAAAACAAAAGTAATAGATATGGGCGCAGGATTGAGCAGGTTAGCCTGGATGACTACCGGGGATCCTACAAGCTACGAGGTTGTTTTCGGAGATGTAATCACAGAGATGAAGAAAAAGAATCATGTTTCGATTGATAGGGATCTATTCATAAAGTTCGCAAAGATCTCCGGAAGCCTTAATGAAGACGAGGTTCCGGATCTTGAAGCAGAGAAAGCAAAGATCGCTAAACAGCTGGGAGTGAACAAAGACGAATTATTCTCCACCCTTGAGCCATTGCAGGCATTATATGCAAGCGCTGATCACCTGTGCACGTTGTTATTCACTGTCACTGACGGAATGCTGCCAAGCAACGCAGGAGGAGGATATAACCTGCGCATGATACTGAGAAGGGTGTTCGGATTCGAATCAAAATTCGGGCTTGACATGGATTATGAAAAGATACTAAAAGGCCATGCAAAGCATCTTGATTACATGTTTCCGCACCTTAATGGTGGGGTTGAGACGACTCTTAAAGTGATCGAGGAAGAGAAGAAGAAATACGCTGCGACAAAGGAAAGCGCTAAAGGAAAAGTAACTACGCTTGTGGAGAAATCCAGAGGAAAAAAAATAGATGCAAATGACCTGTTCATCATGTATAAAAGCCACGGGATACCTCCTGAATACGTAGCTGAAGTTGCAAAAGAGAAAAAAGTTTCGATAGAAGTTCCTGGAAATTTCTATAAGATGGTAAGGGAAAAGGACGACAAAGTAGAAGGCGAAGAGAACGAAGTAGACAAAGGTAAAATAGATGTTTCCAAGTTCGAACCCACAGATGTTCTTTATTACGGGACTGCTGAAAAATTCACTGCCAAAGTGATCGGAGTATTGAATGGGCATATCGTCCTTGATAAAACAGCGTTCTATCCTGAAAGCGGAGGTCAGGTTTCTGATAATGGATTGCTGAATGGAATAGAAGTGAAAGCAGTGCAGAAACAGGCGGGAGTGATCCTCCATGAAGTGAAGGATCCTTCAAAGTTCAAAGTCGGGCAAAAGGCTGATGGAGAAGTGAACGTGAAACGCAGGAAGATAATTACTGCACACCATACCTCTGCGCATTTGCTGAACGCTGCGTGCAGGGAAGTGCTTGGCCCGCATATCTGGCAGGGCGGTTCCCACAAAGATGATGAGAAAGCCCATCTGGATGTCACTCATTACAAACGGATAACTCAGGAGGAACTAGATAAAATTGAAGCGAAGGTGAATGAATATATACGCACTGATATCCCGATCGTTGTTGAAGTCCTTCCAAGAAATACTGCTGAGGCGAAATACGGGTTCACGCTTTATCAAGGCGGAGCTGTCCCTGGAAAAGAACTGCGTGTTGTTTCAGTGCACGGAATTGATACTGAGGCATGCGGAGGAACGCACCACATGCTTTCAAAGACTGGAGAAATCGGATATTTCAAGATTGTAAAAAGAGAAGGGGTGCAGGACGGAATTGAACGTATTACGTATAAGGCTGGATCTGTTGCTGTGAAATACATGCAGGACCGTGAGAGATTACTGCGAGATTCTGCAGCAGTGATCAACGTTGGAGAAACAGACCTGCAGAAAAACATTGAACGATTCTTCAATGAATGGAAAGAACAGAAGAAGAAAATAGAGAAGATGACTGAAACTATTGCCAAGGATGAAGCTAAAACAATGGTTGAGGAAAGCAGGAAGAGCGGAAAGCCAGTCATCAGAGTCATTGATGTTGAACCAGATACGCTCAAAAAAATAGGGATAGTGATTTCTGAAAGCGATGGCGGCATGGCAGTGCTCATGAACAATGCTGGGAACACGGTGTGTGCTGCAGGGAAAGGTGCGAAGACCACTGCTAAGGAACTGATCGAACGCGTGATAAAGAAGCTGGGAGGAAGCGGAGGGGGAAGCCCTGTGCTTGCCAGCGGAAAGGTTTCCAGAGTGGAGAGGATAGACAATATTTAAAAACACTGTGTTCCATATTATATCACATGGTTTATGTTTCTGGAGTCCTTAGCAAAGATAGAGTAGCCAAATTCAGGGAAAATTTCAGAGGTGCTCAAGAACAGACTAAATTAAGGAGGAGAGTAGTAGCTGTAGAGATGAATCTTGGCTGCTCAAATAACTGCCCATTTTGCCAGATGAGCAGTGAAAAAGGACCTAAACGACCAATTCCACCAGATCTTCTATATATTATCGGGGAAGAAAGAGTAATCGATCCGAGAACAAGTAGCCCAAGAATAATGCTTCAGTATGCCAATGAGCCAGGAGACTATTCATTCGCAGGATGGAATGCCACTGACGTTGCAAGACATTTATCTAGTGCATTGCTGAAAAGAGGATTAGCCCCAGAAATAAGCATTACAACTGCTGTTCCTGCTGGAAAAGAAGACTGGTTTCTCAGAATAATAAAAGAAGATATTAAAGGTTTGGACATCAGGCTTTCATTCTCATTCATGAATGAGAAAAGGCTAACTGCAATACCTGAATTCCAGAAATTGTGCGAGGAGTTCGACATAAAAAAACAAGATGTTATCGCCAGATTCACCATAGGACAGATAGCAAAGATTGAAAAACCTAGAGTCGAATGGGATCCAACAATTAAAGTTGCACAGATACTTGGCACAGACAAATTTGCGCACATACGCATGGAACAATCTGGAACAGATATAGAAGGATTGGTTTCTGTGGATAATCAAATGGCATTCTCAAAGAAAGTGCTGGCAGGAGAGATAATGGAAGGACAGACTTTCAGGATGCAGCTCTGGGAGCCATACAATGCAATCGGCCCGGGCAATAGCTGGATACAGATGAGAAACTGGGACATACTTCCAATAGGAAAAGCATATTCAGAAGAGTCAAATATAGGCAGAGAAGGAAGCGATACGAACCTGATCCTTGTCCGTTCTGATGGTTCAATCCATCATATAACCGGAACAAAAGCTACTGCTGATAATCCTTCAGGGCACACAATACGGGAACTGTATGGTCCGATCTACTGAATCTTGAACTTCAGACTTGGCTTTTCAAGAAACTCGAAATCATCAGGGTTTTTCATGAACTCCAAAAGAAGATCGTTTGAGTCAAACCCATATCTCTTGTTCAATTCTTCTGCAGCTATCCTATCGAAAGTCTTTACTACATAATTTGTGTTCTGGATAAGGCCTTCCTGAGTATAATAATGGCAAGCTCCACGATATAGTTCGTAATCATCATAGTTTGATTCAAAGCCATTGAACACGATATTGGAGGTCAAAAGTGCGTTTTCCTTTGAAGGATTTATCGCTACATGGCCATAGTTCGGTGGGACCAGCACGCACTGGCCTTCTTTCACATCTACAGCCAATGCATCAACGCTTCCATCATGGGTTTTCTTCTGGAGTATGAATAATGCATCTCCTGACAACACTTGATAGACTTCAGGGAAAGTGAATCCTGGCTCTGCTTCTGGATGATAATGTCCGTAAGTCTTGTTGAATTCCTCTCCAAGCATTCTTGCTGGAAGTAAGGTCATATCAAATCTCAGTTCTATGTTGGAATAGACAGAGCGATACATGTGGTATACGTTGAAATCCTCTTCGCTCAAAGCTTCTACATGGCCCATAAGGACCTCTCGCATTTTCTGGAGTTTTCTTATGTGATGCTCGTGCTTGTGCCCGTTGACGTATAGTTCAGTGCCTTTCAGCTCGATTTTCATAGGTTCATTATAGATTATCATCAAAGCTACCTCATTCTTTCTTCATTCTCTTGAATTCGTTCTTCCTTTCAAGAACTTTGTGTACTACCAGCTTTTCGCTTTTCACTTTTTGGAGCACTGCGTTTAAAAAGAATAGGAATTCGTTCCTTCTTAGCTTCTGCTTCTCGAAATCCTTTTCCAATGATTCCACTGTACGGAAAAGGCTGACGAAAAATGATGCATCCTTAATCCTGTCGGCGTTCTCTGGATCTTTCATGGTCGTATGGATCATGTGCTTTATAACTGCCAGTTTCTTCCTTAGGCGCACAGCTTCCTTGTCATCCTTTGAGAGTTCGACCTGGAAGTTCAGGGCCATCCTTGCTATGGAATCCCAGCTTTCAGAATCTATTTGTGTTTTGAAAGCCTCGCTTAAGCCGACCATACAGGGTAGATTTGCGGTGTAAAATTAAAAAGGATATATTATTTGGCATTATTCTCAGGAACGATCCTTGAAAAGAAGTAAACCTTGCCAAGTTCTGTGGTTGCGAAATAAGCTGCCAAGGTCGCTGCAGTCAGCAACAGCATATCTCCTCCAAGAGGCACGAAATAGAATAATCCAGCTAATGGAGCGAAATAGACTATTGCGAAAGATAATGCTATCGCTCCTGCGGATGCTGCAGCAAGAATAATCGAAGGCATGTTCCTGAAGAACGGCAGCCTTGTCCTTAATGAGAAAACGATCAGCATCTCTGAAAGCACTGATTCAAGGAACCAAGCAGTACGAAACGTTTCCATATCTACATGCATAACGAACTGCAGTATGCAAATGAACAACAAGTCGAAGATCGTACTGATAACACCGAAGAAAACCATGAATTTCAGTATGAAATTTATATTCCACTTCTGTGGCTTTTTGGTATATGATTTGTCCACGTTGTCTGTGGCGATAGTCATCAAAGGAAGATCTGAAACTAGGTTGTTGAGAAGTATCTGAGAAGGGAGCAAAGGAAGGAACGGCAGGAAGAACGAGGATAATGCGACCGTGATCATATTCCCCTGATTAGCACTCATCGTATTGAGGAGGTATTTAGTGATGTTACCGAAGATCTTTCTGCCATTTTCCACGCCATCGCAGATCACTCCAAGGCTTTTCTGGAGAAGAATTATGTGCGATGCTCCTTTGGCAACATCAGCAGCAGTATTCACTGAAATTCCTACATCAGCAGTACGTAGAGATGGAGCATCGTTTATCCCATCTCCAAGGAATCCGACTACGTGGCCATTAGCACGCAATGCTTCGATTATGCGAAGCTTCTGATCAGGAGTTACCCTTGCGAAAACATTCGCACGCTCCACCAGTTCGCGAATGCTGTTCTCAGTTGCTTCCGCGACTTCTTTTCCAAGAATTATTTTTCCGCCTTCAACAGCCAAACCAATATGACTGCATAGCTTGTTGGTCACAAGCGGATCGTCTCCTGTCAGCACCTTAAGGCCCACTCCAAGTTTTTTCAGGCGGTCTATTGTTGAAAGCACAGAAGGCTTTGGCCGGTTCTTCAAGAGTATGAAACCTATGAAGATCAGATTCTTTTCGTCAGAGATAGTGTACTGCTTGTTGTCTGATTTCAATTCTTTATATGCTACTGCGATCGTGCTTATCCCTTCAAGGTTGTAATCAGCAATCATCTTCTTCAGTTCTTTTGCTTTAGTTTTCAGAGGGTATTCTTTCCCAGTTATTTTTGCCTTTAAACAGACTTCGAATACATGTTCAGGTGCGCCTTTGACTATGAGATAGGATTTTTTCCCTTCGTTGACTATCTGGCCCATCCTTCTTCTCTTAAAATCAAATGGAATTTCTGCGAGCTTCTCGAATCGAGATAAGTCTAGGCCTAACTGTATTGCATGGCGCTTTATCGCGACATCCACCGCATTGCCGCGTATTTTGAATGTCCCTACTGCTGAATTGCAGAGTGCTGCGTATTCCATCACATCATGGCTGTCTCTCTTATCCAGATCGACATAACGATCTACTTTCATCTCATCGGTTAATGTTCCAGTTTTATCAGTGCATAATATGTCCATATTCCCCAGGTCTTCTATCGCTGCGAGTTTTTTCGTGACCACTTTCTTTTTCGCAAGCATCATGCTCCCGTTTGAAAGCGTTATTGAGATCACTGCTGGCAATGCTTCTGGAGCAATACCTATTGCAATGGCTAAAGCGAACAACGCGGATTCCACTAAAGGATCCTGTCCTCCATGGCCCAAGAGATAATTGGAAATGAAAATTACAGAGGATAAAATAATTATGACCTTGATCAGAGCATTCCCGAATTTCCTCACTCCTATCTGAAAATCAGATTCAGGAACCTTTGAACTGAAAATGACTGTGGTTTTTCCGAAGAGTGTGTTCTTTCCTGTTGAGACGACCAGTGCAACCGCGTGCCCTTCAAGAACAGTCGTACCCATGAACAACCCATTTGATATGTCTTGAGGGTTAGTTGCTGATTCACTGCATTGTTTAGAATTTTTTTGTACCCCTCTGGACTCGCCGGTAAGCACACTTTCATTCAATAGCAGTCCATCGCTCTCGATTATCCTGAGGTCTGCAGGAATAATGTCTCCTATTCCTACGTTCACTATGTCGCCAGGCACAAGATCTCGTATGTCCAGATGGGTTTTTTCCCCATCTCTTATAGCTACAGTGTTATATGAAAAATATTTCTTCAGCTCTGACAATACTTTTTCGGATTTGTACTCCTGGAAAAAACCGAGCAATGCGCTGAACAGCACGATAACCAGGATTATTATCGTATCAAAAACATCCCCAAGAATTGCTGCGATTATAGATGCAAAAATAAGGATGATCAATAATGGACTTGCGAACTGGGAGATTAAAATGTCTAACCATTCTCGTTTGTCCTTGTCAGGGATCGCGTTTAGCCCGTATTGCTTAAGGCGGGATTTTGCTTCTTGGGAAGATAGGCCTTTGGTCGAACTTTTGAGCTGGATGAAAAGCTCTTGTTGATTCGTTGACCATTGACTTGGCATAAGAAAAGTGTGGAAAATAGGAATAAATAGTTTTCTATACACAGTCTGAATTTGTGACTTAATATGTCTAGCCAACTACAAGCAAAAACATATCCGAATTTAGGGAAGCCAACTTTTATGGACAGAACATTGAATCTGTTCGCAAGACGTTATTTTGCAGGAACAGATTTTCCTCATATGATAAAACGGGTGAAAGCACTGAATGAGAATGGATTCCCAGTAATATTGGATTTGCTTGGAGAGAAAGGGAATGCTTCAGGAAGCAAGGAAAGCCGGCTTACAAAAACAAGATTTGTAGGTTCAGTAATAGAAACAGAAGGATTGAATGCTTCAATCGCATTAAGACCAGGGCAGTTTGAGAATGACTTTGAAATGACAAGAATGATTGTAAAAGAACTTGCAAAGAGAGAAATATTCGTCTGGATAGATATGGAAAAAGGGGAATCCATAGATGGAACAATCAAAACTTACAAAGACGTAGTAGTAGACTATTCCGGAAGAGTGGGACTGGCAGTGCAGGCATACTGGAAAAGAACAATGCGGGACCTGGATCAGCTGGTTAGTTTCGCTGAGTTTTATCAGGTTGATGTCCACATACGTCCGGTAAGAGGAGTTTATGTTGATGAAGCAGATTACAAAGAACTGGCAATGATGCATTACAAATTGAGAGAGATGATAGACTGGCTTGCAAGAGTAAGCCCATACATGAAACAGCATGTGGGAAGCCACCATCCAGATCAGATCGCAAGGGCGATATGCTGGAATCAGAAGAAACCTGGAAGCGTTGATTCAATACAACTGCTACTAGGAGTATACAAACGCATGCCTTCTTTCCTCCAAACATTGACAAATATGCCGATCGAAATATACGTTCCATTTGGCCCAAGCACTGCAGCATATCTGAAAAGAAGACTGCAGGAGGCAGGCGGAGCAGTGAAGGGACTGCTCATGGCAAGGCTTAATGAAGGAAAGAACTTTGACAGGATAAGTACCGAACTCTGCCATCTAGAACAGCAGGGTTAGAAGGCAGAACTACGATTCGCGTCGTAGTTATTTCGGATAGCTTTAAAAACGCCTGAAAACAAAGGTTTAGCTACATTATTTAGGTGAATTCATACTCGAGGTGTATGCATGACGGGTATCGTTGGTTATGGGGCATATATTCCAACTTACAGGATAAAAACTTCAGAAATTGCAGCAGTATGGGGAGAAGAACCCTCGCGAATAGAGAAAGGGCTAGGCATACTGGAAAAAGCAGTGGGCGGAGTTGATGAAGATGCAGCAACTATCGCAGTGGAAGCTGCAAGGAATGCATTGAAACGCGCAGGAATAGATTCTAAGAAGATCGGCGCTCTTTACGTAGGAAGCGAAAGCCATCCTTATGCAGTGAAACCTACTGCAACAATCGTTGCAGAAGCAATAGGAGCAACACCGAATTTAACTGCAGCAGACTTGGAATTCGCATGCAAAGCAGGCACGGCAGGAGTTCAAATGTGCATGGGCATGGTTGCTTCAAAGATGGTCGATTACGGGATGAGCATTGGAGCAGATACAGCGCAGGGACGGCCTGGAGATGCATTGGAATACTCTGCAGGAAGCGGAGGCGCTGCGATAATCGTTGGCCCGGATAAAGAATCAGTCGCAACGATCGATGCAACATTCTCATTCACAACGGATACTCCGGATTTCTGGAGACGCCAAGGTGCGGATTATCCAAGTCATGGTGGAAGGTTCACCGGAGCTCCGGCATATTTCAAACACGTAACTAGTGCAACTAACGGCTTGCTCAGCAAGACTGGGATGAAACTAACTGACTTTGACTATGTTGTTTTCCATCAGCCGAACGGAAAGTTCCCGATGGAAGTTGCTAAGAAACTCGGGGTACCCCCTGAGAAACTGAAGACTGGATTAGTGACTCCTGTTGTCGGAAACTCTTATTCAGGGGCAAGCATGGTCGGATTGACCAATGTGCTTGACGAAGCAAAACCAGGGAATAAAATATTGATGACCTCTTTTGGAAGCGGTGCAGGAAGCGATTCTTTTGCTTTGACTGTTACTGATAGGATAACTGAAAAGAGAGGAAAGGCTCCGACTACAAAAAGCTATATAGACAGCAAGAAGTACATCAGCTATTCCACATACATAAAGTTCAGGAGGAAGCTGAAGGTCTAGATGGAATCCTTGTTTGCAGATCATCTAGAATACTAGTTATTCGATTTTTTGCAGTGCTAACCATTTTGCTGAATTTTTCTAAAGAATACTTATCTTCTAGTTTGTAAATTTTCAGTCGATGGTAAACAGATGCAGCATCTAAAGATGTAAATGTGAACCAACCTCCAAGGAATATAGCTCCGAAAACAATGCTTATTCCCAGAGGAACAGAACCAAGCGTAACTATTCCTGAAATTCCTGATAAACAAGAAAGTATCGTAGAAATCTTAGATAAAGAATTAACTGCCTTGCTTCTTTTAAATAATTTTTGTTCGAAAAAAGTGCCGTAAGGCTGTCGTGTATCTTGATCTATCCCTACTATCGGAACATAAACGTTTTCATCTCTTCTAATTCTCTGCCCAATAATAAATCCTCCTTCAGCATCAAAAAGATTCCATGCAACAGTAATAACCGGAGTAGGAGATTTATGAAAGTCTATAGTAGCATTGGTTAAATCCATTACAAACTTTCTGGTATTTGCTATATCTTCGCTTAAGCTCTGCCTTGCATCAGCAATGCTGTCACTCACCAAAAACCCATGAACTTGATATTTTCCGCATTCGTGATATCTAGTCAAAGCATTTTTCAGTTCATCTATTCTCTTCGTAGTATTGGTTAGGCCTAAACTCTTCGCATGTTTTTCGGCTTCCTCTAGACGAGCTAAAGACTTCTGGATCATAATAAACAAAAATATACTAAATACAACAATTTAAAACTATATACTTCTTCTTGCTGCAGTTCTGTGACATTTGTTTTAAACTATTGTCCTACAAATAACCAGTTATGGACCTGTCAAAACCAAGAAGACCAGTGCTACCCCCAAATCTCGTAATGCTTTCTATAGATGATCCGAAAGCAGGTAAGGGAACCAACTTAAGGACTGACGTGGCGACTACGTCTGCAAACTCCTTTGAAAGAACTCGACCTATGCTGGAAACAGTTGCAGATTTAGAATCCGAAAGAAAGGCTAAAGAGATATTGAGGATGCAGAGGGCAGACATCACTACTGCAAACGTGACTGAACTCAAGGAACTTTGGTTCCGAACATCCAAACAAACCAAGATAGATATAGAATGCAAATTATTCGAGTTTGCAGTAGAAAGCTCTGGAACAGCACTAAGCGATACAAGGAAAAAAGAATTCGATGATGTGCGGATACTTTCTGCAAGAACGCTTTTCGAACTCCCAATAGAAGATAAAAAAGAGCAGATGCTGAGGCTGAATTCAGCTATAGCGCGCCAGATGAGCAAAGTTGTTGAACCCACACTCTGTGCAATACTGGCAGTTACTGAAATATCTAGATATAGCAGAAACCAGTAGCAGGATTTGCCTGCAGGTTTGATTTTTTAATCTTCTCATAGATTCTATTAGCTGATACTTATGATTGGCAAGACCGAGAGATACATCCATGAAGAGATCGGAAGGAAAGGAGGATTGCTCTTCACTGTGATAGATCCGGATGACCATAAAACAGCGGAGAATGCTGCAAAGACCGCAAAGAACGCGAATGAGGCAGGAAGCGACTTGATATTGATCGGTGGAAGCACACTGAGTTCACAGGATTTCCTAGATTCGGTAGTTAAACGGATCAAAGAGAATGTGAATATACCTGTTGTGCTCTTCCCTGGGAATGTAACCTGGCTGACAAAACATGCAGATGCAGTATATTTCATGAGTTTATTGAATTCTACTAAGCCATACTGGATAAGCGGTGCTCAGATCAAAGCTGCACCTATAGTGAGCAAGATGGGGATCGAACCGATTTCCACCGCGTATTTGGTAATTGAACCAGGCGGAACTGTTGGAAAAGTTGCTGAGTTGGATTTATTTAAAAGGAATGAACCTGAAAAGGCAGCTTATGCTGCATTGGCTGCCCAATATATGGGTTTTAGGTTAATCGTTACTGACGCAGGAAGCAAACCTAAGGAAGGACATATCCCTCTTGAGATGGTGAAAGCAGTCGCAAATACAATTGATGATTCAATCCCTTATGTAGTCGCTGGCGGGATAAGAACTCCAGAACAGGCAAAATCAATAATCAAAGCAGGAGCTGATGCGATACAAGTCGGAGCTGCTTTTGAGGAAGGGAAAGGCTCGGTTGAGAACATCTCAAAGATTGTTAAGGCAGTTCGTGATGGGGCAAAGGTAAGATAACGTGATAACCGAAAGCAAACAGAAACTCAGGAAAGAATTGCTTGAGAAAAGGAATGCGCTAAGTGAAAAAGAAAGAGAAGAGAAAAGCGATGAGATAACAAAACTTGTTCTTGAAATTCCGCAGCTGAAGGAAGCTAAAACCGTTGCTGCGTATCTTACAAAAGGAAGCGAAGTGAGGACACGGAAACTTATTGAGAGATTGTTAACGAAAGATATAGAAGTTCTTGTTCCTGTAACAAAAGATGATGAAAGGATCGAGTTCTATAGATTCACTTCTTTTGAAGATTTAGTTTCAGGAAGATTCGGGATACTAGAACCGAAAACAATGGTTGAACCATCGAAGGAACCAGACGTTGTAATCGTTCCAGGTGTGGCATTCGATCTTGACCTCCACCGATTAGGATATGGAAAAGGATATTATGACAGATTATTCGGGAAATTAAAAACATTCAAGATAGGCATCTGTTATGAAATGCAAGTGATTGATGAAATCCCAAAGCACGAGCACGACCAGCGCTTGGATCTGACAGTTACAGAAAAACGGGTGATCTTGCTTTGATAGTGTATTTCTGGTTGCTGATTCTTGGAATATTGGTTTTCCTTTCTGCATTCTTCTCTGCTTCAGAAACATCATTATTCTCTCTTTCCAGAGTTCATGTAAGAAGGATGGTAAAACAGAATATACCTGGAGCGAATTCTATCGAACGGCTGAAAAAGGATCCTGTAAGAACTATAACCACCATACTTGTTGGAAATAACATAGTGAACATCTCTGCTTCTGCATTGGCAACTGGATTGGCTATCGAATACTTTGGAGAGATAGGGATAGGGGTAGCTACCGGGGTGATGACTTTCCTGCTTCTCACTTTTGGGGAGGTCATACCGAAAACGCTTGCCATAAGGCATTCTGAAGGGGTTGCAAGGAGAGTTGCCCCTTGGCTGGGGATAATCGGGTTCATATTGTCCCCTATAGTGGTTGCGTTCAGGGCATTGCAAAATCTTTTTGTAAAACATGATCCAAGCGCACCTATAATCACTGAAAAAGAAATAAGGACGATGCTAGAGATAAGCGCTGAGGAGAACGTGATAAGCCACAAAGAACATAGCATGATAAGGAATATGCTTGATTTCAAGGATACGCCTGTCAAAAATGCTATGATCCCTATGGAGAAACTTACGTTCATAAGTTATGATGCAACAGTCCAAAGAGCAAAGGAATTGGCGCTTGAACGAGGTTATTCCAGATATCCTGTATTGCTCAAGGAAACAGGGCGGGTTTCTGGCATAGTGCACGTGAAACAATTGGACAAACTCACGAAAGAAAGCAAAGGAGATAAGCCTATAGGTAATTTTATGCAAAAAGAAGGCCCAATGCTTGTTTCAGAACATGAAAGATTGGATAAAGTATTCAAGAAAATGCAGAAAGGACACGTCCACATGGCTGTAGTTGTGGATGATAAATGGAATCATATCGGCATTATATCCTTTGAAGACATAATCGAGGAGATAATAGGGGAAGAGCCTGAAATCTCTGAAAAGCAATGATTAAAAGTCTAAAAAGAGTAGATAACCCATGGACAAACTGAGGGTGGCAGTTCTGGCAAGCGGAAGGGGTTCAAACTTCCTTGCGATACTTGAACGGATAGCTAACGGGGAGGTCCATGCCGAAGTCAAAGTGCTGATTGTAGATAAGCCGGATGCTGGAGCGATCGCACATGCGAAAAAATATAATGTACCAGTTGAATTTGTTGATTTTTCTAAATTTGTTAATAGAGAGGATGCAGATAAAAGAATAAAAGAAATTCTTGATGCAAACAAAATTGAACTAGTAGTGCTTGCAGGATATATGAGGATAATTAGAAGCAAGGAACTGCTTTCTGCATATCATAACCGCATAATCAATATACATCCATCTTTGCTTCCTGAATTCAAGGGAAGCACGCATGCGCAAAAAGATGCTTTTGAATCAGGATGCAAAGTTTCTGGATTGACAATTCACTACGTGACCGGAGATGTAGATGGCGGAAAGATAATTTACCAGAAAGAAGTTGATATTTCTGATTGCAAGACTGCTGATGAAGTTGCTGCCAAGATCTTGAAGGAGGAGCATAATTCTTATTCTAAGGTCATAGAGCAGATAGCAAAGCAGAGGAAAGGTTAGCTTCCTGCAATAGCAGCATCTATCGCATCCCTGTCAAAGCCTATGATTATTTTTCCATTTATATCCAAGACAGGCACACCAGTCTGACCGCTTTTGGCGATGATTTCGAAGACGCGGTCTCTCTGGACAGAAAGGTCGACATACTCGAATTTCACTTTCTTTCCTTCTAAATATTGCTTTGCAAGTATGCAGTATGGGCAGGTTGGTGTCCCATAGACGAGTATTTTTTGATTATTTTCTGGTTTTTTTGCCATGATGTCCCTCTAAATATCGAATAGAACACGGATCGTCCATTCCCTTTTGTTCTTGTCTTCTTTCAGTATCAGTTCGTGGAATGTGACTGCTTTTATTATGTTCTTGGGGGCTTTTTTCTCACCATATACCGAAACTATGAGCATTGGCTGATCCTTGTCAAAGCGTTCTATTTTCAGTTTTGCCGGAGTCACGCCTCTGATCTCAACTTCTGCGAGTATCTCGGAAAGAGTATTCACTACAAGGATCTCAAGGGTCCTTGCTTCGACTTCTATCTCGAATTTGTCAGTTGGTTTTCCTTCTCCCATCTGGGTGAACATTCCTGAAGCCAGAGATTCAAATGCTTCGATGAATGAACTGCCTTTTGCTTCGATGATTATGTCTGATGTGTGTTCAATGAATTTGTAGGACATGATATGATATATATCTACAAAGATTTATAATCAAAAACAAACAAAATTCATTCATGGAATTCTCACTATCACAAGAAGCAGAGCTTAAAGGCATCATCACCCGTTCATTCAGCATCAGGAACGGATATCTCTCAAGATTGAACTGCGGAGAATATTCGCTTGATTTGGTTGGAAATGAACTGCTTGAAGCCGGAAAGGCAGTAATGGCTTCTGGAATCATTGAAGAGCATGCTGGAAAGATGCAGCTGCGTGCTGGTAAAGTAGTCATACTCGAAGGAGAGGAAGCAGCAATAGTAATGAAAGAAGTAGAGAAAAAAGCAGAGAAGAAAAGCAAGATTGGGGTGTTTTCTCCTTTGGTGGACGATTCACTTGTTAAATCTCTTGCTCCTGTAATTGAAAATGCGGCAAGGAAAATCCTGAGTGCGAAAGCTCTTGAAAGATTTGTTCTGCTTAGATTCCATGGGGATGCAGACGGCATAAGCGGAGCAATAGCTTTGACTAAGATGTGCAAGATGCAAGCAATACAACAGAATTCTGCGATTTATTCTGTAGGGGAAGCGATGAGAGATTTGCAGACATTGCATCATGAGTTCATGCCGATACTCATACTGCTTGATTTCGGATCTAATAGTGAAAGCGAAGAAGGATTAAAATTATTGAAAGCAGCTGGGATAGAGATCATAGTCATTGACCATCATCCGCCTGGAAAAGGAGTTGGTGGAATTGCAAACGTGTTCTTGAGTCCCTGGGCGATCTCGAAAAACTGGAATGATGAGGATGTCTCGAAATATCCTGCAGGATATCTGGCTATTGAAGTTGCGAGGGTTGGCGGGATTTCCGGAATAGATGATTTTGCGAAAACATCCTGTGCAGGAGACAAGAGCAGGATATTGCCAATAGATGAGAAAGACAAGGAAAAAGCTCTTGTGCTGGATTATATGGCGTCTTATTCAGGATTCGGGAACAATCTCGAGTTTTATGCCGGCGTAATGGGCAAACATGAGCTGTTCCATTCCATGCTATTGCAGGCAAAAGAGAAGATAGAGCAGATATTCGAAACCGTGAAAAGAAGCTTGAAGGAAAAGGAAGTGAATGGAGTAAAAATTGCAGTAATAGATCTTGAGAAAATTAGCAAGAAGCACGAGTTCCCTAGCAAGGGAAAGATAGCGACAAGGATTTTTGAGTCTATAAACTCTGAGAAACCGCTTGTTGTGCTTGGTTACAGCGAAAAATCAGTGATATTCCGGATAAATGAGCCTGCGGTTGAAAGAGGGATATCTGCTGACAAGATAATAGCTGAATTGAAGGTGACCATGGCTGACTTCGTTGAAAGCGGAGGCGGACATGCCAAAGCCGCGGCAGTAAGAATACGTGAAGAGTTCGCAAGGGATGCGATTGAGGAAATAGTGAAAGTAATTGAGAGAATTGCCAGTAGCTAACAATGGCTAATAGCTATTTCCTCACTCCTTTCCACTGGACTTCTTCTATCCTTTTTCGTCTATTTACTTGTCTTGCCAATACAAACAGGAAATCCCCTAGACGATTCAGATATGCGATTATATTAGGATCTATTCGTTCGTTGTCTGCCAGCAACACAGTTTTTCTTTCCGCCCTTCTGCAGACCGTCCTTGCAAGATGGAGCACTGAAGCGGTTTTAGAACCACCTGGAAGCACGAAATGATGAAGCGCTGGCAATTCTTCTTCTATCTTATCTATCATCTTCTCAAGATCAGCGATCTGGGTTTCGCTTATCTTGTGCACTTTTGCAGCTGAACCAGATGCGGAAAGCTGTGCACCTATAGAGAACAAGTCCTTCTGTATAGCCAGCAATGGCTTTCTTACGAACTCTTCATCAGAGAATGAGATTACCAGGCCTAGAAAAGCATTCAATTCATCAACGATTCCGCAGGCTTCAACTCTTGAATGAGCTTTTGATACTTTTTTTCCTGAAAGAAGAGTAGTTTCCCCTGAGTCCCCGAAACGAGTGTAGATGTGCATAGAGATAAATAAAAGTTGAAAATTTAAAAGGGGAGCATGTTATTGGCTACTGGCTCCTAGCTTCTGGCAACGATCATAAATTAATTGCCAGTAGCCACCAGCCAGTACCCAGAAGCTACATTATATTTCTTTTTTTCCGTCTTTTTCTATATGGATGCAGTTGACTGGGCAGGATTGTGCAGCGTCTTTGTTGCATTTTTCTTCGTTTACTTCAAGAACAAACTGTCCGTTGCCTGTATCTTTTGCTCCTTTGAGCACGCTTTTTCCGTTCGAACCCATTTCCCAGCATTCTGGACAAACCGCTGTGCATGCACCGCATCCGATGCATGTTGGCTCATCGTGGATGATTTTTATTGTCATAGAATCACTTTGAAGGATAGTGGAGGTTTAGCAATATAATGCTTTGGTTTGAGTTAGGCTACTGCACGCCGTTTGCATTCACGGATGAATCTCAATCTTTCGTTACATGCCCTTATCGGATGGAATGGGGAGTTGTAATGTTTCCCAGTGAGCGCAGCTTTGAAGGTTATTGGATTTTTACCAAGCGGATCAATTCCCTGGTGGAACATCCCTATCTTCTGGCCTTTGTTGGGAAGCAGCTCTATCGTCCGGATTATCTGCTCCAAAAGCTCTTTTTCTGTGAGCGGCCTATTGGTTCCGGCAGCCATCTCTTTTTCCATCCTGCGTGCATATGCTGAGGTCGGAGAAGGATTTATGCAAAGCATGGTGATGAACTTTGGATCTATTGCAGCAAGCATTTTCGCGGTTTTCTCTGCATGGGCATTCCTGAATTTGTAGCCACCAAGCCCAGGCATCACCATTACAGAAAGATCTATTCCGGCTTCTTTAGCAAGCTCTCCTGCTTTATACATTACCTCAGTACGCACCCGTTTATTCACGTAATCAAGGACGTTCTGGGAACCTGATTCTACTCCCCAGTAGATCAACCCGAGTCCTGCATCTTTGAGCCACTTCAGGCCGTCAGCGCCTTTTTCCACAATAGAATCCGCACGTCCGTAAAGAGAGATTCTTTTCAGGTCTGGAAAATCATGAGTTATCATTCCAAGAAGTTTGATCAACGTATCTATGTTTGCGCTAAGTGCATTCCCTCCACCTATGAAAACCCTGCGGATATTAACTGCATAATCTCCAAGAATTTCTTTTGCTCTCATATAATGCTCCCTGGCTTCTTCCCAAGTTTTTTCATGGAAAGATATCCCTTTGTAGCCAGGGCAGAACGTGCAGGCATTGTGCCTGCAGCCTTGCGTCAGTTCAAGCCTAAGAACATGCAGCTGGGTTTCAGAAGGAGGAGCAAAAACCAGTGGTCTGCTGAACAAGCCTGGAGCAGCATCCACCGCGTGAAGATTCCCGCCTAACAGCTCTAATCTTCTGCGGAGGTTGACTGCGAAAAAGCTGGAATCATATGACTGGTTTATCAGTAATCCATCTTCCATAAGCTCTTGCATGGCTTTTTTGGTAATTGCTCTCATAAGGGCGCCATCTATCCCTGCGAGATATAGTCCGATGATCTGCTCTTTTCTTGCCTTGACGGCTGATTCTACAAGAACATAGATTTCTTCAGGGGTGCTTTCTTTTTTTATTTCAGATATTCTGGATTCAAGAATCTTCAGGAACTCCTGGAAAGGCAATTTCATCTCTTCAGTGGAGAGATTTATAGCTCCCTTAAATGCAAGAGAAAATTGCAGCATTAGTAATCCACGTAGATTATGCGGATCAAATGCAGAATCATCTTCGAATCGCTCCCTAAGATCAGCAAGAACAGCATAATTAGGATGCGCACGGAAAAGCCGGTCGTATACTTCTTTATATGGTGAAACAGAATGAAAATAATCGCATAGCACCCCGCCCCAGATACTGGAATCCCCTATTTCTGTGACTAATCTGACTCGTTCTGCAACTGCCCGAATCAGGGTTTCGTCCAGCAACGTCTCTTTTATGGAAACAGGATCATACATAGTGTAGATGTTGTCTGGAAATGATTTAAAAACAGGCAGATATCACTTTCGAAATGTTGACTGACAACCTATTTTAAACGCATCCCATCAAAGATTAACCTATGGATTTGGGCCAAAAGCTGAGAGAAACCCTTGCAAAGATTACGAATAAGCCATACGTAGACGAAGCAGCAGTGAAGGTATTGATAAAAGACCTGCAAAAGGTGCTTATCTCCTCAGATGTGAGCGTGAAGCTTGTTTTCGAGCTGTCCAAGCGCATTGAACAAAAGGCATTGAAAACAGACAAAATGGAAGCACTATCCCTTAGAGAACACGTCCTCAAAGTAGTCTATGACGAGCTTGTAGCTCTCATGGGGCAGGGATACGCTCCTAAGATGGAAAAACATAAGGTACTACTCTGCGGTTTATTCGGGTCTGGAAAGACAACGACTGCAGGAAAACTTGCATATTACTACAAATCAAACGGGTTATCTGTTGCAGTGGTTGGTGCTGATGTCGAAAGGCCTGCAGCTCAGGAACAGCTTGAACAGCTGGCTGCGAAGATCAATGTCCAATTTTACACAATCAAAGGGGAGAAAAATGCTGCAAAAGTAGTGGAAGATGCGCTTGTCAGAGCGAAGGAGGACGTAATTATCGTGGACTCAGCCGGAAGAAGCGCGTTCGATGACGTGCTGGTAACCGAACTCAAAGGCATAAACGAAACCCTGAAACCAGATGAGAAATATCTTGTGATAAGCGGAGATATAGGGCAAGTTGCTGGAAAACAGGCTGAAGAATTCAATCGCACAGTTGGCGGATTGACTGGAGTCATCGCTACAAAGATGGATGGAAGCGGAAAGGGGGGCGGAGCATTATCTGCGGTTGCAGCGACAGGAACAAAAATCGCATTCATAGGTGTTGGTGAAAAAACAGAAGATTTCGAGGTTTATGATCCCAAAAGATTCGTTGGGAGACTGCTCGGAATGCCGGATATCGCTGGATTGGTGGAAAAGGTCCAGAAGATATCCAAAGAACAGGATCTTAAACAGCTTGAAAGCGAGGAATTGACTATAGAGACGTTCTATGAACAGCTGAAAGCCGCGAAAAAGATGGGTCCTTTGGGTAATGTTCTGGGCATGATGGGATTTGCAGATGTGCCGAAGGAAGTCTTGAACCAAAGCGAAGGGAAACTGAAGAAATACGAGGCAATGATAAACTCGATGACCAAGGCAGAAAAAAAGGATGCGAGCTTATTAAGAAAGAGCCGTACAAGGCTGGAACGAGTTTCTAATGGAAGCGGATGTACTGTAATCGAAGTCAGGGAGTTCCTCACCCAATTCGAGAAAATGGAGAAAATGATGAAGATGTTCAAAAGGAACAGAGGATTCCGCAAACAAATGGAGAAGATGATGAGCGGTGGCGGGCTTCCTGGCGGAATGAAGATGAAATAGAGGCTTCGGCTAGCATTTTTATACTCTACTGGTGAATAAAAAACATGAAAATCGCATTCTTCACTGATACCTACCTGCCTAATACAGATGGTGTCGTGACATGCATCCTGAATACCAAGCGAGAACTTGAAAAACGCGGGCACGAAGTATATATCTTTTCTCCTGGGACAAAGAAACAGAAGGACGAGAACAAGGATCCGCACATATTCTATTTCACATCCACTTCTTTCAAGCCATATCCGGATTATCGTATAGCAGTCTTCAACTTCTTCTCTCCGATAAAGCTCATAAAAGACCTTAAGATAGACGTAATACATTCCCATGGAGTGGCGACAACCGGATTGGCTGCGATACAGTCGTCCCAGAAATTAGGCATAGCTGCAATAGCTACTTTCCATACGCTTTTGCCAGAAGCAATCCATTACCTGACTACCCAGCCGAATATGAAAAGCGCACTTCAGGGAATTGCATGGAAATATCTCTCATGGTACTACTCTTCTTTCAAGAAGACACTTGTTCCAAGCGATTTTGCTGGAAAGATACTTGAGAAACACGGAGTAAGGAATCTCATGCTCCAGCCAGGCGGAGTTGATATGGCCAGATTCAATACCGATGCGAATGGAGCTGCAGGGAGGAAAAAACTTGGTTTGAGCAAAAAAGAGCCGATAATCATGCATGTCGGCAGGGTTGCGATGGAGAAGAACATAGAACAGATAATAGAGGCCGCTCCAAGCGTGATAAATCTTCTTCCTGAAGCGAAATTCGTGATTGTTGGAAAAGGACCGGCTGAGAATCATTTCAAGGAACTTGTAAAACGAAAGGGACTAGAGAAAAATTTCATATTCACTGGGTATGTAGAGGATGGAATATTGCCTAATTTATATGCTTGTGCTGATGCGATAGCATTCCCTTCTAATTTCGATACGCAGGGATTGGTTGTTCTTGAAGCAATGGCTTGCGGAACACCAGTAGTTGTAAGAAAAGGAAGCGCTGCATCCGAATTCGTCAAAGATAGGAAAAACGGGCAGGTATTCTCAGATCATTTTGACTTCCATGAAAAGATAGTTGCTGCAGTGAAAAATAGAAAAGAATTAGGGAAAGAAGCAGCGGAAACCGCGAAACAATTCGAAATAGGAAAAATAACCGAAAGACTCATAGAGATCTATGAGTCCTTGCAGAAAGCCCCACGTTAGCCGGAACCATTAGTCGTGTTGCCAGTTTTACCCGAGTTCTCCATCTGCTCGAACGGCGTTCCGTTCGAGTCTGTAGAACTCTGCGAGTTCTCCATCTGGTCAAATACCTTTGCAAGCGCGTTCGACTCCTCTTCGGTCCTGTTCAACACAGTAACGTTTTCTTCAGGAACAGGTGGCTCTTCCACAATGGTCTCATTGCTGATTTTCACTGGGATTATCTTTCCAGCAACCACATCCAAGCAATATTGCTTTCTGGTTGAATCATCCAACGAATCGCACACTGTTCCGTCTTTCAGCTTTCCTGCGATTTCTATCCTACAGTCATCGCGGACATTTGGATCAGAGACTTCCTTGCACATCTCGAGATCTCTTTCAAAGATAGCGAAATTCATTGTGCAGATGTCTGCCTTGGTTCCTGCATATTTGCAGACCGAAGGGTATTCATAGTTCACTGCAAACGAGAACACGCATGAATCAGCTTGCGCGCCTCCTTTGTCGAGGCATGCGATGAATTCATTCTGCATATCCACGGAATCATATAGCAGAGATATCGCGGTTCCATTTGAAAGGTTCATCCCTATTTCTATTTTTCCTGAATATTCCCATTTGGAATCAAGAAGCTTCCAGTTTGTGAACTGATCTTTTCCAAATCTCTTGTAGGTGAAAGATTTTGTATAAACTTCCTTTGCCTTTGGATCATAGCAAACTTCACCATAAACCTGTATCGGAGAGCTCTGGCTTATCCCTAGCTTTATAGAATCAGACAACGAAAGGACTGAATAATTTACAAGGTATTTTATGTTGTAGCATTCCTTGCCATTAACTGTTGTTTTTTCAGCGCTTTCAAAAGTCAATGCTCCGCTGTTCATAAGAAGGCTTATCGTTTCATTATCAGCTTTGAATCTTTCTGGAGTGAAGAAGTAACCTTTTACTCCTTTCAGATAGCTTCTCAACGCAGTATCGTTACCTGCAGAAGAACATGCCTTGGTCCCTGCGAAAGTTACGCAGATCACAGTATCGTTTTCCATGTAGAAGACTTCACGTTTAGCGAAAGGGGACTCGATTATTGCTTCTGACCGAATTCCGTCAGTAAGCAAAGTGGTTTTCACCATGTATCCTCCGAGGTTTTCTTCGTATGAATATGAATAGGAAACTGTTCCTTTACCTACATTAAGGCTCTGGAAGTACAATGCCTCTGCTTCCTTTTTCTTGGCATCCACCTGACCCGAAGATATTCCGGGCAGAACATATTGCCAGACCAAGTAAGCACCTGCCAGGATCACGATTAAACCCAGCACTAACCATAGAGTGTTCTTAGATTCCATAAAACCACTTGCAAATTTTGTAAGGTAGATTATGAAAGGCAGGGGTTAAAAATTATTCCCCACATCAAATATTGTTGTAATGAGGGGTAGCAGCTGACGGTAAGCCTTTGGCTTGCTGAGGAAGTTCTGCCCACGTAAAAGAGTCCGTCTCTAAGGGACAGAGGAGCAGTACAGAAACGATACCCGCAAGGGATGAAACGAGTGTTCCTTACTCTAATGAACGTGCAAGGCCTTTAGGCCGCGAAGTACAATGCTGCTTTAACACAAAAGGCAGACTATGCCCCTCATTTCACTGTTTCCGGTTTTCTGTTTCCCGTCTTGAATGTTACCTGAACGGTCTTGAGTTGCGTTTCAATGGTTGAATTCCTGAGAAAGTCATCAGGGATTTTTTCACTCTTTCCAATTCTATAGGATTCATAGCTGCACGCAGATCAGCTTCGATTAATACTGCCGGATAGGCATAGCTCTTGTTTATCGCTGATAAAGAGTAGATGAGAGATGCGATGCGGTTCGCGTCTGCTTCTTTACCTTCCAAAAACTCAATGCGCATGGGACGATCGCTAGAAAAACATTTCATATAGAATAGATGGATTGAATCTGCGAATGCTCCGAGATCCTTAAGGACTGCGTGCTTTGATGAGATTGGAGAGTACCTCATTGAATAAGTCCTTTCCTTCTCCCTGAGAAGATGATTGAGGAACAATGCATCTGAGAAGTCATTAGGCACTAAGAATTTCACTGAATCCATGAATCTGCGCCCGCGCGAATCCTTGATGACGCCGATCAGCATTGTGCCTTGTTCCTTACACAACCTGTAGAGTTCGGCATATTTGATGATCAATGACTCGTATTTTGGAAAGATCTTGCTTTCATTTGAAGGGCGGTCGCAGCCCAATGGAACTATTGAGCCGTCGAGCAGAAGCGCTTTTGGATTGAAATGCTTCACTGCTTCTATCGCATTTGAGATCTCGAGATCAAGACGGAAAAGGGAATTATGCTGCAGGATCTCGTGTTCATCCAAGCCGATCTGAAGATCATGCGTTGGTTCTGGAAATGATTTTGGGAAACAAGTGCTTTTGACAAGTTTGGAGCCGGAATATTCGAAATTGACTGAGACGGCCTTGCCCATGACCAAATCTATGCCGAACATCTCTTCGAAAAGCAGTCCTCCGTCCACTGCACAGATATTCCCGCCAATATCCGCAGGGGATACCACGTTAACTAGCTCTTTCTCCAGCGCATCGTTGAAATGATGGTTTATTCCTCTGAGCTTTGAAGCGGATTCTGCCATGAGCGTCTGCATTTCAGAAATGTGCGATGCAGCTGCTTTCAGTTGGCCAAGCATAGAATCAGTAAACTATTCTTGCAGTCTAAATTTTAAAAACGCGGCTATTTTGCCAAAACCCTTGAGTTTCAATCCTGGATCGCCTTCCTCTGAGAAGATGACTACTTCTCCTTTGTTCCGTTCTACCATTTCTGCAACTGATTCTGCTTCTTCTGAAGTACGCAATAGTTCATCCAGCACCAGAAGCCGTTCTATGGCATAAGCTTCAGCTGCTTTCTTTACTTCCGCGATACCATACGCAACCAATCCTTCCTTGCTTATCTCTTTTGTCAGTTCTTCTATCAGTTTTGTCTCGCGTTCGATCCTGTCTTCCCCGATTGCACGTTCAACGATACCTCGTTTCAAAAGTTCGTTAACTCCACTTCTTTCCGCGTAACTACAGGTTTCAAACATAATGCGCTGAAGAAGCTCTTGCTTCTTTTTTTCAAGGAATTTCTTGAAATTATCTTTCACGAATCCCGGGCCTGCGACAACATATTTCTCTTCGTGTTTTTCTATCTCTGATGCTACGTTTCCGAAATACTGGAGCATTTTGTCTCCGTATTTCTCATCTTTTTTGCTGGTGTTGCTGTCCAATTCAGGGCCATATTCTACTCCATAACCGCGCACCGTGGCAGTCAATGCCTTTTCATCATCCATAACGACTATACGGAGCTTCGGCCGTTTGGATTCTGCTACTGCATCCTTCAATCTTTTGATCTGATATTCCTTCCATTTTTTTATGAGCGTGATCGATTCTCCTGGTTCCAGATCCAATGTATGGTATCTTCCAAGCTGGACGAATTCTTCAGGAGTCCCGCGGATTATCTTCCCTCTTATCCTTAGGCGGTTAACAGATTTCGAGAATTCAACTTCTTCCACATTGATCGCGATGAATACCCTTTTCCTCTCTTCTTTATCCCCGAATTTGACGCTGCGGATCGTGCTGCCCTCTGCAGTGTCGCCAGCAGAGACGACTTTTGAGAAATGCCAGAGATCGTCAATCGTTTCAAGCACGACCTTCATCTCTCCGAGTTTTTTGTCGAATTTCGTTACTCTCATTTCAGATCACTTAACCATTATTCAAATCCTTACCGCTGATATTCAGATGGCTGAACATTGTTGAATACATGTTCGCCCGGGTTATCTTATCCAAGCCGACAAGGATTTTATTGCCTATTATTATTGTGGGAACATAGGCTTTAGTTATATTATGCTTTGCCAGGAACAGCTTGAACACAGCAAAACCATCTTTTGTGGTAACATCATATTCTGAGAAATTCGCATATATCGAGAAGTTTCCTTTTATCTCTCCGAAAAGAGGGGAGATCTCTTTGCAAGCAGAACATTTGGAAGAATAAAAATAAGCGAATTCATCGTTGAAAGAATAGTTGCCTGCTATGGAATCTGAGATGTTCTTTGGCAATGCGGTGAAATTATTTACCTGGGTTTCATTAGATATATTTTTGACTGCAACCATATCATTTGCTGTTTGTTTTTCTGCTGTAGAGATGCAACCCAAGAAAACAAACAGCACGAACAGCAAGAAAAGCGAATACTTCATGCTGACACATAAGACGATAGGGTTTTTTAAGGATATTTCCGATATCATTCTATGAAGAAGCTTCTTCTCTTTTTGTTTGTCGTCTGCGCAGTGTTCGCAGGGGCATGGAACGATGCATACTGGGATTACCATAATCCGAATATCTACCATTTCCTGAACATAGAGGTATGGAATACGGAAACTATGCACCAGACTCTTATCTCTCTGGATCTTGGCAGCATAGACATTTCCATGGTCAATGACAATGATGCGAAAACCGCCCTGCAGAAAGCGGTTTTAGAACTGAAAACTGCGGAGATCTCGAAAAAATCCTGCGAGGAATTGTATGCTAGCACAGTCAGTTCTCTTCCAGAAGACGCCGTAATAGCAGGACTGATAAATCCAGCATATCTCCTGGTGAAAATCAATTATCTCATGGCGATAGAGATGCTTGATGGGGAGTATGGATGCTCAGCATATGGAACCCACTGGAAAGCAGTTATGGACAATGCGCAGACATCGCTCTATGTTTCTAAGAATATACTGAACGAAAAGGCAGAAGATGCAAAGATTTCTTATTTCACAGCAAAGAATGCAGGCATATGCGATGATGATTTCTATGGTGAAGCGAAAGAGCTCTGCAAATACGCTGAGTTCGATTATGGAACACTGACTGGAAAGTATATCCCTGATTTCAATAACTATTATGATTATTTCTCGGTAGAAGGGGGAAAGAATGCGCCGAACATGACTGGATATTCAAACCAGGTAAACAATATTTTCAACAAAGTCCAGAAGACTGCTGAGAACACTACGCTGGAATCGAATGAAGCATTTGCGAAAGCAGAGGAGCAATATGGATTCCTGAAGATAAATGCTGAACAGAAGATGAAAGAAGCTAAACAAAAGCTGAACAAGCTTGAGAACGAAAAATTCGGGCTGATAACCGGGTCGGTTTATTCCGAAGAAAGCAAAGGGACAATCGCAGACAGATATTCAAAACTCAAGGAAGAGGCATCTGATGCGGATTCAAAATATGTGAACGCTGTGTTTTCCAGTTCTGCGACCAGCAGTGGATACCTCAAGAACAGCATAAAGATGATGATTGAAGCATATTCTTCTTACGACGAAGTTGTGAACGAATCAGATATTATTTTTGAAGAGGGGAAAAGAGTGGCGATGGAACAGAGGGATGAAGCGTCCAAGGAGATTGCTGCATTCGAACAGGCTACGAGCGGAAAGAAAATGAACACGGCTGCAAAGGAGTTGTATGACTCAGCCAATAAAAATTTCGTGAATGGAGACGACTCTGAAAAAACAGGGGATAAATTCCATTATTATTCTCTTTCTGCAGAGGATGCGAGAAAAGCGCTCACAAAGAATTCCCAGACAAGCGCTGACCTTGAGGCAGAGATAAACGCACAGATGAAGAAGACAAATGAGATGCTCGAAAATGCGAAAAAAGATGGCCTTGACGTTTACTTAGAAGAAGAGGAACTGAAATTGCTTGCAGGGATAAAGGAAGACTGGGTCCTTGATGAGCTTGGGATGATCCAGAACAACGTGATTGAACTTGCGCAGATAAAGTACGGATATTTAGAGGATAAACGCGAAGAACTGCTTGAAAAAATAGCGCTTAGCGGAGGAAAGCTGGATGACCTTCTTGTCGACATGAAGAAAAAGGAGGGCAATGCATTTGATGGAACTAAACTTGATGTCGAAGCAGGGCTTGGCAATCTTGCAAATATAGCTAAAGAATACGTTTACATGGAAGGAGAGATCGAAAAAGAGATGAAAACGATAGTTGAGAATGGATTGAATACAGATATGACGCTTGATATCGGTGTTGTCGAACTGGACGCACCAGTGGATATCTCAGCTTATCTATTCGTCGCAAATCCTTATGGATATGAAGCTAGTAGCGTCGGAGTCAAAGTAAAAGTTCCTGTGGAGCTGAAGGAGAATGAAATAACTGAAGGAGCTGAATATGTAGACTCAGTTTCATATTCTTCTGGAAACCTGAACATGCGGATAGGAAAGATAAATCCATATGAACAGATCAAAATAACTTTCAAAAAGCAGGCGATAATAGCAACGGTGACCAAGAAGACCACTACAGTAACTGGCAACCCAGATGGAAATGCGGATGCAAAGCAAAGAATTGAATTCGAGACTTCTTATGACTCGGAGGGAACATATGTGCCTGAAGAGTTCAAAAGCTGGACGATCGATGGGAAGAATGGGATCGGAAGCAAGACGGGCAGATTGATCAAAGGAAACCATATCCTTGAGGGAACATACAAAATTGCGGATGCTTTCGAGATATCCAAAAATGATTTCAAGGCATTGAAAGCCGGACTGAACAGCGAAGTGAGTTATGAACTTTTAATAGAACCAATTGTAAACATGGATTCTGCATCGATAGTGATAAATGAAGAAAGCTCTGATCGGATTACAGGATTCGCAGTGACATCCTACGGTGGCGCTGCTGTGAAAAGCAAGAAATCTCTTGGCAACAACATGTATGGAGTTGAATTGAGCGGTCTGAAAGCGAATGAAACGTCCACCCTCAGAGTAAGCTATACTATCGAAGGATCGAAAGAATATGCAAACGAACAGCTTGCTCTTCTTGAGAAAGGAAATTGGAGCGCAGTGACTGAAACGATAATGGAATCAGCCAAAACAGCGCTTGCAGAAAATGATACGCGAAGGGCGGTTGAATACATCGAACAGGCAAAAGCGCAGATAGAGAAGGAAAAGCTTGCTGAAGCCACTGAAAGCACGAAACTCGAGGATAAAAAAGAAATCGTTGAAGTGCAGCAGGAAGAAGTGGAGGCTGCGCTCGAGATTGCTAAAGAAAATAATTTAACGCAGACGACTTACCAGCTTGAGAACAGGAATAATGAACTTGAATCTGCGATGTCTGCAACTAGCAGCGCAGAATTATCTGGATTCGACAGCTCATGGGCAAAGAAGAAGGCCGTGGAGATAAGAAAGGATTCTTTCGAGCAGTACAATTCCCTGAAGGAAGAATATCTTAAAGTCAATAATGGAATTGCGGACGATCCTATTTTCAGGGAATTTGAAGATGCATATTCGAAACTAGAGGCAACAGGATCCCTTGAAGATGCAGTATCGGTCCGGGTAAAGCTTGAGGCAGTGGAAACATTCGTGAACAAGAAGACAAGCGCTGCGAAAGAGGAGAAATCCGTGGTTATGGCAGAGGCAGAACTGCTGAAAACAGAGACTGAAGCCGCGATAGGACCGTATTCCAAAGAATACGATGCTGCAAAGGGAACGACCGTTTCTGCATTATTCGGGCCGGACTATAAGATGGTCCAGAAAGAAGTCACTGCTCTTGGGAATCTGCTGTTCAAAGAAGCGCCATCTGCGCAGATAACTGACAAAATGAAGACTGTGCAAAAGATGAAAGATGGGATGAGCGAAACTATGGCTTATCTTAAGGAAGAGGCGCAAAGAAAACTTGAAAGCCTGAAGCAGGTGTATGACAGCAGGAAAAACAGTATAGATGAAAGCGATCGCGTGCTTGCAGAGCAAGGGATACTTAAAATGGAAAGCCAGGTTTCCAGCGCAAACTATGCAGAAGCATTGATAACCGGAGATGCAGTATCCAAGATATTAAACAGGAAAAACGGCACAAGCGAAACAGGGATGATTGTCCTTGGGATAACCGCGCTATTGTTAATAAGCGCAGTCATAATCTATCTTGTGAAAGGCGGAAAGAAAAGGCCAAGAAGACAGATGACTTTGAAGAGTATTGATGATTTATGATTTATATCACAGGAGCAAGCGGAAGGCTTGGAAAAGAAGTGCTGGAAAGGATCCCTGATGCAATACCGTTAGTTAGGAAGCCAAATGGGCTGAAGAATGAAATAGTAACGAGCTTTGAGGCTGAAGAACTTCGGAAAATACTGAAAAACGCGGATTGCATCATACATCTTGCAGGCTCTCTGGATTTCTTTGATATGAAAGCACTTTGGGCAGGGAATGTCGAACTGACCAAGAGTATCGTTGATGCCGCTCCTGAAAGATGCAGGATAATATTCGCAAGTTCGATTTCTGTTTATGGAAAAAACCTTGCTGAGAAACCTGCAACTGAGGAAACACGCACGAACCCTGATTCTCCATATTCGAAAAGCAAGCTTGAGGCAGAGAAGAGAATTGAGAAACACGAGAATTCGATAATTTTACGGATTGCTACGATCTATGGTCCTGGATTCGAGGATTATCCACGAATACTGAAACAGATAAAGAAGGGCACTATGAAGATGATAGGAGACGGAAAGAACAGGATCCCATTCGTTCATGCGGAAGACGTTGCAGATACGATCGTGAATGCGGTTGATGCGAAAGTGAAGCCTGGGACATATGTACTCGCGGGAGAGGCGCTTACCCAGGAAGAAATAATGAGATTGTCTGCGAAACTTCTTGGTGTGGATGCTCCTGCTGAGCGGATTCCGCTGAACGCAGCACTCATGTTCGTGAAGTTCGAGGAAAGCAAAAGTTTTATGCTTAAACAGAAGCCTAAGATGACCACTGAACATGTTCTGGTTCTTGCCAGCGACAGGGTTTTTGATTGCTCCAAGGCGAAGAAGTTCCTGAGATTTAGGCCAAGGAAGCTTGAAGACGGAATAAGAGAGATCATCGAGAGCATGGAATAAGTTCGGCAATAGTCTAACCTGTTCCAGAAATCAATATAAATTGTTACTCGATATATGTTAAAATCGCTGAATGTAGGCTGATTGCTATGGGACCGACATTGAACAGAGTTACTGAAAAAATGAGAAAATTCACATTGAGAGACAACGATGCGACTAGAATAATCGAAACGGCAGAAACTGAGAAAAAACCCATAATCGAAGGAAGGCTCGGTGACCCTAATCGCCATGGCTTGAAGCCTTATCGAGGATATTTGCGTGCAGTGCGAGATCTTGCAGTTGCAGAGGAAGAGGAAAGATTGAGCACATTAAAGCATGAAATAGGAGAACTGGATAGTGCACATCAATATACTGCGTCTGCAGGATTCCCTCCATTAAGAAAACTGCTTGCTGATGAATGCGGATTGAAACCATCAGATATTTTCATAGGTGGGGGGGAAAGCGGGATTGCAAGAAGCATTTTTGATACTGTCCTTATACCTGGAGAAGATTCGATAATTCCATTGTGGACGTACATCATGTTTTATTCTGAAACCGTGAGAAGAGAAGGAAACATAGTTAGTATAGAACTCGACGAACAAGGAGAACCAAGACTTGACCAGTTGAAGGATGCAATAACTAAGAATACAAAATGCGTGAACATAACCACCGTGGGTAACCCCATGGGTATAAGCATAAAACCAGAAACGATGGAAGAGATAATAAGGATAGTGAATGTGAAGGAAGGAGAATTCGATTCTCCTATTTATCTGTTTGTTGATACGGAATATGAAGGATTCAGAGATGTAAGGGATAATCGCATAGATCCGATAAAAATGTCGCGGGAATTTGGAAGGATCGGACCTACGATAGAATTGTATAGCGCATCGAAAATGCTCGGGATACCCGGATCGCGCGTTGGCTGGGCGAAAGTCTACTGGAACGAAGAGAATTTCCCTGAACAACGAGAAGAATTCTATTCTCGCTTGAATACGATGGGGATAGGTTTGCTTGGAGATTCGGCATTGTTCATGCAGATCGCACTGTTTATGACATTCAACAGGATAAATACTTTGCCAGAAGAAAAAACAAACTTTGATCTGTTCAAGACCAACAGAAGAGAGATTGTAAGCGGAAGAACACATAATTTCCTGAAAGGAGTTGCAGATATCGACGGCATAGTCCTTCCAAAATATTATTATCGGAACGGAGTCGTACCCCGCAGAATCATAGATTCCTTTTACGTGATGTTCGGAGTTGATGAAAAATTATTGCCAAGAAGCGGGATGTCCCAGGCAGCAGCATTGGCAAAATTCGCATATGAACATGGATTGCCTGTTCCTGCGCTGACTCCAGAATATCATTTCACATATACTCCTGGATTGGAGCTTCCATTCGCATTGCCAGCATTATTCGAATATCGCCCAAAAGATATTGCTATGGGAAAAGAATTGAAACCTCCTGTTCCAACCGAAGAGATACTGATGAACATGAGTGGACAGGAACTCATGCGTGCGGTTGCCCTATTCTCTGAAGAGAAGTTGAATTTGTTCCTGGATGTACTTGAACAGTTTGTCAGGGATTTGAAAGTTAGAAGATAAGCACGAGATTTAAATTACCTTTTTTGGATATCTATTGCTGATGACGGTTGACTCAAAGCTCGCGCTTAGCCAAATTGCAAGGAAAAAATTTCTTAATGCCCATTACGGATTAGTAGGAAACCATTCTGGAGTTGAAATCTGCGGATGGACAAAAAAGGCTTTACGCGGAAAAGGAGTTTGCTATAAACAAAAATTCTATGGAGTAGACTGTCATCGCTGTTGTCAGATGTCTCCTGCATTGGCATGGTGCCAGGAAAGCTGTATTTTTTGCTGGAGACCAATGGAATGGATGAGAAAAGCAAAGATTAGTGGTGAACGCATTGATAACCCTGAGAAAATAATTGCTGGCTGTGTAATTGAGAGAAAAAAACTGGTTTCCGGAATGAAAGGCGCTCCTGATGCAGATAAACGGTTATGTGATGAATCTTTTTTGAAATTTCCTTCTCATTGGGCGATTTCTCTTTCTGGTGAGCCGACGATTTATCCGAAACTGGGGGAGATGATTAAACTGTTGCGGGCCAACCCAGAAGTTCGCTCAATATTTCTGGTTACTAACGGGCAGGAACCGAAAATGCTTGAGAAAATGCAAAAACAGGATGCACTCCCAACGCAATTATACCTCTCAGTTGATGCTGCAAATAAAGAGATGTTTGGAAAAGTAAACCGTTCAATACTCAAGGATGGCTGGGAACGATTGAATAAGACGCTTGAACTGATGGCAAAACTGAAATGCAGAAGAGTTATACGATTTACGCTGATCAAGGGGCTTAACGACGATGAAAACCTGATGGAAAAATATGCAAAACTATTTGAAAAATCAAAAGCTGATTTCATAGAAATCAAAGGGTATATGTTTCTTGGAGAGTCACGGAAACGATTGAAGTTCGAAAATATGCCTATGCATGAATACATTGAAGAATGGTGCAAAAAGTTTGAGAAGCATCTGAAAGAGTATAAATGGATAAATGAAGATAGACTTTCAAGAATTGTTCTTTTCAAAAGAAAAGATTCCAAATATGACAATATAATACACAGTGCTAGAAGCTAGCAGCCAATTGCCAGAAGCTAATTTTTATAAATAGCATATCCGAATAGAGAAACGGTGATGTTGTGGCAGCTATAGAAGACGTCCTGAAATATATAACCGCTAATGAGATAAAATGGCTTGATCTTCAGTTTTCCGGCATAGACGGTGCGATGCATTCTGTGAGCATATCCAGAAATGACATAGATGAAACGATATTCACCAAGGGGATATATGCCGCAGATCTTATCGAAGTATTTGGGAAAAGCGAGCAGGGAGATCTGTTGCTGCTTCCTGACCCTGAAACTATGGCAAGGCTGCCATGGGAACAATCCACGGCAAGACTGCTATGTAATATAGTGACATCACCTTCCGGAGAGAAATTCCTCCGTGATTCAAGATATATAACAGAAAGGATGGAGACGAACCTTTCTGCAGTAGGAGTTAAAAATGCCAAAATAGGCGCAGAAGTCGAATTCTACATATTCGATAACGTGAGCACAGACAGGAATACCCAAGGAAATGGAGGAGGAACGCTCATAGACACACGCGAAGGAACATGGAACCCATCGCCATATTCTGTGAAAAAAGCTGGATCTTTTGTATCTACTCCTGTGGATAGTCTTTACCCTGCAAGGGTGCAGGTGTCTAACGCCCTTGAGGAAACATTCGGAGTAGAAACTCGCGGGCACCATCATGGAAGAAGCCAATCCGGCCAGCAATGTGTAGAACTACGAGACTATTCTCTCATAAGCGCAGCTGATTCTTTGGCAACTTTGAAATTCGTCACAAGGAACCTGGCGAGCGTTTCAAGCGCATATGCCTGCTTCATGCCATATCCTGTTGAAAATGACAAGGGAAGCACACTTGTGATAAGGCAGAGCCTTTGGAAAACCGCTGATGCCAACGTGTTCTATGCAGCTGATGAAGAATATTCCCAATTAAGCCAGACCGCAAGGTATTACATAGGCGGATTGCTCGAACATGCTGCAGCGCTCTGTGTGTTCACAAATCCGACTACAAATTCATATAAGAGACTTGCGGCAGACTCCAGATTTTTAGGATGGAGCAAGACGAATAAACTTGCAGCAGTTCATGTGCCATTCAGGAAGAAAAATGATAAGGAGAACAAGAGCATAGAGTATACGCTTGCGGATCCTTCAGTCAATCCTTATCTTGCGTATGCCGCAGTGGTTTCTGCAGGTCTTGATGGCATAAAGAACAAGACTGAATGCGGGGACCCTGCTGAAAATGCAGAAGAAGTGAAGAAAGCAAAGGCGAAAAAGCTTCCAGAAAGTATTAAGGAATCCGTTGCTGCGCTTGAAAGCGATTCCAAATTCCTGAAAGGAATTTTCTCCTCGGAGATATTAGGAGATTATATTGCATTGAAGCTTACTGAGCATAGAGACGGCTCAAAAGCAGTTTCAGGATGGGAATTGAACAAGTACTGGGGAGTTTAAACTCCTTTTTCTAATTTTTAATCTTTTTAAATTGTTGTTCTTATTATTTTTTTATGGGTTCTTCTAATAGACGACACAGTACTACTCAACATTCTGTATCTTCAGGAGAACTGCCGAAATGGCCTGGAAAAGATGAATTAGACAGATTGGATAAACAATACTGGACTATTATTGGAAATGGATCGATTGGTGCAAAGGCAGAGGAATTGCGTAAGAAAACTTGGCCTTCCATTGCCGCAGGATTCGTCATGCATCATAGGTTTGTTCTTGCAATGGAATGGATGAAAGCATTTAGAAGTAGAAATTTCCATCATGAAGATTTATTCAAAGAATTAAACTCCTACCAAATAAGTGAAATGATAAAAAAATTTGAATTCAGCCCTGAAGAGATAGAAGTTGCAAGAAAAATATTGCGCGCACTCCCTAAAACTCCTTTAGTAATCCGTTCATCTGCACATGGAGATTGTTTGGGGACTGGAATATACCACAGTGAATTTATAGCAAACAGCCATAGCGAAGAAAGAAATCTAAAAGAACTGCTTCAGGCAATACGAAATGTATTAGCAAGTGAATTCTCAGCTAATGGAATTGCGTTCAGAAAAAATATGGGAATACCTGACGGAATGGCAGTGATAATAGAGCCAGTTTTTGGTGTGAAAAACAGGAGTCGTCCAGAACATGAATTTGGTGATGGTAAAGATGAATGCGAAGAATTCTTTGCTCCGTTCTATGGGGGGGTAGGATATACCTCTACAGCATATTCTGGTCCATTAGCTGGAGTTAGTGCAGGGATTCCCATAGAAGCCATGAAATTCGGTGGAATTACAATAAAAGAAGGTGACGATACGACATTAGCTGAGTTATTCACTGACCCTGGTGCAATACATAAATTTCTTGGGAAGGATGAACGTGCGACATGCATTGCATCAAAAAGAGTATTCGAAAATCTGACCCGACCACAAGGAATTAACCTAGAGAACGGACATATTACTGATATATACAGCCCGGACGTGTTTCCCAAATTTGAACAAGAAAGATTAGACTGGCTTTTTTCAAGGATTAGAAGATTAGAACAGTTAATAGGAAGACCGCAGCGGATAGAATGGGCAGCGATCGAGGAGCAACCCGAAAGACGTACGTTCTTCAATATGTTCGAGGGGGTTCCTGAACTAAAGGATTTTTTTAGAAAAAACCAAAAAGAAAAAGAATCCAAACCTATTGTGGGCATGCTACAAATTGGAGAGATCGACAATAAACGTGAGTTCTACCATTTTTCAGATAGTAAACGAACGATCATGCGCAGCAGATATGTACAAGGAACAGACATTCGTGAATGCTATGGCCTTGTCTGGATATACAATAGTCTTGAATTAGGTCTGCTTGAAAAATATAACCGGGAGAATAAAGGATATATCGTTGTATTCCCTGAAAAAATGACAAAGGATCTCTCAAACCGGAGTTTTGAATCGCTTAGTTTCCATCACTTAAGCAACAGCTCTCTGGTTGCGGAAGTGTTTGACTCTACCGAACTTCTGCACCGCCACCATGTTAAAACCCCGATGAGTCATTTTGGAGGTAGTTTGGCTGCAAATAATATCCTGTTCATGGTTATCCCTGACATCGACTTAGAAAAAATATGGGAACGACGCAAAGTGATTAGAGGAAATGATCCGCTAGGTGAACTTTGGGTCTTTGAAGGAAAATTCAGGGTTACGATGAGTGATGCACAGCAAAGGGCAGTAGTAGAGGTTATTGACTGATTTTTCATCCGAAACAAGGCTGAACAAAAATTTTCTTAAAACGCAGCTCACTTGTTGGATTATTTATCATTCCTATTGCAACTCCGGAAATTATCGCCGTCCAATATTTAAATTTCTTTTTTTCATCAAGGCCAGTAGAGCCAAATGCCTTATCAAGACAATTTTGTGGTTCTGAAGAAAAACTAAGTGGGCCTCCGTCAAATGTAAATGTTCTTGGTGAGTTATCGACGCGTTCAGGGAATTCTTTGCTTGAATTTGTCCGAATTACAAAACCAGTAACTGTGTTTCCTTCCAGTTTAGTCATAAGAAAACAGGATTTTGGGGATTTTAACGAACCGACATTCATAAATTCAATAACTCCTGAATTCAATGCCTTAAGTAATTGTTTTCTTTCTTTTTTTGAGAAGTTGTTTGATTTTGCAAATTCATTTGCATCGTGAAAAACAGCATATCTATTATAGCATTCTTCTCCAAATAATCCATGTCCTGCATTAAAAGTAGCTTTCAATGCTCTGAATGCCAAGATGGGATGAACTAAAGGATTGGTTCCTGGGACAAGTGGTTTTACCAAAGCCCTTGCAAATGTCATATCTCGCGCCATAATGATCAGTAAACATATTGGGGAAAACAATTAAAAACAGAAGTAAATCTGAGAAAAAAGATGTAAAAATAATAAAAATAAAAGAGAAAAAGCTAGTAGCCACTAGCTAGGAGCCAATAGCTAAACTAATCCATATCTCCCATGCCGCCAGGAGGCATTCCACCTGGTCCTCCAGGCATTCCTCCCTTTCCTCTTGAGCTGATGATATCATCTATCCTCAGCACAAGCCTTGCGGTCTCTGTTGCGGATGAAATAGCTTGCTTCTTGACTTTTTCAGGCTCGAATACGCCAGCAACTTTCAAGTCTGAAACCTTTCCGTTGTTCACATCAACGCCAAAGTGCTTTCCTTCAGCCTTCTTGTGTTTGCTCCTCAATGAAACGATAGTGTCTATGGCATCCATACCTGCGTTCTCAGCAAGCGTTCGTGGTATCGCTTCCAAAGCCTCTGCGAATGCCTGCATTGCAAGCTGTTCACGGCCTCCGATCTCGGTTGCGTAATCAGAAAGCTCTTTCCCGATGACCATTTCTATTGAACCTCCGCCGATAACGTATTTGCCAAGCTCCAAAGCAGAAGCGACTGCACCGCGTGCGTCTACAACTGCGCGCTCTACTTCGCTCACAACGTGGTCTGTTCCACCGCGAACGAAAATTGATACGCTCTTCGGATCCTTGCAGTTCCTTACAAATACCATTGATTCTCCTGCGATCTTCTTCTCTTCAACCAAACCTGCGTTTCCGAGGTCTGCTGGCTTCATGTCTTCAAGGGTTGATTCTATCTTTGCTCCTGTTGCTCTGGACAGTTTTTCCATGTCGCTCTTCTTCACTCTGCGGACAGCTGCGATCCCTTTCTTTGAGAGGTAGTGCTGAGCAAGGTCATCAATTCCCTTTTGGCAGAATACGACGTTTGCTCCTGTTGCTGCAATCTTGTCGGTCATCTCTTTGAGCATCTTCTCTTCCTGCCTGAGGAACGCATCCATCTGGTCTGGAGAGGTTATCTCGATCTTTGCATCAGTTTCAGTTTTTTCTATCTCCAATGCTGCATCAAGCAAGAGTATCTTTGCGTCTTTCACCATTTTCGGCATGCCTGCGTGGACTACTTCCTTGTCTACAAGTACACCATTTATCAATTCAGTATCTGAGATCTCTCCGCCTGCCTTTTTCTCGATTTTGACAAGTTCATTGTCAATTACGAATTTTCCGTCCTTCTTCTCTGCGACCTGTTTGACTGATTTTACTATTATATCTGCAAGCTTCTCCTTTTCAGATGGAGAACCGATACCTTTAGAGCTCATCGCAACCATCGCGATCTTCTTGAGCGTGTCTGTGTCTTCCGGAGTTACTGCTTCGGAGTGTTTATGAAGGATTTCCTCTGCTTTCTTTGAAGCAAGTTCGTATCCTTTTATTATAGTTGTAGGGTGGATGTTCTGATCAAGCAGGTCTCCTGCTTTCTTCAAAAGGTTTCCTGCGATGACTACGCTTGTGGTTGTTCCATCGCCTACTTCTTTGTCCTGGGTCTTTGCAATTTCAACCATCAATTTTGCTGCCGGGTGGTCGACATTCATCTCTTCAAGGATTGTCGCTCCGTCATTGGTTATCACAATATCTCCAAGATCGCTTACAAGCATCTTGTCCATTCCTTTCGGACCCAAAGTGGTCTTTATTATGTTGGCTACTGCATAGCCTATTGCAATGTTTATTCTCATTGCGTCCCTGCCGATCACGCGCTGTGCGCCTTCTGGCAATACGTATGTCTGATCTCCGCTTACTTGTCTTCCCATGTGTTTTCACCTTTTTTAGTAGTTAATTAATAGAAAAATCTCTCTAGGTTTTTTTCTCTTTCACAGAAATTGACCTGATGGTTTGTAACTATTATACTGTGAAAAGGTTTAAAAAAGTAGTTTCACACAGTACTAATGCTCTTGAGTTGCAATTAAGGGCAAATATTAGAGGATTATCTACTTAGACTAGAGCCCATACGGCAAAGCCAGCGTATGAGCTGGATCAGGCGAATGCTATAAGAAGGTGAATGAATGGTAACAGCACTAGACGTCGATGCAAATAAACTGATAGAAAAGGTAGCCTCAAAGCTGAAGGCAATGGAACTTCCAAAGCCAGCATTTGTAGGATTGGTAAAGACAGGCTCGCACCTGCAAAGACCTCCTGAAAGCCCGGATTTCTGGTATTTCAGATGCGCCTCTATAATGAGGCAGGCATACGTGAACAACGTTGTCGGGACAAACCGGTTGAGAAGGCACTACGGTGGAAAGAAAAGCAGGGGGGTCAAGCCTCAGCACAACCGAGTAGCAGGCGGATCAACCATCCGAAAAGGCATGCAGGCATTGGAAAAAGCAGGATTGCTCACAAAGCTTAAGGTCGGAAGGACATTGAGTCCAAAAGGAAGAAAACTCATGGATGCTGCGGCAAAGGATGTGAAAGCATAATGGAAGAGAATCTTGACGCTGTGCGGAAGAAAAAGCTCGTTGAGCAGCAGAAAGCATTAGAGGCAAAGAAAGCCGAAGACGAGATAAAAAAGATGCTGCGAATAACGCTTGATGGCAATGCCTATGACCGCATGATGAATGTCAAGATGTCCAAACCAGAACTTTTCATGACAGCTGCGCAGAATGTTTTCGGCGCATACAGAACGGTCGGAAGGCCGTTGACCGATAAAGAGCTTGTGGTAATACTCACTACAATAAAAAGAAGGACAGAACACGAAGGTTCAATAACCTTTGAAAGAAAGTGATTATATGGGAAAAAAGGATCTAACACATAAGATGAGGTTGGCGAAAGCTGAAAGGCAGAATAAAAGGCTGCCAGTATTCGTCACTATAAGGACGAAGAGGAAGGTACAGTCCAATAGTAAAAGAAGGACTTGGAGAACAGATAAGCTGAAGATCTGAAGGTGTTCACATGACAACCGAAAAGATAGAAAGATTGTATACTGTTCCATTGGGAAAGGCGTATGAATACACCAGGACGAAAAGGACTAGAAGAAGTGTTTCTCTCCTTAGGCAGTTCCTGGTAAAGCACATGAAAAGCTATGACGTGAGGATCAGCGAGGCGCTGAACGAATTCCTCTGGTCAAGGAGCATGCAGAAACCTCCAAGAAAAGTGAAAATCAAGGTGGTCAAGGAAGGCGAAGTCGTCAGGGCATCACTGCCAGATGAGAAGCCAAAGCCTGCAAGGAAGAAAAAGGCTCCTAAAGAGGCTCCTAAGACTGAGGAAAAGAAAGATGCTCCTAAGGCTGAAGCCAAGAAGGAAGCTGTCAAACCAGCAAAAACTGGTGAAAAGAAATAATGAAAAAGATAACCTATTTCGGAAGCTCGTGGCTGGGCATTTATCTCAAGGGAAACAACAATCATACTCTGTTGCCTCTTGATGCTATGGACAAGGTAGTTGATACGATAAGAGCATCGCTGAAAACCGAACCCCATAAGATAATCATCGGCAGCTCGAATCTGATAGGTCCTTACGTAGCAATAAACTCCAATGGCATAATCGTGCCTAATGTATGCGGCGATGAGGAGATGCTGAAGCTTAAGGGTATTGGACTGAACGTCTACAAATCTCATGAAAGGAACAACGCTCACGGAAACAACATCTGCGTCAACGACAAAGGCGGAGTGATAAATCCGCATGTACACGCAGAAGAGAAAAGGAAGATCGCAGATACTCTGGGCGTTGAGCTGGTCGATGGAAGCGTTGCGAACTACACTACTGTAGGAAGCTGCGTTTCAGCTAACAATAAGGGATTCCTTGCTCATTTCGCTGTAAGCGAAAACGACATGAGATTTCTGGAGGATGCCTTGAAAGTCAAGGGCATGAAAGGGACGATTAATACGGGTGCAGGTTTTGTATCTGTAGGAATGGTAGCTAATGATCACGGATACATCGTGGGTGAGCATACGACTGCTTACGAGATGGGAAGAATAGAAGAAGCGTTAGGATTTTTATGAGGTGTTAGTATGGGAAAATTCACTGTTTCGGGAACTATAAATATCGGGGAAAAAAGGAAATTCGTGAAGGAGATAGAAGCTCCGACTGAGAATGCAGCAAAGGAAAAGATATATGCATTGTTCGGTTCGCAGAACGGTATTAAAAGGAGCGGCGTCTCAATAGAGAAAATAGAGGGTGCTTGATCATGAATATGATGGATGAACAGCAGAAGCTTGCGTATGAAACCGCAGTATATAGAGAACAGCTGAACCTCCTCCATAAAGAGATCGACAGGATAACGCTTGCGATGCTTGACTTAAATAACGCGGTCAGGACAACCGAAAAGCTAGTTTCGGGGGATTCTCTTGTTCCTATCGGCGGAGGGGCATACACCCGTGCAGTTGTATCATCCAATACCCTGCTCGTCCCTATTGGCGCAGGTTATGTGGTGGAATTGAAAAGAGAAGTGGCAGGCGCAGAACTCAAGAAAAGAGTGGAATCCACTGAGAAGGCGCTTCAAAGACTTAATACTGAAGTGGTCTCGATATCACAGAAGTTCCAGGAAGCGAACAACAAACTAAGAGATATCGCATCCCAGAACGCGATAAACAGGAACGCAGAAGAGAATATACGCGAGGACTATATCTGAAGCCTGAGTGCATGTTCGACCTGTTAAAAAAGAAAATAGGAGGATTCATAGATAACATAGTCAAGAAAACCGAGCCGAAGGCAGAGAAGATCGAAGTAGTGAAGGAAGCTCCAAAGCCTGAAAATAAGGAGGCCGTTGAGCAAATAGAAATTCCAGAACAGACTATTGAAGAGAAACCTGTAGAGCCAGCAAAGATAGAAAAACCTGTTTTTATTGAAGAAAAACCGAAGAGGATAGAAAAAAAAGAGAGGATTATCGAACATAAAAAAGATGAGAAAAATATCGAACGCAAGAAAGAAGAAAAAAAGGTTGAACATAAGAAGGAAGAGAAGAGAATTGAACATAGGAAAGAAGAGCAGATTATCGAACCTCCCAAAGTAGAGAAGATCAAGAAAGAAGAGAAGATCGAGCCTCCAAAGCCTGAACCAAAGAAAGAGCATAAACCTGAGAAAAAAGAGGAACCTAAATTAAAAGTCGGGATCGTAAAACATGTCCAAAGCATATTCACTGGAGAAGTAGAGATAAGCGAACAAGAGGTATCTGAGCTTCTTGAGAACCTTGAGCTTGAACTCCTTGAGAGCGATGTGGCGATAGAAGTCGCAGACGAGATAAAAGAGGATCTGCGGAAAGCGATGGCGGGCACAAAGATCAAAAGAAGCGAAGTCGGGGATTTCGCGAAAAAGACTATCAGGAACACGCTCATACGCATAGTGAAAAGCGATAAGGCATTTGATCTCTTGGAACGGGTTAAAGACCACGACAAACCCGTGAAGATACTATTCCTTGGGGTGAATGGATCAGGAAAAACGACCACTATAGCAAAGATAGCGAATATGCTCCTGAAAAAAGGACATACGCTCACGCTTGCATCAGCAGATACGTTCCGTTCCGCAGCAATAGAACAGATGCAGATACATGCTGACCGGCTTGGAGTAAGGAACATAAAAAGAGAATATGGGAGCGATCCGACTGCTGTCGCATATGATGCAGTGAATTACGCAAAGGCGCATGAGATAGAATTCGTGCTCATAGATACCGCTGGAAGACAGGAGACAGACCTGAACCTAATAAACGAATTGAAGAAGATAAACCGCGTGATCCAGCCGGATTTGAAGATATATATAGGTGAAAGCATAGCTGGAAACGCAATACTTTCTCAGGTCGAGGAATTCAACAAAGCAGTAGGCATAGACGGAGTGATACTGACAAAATTGGATTGCGATGCTAAAGGCGGGACATTCCTGTCAATAACCAAATCAACAGGCATACCTATAATTTATGTTGGCACTGGACAAAGATATGAAGATATAGAAAAGTTTGATGCTGAAGAGATAATAGATAGGATACTTGGATAAATGCTATTCTTGGTTACTCAGATAAGCCTTCAGACCGGTTCTCATGAACTCTTTTCTTTCCCCGTATGCCTGCTTTGTTCGTTCAACCCCCAATTCGTAAAGTGCATTGTCATAGAAAGAAGATGCGAATTTGTATGCTTTTTCGTAGGTTTTCAATGCATCTGTTTCAGGACCTGCATTTTTCATGACTAGCTCCCGCAATTCCTCAGAATATTTTTCAGCAGAGCTTCTTTCTTCATTTTCAAGCATTGAACCGTTACATACTTTCTCAGCTTTTTCTAGTGCTTCTTTTTCAGCCTCAGCAAACAATTCCGTCAGCCCGTTCTCCATACAGAAGCTTTTTACATGATCCAAATCAGAAAAACCCCTGCTTCCTATGTTTTTTATGATGTCCATGAATTGAACCATTTTTCCCAGAGTCCATAATTCCCTAAGAAGGGTAACGTATGTTAATGAAGATGACAACTGCTCTGCAATTGATTTTTTGTCAAAAGGAAAAGATAGCACTGCTTCTGCCAGTTCAGCATCGCTCATTTGACCAACAAGATAAAGGCAGGTTTCCCATCTCATAGGATAAACGGCATATGCAAAATGAGCATAAGCTAATTTTGAGATTTGCAGTTCATTTCCAGCCATAAGAACATTGAGCATTTTCCCGTCTTCTGCCTTTTTCAGAGCTTTGTCGGCTTCTTTTCTGATAGTAAGGATATACCCGATAAACCTTCCTTCCTCGCTTGCCCTTCCTGCAATCATTTCAGCTATTGGAAGCTCAAAAAGAACTTCTTCCTTCCTGTCATTCTGTCCTGTCAGCTTTGCCTGTTCCTGATATGAAGCCCACAATAAGAAGCTCTTTGAGATTTCTTCAAAACGTCTTTTTGTGATTATGCCCTGTCTGACATACTGAATAAATAAAAGCAAGATTGGAACAAAATTGAGGGAAAAATCCTTTTCTGTAGGTTCCTGGATGGATATCTCACTCAGAAATAAAGCTAAGTCTTCTTTCTCTACGCAACAATAGGGAGATAATGATTCGACACTCATCGTAAGTATTTATCCTGCATCATATTTAATCTTTTTTAGGCAGGATCCATCTTTGCGAACTCCTGATTCTTTGAAGCCGTCAGATTGCTGCCCCCACTTGCATGGAAGGACACCAATGAAACAACAGATACTGGAATCTTGTCCTTTAGCACTTCATCTATTCCTTTGACAAATTTATCATATGCCTTTGTATTTGGTTTTTCTTCTCTTTTCCCTACTCCCAACTCTTTTAATTCCGCAATCTTTTCTTCCAGGGCTTTTTTTATCTTGTCTTCCTCTTCTTTTTTCATACAGTCATAAAGCATTTCCAGCAATGCAGTCCCGACAGCGTTAGATCCAGCCATGACCCTTGCTGTTGCCTGCTCGTGATTTACACGGTCATTGAATGAGGATACTGCAATTATGGCTTCTAATACAAAACCAAGACCTTGGGCCACAGTAAGAAACATGGCCTTGTTCTGTTCGTTTTCTATCCCAGAATTTACTTTCCTTAGAAATTCTTCCTGTTTTACTTTTCGCTCGTTGGGATCTTTGTAATTAGTATCGATTATGCGTTTTGCTTCTGCTGTTGCCTGTTTTACTCCTTCCGCATCTCCGCGGTTTGCTGCTGAGATAATTCTTTTAACTGTTAATCCAATGTTATCTTGTTTTTCTTGGACATTATCTTCTTTAAGTGGCATAAGTAAATATATCCTAAAAGGAATTTAAACCTAAGGGTTACTGCAACCTACCGTACCATGTGCCACACGTATTATCCTGCATAATACATTGTTTCGCTACAAATGGCATCCCACGAACAAGTTTTCCGTCTTGATCGCGAGGCACGATATAGAAAATACCATATTCTCCTCGTTTGGGATCAATTCCAGCTTCAAAACCTAAAGCCACGGAAGTAATTCCATTTCCATCGAACAATTTTTTATAATAAACTAAATTAGATGCGTCGATTACACCTACTTGCAATTTAGTACCCGTTTCTGAGTCATAAATTCCAATTTCAAACGCGCCATTTGATTTTCGATTTAATTTGCAAACAAAAGTCGTAGCATACTCTGAATTAACATACCTCTCAACCTCAGCGATAGGAACGGGATCAAGTGCTTTCAACTCAGCATCCATCTCCCTAACAGTAACTACTAACCTCTTCTTCCCGTACTCTACTAAGTAGTCTCCCGGAACTTTGGCTATGAAACCATTCTGCAAATTATCAATCGAAACCTTGAACGTATTTCCGTTCGGATCTGTGACTTCTACCTTGCTTCCCTTTGCTAAATCTCCTCTTGAATCTACAAGGGAAACAAGGACTGCCTCACCAACGAAAACATTTGTAGAATTCACTGAAAGAGTATAACTGGATAGATTGGATGCTTGTTTATCTCCAGGAGTTTCAGCCTTTGTTCCTGTATTCACTGCTGCTGAAGCAAGTTGAATCGGCTTGTCTGGTTCCCCTGCAAGCGCTTTTGCTCCGAAGAAACTTGTTGCGATAACTCCTGCTCCAAACAAAGTTAGGAATCTTCTTCGTGACATGTTTGAGGCATCTTTCTGATTATCTTTATTTAACTTAGCAGTTGGTCTGTCTGATTCAGAAATAGCACGCTTGTTATCCTTTTTAAGTACGCTCATCAATCACACCGATAAGCATTATTTATGGGAAGCTAACGAATATAACCCTTTGCTTTGTGTGGTAGAAGAAGTATCATCATAGAGTACGAGCCAGTAGCCAGTATCCACAGCTATGAGTGACTAACCAATAACTAGTGCCTTTTTTTCATCATGAAAAACATTGCTGCCAGAAGCACTAATAGGAAGAAACCGAATCCTGCAGCTATCAGGAAAACGTTCAGCTCCCTTGATTCAACGACAAGAGGAGCAGAGTTCGCCATCACTTTAACCATATCGAATTTAGCAGTTGAGCCTGAGATATCCGCCTGATAGGTACCTGCAGTAGCAGAAGTCACTTCACCAGGAAGCTCGATCGAATACGTGAAACTGAATCCAGGTATCGCTCCAAGCCCTTGTGCGGAAACTGAATTCTCTTCTTTCTTCTTGAGATCTATCGGGTTTACCATCCCTGGCTCGGAATATCCTGCAAATGTAAGCCCTTGCGCTGATTTGCCAAATTTATCTGCAGGTATCTTGTTAACAGTCAAGCGATAGATTTTATACGGGACGCCTTCGATAACTGCAAAAGAATAATATCCTTCTTTCGAAGTGAAATTCCTGTTCAAAGTTATAGTAAGCCCATCTGCAATGCAGATTATGGTCTTATCCTTTTTCATTATCTTGCCGCATGCTTCTTGCGAGAAAGAGGTTATGTTTGCTGCGAATTCTTCTTCAGAATTGAATCCGAATTGCTTGTAGTATCCTTTCACTACAGATAGATCGATGGTATTTGAGATGACTGATTTTCCGTCGTAATCCACTTTTTGAGTATATGATTGGGAGATGCATCCTCCGAGAAGCAGGAAAGAGAATACCAATAACAGAGCGAAAACAGACCTTCTCATAGATACCACGTGAGAACTCTCGACTAAACTTTATAAAGCTAATGCGTGTAAGGATTCACATGACCAGATTATCTTCGCTGATCCAGGCAAAGGTAGCGAAGCACAGGGAACTTATAGAAAGATGGGACAAGAAAGAGCGCCCTTCGCCTTTGCAGAGACCAGAGCATAGGATAAATGATAGGATAATGGCCAACATCAGGCACAAAGGAGTGGTATCTCTCGGGGTAGGGAAAGAATTCCATGAGAGGGCCAGGATAGCTAAGGGAGACATAGATCGTTTTGCATTGCTTTATTCGATGGGAAAAGGAAAATTCAAGTCCAAAGTAAAGATGAAGATCGTACCCATAATGAAAAGAGGATACACCTGGGAAGATTATCAGTCATCAAAATTAAGACAGGAATATCACAGAAGCGCTGATGAAGTCTTCGGGATGTTCGATACGTGCGACCTGAATACTGAAACTTTTTCTGATGGTGCATCAATAGAGCTTCATTCCGCTCTTTCTAAATCTTCTGAATACCTTGAATTCTGCTCAGCTGCAGGAATCGTTGACAAGAAACCAAGGAAGAGGAAAGAGGATAAAGGCGGAGATGCAGTATTCTTCAAAGAGATGTACAGCAACGGGAAAAGGATGGCATTGTTCGGAGTATTCGACGGGCTTGCGGACAAACGCGGAGACGAAAGCGGAGCATCCGCACTTGCAATGGAAATGCTGAAAAACTATTCTGAAAGAATAAAAAGCACAAGAGGCTCTGAAGAGATAAAAGAGCTTCTAAATGAATACGCGAACGAAGCAGATATTAAAATCGGAGAAAGCATGAATAATTTCGGAGGAACAACTGCATCTATAGGTGTGGTGTTCGGAAAGACGCTGATATACCTGAATATAGGAGATACGCGCATTTATGCGGTCTCATTCAAAAGCGGAAAACCAAGCGTGAAAAAAATAACATTTGATGACGGAATATCCAGCGCGGTTGAGCTAGGAGCAGGCCTTCCGGCTTCTGAGTTTTCTCTTGAAGCCGGCTATCCTCACCTTTATCTTGGTTCATTCAGCCAGCAGATCTACAGCAGATACAGCGGAAAACGGGTGATGCACCAGGGATTCAGGTTGAAGCATCCGAACATCGGCGCAGTGAACCTTGATGGATATGATATGGTTTTCGCAGTGACTGATGGAATATGGAAACAATTCCCTCTGCTTGTTGCTCCTGGGAACATAGTCAAGGATTCAGCATGCGAAGAAAGCGCTGGAGACATAATAAGGATGCATGGATGCAAAGGTCCGAAGGATCTGGTTGAATCGCTCCACCTTCATGCGATAACGAATATGAAATCCAATATGCCCAGGCATCTGGCGAATAACTACTGCATAATGCCTGTTTCAGAAGATATGGGTGCGGTCGCCTTTAGTATCTGAACGATTATAGAAACTCACTCGCTCTCGATTCTCGGCGCTAAGAAATATACTACTCTTGCGCCTTCTATCTCATATTCAAGCTTCAAAGGACGGTCAGTTTCCAAATTAATTGTAATGTGGCTACTGGCACTTGTTGCTTTAACTATGTCTTCCAGATACTGGAGGGGGAATGTTGCTTTTGCTCCGTGTGCGGTTTTAAGCTCAAGTAGTTCAGGATTTCCTGATTCGAATTCTGCCTTGACATCACCATTGTCTCCTTTCACTTCAACCATGAAGGACTCTGGATTCATAATTAGTTTGACATGAGAACTGACTAATTTTGCGTCTTTCAGAACTTCTTTGAAAGAATCCCCATTTACTTTCACGTGATTAGTGTATTCAATCTTCGGTTCTCTCTGGACGCCTTCTCCTATGTCGAGCAATGGGATTTTGAATGTCCTTTTCTTCTTGTCTGCTACGAATTTCACTACGAGCCGGCCATCTTCTGCAGAAAGCTCTGCTTTTTCTCCTCTTTTTCCTCTGGAAAGAATATTGCTGAACTGCATGATGTCAAGACCGAGTTTGGCATGCTCTTCCACATGATATTCCACGAACGCGCTTTTTGGCATGGAAAAGGAAACCATAGAAATCTGGGATGGATCCATTGCCTTGAGAGTCAATCCCTCTGCAGTTATCTCAAAAACCCCTTCTTCGACCAAACATGCTATTGAATCAATAGCAGACTTAAGAGCAGGTGCTTCCTTTGCGACGATTTTCATGCCATTACCTCCAATTTTCGCGTATATAATTAGATGTTATGATATTGGCACGGAGAGATTATAAAAGTATTGGCGAACGTTAGAAGAATCAATATAAAGGCAACTCAGTAGCTACTCTTAATGTCATAGCCGAAGCATCTACTGGGACGGTGCCATCATCGTTGCCGATAAACTATTGGCTGGATTGTCTTATTAAACCTAAAGTTTAACCTGTCTCACTATGACTCCTGCTTCCTTCAGCAGTCTCAACGGAGCTTCTGCCATAGGATATTCTGCATTGTAGACGACTTCCACGATTCCTGCGTTCAGGATCATCTTTGTGCAGATCAGGCATGGAGAGAAGGTCGTATAAATTGTTGCTCCTTTCACAGATACTCCATGATAAGATGCCTGGACTATGGCGTTTTCCTCACCATGGGAGCAATAGCATTCGTCTAGGTTCTTTCCGCTTTCTGAGAATGAATTGCAGCGCGGGCATCCACCTTCATCACAGTTCTTAACGCCCCTGGGCGTGCCATTATAACCAGTAGAAATTATCCGTTTATCTTTAACTATGACTGCTGCGACTTTCCTTTTCACGCAGTTGCTCCTGCTCGCTACTTCTCGTGCTATATTCATGAAATACTCGTCCCAGCTCGGCCTGCTGAGTTTGAATTCAGATGATAGTTCAGATAATGACTTGTCGATTGAGTCAAACAAATTCGGCAGATCCGCATCATTCACAATCGTTTTATTTGCAAGCGCGGCGGTTGCAACGATATTTTGCTTTTTCTTGTCTGGGTTCTGCGCTTCGAGCTGTTCGATACGTTCGAATGCTTCGAACGTCTTCGGATCGTCTTCACGATCACGGAGTTTCATCCTCACGAAACGTGTTTCCGGAGGCGCAGTTATGTAGAAAAGGAAAAATCCGCTTTTCTTCTTCAATGCCTCTACTTCTGATGGATTGCGTATGGAATCTATAACGTAGTTTTTGTCATTCTGCATCTTAAGCATAGTTTTCTCAGCAAGAATGCCTGCCCCGAATTTCTCGCGCAATTCATTAGCCTTTGCGATAAGGTTCTCTCTGGTCACTTCTAATCCAGAAGCGATCAGCTCTTCACGTATTACGTCAGAAAGAGAGAGGTAATAGAACCCTTTTTTCCTCAGATACTCCGCAGTAGTTCCTTTGCCTGCGCAGTTCTCGCCAGTCAAACCTATGATCATAATTACACCAAAACTGGATTTAGTGGAAAAGGGTTATAACAGTATCAATTGCTAGAATTCATTCAGAGATTATGTCGAAAGCTTCGGCCCCTATCTTTCCGAGGGTTGCGAGGAAATCAGATACATAATTTCCATTCTGCTTCCTTTCCATATCTCTATCCATCTCTTTGTGGGGTTTTCCTTTGTGCGTCCTTGAAGGTGCAAGAACCGGCATTCCGCCATCCAATATGCGGAATACATGAGCATTGAATCTGATTGCTCCTTCACGGATCATGCGTATGAAAGACGCTTCTGTCATCGCAATAGATGGATTTACTGGCATGATGGTGTGCCCCCCACCCCATAAGAATCCGGTTCCATCATAAGCATTGCATTTAGAGCTGAGTGGAAGGACCCTATGATCATCTGGATCATAAGTTGAATTCTTTCCTAGCTTCTGCGCAATTGCAAGATTCACTGCGTTTGCAGTTAATTTTGCTCCAGGAATATTTTCATTCACGATGGTTTCTACTAATGTCTTTAATGAGGTATTGGAAATATCTAATCCACATTCTGTTAATGTTGGATTGAACGCGCCTATGAAATCCGCGCTTCGGAGCAATTCAACTGCACGCTCAAGAGTGATTTCTCCTGTATCGACCGCGCTCAATAATCCTGTCGATTCTAGACGGAGTATTCTTGATGAACCAATATCGATAGAAGCATCATTCCATGGGTGTGGAAAACCTAAAAACGCTTTTCCTGACCGCCTCAACGGTTCGATTATTCTCAGCATATCATCCAAAGTCATTCCACGATAGCACGAATTGATCACGACATCAGGATCTCTTCTAGCCAAGATCTCGTTCTGTATCAGCTTCATCGCATTTGCTGTACCTACAACAAGCATGTGAGGGCCGCTTGCTTTGTTTGACTTGAGCGGCGCAGAGATCTCAACCGCAGAAGGGAAAATGATACCTACAGTATTGAATATCTCTTTCATGAGTTCGTAGGTCCTTTCGTTCGCACCTGCTTTCCAATTATGAGGAGTCCAGCTTACCACATCCAAGTGATGGAGCATTGCTGCGCGTATGAAATCAAGGAAATAAGTTTCTCCGTCATCATATAGCCTTGGATAATCCAATCTTACCCTTTGGGAATAGAGAACTGAAGAATATCCCATATGGTTGTGGAGTTGCATCCTTGTTTCCTTCTTGAATCCGGAATAGATCTGGATCTCATTCGCGGCTTCGGATGAAAGATTCTGTACATCTCCCTCCCTGAATTCCCTTCGCATATAGATGTTCTTAGGTTCCAAAACCGCAGAATTCTGGCCGCTCATTGGATTATAAAAGAAAACGACGACAGAATCTTTTGTTTTTTTAACAAAAACAAAAAAACTAGAATTGGAATAGCTAGAATAACGAAATAAATGCTCGTCTGGCCCAAGAACGTTCAATGGCTTGTTTGCTGGCCATAAACCTTTCTTGCAAACCGCATCCTGGAAGTGACCAGCGTTGAAACGGACAAATCGCATGCGATGGAGATTTGCAGCTAAGGATTCGATAAACCAATCTTTGAATCCGTCCTTTGGTAAAGGCTTGATTTCCTTGTGACGATCTGACGGCGATACCAGTACGCTTCCCATATCTTACATTATGTTGCAAAAGATTAATAAATTAACAGAAATAGCGACTTTAACAATGATTCAGAAATACTTTTTAGTTATTCTCTTGATGGTCTCCAGAATCTCCTTCTCCTCACTGTTCAGCATCTCCAGCTTGGCTTCCCAAGTGCGTATTTCATCAGGAGTCATATAAACGTAAAGAACGTCTCCTTCACAAATATCTTTACCAAAATAAGGCTCGTCGCTTGATAGTGCGACCTGCATTCCTCTTGTTGCTTCCTCCTTTGATTCTTTATCATGTTGTATGCCTTTTATTTCTCCGACAATAGTTCCGCTTGAATTCATTAGTCTGAATTTCTGCTTGATCCTTCCGCCAAGCACTTCAACTCCGAAAATCGCTGGTTTGCAAACCCTGAAACAACAGCCTGAAAGTGCTTTTATCTGCCCTGGCCAAGGCATTCTAAGCAATGCCTCTTTCTTCTCTTTTTCCTTTTCTTCAGCAACCCATTCTTTGTATCTATCGATTAATTGGTAAACGATATTGCTCCAAATTATCGGAACTCCCTGCTCATCTGCCTCTGTTTTTGCCTCGTCAAGGACTTTCACATTGAATCCAAGAACTGCACGCATGAAACGGTTGTCCTCCTGCATATCCATCGCACGGAGTACATCTTTTCTTGTGATCTTTCCTACTCCTGCATCACGCACCTGGATGCCTGCATCTTTCAATAAACCAAGCAATGCTTCAACTGATCCGAAACTGTCTGCACGGACGATGACTCCGGATTCATTGCTTTCGTATATCACTTTCTTGAACTGTTCTTCTATCTCTTTTTTATCGCCTTCTAGATTCTCCACGACCTTGATTGGTGAGCCAGGCAATGCATCCTCAAGTTCAGGGGCAGAAATCTTCACTCCTGCAGCCGCAACTACCTGATCCACGTATTTGAATTTTTCATTTGGATTATTTGATGAAACATTCGGTTCAAGCAACGCACGAATCTTGGTTGTTTTTGCTCCGTTGTTAGTGAGAAACATGAACTCCATGTTCTTTTTCAGGATACCGTCGTATAATATAACGTCTATTGTTGTGCCCAACCCGCGCTCTTCTTTCACTTCTATTATGCTTCCCTTCCCTGCTCCGCTTACCTCTGTTCTCAAAGATGCTTCAAGGAATTTCTGAGATAGGCCTGCGATTAACATTAAAACTTCTGCCAATCCTTCGTTGGTCTTTGCGCTCACCGGGATTAACGCCACATTGCTCTTGAAATCAGAAACACGGTCGAAACGCTCGCTGTTGAGCTCGTATTCCGAGAGCTTCCCGACCAGTTCGTAGAGTTTCTCGTCCAATTTCTCCTGCGTTCGCTGTGGCTGTTTTGAGATGGATTCTATAATTGAATTGGTCTTGTATGATTTCCATCCATCCATCGCATCCACTTTATTCGCAGCGATTATGAAGGGAGTTTTGTGATGGCGGAGTATCTTTATGCTTTCAATCGTCTGAGGCTGGAATCCTTGATTTATGTCTATGACTAAAATGGCAAGATCAGCAATTGAACCTCCTCGTTCACGGAGGTTAGTAAATGCCTCATGGCCAGGAGTATCAATAAAAAGAAGGCCGGGAATCTTAAGGGGAAACTTAAGGACTGAACTCTTGCTTGTTTCCTCTATGTCTTCCTTAGAGATGTAGCTGGCACCGATCATCTGAGTTATTCCGCCAGCTTCTTTCTTCGCTACGCTTGAACCGCGTATGGCGTCAAGTAAAGAGGTTTTTCCGTGGTCCACATGACCAAGAACTGCGATGATAGGAGAACGGATTGTTGTTGGAATATCTGACATTTGAATCACACTTTTGAACGCAATCTATTGAGAATAGATAAGACTAGAAACGAAAGATGTTAAAAATACTAATTAGAAGAGGAACCAACCATAATTTCCATTAAGTTATTCTTGAGCTCTTGGTCAGTTGTAACATTTATCAGATTCATGATAAGAGTTTCTCTTCCGCGGTTTCCTGCACCCGTCTTGTGAAATGTCGAGACGTGCTGCAACATCAACTTCCTGTTCTCTTCTGATAAAGACAGGAAAAGATTTTGGAATCCATTTGGATCAGTGCTAAGCTGCTCGATGGAATTGCTCAAAAACAGTGAAATGATCAAACTATGCTGTTCTTTTGGAAATTCACTGAAGATTCTTTCGGAATCACCGGTTTCGCTGAAGATGTCGCATATGCCCATTGCTACATACGCCATTTGTTTAAACGCATTCAAATTTTTGAGCAGACAATCCTCATCTACACCCACTCCTGAAAGACCTGCTCTTTTCTTTGCGGCGATTGAGAGATACTCCATAAATGGTATTTCGAATTTTCCTGACTCTTCTTCAGTGATTAGGTTCAAGGAAAGCATATATTTAAACGCAGGAATCAATGAATCCAAATCCTTCTCGACGGTTGCATTATCAACCAATTCTTCGAATTTCTGATTCGACATGTCTTCTACTTGAGCAACCAAATCATTTGTAGCAGTAAATTCTTTCATCATACCAGATATTGACGCGTCTAGATTCTTTGGATTTTGCTCTGTCTTTTCTTCTTCAGTAAACTGGCAATACAATGATTCTGGAACGTATTGTGATCGCAGTAATCTAAGGAGCAGCTCTTTTCTTGTCAATGGCTTTGGTTTTGGCGGTTCTATCTTTTTTTCTTGTGGTTTTGGCGGTTCGGTTTTAACTTCTTTTTTTCCGGAAAATTCTGGAGTTTGTTTTTTCTCTGAGAAAATAGGGTTGAAAGGCTGTTCTTCTGCATTTTTCTTATGTGGTTTTGTTGATAGATTTACTGAATCGCTCACTAATGGTTTTTTGGAATTAAAATGTGTTTTTGGCTTCGCTCCATCCAACGAGAATGCACAGATTACTCCGATAGCCACTGCAGCCCCTAAGATAAGCGTATTCCTGAGGGCATGGCTATCTTTCTTTGGTTTGTGAAGATGAGAGGACATAAATGTATTACGAATCCAAAGTTTATAAATGTTATCTTTTATGTGTTTAAGTGTAGATTAGCGATAAATCAAAAATCAGATATCTTAGACTGGCCTTCTGAAGGGCGAGGTCTTTCTTCGCATTTCTCGTTTTTTTCGTTCTTTGCAGTGTTATTCCTTGCCTCCATCTTTCGTTGTATCCCTCCGACTATCTCCTTCATCTTCTTCTCACGATGGACGGAAGACCAATGATAATATTCATCCCTTGTTCCACGGGTTACGAGAATGATGATCTCCCCTTCTTTGAACCGTCCTGCCCGCCCTCTACGTTGAATACTGCGAATTTCGCTGGGTATCGGCTCGTAGAATATGACTGAATCGACTGCAGGGATATCCAATCCTTCTTCGCCTATTGAACTTGCTACCATAACTAAGAATTTTCCTTCGCGGAATTCAGCAATGGTCTCTTCTTGAATTTTCTTGGTGACACCGTCTTTCTTACCTACAAATTGCTTGGCAACGATACTGTTTTTTGTCAGCTCTTCAACGATACGTTTTATCTGGTCCCGATACTGAGCGAACACTATCGCTTTTTTTCCTTTCATCTCCCCGGTTAGCAGATCCACGAGCAGTTTAAGTTTCGGATGCTCCTCATCGCTCTGCGCAGCTTCTTTTATGTGTGCGAAGCCGGCCTCATTACGCAACGCTTTTGCTGATTTGCTGTCTTTTTCTTCTATTTTCGCAAGATATTGATTGAGGGCGAATAACCCTTGTGTTTCCACAAGCTCGAGCATATGCAATAAGTTCAGGAGAATGGAATACTGGACTATGGCCGCATATTTGACTCCGCTTCTCATGTTCAGGATACGTTCCCTCATCTTCATGAACTGGCCCTTAGATTTCAAGGGGGGTGGAAATCCCATAGAACCAAGCTTATACGCATGAGCAGAAATCATCTGGTCCAATTCGAATTTTATCAGCTTGAATGTCGGGGTCAGGGATGTGTGTATCCAGCGGATGTTGGTCTTCTGGACATATGGCTCTACGTCCGGGTCATTTTGCGTGCGGATTTCCACATTGCTTATGAACAATGCACCAAGCACTTCGTTTATTCGTTCTCTTTTCCCTCCAGGAGATGCGGTTAAACCGACTACTAGGGATTTTCCATTCTTGCCTATTGCTTCCGCAACTGCAGTATATGCATAATTACCTACGGCTTTGTGGCAGTTATGAACGATAATTCCGTTTGCAAGATAATTGTGCACGCCTTCAACTGTCAAATCATAAACGAATTTCGGTTTTTTACGAGTAGAGATTTTTTCAATCTTTATCCAATCCAATGGAAATGCAAATTGCGCCTCTTTTGTTTTACTCCATTCTGAAAATGTTGGGAAAAAGATGCTGGTATTCGTTGGTTTTCTCTTGCAAAAAATCCAAGATTCCACCGTACTATCGGATATTTTCAATTTTTTAGATATGACTGATGAGCTCATGCCCAACGCATGAAGTGACATGCAAACATTATAATGGGACGTTCTTCCCATAAGCTCTTGAGATTTTAATAAAAGATATTCGGATATTTTTGCGGCTAAATCGGCCTTTTTTCTTGAATAGTAGAATGGAACCGTGTTCAAAAATTTTCTAAGATTGGTTGTCGAGATGCTGATAGTAATTTCGAATCGTAAGGTTTTACTACCATCATTTCTTTTGTTGGCAGTACGAAAATGCAGCGTGGACGAAATTCCAAGCCTTTTTAACAGTGCCATAATTTGTTTGCCATATGCCAAACCATTATCCCTTAAATTAGTTGTTTTATAAAATACCAATTTAGGAGCAAAAAAATAACGACCATTTTTCTTCGGAGTTGGCATGTTTGCATCTGCTGAAAACAATCCTCCGAGAAATGCACTTGCGATTGCCTTTGGCCCATTTTTTATCCAAGTAGGCACAGCGTAAGATTGAGTTATCTTGTTTCCATGCGGAAACCCGAGAACATGTAATGTTCGAACAATATGGGCAGAAGAACAGAGAAAACTTAGAGATAACCCATTTACGTGTAATTTGCCATTTTTAGATAATATAGTCGAACACGTATTTCTAAAGTATATCCTTGATGAGGACCCGCCCAACCTGGAGATATCCTCTTTAATGAGTTTTAGGTCGTCTTCAACGCCACAGAAACCAAGATATACTGGCTGGCCTCGTCGTTCTGTTAACCAACCATCGCCAAGAGCATATCCAAAAATCTGCGCCAAAATCAAAAGTTGAGGATTACCATATTTTAAAGGAAACAAACCGCTATCTTTTAGTTTAACCAACGTAGAATTGAATCTTTGTTTTGAAGGATCACTAATTCCATCATATGAATGTATGAATTCTTCCAGAGAAAACAGAGGCGCAACAGCACCATTGAGGTTCCAATTGTTTTTTCCAATAGCAACAAAATCCCCTATTTTTAGAGAAGAAGCCGATTTCCAGGATGTTCCTTGTGGATCGCGAGTTAAAAATAGATGGTCTTCCGTGCATTTAACTGAGTTTTGTCCTGCAGAAATCACAAGAATTTTTTTTCTGCAAGGAATTTTATGAAACCCAATTACGTTTTTAAAAACGAATACTTTTCGGTTCGTATCAAATGCTTTCACTCGAAGATTAAGTTTTTTATGAACGATATCTCTAATTTTCAATCTTTGTCCTTGATTGGATTCGATAAGGGTATCTCCGTGCACGCACTCATCAAAAACAGCAAGAGAAACTTTCTTCGGGTCAAGCAGTCCCTTATCAATATCATTCCGTATAGTCTGGGGAGTTGAGATTATCACATCTGCTCCGGAATACGCATCTGCCCTTTTTTTCTGGGCCACTTCCCCGCTGACAAGAATCGCACTGTCCTCGGATATCCCAAGCGTCTTTATTACTGAGACATGGTGCTGCTTTGCCAATGGTTTTGTGGGAGTCATGAACAGGCATTTTCCTTCCTTCATCTTGTCTCTTATGAGCATTAGCGCGATAAGCGTCTTACCCAGGCCAGTAGGCAACACTACTAACGTGTTCCCTTTCTGCAGTATTGAATTGTATATTGCGAGCTGGTATGCCCGGGGAGTAAGGTTCATCAGCAGGATATTCGCTTTAATTGTTTAAAAGAATAGGAGAAAAACGCAAATTGTGTTAATTGTGGTAAGTTGTGACAATGGTTTAAAAAACCTCTTGTTCATAATATATTCATGGTGGCACCAGGATTCGTCCCGATAGCAGAAGCTTCCATACGTGAGGTCAGAGTAACTGATAGAGTCGGAGCAACAATTAAACAAATGGGAGTACGCGGCCTTTTGGAACAACTGCAGAGAACCATTACGGATACAAGAACTGGGGCAACAAGAAGACCTGAGGACCTGACAAAAATAGCCATATATCTTGCACAAAAATTTCGCCATGAAACCTGCACTTTAAGATTAGCAGAGAACGGAGTAGAAAGATTGGCAGAAGGATTGAGCCACGAACTTGTTCTCTTGAATCTTTTGATGCTTGCAAGGATATTTCGAGAAACAGGTTATTGTACTGCGCTTGCAAGGAAATTAGATGATAGATATCTTTTGGTTCCTGAAAAATACAGATCTGCAATGGACAGACATCTTTTCTCTTCTGAAGGAGAACAAGCTGGATTCGAAGATACACTTAGGATAGTTCAGGGTCCAGCTAAGACATTGTTGCACGACATGATAATCGATTATATGTCAATTGATGAAGAAAAACTTGAACTGCTAAAATCAGAGATCTCAAAGGGGGTGCTCAGAATCGCAAGGATGTCAAAGGAGAATTATAGATTCGTGGCGATGGTTAGGATTGGAAATATGAATCTTTGGGCAACCGAGATAAACCTTATTGAACACGATCCTATGAAAATCCTCAAAATCGCTACAGAACTTACTGCGCGTGATGTACGGACTGCACATCCTGTTGCCATAATAGAGAATCTCGGACGAGTATATTACGTGACTGAAGAGGTAAAAGATTCAGTAACTATGGCCGAGGCATTGCGGAACCCCGGAATATCAGACCAGACAAAAAATGGAATTCTGGTGGAAGCAGGAGCATTCATTAGGGAAGCTGAAGATAAGGGAATCGGGATAATTGACCCGAACATGACAAACATAATGGTTGATACAAAAAAATGGGATAGATTGACGCTGATAGATATTGCTGAGATTGTCATTCATAAAGAAGGAGAACGAGGAAAAGCGAACATGACTGCATTGTTGGAACAACTTCCAATATTTGATCGTGCATTAGTTATGCAAGGATATTCGCGAATACTACAATAACTATTCGAAGTCTTCATATGCTTTTGAAAGATCTATGTTGGAGATATCCTGCTCGACCAATGGCTTGTCCTTCAACTGAGGAAGCTGGCTTTCGTAAGTAGGACGCTCTTCTTTGTAGAATAACCCTATCGGAAGCCTCTCATAATTCGTCTTTTCCTGCTCGAATGCTTTTGCGAGAGCAACGTCCTTGTTCTTTGGATCATGCCCTGAATCTTCGAGCTTGTAGACTCTTTGCTGGAACCATTGAAACGTATTCAACTTATTGAAAGTTATGCATGGCTGGAAGATGTCCACCAAAGCGAATCCTTTGTGTGTTATCGCTCCTTTGACCAGTTCTGTCAGATGTTTCATGTCGCCTGCAAACCCTCTGGCAACGTATGTTGCACCGCTTGTGATTGCAGTAGCGATCGGATTGAACGGGACTTCTATCACTCCGTGTGGAGTGGACTTGCTCTTCATACCTTTCATAGAAGTAGGTGAGGCCTGTCCTGTAGTCAAACCATAGATCTGATTATCATGGACAAGGTAAGTCATATCATAGTTCCTTCTCATGACGTGCATGAAATGCTGCATGCCTATTCCGTAGCCATCTCCATCTCCTCCTTGTGCAATCACTGTGAGACGATGATTTGCAAGCTTGATCGCTGATGCGCACGGAACAGAACGACCGTGCAGTGATTCAAAACCATACGTATTTACATAATGGCAGGACTTTCCACTGCAACCTATGCCTGTTGCGATGACTGTATCCTGCGGAGAGATATTCAATTCAGATAATGCGGTCTTGACAGCCATCACTATCCCAAAATCTCCGCATCCTGGGCACCATTGCGGCTTCTCTTTTGGGGTTAAATCGTTCAGTGTAATCATATCAATCACCTACAAATGATACTTGGAAGGCGTATAATATTCGAAATCCTCCTCTTCCATCACATGGATCTCCTTCTTCCCTTTCCAGTTGGAGTCCTTCAGCTTCTTCACTTCCTCTGCTATCTGTTCTGCAAAGAACTGCCTTCCATCGTATTTGAGCATTTTATAATTAGGCTTGAAGCTAACGTATTCCTTTAGGAGGCTTGCGAACTGGCCAGTGAAGTTGTTTTCAAGAACTATCGTTCTCCTGCACATCTTAAGCAGAGAACGCACTTTCTTTGGATCGAGCGGGAACACGCTTGAGAAATGGATAACGCTGGCCTTAACTCCTGAATCATCAAGAATCCTTAATGCATCAAGAGCAGGAAGCTTCTGTGATCCCCAGCAGATTATCGAGATTTCCGGATCTTCAACTCCAAATACTTTTGGGGGATCAAGCTCTTCAAGAACCGCTTTAAGTTTCTTTGCTCTTTTTTGAACCATCTTGACGCGGTTTGTGAAGCTTTCGCTTGAGAAACCAGTTTCATCATGCTCATAGGAACTGCACACGTGCATCCCGTTCGGCTCTCCTGGCAAAGGCCTTGGTGAAACCCCATCCTTTGTGAACATGTATCTTTTGAAACGTTCTCCTGGTTTGATCGCTGGCAGATTCTTTGCGATCTTTCCTCGCTCTATGCGAAGTTGGGATTCATCAAAATGATCTGCTGAGAAATGAGTTTCACCCAGGAATTTGTCGCTCATTATTATTACTGGAATCTGGTATTTTTCAGCCAGGTTCAATGCCTTTGCCGAGAGTGCAAATGATTCTTCTACATCTCCTGGTGCCAAGATCACTCTAAGGAACTCTCCTTGAGACGCACTGACTGCGAATTTAAGGTCTGCCTGTTCTGTCCAGGTTGGCATGCATGTGCTTGGCCCTGGCCTTTGGCAGAGATATACTACGACTGGGCTTTCGGATATTGCTGCAAAGCCTAATGCTTCGACTTTCAGGGCGAATCCGCCTCCTGAAGTGCTGCACATCGAACGCACACCTACGAATCCTGCTGCAACCGCATAGTTCATCGCAGCGATTTCATCCTCAGTATGCTTCATGACGATGCTGAATTCTTCTTCCTTTTCAGCAATGAAATGCATCAGAGTAGATGCAGGGGTCATCGGGTAAGAAGCGAACAGTTTCAAGCCGCCTTTTATAGCACCGAAACCAGCGGCTTCGTTTCCGCCAATAAGAAGTTTCCTCTTGTCTGAGACTGGTTTTATTTTTTTCTGGAATTCTCCTGACTTGAAGTTTGCTTTTACATAATCAAATCCTGCTTTAGCGACTGCGACGTTCTGACGGACAACTTCGTCTCCTTTTCTCTTGAATTCATCAGTAAGGACAGAAGCGATCTTCTCGAATGAATAATCTATCAATGCCAAAGTTGCCCCTAAAGTTATCGTGTTCTTCATCTGAGGAAGTGCTTTCAGTTCTGCTATGATCTTTGCGAATGGAATAGGGTATTTTTTTATGTCTGGCCTGAATTGTATTGCGCTGATGTCGATCGCTTCGTCATAGATTATACCGCCATTCTCTGAAATCTTGTCTTTGTGGAAGACTACTGCGTCCTTGTTCAATGCGACGATTAAGTCTGTTTTCTGGGTAGGGGAATAAATCTTTTCATCACTAACCCTTACCTGGTATGTGTTATGTCCGCCTCTTATCAGTGAAGGATATTCAGGATAACCGATAACATTCAATCCACCTCTGGTGAATGCCTTTCCCAAAGTTCTTCCAGTGACCATTGCGCCTTCGCCTGCCTGGCCACCAATTTTCCATGTTAGTTCTGCCATACTTACACCGATGATGAAATATAACCAATAACTAATAGATCGCAGCACCTGGCGAACGAAGTTCGCTGGGCGTAAGGAACTGCGAACAGTTCCTTTCGAATAGTTGGTGAGGAACTATTTAAAAGATATCGAACAAACCTACGACGGAAGACGAACTATTACTTTAACTAATGAAATCCAAAAACTCGTCGTAAATCTTAGTTACTTTTAAATTCGTGCATTTAGCTTCACAACCCATGACGCTGGAGAAACTAGGTACGGTCCGTCCGTTGTCCCCGTTTACCAATTCTTTTATGTAAGTCCCGGCTTCGGCAAGTATGGAAAATGCTGCTTTGTTGCCTGAATGGCTCACAAGCTGGACAGAGATCACCTTTCTTTTCCTGTCGAGATCTGCCCTTCGGTGAGCGACGCGTTTTGGAGTGCGTTGGTTCAGAATTTGACCTGAAAGCGCAAGCAGTTTTTCGATTTCTTCTTTCGTAACTTCTCTTCCAAACTCAACCTCTGCTTCATACTCCTTTTCAAAATGGGATTCTGTAACTACTTCCACAAAAGAACGCGGGACAAGTCTTAGATCAGTTATTTCCACCTTCTTTTCAGAGTTTATCCGTTCTGCAATCGCGTTTATGTCTATCTCCCTGTTTTTTGGCTTGATCAACTCTAACACAAAGGGTCTTCCTGCAGTATTAACTACGTCTACGTCTTCTCTTCCGCTTGCATGCAGTGCGTAGTTGGAGGATTTGCACTCCTTCTTGAACTCATCCCCGATAAGCTCTTCCACAGAAATGTAATATTTGCCTTTCCAGTCGCATTTGAAACAGCCGTCTCCCTCACATTTCTGGCAGATCCAACGGCTTTGGGAAAGCCCTGCTTCAAGTTTTTTGTATCTTCCGAATATGAAGATTGGCTCAAATTCAATAGAAACGCTCTTGGATGAGAGATCGAAGACTACCCGTCCTTCCGGAGCGGTCGGATCATAGCCTATGACTGTTGAAGTTGCCAGCAGTTTCACGATCTTTGCATTGAGTGAATTCTTTATGGACTGACATTTGCTGTCCAGTTTCGCATCCCATTCCTTTTCCTCAAGTATTAACCATTGCTCGGGAATTTTAGTAGAGATAGCGAATGTTTTCCAGCCATGAGATTTTATTTCAGAAGCCGCTTTTTCTATCATGTTCTGCAGCTCCTGCTCTTCAAAGAACTTCATAGTAATAGAGTGGGTAGTGAAAAGTTTATAACAGGTAGCGGACAGATAAAATGATATGACACACATCAATACTGTTTCTGAACCAAGAAAAGAGTTACAACGAAAACCTCCGAGCAGATTTGCTAAATTCATGGTTATGACTTCTGTTTTGGCTGCACTGGGCGGGGCGCCTTCGAATACTGTAGCTAGCGGTGGCGGGGGAAGTGCTGCTGCGGCTTCTGGAGCTGCTGCGGCCGCGGCTCAGAGTACACGCCGTGCACATGAAAAAGATAATGCTGAACAAAAGTCAACAACAGAAAAAACGGATTCAACTCAATTGCTGATAATGGATAGTTTACTACTAGCCGGACTAATTTTAATTGCAGCTATTGTCATTCCTAAAAGAAAGAAAAATGATGGAGAAAAGAACTAGAGGGACAACATGAACTATACTCAAACATTAGAACCTAAAAGGGAGCAAGTATCGCGAAGGAAACCTCCGAGCAGATTTGCTAAATTCATGGTTATGACTTCTGTTTTGGCTGCATTAGGCGGAACTCCTGTACAGGCAGGAATAAATCCCATATTCTATATGCGTACTTGGAGCCATAAACAAGAAACAGTAAAAACTGAAACCACACACCTTGCTCCAGAAGAAAAAGAAGGTATGAATACGGGAATGAAGGTCGGATTCGCAATAGGGATTGCATTAGTAGTGCTGATGCTGATAAAGGATATAAAGAATACTAGAGGAAGGCCTTGCGGTCCTTGGGGGACGGACCTAATCGAATGGAATAAACATCTTGAACAAATGAGAAGAAAAAGGGAAGGACCAGAAACCAAAGGACCAGAAGCTAGTACCTAGAAGCCAGTAGCCAATTATATCCCAATATCCTTATGCGGCTCAGAAGGCAACGCATTCTTCATTCTATAATTCTCAATAATTCCTTTTGCCCTGTGGACTTTATCTTTTCTGTCTGAAACATCGTTATTTCTCAGCAGGCTGCCAACATAAAGCCCGAAATCCGCGAGGTTTTCAGAACCATCGCTAAACTGGTTCTCTATTGCTTTTACTAGTATCTTTTTTCCAACATCATCGCTTCCCCAAACGATTAATGCCAACGAAATCTGGTTGATGAAATGGTCTTTCTCAGACTCGCTTATGCTTTGCCATGAAGAAACAACTTTTTTTCTTAGATCGTCTTTAAGTTCAGAGAAAATTTCCATAAGTATCACCCGATTTTTTTCGTTTCTTTCTTATTGCTTGCATTTGAGACGTCAAAAACCAGTTTCGTCACTGCACCCATAGCGTTCTCAATCTCGCGTTGAGAGGGTTTTATATCAGAAGGAAGGTATCCAAGTATATTATCACGCACATAGGAATGAGCTACTTTCATCCCTGCCTGCTCCATGCTCAGTCCTTTTTTCGGGACTGCGCCGAGAGAAAGGATTTTGGGGATATTGCTTGGCCCAAGCCCTTGCTTGAGAAAATCAAGGTTAAGATATTCTTCCATAAGCTTGCCAGCATCAACCTTTTGGGTTGTACGGACATCAATTTCTTTTAGCACAACTGCTGCGCTTTTTTTCTGTTGCTCGGTATTTTTTGGAACAGTATTTTTCTTCAGAATTTCTTTCTTGTCGTCTTTCTCTTCCTCTTTCCTTTTTTGGCTAGAAGCTTGAGCGGCCATGGTTGCACCGATACCCTATCCCAGGCAAGCATTATAATGTTTCCATTCGATTAGAAAAACGAGTCCAGGTTCTTCTGTTTACCTCCGAATTTCAGATCATGCTCTTCATATCCAAGCTCTTTCAAGATTTTCATGACTGCAGGAAGCACCTGGTTGTTGATATAATAATCTGGATCGTAATCTTTTGCGAATTCAACCAATTCCGCTTTGTCTGAGATTGTTTTTCCTCCGCCTTTTGTTATGACGTAAGAGACGATGCTGCCTTTTTCAAGAGGAACGCCTTGTTTTGAAGCCTTCATGGCAGCGGAAAGCTCAGGGCTTGTGACTTCGTATTTTCCAGGGCTTTTGTTCAGCTGAGTCACTATGGAAAGTTCACTGAGAGGTACTTTGCCTGACTTCAAACGTTCGATCACATCACGCACAATCTTAACTGCTTTTTCCTTGCTTCCTTCTTTGAGGATCGCTTCAAGCACTTTCAATTGCGTGTCCTTTGCAACCTGCGACCAGTCTCTCCTGACCAGCTCGAAACCGCGTATTTTTATCCTTCCATCGTCTCCGAGCAGTGCGTATTTCTTCTTTGCGCCGACGTCGCCTGGCTTGCCTTTTGTCGCGACTTTTTTGCTTACGAAAACCCCTCTTGTGAAGAAACCTTCGAGCTCAAGCTCCATCTTCTCAGGCAATGATTTGTTTATTTTTTCTATGAATGAAAGGACGTCTTCTTTCTTCTTATAGAGAATGAAAACTGAATCCGTATCCCCGTAAAGGACTTCGAATCCTTCTTTTTCTGCAGCAGAAATAGTATCCTGGATATGCTTTCTTCCCCATGCAGTAGTGCTTTCTGCGCACTCCCGTGAATACCAGCGTGAGCGGGCATATCCTAGGTAACCGTAGAAAGAATTTGAAAGAATCTTAAGCGCCTGGGATCTTGCGGAAAGCTTCACGTAATCTGCTGAACCTTTGCTTGTTTTTTTCAGCTGCTGCTTTATCTTTGCCCTGAAATCAAGCAGGAATTCCAATGTTGACGGAATCAATCCACGTTTATGTCCTGAGAAACAGGTTCCTGAAGGAGAACAGTGAGAATCCTCTTCTTTTGTAATTGTAAATGGGTCTATATTATATGAGACGATTATGGATGGGTACAGTCCTCTGAAGTCTAGGACTGCGATGTTCTCATATATCCCTGGCTCTGGCAATTTGACGAATGCGCCCTGGATCGGACGGCCTTCGCGCTCTCTGACGGCATCAACAGACGGAACATTAGGGATTATCTCATTTCTTGAGAAAGAATTGAACATGAGAAGGCTTTCCACAAGCTGGCCGCTTGTTGCAAGCGATACATCGAATAGAGTCATCTTTGTTATAGAAGCAAGCTCTGCTTCCAGAGGAAGAAGCATCTCGCCGAGCTCATAGGTTATCTGTGAATCTATCAAAGAATATTCCGCAAGCTCTTTCAGCTCTCCCTTATCCCACATCTCCCAGATATTCAACCGTTTTATCGCTTTTTTCTTTTTTCCAAGGACTTCCTGCGCAATAGCATCAAGCGTGTAATTCTGCGCTTTTATGACTCCTGTGAATCCAAAGAACCTTGCAGTAGGGTAAAGATCCAGATGAACGCGGCCATCTATTTTTATCCCTGAAACCATGCCTTTCTTTATCTCCCGGACACCGCGCTTGCTGCGGCCTAGATTGAATTTCATCCCAAGCTCTTTTGCCCTGCCAATCATATATGGGATATCGAAATTAGCTGAATTGTATCCGTATAGTATGTCCGGATCCATCCTTCGGACAAGAGAAACGAATGATTCCAGCATCTCGGATTCGTTGGAAACAGAATGGACGAATTTTTCTCCGATTTTTTTATAGGTTATCACTCCTTCCTCTTTTTCCCCTACATAGCTCACCATGATGACAGGGTCTTTCTTCTCCCTTGGCGCGCCTTGCGGATTGTATGTTTCTATATCGAATGCAAGCTTTGTGAGCTTCGGCATATCCGCTGGTTTGGATGAACATATTTGCGTTATCACCCTTGTTTTTTCCCCGCGTTCATATTCAAGTATGGAAAATGGAGTGATCCTGAAATCCATCATGAAACGCCTTGAAAACGGAATATTGGCTTCGAATGAAGTGAAAGCGATTGCGTTTCTGAGTATTGGAATATGTTTTGGACTTTTGCAGAAAACTTTGAGAATTGTTTTTTCCTTTCCTAAAACAATTTTCTCGCAAGATTCTGTGCGAAGAGGAGAGACCACTTCCCCATCGTTCTTAGCCTTCACTATCAATTTCTCTATATCTTTCGATTTTGATGGGGAAACATCTACGTAGAAATAAGGATCATATCTCAGGTAACGCCTTATTGACTTTTTTCCCTTAAGGTGCAGGCGGACATAGCATCCATCCTTGCGCAGGATGTAATCTGCATCTATGAAATAGGCGGTTTTCCTTACCATGAATTAGATTAAACGGAGTGAATTTAAAAAAGTAGTTAAAAGGGAAAAAATAAAACTAGCTCCTGAGAGCCAGCTCTTTGCTAACGAGTTCATCAAGCACGTCATCTGGAATGAATCTTCGTCCGCCGACTTTGACGTGCGGAATCCTTCCTCTGTCGAGCCTTCTTTCAAACGCATTCCTCTTGATCTTTATTCCGCTCTTGTGCAGTTCTTTGATTGCCTCGCTCACAGAGAAGTAATTATCACTTATGTGAGTAAGTGCCTCAACTGCATTTGCCGGAATCAATCTCCTTGTCCCAAGCTTTACTGATGGGACAGAGCCTTTTTCCACACGGCCTATGAATGCCCTGTAGTTGATCGCAGAGTTGAATTTCTTGTATTCGTTGAATGCATCTCGAACGGTATAGAACTCGCTCTTAGTGTTTACTATGTCGTCAAGAACTGCCCGAGGAATAAATCTCTTTCTTCCTACCTTGACGAATGGTATCGTTCCGCGTTCTATCCTTCCGCCGAATGCTCTGAATGAGATCAGCACATCGTTGTTCTTCAGATATTCATAAGCAGACTGCACCGAGAATAAATCCTTTTTCTCAAGTTCTTCGTCTTCGGACTTCTTGTAAAGGTCCTGTGCTGCCTTGAATACATTGGCAACTGAGCTTGATAAGCTCTGCTCTATGGAATCTCGCTCCTTCTTGATTTTGTCGATATCCATAAACCTGTAGCTGTCGACTATGTCGTCGTTGATTTCCCTTTCGATTACGATTCTTTTTCCTCTGGGCATAAGTTCCCACCTTCAATATTTTGTGATTATGTGTGGTAATATAATGTTATATGGTATTTTTAAAGCTATTCCTTACTGCCGAAGAACCGGCGGTAAGCGACATAGATAACAACAATAACAATTATAAATCCTGCTATGAGCAAAACCAGGGATATTCCCTCGTTGGACTGAGGTTTAGTGGTTTCTGGAGTAGTTTGGGATTGATTGGTGGTTTTTTGCTGCTCTGGAACATACATGAATTGCCCGTCCATCGTGCGGATGTTTCCGTCGTGGTCAAGTACTTCTATAGAGAATTTAATTATTGATTCGGTCTTTGGATTTGGAATTTCTGCTACGAACTGGTCCTTGCTAGAGAGGTAAACTGGTGCTGACTGCCAGCTTCCTGAATCCCCAATTCTGTATTTGACAGTGACCCCTTTCTGGCCGATACCACTAGAATATTGGCCAATATCAGATGCAGGAATGAGAAGTTTCGTAGTTAAACTAGAAGAGACAGTAGTTACTTTTCCTATGTTTGGCGGGGAGCTATCGAAAATCACAGTGTATGCTTTTTGCATCGCCAAATCTACGTAAATAGGTTTCTCCACGTTTTTGTATTTAACGATTACATCTGGCTTTGCTGTTCCAAGACGTTCGACAACTATTTTTCCGGTTTCATTCGAGGAATATTCATTTGTTCCTATAGTCGCATTGAATGGCAATGCATTTCCCTTATCGTCAATTGCAGATAATGTGAATTCGTAAAGCTGGATGCCGAAGATTTTGTATGTGTCATTTGTGATCTTGAAGCTTTCGGCATATTTTCCATCAGCATATTGAACAAGGATCTGCAGGTCTCCTTTTGTTGCATGTGCATAAGCTGATCCTGTTTTGTCAGTCGTTCTGCTGACCGAATTGAACCATACTTCTGCTCCTTCTATCGGACGGCTGAACTGATCCATAACTTTCACAGCAACGAAATATGCGTCAAGCTGAAGATCGATAATATCACTGTGGATTCCATAATCAACGTCTTTATGAACGGTTTTTCCTGAATAGTTCGCATAGACTTTCATCACGCAATCAACTTCTGAAGCGCGAGGCTCGATGTTCTTTATCTTTATTACATCTGTCTTTCCATCCGGACCTGTAATATAAGGCAACGTCCAGACATATCCCTTTCCTGTCAAGTCATCAAGCTGGTAATATACTTTTACTTCTGCATCCTGTATTGGACGAAGATGAGAATCATAAACAATAACTGTGAAATTATCCGTGAAATACGGCGGACATGTCAATGCTGAAAAAGAGAACGATGCTGCCAATAGCAGGAACAGGAATACGTATTTGAGATTCATGAATTATTGTTTGAATGAAAATGAATATAAGGATTAATTATTAGCTTATCCGTTTTTCACATTAGCAAAAACGGGCCCGACGGGAAAGACGGTCTCCCGTTTCGAGTTCCGCGTCCAAGACGCAAGACTCATGACACGAGACACTTTCGAACCCACAACCGCTCGGTCACTTCCACATTTGGAAGAATGCATCCGAAGCCGAGCGCGCTATCCATAGCAGAGCTTAAGACCGGAGACCCGGAACTCAAGACCCAGTTGCGCCACGGGCCCATAATAACGTTTTTAAGCATTGGATATGATTTAAAGCTTTGGTTTAAGTGATAGATATGCGGAACAAGATATTGATATTGCTATTATTGGTCAGTTCTTTATTTTTTGCAGGAGCATGTGGAACGATCACTGGGAATACTGCGCTTGATGGAACGACATATACTTCTTCTGGGAGCACTTGCCTTGTAATCAACATTGCTGGAGCTCCGACGAACGTATTCATAGATCTTCATGGATCAACTATAACTGCGGCATATAATAATGGGTCTGGGATAGACATCAAAAGAAATGCTGAAACATCAGTTACAATAGAAAACGGAACGATATCAAACAGCTATTATGCAGTACTTCTGAATGGGATAAGCGTAACCTTGAGGAACGTCACCATAACTCATTCTGGATATGGAGTATATATAAACAGCTCAAGCGAAAACAACACACTTGCTAACTTGACGATAAACAATTCTGATATTGGAATTTACACTCTTGGGCTGAATTCGACAATAACTAATATCACGATAACCAATTCGACAAGAGGGATCATGATAGATTCGTATAACAATACCCTGAGAAATATCACGATAAATAATACGTATTACTCATTCGGGGTTGCAATAAGTTCTGGCGGAGTAACAAAAAGCGTTGCTGCATTATACAATAATATAGATAACAGCACGCTTGTAGATGGAAGACCGATTTATTACATCCATCAAACAGCCAACGTAGTGAGCAACTTAGTGATTGGAAGGAACCTTGCCAATTTCGGGGATCCTGCGGGAGTTTTCATAATAAATGGAACGAACATACTTGTAGAGAACATAACCTCGCAGTTTATGGACAAAGCAGTCGTCACAGTGTGGGGGAACAACATAACTTTCAATAACATCACCGTGAATGAAACATTCGATGCTGTGAACATACGTGACGTCCACAACGTTACTCTAAAAGATTCTACGATCGGAGCGTATGGTAGCGGATACTACGATGCGCTGCCAAGAGCTTGCGGAGGAGGGTGTTCAGTATTAGGGATAACTGTCGCGTATGCCAACAACACCAATATCACCAGGACGAAAATAAAGGATTTTTCATACCCGCTTGCATGCTCGAATTCATATGTTGTGAGCATAACGAACAACTCAGTCGTAGGATACAATGAAGTAGGAAAGGCAGGAATGCAGATTTCAGCAGTATATGATTCCATATTCAATTACAACAATCTGACATATTCTCCTTGGACTACACGGCCAGCAGATACAAGAAAAACAAATTATACTTACCTCGCACCTATAGTTGGAGGCACTTGCAGCGGTTATGGATGTTATTACACGGGAATTGCACTGACTGGAAACAATAATACGGCATTTGGAAACAAAGTGTATAATACGACCGTAGGGATGTATACCAATGCGTTATATAATAGCACGATACAGGATGCATACATATACAACTCAAGTGATGGAGTTGCATTTGAAAACTCTATAAACGTCACGCTCAACCAGTCAAATATAACTAATGGATATTTCACAGGATATAAAAAAGTGGATTTCAGGACCTTGGGATCATTCAACATAAGCCTGTTCAACGTGACATTTACTACTACCAGAATCTCTTTGGACTTTACTGGAAATCTTACTGTGAACAGTTCGTTCAATTTATCTACTAATGTTGCAGTCCAAACTGGGGAGTACACCGGAGCAGCAGTGAACATAACTAATGATTCCACAGTAAGTGCTAATCTTACGATGTATTATCCAAGCGGGTATAACGGCATGACTGTTTTCCGTTATCCTGGGAATTCTACTACTACCTGGATAAATGTTTCTGATGATCTGGGAGTCAATCACACCGCAGATTATACGTTTGGATTCATACGAATGTCCAATGCAACAAACTTCAGCGTTTATGCAATATTCGGAAGCAAGATCCCCACTCCGACCCCAGCGGTTCCTGATTCTGGAGGAGTTCCGCCAACGACTACTAAAAGCGATCTTTCACTTAGCATAAACAGACCATGTCCAAGCGGAGAAATAATCGTTTCGTCTGAAAAAGGAGCTAGCATAACAATAATGTACCCAAATGGCTGGAGTGATTCTGCTACAGTTGGAGATTCGGGTTCTGTATCATTCCAACAAAAAGGAGAGGGAACAATAAAAGTGTTTGGGACGCACTCGAATTACAAAGCTGTTGAAAAGACGTATGAATATGTAAACTGTCCGACGCCAACGCTTTCTGTGAGCTCAAGTTTATCTTGCTCAAATCAAGGAAGTTCAATAGTTCTTACCGTAACAGCCAATAGAAATGCGATTGAAGGCGCAAATGTTGAATTGAATAAAGATGACATATTGAAGCAGAATGGAATTACAGATTCAAGCGGAAAGATCACCTTAAATCTCCTTGAAGCAGGAGACTACACTGTAGTCGTTTCTAAAACAGGATATTCGCTATACATAATGCCAAGTTCATATAATTTATGTTCGCTAAGCGGGACATGGTCATTGAAATGTCCTGAGAAACAGCTTGTAGTAGATGTGACTGCGAATAGCCAGCCATTAAATGAAGCGCTAATCAATTATGATGGATCATATAGCAGCACGGATACAACAGGCAAAGCATATTTTGGAGCTATCAACGGCACTGCCAGCATGCTGATAACTAAGAGAGGATATGCCGATTACAGTACCACTGTTTCACTCGATTCTCCTTGTTATACATCGCAACCTGAGACAAAACCTAAAGAGAAACCCGGAGAAAAGCCAGGACAGCAAACTGGAACGCAGCCGGATACTACTGGCGGAACCGGATCTGAAACCAAACCCGGAACCACTACTGAAAAACCAAATGGTGGAGCAGGAGCAACCGTTGAAGAAACAGTGAAAAACTCTTTGGACAAGCTGAAAGATGCAGTTGTTGAACTGACAGATACTAATGAAAAGAAGATAGCTGCAGTTGTTGTGATAGTGGTTATCGGATTCCTTGCATACAACTATTTCGTAGCAAGAGGGAAGCCATACAAACCTAAGATAACAAAGGATGAGAATTAGATTATTTTGTAAGTATCTTTGTTCCTGATTCCTCAACCAATATAGTGTGCTCAAACTGAGAGACTAATCCATTTTCTATTTCTCTTAGAACAGGATAACCTTTGATCACCTGGCTGCTTAGAAGTTCTTTCAATGAAGCGCTGACTAGAAGCTTTGAATCAAATGATTTCCTTATCCATCGTTCTGCAAAAGGAAGCATACCGTGCTTTTCTATGATGTGTTGTAATATTTTTCTTGACTGACGCATGCGTATCTGATGGGGCATATGCAGGCTGAAGATTTCAACTTGTTCCAGATCAGTAACGAATCCGCGTCCATTAGTTGCGAACGGCTCTATAGCGAAGATTTCTCCCACCTGGAATTCGTATGGATCATTTGTCTTGATATTCGGGACATCTATACCCACATGGAGCTCACCTGGAAGCATCATATGGCCAGTGAGGTTGCTTATGGGCTTGAATCCGTACGAAGTTATCTTTTCCTCTATCTTCCCACCCACTTCTCCTACGGTTACCCCTGGTTTTATCGCGTCTATCCCTGCATACAACGCTTCTTCGCAGGCTTTTAGCAGATTTTCGTTCTTTTCGTCAAGGTCTATAGTATAAGCAGTGTCTGCGATTCCTCCGTCTAAATCTACGCCTATGTCTATTTTTACTACTCCTGTTTCTGGAAGCTGGACTTCGCAGTTAACCTCAGGAGTATAATGCGCTGCGATCTCGTTTATTGAAATATTCACTGGAAACGCAGGCTTTGCTCCTTCATCTTTTATCATTTGCTCAATGTTTTCTGCAATGTCTAGCAGTGGTTCGCCTACCATGATCAGGCTCTTGCTTTGTTCACGGATGCGTGAACCTATCTTGCCTGCTTCAATGAATCTGTCTAAGTACTCTTGTTCCATACTTTTGGATTTGAGAGGTTAGATTAAAAAAATAAGATGTCAGTCACTTAGAAAGGTATGCAATAATTTCAAGTTCTCATTCATTATCCTACGTATGTTAGGATCTAATTTCTCATAATCAGTCTTTATCAGATAATTATATGCTTTTCCTGCATCCTTCATGTAAAATATTGTTGCGTCAACAATGGCCACCGCCTCATCTTCAGGATTAGTACTTCCGATACTATACTCTGCAATATGGAAAAACAATCTCAAACGATAGATCATTTCGATTACTTCAGAAACCTCTTTTTCAACATATTCTTTGGCCAAATTGGATCCGCAGATAAAGAAGGCCACTGCGCACGCCTCTTCCATAACCTTTACTTCTCTTTTCACTGGTACCCCTAGGCTAAAAAATTTTGCATCTTCTTTTTGCAATGCATAAGCATGACCTATTTCATGGAGATATTTTGTGAAACCATATGGATAACAGGTTTCCTTAAAATGGATTTTAGTTTCTACTTGACGATATTCATCTTTGTTAAATAGTACAAATGCAAGTTCTGGTGGAACGTACCTTCCAGTCAGCTCTGCTGCGATTTGTTTAGCAAGTTCAAGATTCATTTCTGTAGTTTTTCCATCCCTCCATTTAGTGCAGTCAGAATCAAAATATTTTTTGCCATACTGCTCATATCTAAGAATATTGGAAATATTGAGTATTCTGGAGAGTTCCCTAAAAGTATATTGAGGAGTAACTCTTTTTCCTTCGAGAATAACCGTGTATTTCGGATCTTGCTTTGTTCCGAATATACACTGATTTCTTTGCTTGAGTGAATCTGTTGTTGAATTCGCATGTATGCTACCGCACCATGGAGGCGCGATTGTCTGCTCGAATTGAGAGTCTGTTGGTAGAATAATATCACTACTATCTTGGGCTGGCACAGAATGAGCATGTGCAATCTCGCTTATCAGCTCTTGAGTAGGAACTTTTTTCTTTGGTTCTGTCATATCTAGATTGCAAGAGGAAAAAATTCCGGCTACCATAACAGCTGAAGCGATGCCAATAAGATTAAGGGTTGTTTTGCATATAGGCTGCAACTGTTTTTTAATTACCATAATTTAACATTTTTACCGAAAAATTTTAAAAACCACTTAAACATAACGGAGTCTGATGAATACGGAAAAAAGGCGCATTGTTGGAACCAATACGAATCCAAAGCCCCAGGCAGTTGCAGGAGTAGTTGCTGAGCCCAGGATGGGCAAACTCTCAGATAAGGAATTTGCACAGGCATTCCAGCTATTTTTTCAAGCGGTATCTCACGAGATGGGTGGAAACTTCCAAATTCTTTTTCAATTCCGCTGTTGGCAAAGAGATGATAAATCCAAAGAGCTAGTGAAGATTGTGAGGAAAACCGACCGGCTTTCAGATTTAGTCAAAAGGCTGGATAGGCTAAGGAATTTTGCGACAAGGGATTTCCCTGTCCTTGATTGTGGGGGAGGAAAATTTTGTTCTCTTTTCACGGAAAAGGAAAGGGAGCGGCTTGGGGCAAAAGGACCTGTTGAAACTTGGCAGGTAGATTATGACGAAGTTCGGAGAATAGGATTGAAAACGATAGGCAAAATGAGGCCCTTGCTCAAGGAACTCTGTACATCGTTAGCTGAAAAAATGCCTGAAAACGCAGATAGAGATCTGAAAAGCCTGGCAAATGGAGAGATCGCGATAAATTACATGGAAAAACTCCTGAGGGGGGACTTGGATTTTGGGCAGACATCACGAAGAAAAATGATAAAACTTAAGGTGTTTTGTGGAATTCCTTCAAATAATCATCGCATTATAACAAACACAAAAATAGAAGCTGGAGCACTGCAAAGAGAAGTCGAAGTGATTCCTCCCTTGCTCCATCTTATTACTGATAACATCTTCTCAAATGCAAAGCGCTCGATGGTTGAAAAGGGGCTGACCGAGTTTAGCATGGAAGTTGGTATAAGAACAGAAAACGGGATGGCAGTCTGTGAGTTCAAGGATAACGGCAATGGGATGCCCCCTGAGATCATGGAAAAACTGAATCGCGGTGAAAAAGTAACCACAAAGCCAGCAGAAACTCCAGGAGAACACGGGCTTGGATTTGGGTATTGTAGAGAACTAGCGGAAAAGATGGGCGGACGACTTTATGTTAAAGAAAGTATTGTTGGAGCTGGAACAACAGTTGTGCTGGAATTGAGATTAGCATAGGCTATTTCAAATACTCCTTATATTGCCCAACAAAAACCTTGAGTAGATACCGCACAAACGAGCGTTCCTTCTTATCGAAATCGTACTTCTGAAGAACAAGATAATACAGCGTCTTTTTATCATTGAAAATATTCAGCATGGATTTCGAGTTCCGAGTCTTGCCAGCAGTACTCATTTATAAATGTTTTCTACCACAATAGCATATATGATCAACGACCTGCTTAGAGCATGTGCTGCATTGGGAGATAAAGCAAAGGACATGCACGCTCCGTTGGATATGGCACACCTTCAAGCATCAAAAGAAATAAACGACCCTTATGTGCAAGCAGATGCTACCAAGCACACCATAGAACTTCTTGCTCAGGCATCAGTTTTGTTCTTGCGTGCAGTAGAATTACCGACGCTTAAAGCATCACGAAGAGTGCATTGCGACCTAGATAATGCTTTGAATCAGATCTCAGGAATTGCTAGATATGCAGACCAGGGACTAAAAGGAATAATGTTTGCTGCACACGGATATATGAAAATATGTTTAGGGATTTTCTCAGAAAATAATTTATTTTATTTTAAATCACGCGGTTTTCCAGTAATGGAATTTGGAAAAAAAGAACTTCAATGGCTCCAAGCATACAATGCTATCCATTGGGGTGGAATAGCACAATTTTATGGAGTGCCCCCACGATTGCAAGGATTATCTGTGAATTGCAATGGAACAGATATCTCATTTGATGAACAAGGCCGCATTGCGGTTACTTCAGAATTAGTGCGCCAGTTAATCGCAAGCACGCCTCATTTGATAGAGGCAACTGTGAAAGAATGGATTCCAATTACTGTTTCTGGCAGCGCAAACATGACTTTGCCAGAATTATTCACGTTGTTAAGAACTGCAAGCAATTCTCTTCATTCCACTACGCTCGGAGTAATCTGCTCGAAAATGGGCCAGGCGCTTAATGATCAAGAAGCAATAGAAAAAGCTATTGAACTAGAACACCGAGCCACTCATAACATATATCTTAGAAGCAAAGAAGCTGCTTTGCAAGTAAAATCCGACATATCACGCAGGGCATTTCAAAAATTCGGCGATGATCATTTTGTAGTGTTGATGCGTGCTGCAGGATACCCATATTTTCCTAATATATCGATGAGTCAATTAAATTCAACATATCGTCTTCAAAATGCAGATCTTGCAGGATTGTTTAGTTTGCCAAAAAGAGAGTATGGGCTGCAAGTAGAACTAAAAGATAGAGTAGCAGTAGTAACAGATACTGGTATTAGCTCATTATATATTCCAATATCCCAAAACAGGAAAGGCGGGAGAACAAGCGGGTTTATCCAAAATGCAGTCGCAGATATTAGAAGAGATATACGCTCAGATGGTTGTACTGCAACCGTTAGATTCAAAAGGGTGGCTTGCGGTTAGTAGCCCAAGACCAACAAATATTAACCCCCTAAGGCATACTTTAATTGATTCCTACTTATGACATCAGTAGTCGACTTAGTCAAGGAAAGGTTCGGATCACTGACTGGAATACAAAAACTGACCATACCGAAAATCCTTGCAGGAGAAAATGTGCTTATACTGGCTCCCACTGGCTCGGGAAAAACCGAGGCAGCGTTACTTCCTGTGTTGGAAAAGGTGCATGAGAAGAAAGATGGAATTAGAGTTCTCTACATCACTCCGCTCAGAGCACTTAACCGGGACTTATTGAAAAGATTCAACTGGTGGTGCGACAGGCTTAACGTAACACATGCGGTAAGAAGCGGAGATACTACTCAAAGCGAAAGAGATGCAATGAGAAGAAAACCGCCACAAATACTGCTTACTACTGTTGAAAGTTTGCAGGCATTATTGATGGGGCCAGTAATGAGAAAACATCTTGCAAATATTGAATTTGTGATTACTGATGAGATTCACGATGTGTTGGATAATAAACGGGGGGTTCAGCTGTCACTTGGGTTAGAACGATTAGCACATATTGCAAAATTCACTAGAATAGGAATAAGCGCAACTGTTGCAAATGAAGAACAAGCTGCGAAATTGATATTTGGGGAAAGACCATACTCTATAGCTGAAGTTCCTGGAACAAGAGATATGGAGATAACCGTTGAGATGGAAGATCGAAAGAAAACAGTTGAAGAAATAAAGAAGATTGCTGAAAAAGATAGAACACTTATATTTTCAAATACAAGAAGCACTGCTGAAGAACTTGGCGCAAGCCTGAAGGAAGCAGGAGCTCCAATAGAAGTTCATCACGGATCATTATCTAAAGAAGTACGGATTAGTGCTGAAGATAAATTCAAAACTGGGGAAATAAAGTCGCTCATAGCTACGAGTTCTTTGGAATTAGGCATAGATATAGGTGACATAAATTATGTTGTCCAATTCTCTTCACCGCATCAGTCATTCCGTCTAATCCAAAGAATAGGACGAAGCGGGCACGCTCTCAATCTTATGCCAAAAGGAAAGATTTTTGCAACAGATATTGATGACAAATTGGAAGCAGAAGCGATATTGTTGCGTGCAAAAAACAGGTGGATCGAAGATAAACGAGTTGAACAAGGCGCCTTAGATGTCATTGCACATCAGCTTGCAGGGCTTTGCATGGATTTCGGACTAATTAATTTGAAAGATGCGCATGAACTGCTTTCCAAATCTTATGCGTATGGAATAACATTTCAAAAATTGAAGAAAATTGCGCTTCAGCTATACTCGGAAGGAATTTTGTTCTTTGATGAGGACGAAAAAGACGGAACAATAACTATTCGCGGAACTCCTAAAGCACGAGAGTATTACTACTCAAATCTAAGTACGATTGCAAAAGAGAAGCGATATTTGATGAGAGAAGTAAGTGCGAACCGTATCATTGCATCACTTGATGAAGCGTTTGTAATGAATTTGGATTTTGGAGCAAGTTTTCTGGCAAAAGGACAGCCGTGGAGAGTAATCGACATCACTGAAAAGGAAGTAATCGTTGAACCAAGCTCTGCAAGCGAAGTTGCGATTCCTGATTGGACTGGAGAAGATATTCCTGTTGATTTTGAGATTGCCCAGGATGTTGGAAAACTAAGGAAAGCAATGAAAAAAGTGGATCCTCTTCCTGATGACAAAACATTTGTTCTTGAGATAGTAGAAGATATCGTAGTAATTCATTCATGCTCCGGAACAAAAGTAAATGAAGCAATTGCAAGGATATTTTCTACCAACATATCCAAGCATATCGGAGAAAGTGTTCGTGCTGTTGCTGACCCTTACAGAATAATCGTGAAGCTACCGTATCCATTGGACGAGAAATATCTGTTGACAGCTATCAAATCCATAAAGAACGTGCAAAGCGAACTCGAACAAAGTTTGGAAAACTCATTCCTGCTCAAATTCAGATTTACGCATGTTGGAAGATTATTTGGACTTCTTGCTGAAGATGCAACGGTTACTCACAGGTTCATAGAATATTTGCGCAACTCAGTTGTTTACGAAGAATCAATACGTGCAATATTCTTTAGGTATTTTGATATTGAGCGGACGGAAAATGTGCTGAGCGAACTAAAGATTGGAAAACGGAAACTGGTTGTTGATAAACGAAAACAGCTCAGTTATTTTGCAAAGCTTGGAATCGACAGGCTTGGATCAAAAGAAGCTATCGGTGGATTTGAACCACGTGCTGAAATGATAAAAGCGTTTAGAGAACGAATGCTAGTTAAAACTATTCAGCTGAAATGCCTTGCATGTGGATCTACGCGTTTCCTTCATCTTGCTGGAGCTTCGGATAAGATCAAATGCAATAAATGCAATTCAGAAATGTTATTCTTAGTTCATGAACGGATAAAGAAAAAACGAAGCGATGAGGAATACGAAGCAGGACTTGTGAAAAGCTTTGGCAAACGAGGAGTTTACGCTCTTGCCAGTTACGGAATCGGGGCAAAGACCGCGGAACGTGTGCTGAACAACTTAAGAAGGGATGAGGATTCTTTCTGGTGGGATTTAATTGAAGCGCAAAAATTATTCATAAAGAACAAGAAGTATTGGAAAATTTAGGCAATTAAACGTCTTCCTGCTTGCCTCCATTCTGGATTTCCGCGTTTTCTTTCATTTGTCATTTTTTTTCTCATAGTCCCTAACTTCTCCCATAATTCAAATGCTTTTGGATCTCGTAATGGAGTATTTGCCAAAGCCCATCTGAATGTTGCTTCACTTTTTGTTTGATGCCTTAGAAGTATTCTTTTTTTCAAATCAGCACGAAAATCTGATTTTTTAGTTTTTAAAAAATCATCCTGATTGAATTTCTCAATTAATCTTTGATGCATATCATAAAGCTTAGCCAAATACTCGTTAAAATCTTTTGACAGAACTACACCAGACTCAAGATATTGTTTTTCATATAACGCCAGTGCGAAAAAAATACCATATGAACGAAGAGGAGCAGATAAAAACCAGGGCATTTCTTTGCTTATTGACCAGTTAAGATTTGAAAATGTTGCTCTGGCTATCGGATCAACAGGAACAGAAGCTAGATAAATTCTTTCTATCCCCTCATTTCCTGGAATATCGCGATACCATCCTCTGAAATAATTTCTGAACTGGCTTGGAAACGAGTTGTCAAATATTCTCAATAATTCGAAATCGGGAGTATTGATATGAGTACGAATACTTGCCCCGTCCCACATTGCATCAATTCCAAAGAAAGATTTAGAAAAAAGAAAGTGCTCCCATATTCCCAAGAGCCTTGCTGCCTGGGAAGATAAACTAGCGAAAGAGGATGTAATGTCCGGAGGAAGAATGAACAATATAATAGAGGGATATCTCAATTTAGTTTTTTCTTTCATAGTTTCAAGCATTTTATCTCGTGCTTCAATAATTCCAGAAATTACTCTTTTCAGTTCTTCGTTTGTAAACGGCAGCTTCCCCATTTCGTCTCGTTCTTGTTCAAGAAAGGATTCCACGCCAAAATGCACGTGCGTCAGATTACTGCTCATAATCTCATTTATTCTTTCAGTATTTGGAAGCCTGTCTCCTACAGTTCCTGGATTAAGAAGTGCGCCAACCATACACATAATCTGAAATGCAATTCTTTTTCCCCCTCCAGTTGCATTCTTAAGAAAATCTATGAATTCATGGTCTTTGAAATCAAAATTTGGACCAAACCACATTACTTTAGGTGAACGACCTGATTTTTCTATTTCTTTTATTTTTCCAAGATATTCGTGTTTTTGCTCTTTTGTCAAAGAAACCCCTACTGGAGTATACGCACAAAACGCGCACTTTCCAGGACAAGGCTCATACATAGGGTAAGGAAATTTCACTACTCTGGATTTTTTAGGTAATGCTCCAAGATTATGCTCAATCAAAACGCTTGGATCAAGAACAAGTTTTTTTATGAAATCTACGGGTTGAACAGATGATTCTGGAGATATTATACTATCCCCTTTTCTTTGGTATAGTCCTGGTAATGTTGAGAGGTAGTCAACGTCAAGAGGGATCCCATTTCCCTTACATTTTTCTACATGCTCGCAGAATTTTCTGAAGCTCCATAATGCAGAGCCTGCAAAAAAATAATCTATTCCTGTTTCTGTCATTGCTGCGTAGACAAGAGATTCGTCCATTGGCCCTCCTGCGATAAATATTGCATTTGAATTGTTTATTCTTAGCGAGTCGATGTTTTTTCTAATCCTAGAAGAATAATAGGTAACAGAAGACTCAAAAAATGTGAACCCAATCACATCTGCGTTAAATGACGTTGAATCTTCGAATTTTGCATCAATATATCGTACTGAGCCTATTTTTTCCCAACTTAGTTCTGGCTGTTCCCCAAGTACTGAATGAAGAAGGACTGGAACGAAATTCAATCCGTTTGATGGGGATTTTGGGTCTAATAGTACTACGTCAATCATTAGAATCTAACATATAATTACACAAAAGTAATATAAATATAACTAATTACCAGTAGTAACGTGCTAAAGTACATCCCATAAAACATCAAAAAATTTCCTGTAACCGTCCGCCAGTCTCCTGCTCTTCACTACGAACTGGACCGGGTTATCGCCCAATTTCCCGATTTCCACTCCCGTAAAACTTACCACGTAATCCCCGAAAACATCAATTGCAGTAGGACTTGAATATTTCTTTGGAAGAAATTTGTAGGGCTTGCCAACCAGCTTGAGAATCTCTGGTTTTTTCTCTTTTACTTCATAGTCGAATAAGTGCATGAATTTTATTCCGAGCTTTTTCCGTTCTGCATCGAATTTCGGCAGGAAATACTGAAGCCTTGGATCAAGCCAAAATGCCTTTGCTCCTATGAAATAGACTGTTTCCTTCTGCTCCAGTATGTCATTAAGGTAATTCTTGAACCCTTCTATCCCTCGGTAAAAATAAGCTTCTTCCTCTTCTCTTACTTTTCTGTATTCCTTTTGCAGATTCGGCAGTATCATGCTAAGTTCATTCTGCTGTTCGATTAATATGTCTGAAAGGCGATTGGGATCTCTTGGAATGTAATGCTTCTTCCCAAGAACAATAAGCTCGGAGATCAAACCCTTATCCAGCAGTTTTGCGATAGAATCGTAGATGTTTCTTCTGTGGACTCCTGAACGTGCTGCGATCTTTTCTATAGGCGCAGAGCCCATCCTGAGAAGTGATTCGTAGACTTTTACTTCGTTCACGGTCAGGCCAAGCCTTGATAAAGCATCTTCGTACATCTTCATGATCACCTGAATAGTATCTGTGGTGATATTTATCACCAACATTATTTAAATAGAACGGGGTCGTAGTAAGTAACATAAACTGTGGCCAAAACCGGCTACAGAAACTGAAAGGTGATACGATTATGGTTAGTTTGAAAACGGTTAGCGGAAGCGCTGGAAAATGCATGGATAGATTTGGAGGTGCTGCGACGATACGGGAACTTCCAATTGCTGACAGAATTGGGGTTGCGGCCAGGATTGCAAAGGAAAGCGAAAAAGAACGCGTTGCGGTCAAACTCGCGGAACGCAGAATCAAGATGCTTCTTGAAGATTTTTGCAATAAAAATAAGGATTATGCCGCGATAGATGCACTGGCAAAGAGATTTGGAATTACTGAGGAACGGATAAAGGAAATCGCTGGGAAAAGTATTCGTTCGCAGATAAATAATTCACATGGAGGCGGAGGAGGCGCATCAGTTATATTAGAAGCCGCAAGAGTAGGAAAACATTATGGACTGGAAGATGAAATGAAGGAAGCAGCCATGAAATATGTGAGAATTAAAGTTGAGTATAGCGAAGGACAAAAAACATGCATTAAGCTTGCTCGGGAAGAATTTGGATTGACTGAGGGAAATGTAAAAACAGCTGTAAGAGCTACGATGCTAAGCTTGATCCAGAGAGGATTGAACGACCAAGCTAAAACATTAGCAAAAGATCTTGAAATGCAAGCAGAGCTTGCCAGTGCAGTAAAACAGACTTTCTATGATTTACAGGCTGACGAAAGATACGAAAGTGCATTAAGAATGGTGAAAATATATGGGGGAGAGACATTCGGGATAAGTTGGTTCGATTATAAGACTCTTGCAGGGAAAGCTTGCACAGAATTATGCGAAAGAGGAAATTTCAGAGAGGCAGTAAATATAGCTATTAAATTAGAACTTCCAGATCAACTTAAAGACGCAATAATTTCATGGTTAGAAGCCACAGGAAACAAAAGAGTGGAATTTAAAGCACTTATACGCGACTGCGGATCGATACTTGGCGAAGAAAGAGTAAAAGAAATCGCCAGAAGAACGGTTAGGGCTATGCTTAAGGGAACCACATGCGAGGCAATAGATGCATTATCACTAGCAACAGAATACGATTTGAAAGAAAGAGCGCTGGCCGTCAGGAAAAATATTCGAATATATAGCTCAGATATTTTTTCGGAAGGACTCCAGTATTCCTTGGATCTGTCACTAAAAGAAGGGTTAACTGATGAGGCCAGAAGAATAAGAAAAATGATGGCTACGCGAGAAATCATATTTGAATCAGACCAGAATTCTACTGCCTTCGAACAGCTAAGAGAAAAAAGCGGAATAACAGATGAAGACGTCCAGGAAGCCGCAAAATCAACAATAGTAAGGATGCTTAGAGATGGGAGATATGAAACTGCAAAAAATATAGCTGAACGATATAGACTGAACGAAGAGGCAAGAGCAATCACGGAAATCATCGGAACCTTAAACGGCAAAGATGGGTGAACCGATGGCTGATTCAGACATTGTGAAAACGCTTGATACACGCTGGCAGCTAATCTCCAAACTTCTTTTCGGAAAGGAAATTGGAGGTATAGAACAATACTCGGAATGGCTTATCGAAAATATAGAGTCAATAGGTCATCGCACATCCCATAGCTCTGGAAAAGAAGTCATCTCTGCTCCAACAGATTACTGCAAGGATTCAAAATGGATAAGCTTTGATGAGATTGATTTCAACAAGAAATTCGAGCCTCTTGGGATAGATGAGGTAAAGGATATCGACTCGATAGCAAACGCGATATCCGAACGGATTTCATATACTGGAAATATATTCTTCGGGAAATGCGTTGGGATAGAGAAAAGTTCCAACATAAATGACAGCTTCTATCTCTATAACTGTGGAAGATTTGGAAATTCTAAACATCTCGCATACTGCACGATAGGCAGGCAGAACGAGGATTGCTTTGGCTGCAATGCGATAAGCGAATCAGTGGCGTGCATAAGATGCAGCAGATCCCACAAGAACAAGAGGTGTTTGGAAGTATGGATGAGCCAGAATTCTTCAGATGCATATTATTCCTATGGATTGAATGGATGCACTAACTGCATGTTCTGTTTCAATGCAAGAGCAAAAAGGAATGCGATAGGAAACCTTGAGCTTGCGCCTTTCGTGTATAATGCACTGAAAAAAGAGCTTGTTTCACAGATGGCAGATGAACTTGAAAAAAATAAAAAACTGCCGTCGCTTCTAGATATTGTTGCAAGAAGCAAGATTGGGAAAGTCTGCGAACACTACGAAACTCAAAAGGAACAGGAAAATAATGAAGATAGAATAATCGAGGAAGCATTCGGACAGACAACAAATATATTATTTGGAAAAAAACTGAGGAAGATAGATGAATATTCTAATTGGCTTGGAAGACATACTCGAAAGGTTGAAAGAGTAAGTTCTGTATTGAGCGGAAAGGCGATTTTCATTCCGGATTATGCCAATTACAGAAAGATACCGAAGGATAGATTGGCTTGCACAAGCGAGGTGGTATGTTCATCAGCGGTTTCTGATGAGGACCTTTCATGGATAACATTCAAAAACGTCCATGAAAAGATAGGTAAAATCGCGATATTTGACATTGAATTGATGGAAGGGGCGAATTCTGGACTAAATGATTGTGCGATATCCGTAGATTCCTCAAACTGCTATCGTTCTTCAGTCACGGAATACTCAAAATTCTGTGGGTATTGCTTCTGGCCAAGGAATTGCCAACATGTTTTCGGCTGTGATTCACCTTTCGATTCAAGCTTCAGCATAAACTGCTATTCCTGCACCCAGCTTACACGCTGCTTTGAGATTGACTGCTGCGGATACTGCTCCGACCTTTACTTCGGTCACAACTGCGAGAACGTCCATCAATCAATGTTCTGCTTCAACGTGAAAAACAGGAGAAATTGTATAGGAAATGCTCAATATTCTCAAGTAGAATATCTGCGGATAAGAAACTCGCTGGTTTCCCAGATTGCAACAGAACTTGAATGGAAAAAAGAATTGAAACTGGATATTTATAATCTAGGCTGCAGAAGAATATAATAAAAACATGCTCTGAGTTGTTGATAGTATGTCCTACAAACAAGCAATCATAGTCCGTTCAGATTTAGAGATGGGCAAAGGCAAGATGGCCGCACAGGCATCCCATGCATCACTCGCAGCGTATAACTTAGTCAGGCATAAATATCCGGAAATAGCAGAAAAATGGGAACGAGAAGGGCAGAAGAAGATCGTGCTTAAAGTATCAAACGAAAGCGAGCTTATGGAATGCATGCGGAATGCCATTGATGCAGATATACCATGCGAACTGATCAGGGATGCAGGACATACGCAGATTGATCCTGGAACGATAACTTGTTTTGGCGCAGGACCGTGGGATGAGAAAGAAATAGATAAGGTTTTCGGGAAATTGAAACTGCTTTGAGATCAATGTTACGTTTTCTGAGAAGGCGGATACGTATTTAATAGTTGCAGGTAAATAGAACTCAACCGGTGAAAATATGAAAATATTCTCTTTGGCAGTCATATTAGTTATATTCGGAATAATTGTTATTTCAGGTTGCACTCAGACGCCACCAAAGGAAACCAAAAAAACAGAGTTGATAATTTTCGAGACGAACAAAAGCGGTCAGGCTGAATCGATGCTAAATGAGATGTTGAACGAGACAGTTGCGAATGAAACTGTTACGGTGAATAAGACAGCCGCAGAACCAGTAACCGAAATGCCAAAAGAGGATAAGCCTCCTGCTTGCGATGAGGGAAAAATCTATTCAGTTAAATGCACGGATTCCACGACGATAGAGCAACAGAAATGCGTAAATGGAAAAATAGAGATAACAACTGAAAAATGCAAAACAGATTATTTATGCTCGTCTGCTGTTTGCGTTCCTGACCCTGCTAAATGCGTGGATAGTGATAATGGAGAGAACATAACTGCTCCTGGAAAAGTGCTCTATAATGGACAGATATACGAAGATTACTGCATGATGGGAGATATAGTAGAATATTATTGCTTGAACAACAAAGTGCAAGGTGGAAGAGTACAATGCCCCGCAGGAACCCATTGCACAAACGGATCATGTGAATATTGGGCGCCGACCTGTACGAAAAAAGGAAATAAGGTTACTGTGGATGACCATACATTCAAGATAGTGACGAAGACGGACTATTGTAAGAATTATGGTGTGCTCACGAAATATTCATGCATGTCCAATGGATCATATGATGAAACCTGGATAACTTGTGCATCTGATGAATGGTGTTCTTCTGAAACCCTAAGCTGTGAAAAGAAGATGTGCAACAACGGTTATGGTAGCGTTATAACAAAGGATATTGAAAAGCCAGATGGAGTATATTACAAGGATACGCTTAACTCAGATTATTGTTTTGACAATGTTACAATAGTAGAGGTATATTGCGATGGAAACGTTGCAAAGAATGCGACGCTGAGTTGCCCGACCGGATATATCTGTCAAAAAGTCATGTTAGATCAGAAGAACACAGAGACTGAAGCGTCCAATCCGTTCTATTCGGCATACTGCGAGTTCGTGAATGGGTGATTTAATTATTTGTATCATAGATTGCGGAACAGCATATCTCCAGCAATTGAAAGATACAATAAAGAATACAAAATGCAGATTTAGAATACTCAAACTAAAAAAAGTACCTGAGACAGATTTCTCTGGCTTTTCAGGCATTATCATTTCTGGGGCGCCGACACTTCTTACACGAGTTAATCTAAAGGAATATCTAATGCCATTCGAATTTGTGAAAACCACGAAGACACCCATATATGGCATTTGTCTTGGGCACCAGATAATAGGCCTCTTGCATGGTGCAAAAATCAGCCATGGAAAGTTAATTCATAAGGAAGAAAAAATACATTTCTTTGCTAAAGACAAAATATTTTCAGGAATAGAAAATGGGGCACGTTTTCATGAGGAGCATAGTGAATCCATAAGTTTACCTAGAGGGTTTTTTCATCTTGCCGGTTCAAAAACCTGCAAAAACGAAGCCATGAAACACAAGAAAAAAAAGATATATAGTACACAATTCCATCCAGAAGCATCTGGTCTGGCAGGAAAAAAGATTTTAGAGAATTTTTTGAAAATTGCAGGGGGACGGATTTGAACCGTCGAACCCACTAAGAGACAGGATTTCCAAGTTTAGTCTTAAGTTTCACAGAAAAATAATGAATTAACATATGCTTTTATTGCCTTAAAATCATCATCTGAAAAGGAATAAAAGTTTCGGCTCAGTTTTTTATTTTGCAATATTCTTTTTCTGGTTTTAATTGATGTTTTCGGAGGACAAAAACCAAATTGTTTCCAAACTTGCAATTTAGTGCAATGTTTCTCACTCCTAAACCCCACTTCATTTAGCCATTTCTTAATATCCGAGATTCTATGAATTGTAATAGAATACATTGCATTTTCGTAAGACCTTTGCTTTGAAGGTGTTCCCCATAATGGTTTAAAACCCAATTCCAAAAGAATCAGATAGATTTGCCGCATGAGAGTACCGGAAATCGTAGCTAATTTTATTTTTGGTTTATAGTGGAATTTTCTTAATATGGAGACATTTTTTACATTTGATCTGCAAAAAAATATGCTGCCATCAGTATCGAAAATTCCCCTGACAAAGGCAAGTTTTATATTTGGTGTCCCGCATAAAATCCATTTAGGCAAACTTGCAGACAATTTTTTGCCAACTTTTAAATGATATTTTCTTACCAAATATTTTACAAATGCTCTATCAAAAGTATAAAATCCGCATACACCTACAGAAGAGTATATCTTTAATTCTGGGTGTAATTTTAATCTATTACGAAATGCACTTTGTATATATGGGATAATAACGTTTTGATAGAACGACCTTTCTTCGGTGGCATCTCCAGTTAGGGCGAATTCCATATATTTTTTCGTAGAACTAAGACAGCCGTCTCCGTAATACCAACCGATAAATTCTGCTTCTTCAGAATTCATTATTTTTCACCTGCGCATTTGACCAAACTTTGCTACCCCTGCATAACACAAAAGTTTAGTTGAACTTTAGAGAAAAGGATATAATCATAAGTATTTAAGAAACCTACAGAGATTCAGAATAAACTTTTGCTTCCGCTTGTGGCAACCAGACCTGCACCAACCATAGCAGATGCTCCCCCAAGGAACATGAGCGTAGCGTCAGAAAGCCCTACTTGGGGCACTATGCTTGATGCTGCCTTTCCAAAGAAACCTACAGCCGCAACAGCTCCTCCTCCGGCCATCATACCGATGCCAAGGAAGTCGAATCCGTTTGCCATGAGTAGGTAATATTGAGAGCGAATTATAAATCCATATACTAAGGGTTAGGAGATTATATCTCGTTGAAAGACATTGGGTCTTTCACAACGTTCAATACTGTGTCTGTATTAGTTTTCTTGACATAGGGTGTGCTCAGTATCTTTTTGATCAGATTGCTGAAATCGGTCCTGGTTTTTGCAACAACAAAGGCAATAGAATCGTACTCTCCTGTCACATCATATACAGAATATACTCCACGAAGCTTGCTTATCTTTTCCTGCGCTTCGAGCAGATGGCCGGGCTCTATAGCTATCCGCACAAGGCCCATGAACTCATAGCCAAGTTTCAGGAAATCAAGGCTTGCCGAATATCCCTTTATTATGCCGTTCTTCTCAAGGCGTTTCATGCGCTCGATTACTGCGGCTGGGCTCAGGCCAACACGGCGGGAGATATCACGATAGGAACCTCGGCAGTTTTTCCTTAATTCAGCTAAAATTTCCCTGTCAACAGCATCCAATTGTTCATTTTTCATGATAAACTACCCATATTGCTAAACAAATGCAAGAAAATATTTAAATCATTTGTTCAAATGTAAACAAAAAACTGCAAAATAAATATAAATGGCTGAAAAGTAACTGAAAAACAATGATTTTCAATAACGGTGAGAAAATGACTGACAAAAACGAGATCTTTGAAAAGGTGGCTAAGGACAATGTTAAATTCGTGAACCTGCAGTTCACGGATCTGTTCGGAATAATAAAGAACGTTACTATAGGAACAGATTATCTTGAGGACACGATAGACAAAGGAAAATGGTTCGATGGTTCATCAATAGAAGGATTCGCAAGGATCCATGAAAGCGACATGTATCTTATGCCTGATCTTTCCACCTATGCAGTTATCCCATGGCTGGAATCAAAGGATGGGAATACTGCAAGACTAATATGCGATGTATATACCTCAAACGACAAGCCATTCGAAGGAGACCCAAGATACATATTGAAAAAAGCGCTTGAAGAAGCGCAGATGATGGGATTTGAATTCAACACTGGCCCTGAATTAGAGTTTTTCTTATTCAAGAAAGAGAATGGTTCGATAAAGCCATTGCCTCATGATAAAGGCAGTTATTTCGACCTTAATATGGATCATGCATATGAAGTGAGACGGGACATGGTTGTCGCTACTGAAAAATTCGGGATAGATGTCGAAACATCACATCACGAAGTGGCTGTCGGCCAGCATGAGATAGATTTCAAGTATGGCGGTGCGTTGAAAACCGCAGATAGTGCCACAACGATGAGATTTGTCCTCAAGGCGATAGCAGAAAGGCATGGGTTGCATGCAACGTTCATGCCAAAGCCGATCGCAGGCATAAACGGCTCCGGGATGCACGTTCATCAAAGCCTTTTCAAGAATGGGGAGAACGAATTTTTCGATGCGAATGATCCGAAATTGATCTCTAAAACCGCAAAACAATTCATAGCAGGACAGCTGAAGCATATCGGTGCAATGTCTGCGATAACCTCTCCTACTGTAAACTCATACAAACGGTTAACTCCAGGTTATGAAGCGCCTGTTTATATCAGCTGGGCAACAACGAATAGGTCTGCATTGATACGGGTTCCTGCGATCCAGAAGGAAAGACCAAAAGCAGCAAGAGTGGAATTGCGCTGCCCTGATCCTGCATGCAACATCTACATGGCATTCGCAGTCATGTTGCGCGCTGGATTGGATGGCATAAAGAACAATCTTGAGGCTTCTGGGCCAGTGGAAGAGGATTTATACGAGTTCGATGACAAGAAACTGAATTCTCTGAATATAAAACAACTGCCATATTCCCTATGGCAGGCGATAGAAAAGATGAAGGAAAGCGAACTGGTGAAGGAAACGCTCGGGGAAAATACATTCAGGAAATATATCGATGCTAAAACAGCTGAATGGGATGAATATCGCTTGAAAGTGACTCCTTGGGAGATCGAACGCTATCTGGAGACATATTGATCCGGATTGCTTTGTTTTTTAATTTCTCTTCTTCTTATTTTATTTTATGAAAGAGCTATTCCCAGGAGTTTATACTGATGGAAAATTCATACTGACCAGGAATATGACTCCTGGAAAACGCGTTTATGATGAAAGGTTTGTCAGGGAGAAGGGAGTGGAATACAGAGGGTGGGATCCCTTCCGCTCAAAGCTCTCAGGAGCGATAAAAAAGGGTTTGAAGACTTTTCCGTTCGTTCCAGGAACAAAAGTCCTTTATCTCGGGGCATCCACTGGAACTACTGTGTCGCACTTATCAGATATTGTGGGGCCAGATGGAGAGATATTCGCTGTAGAATTCGCCCCTCATTGCATGCAATTGCTGATAAAGAACACAGAAGGGCGCGAGAATATTATTCCTATCCTTGCAGATGCGAACAAACCCCAGGATTACAAGGACGTTGGAGAAGTTGATGCACTTTATGAAGATGTTGCACAACCGAACCAGGCTGAGATCCTGAATAAGAATGCTGATGCCTTCCTGAAAAAAGGCGGCATAGCCATGATTACGATAAAAAGCCAGAGCATAGACGTCACTAAAAGGCCTGATGAAACGTTCGTGATAGTCCTAAAAGAGCTAAGTACTCATTTCGAAGTCCTTGAAAAGATGAAGCTTGAGCCTTTTGATAAAGACCATCTGTTTGTCGTGTTAAGGAAGAAATAACACGCATAGAACAAACCAATTTAATCTTTTGTTACCTAATTATCTACGGTGCTACCATGGTAAAAGTACTGATGATTATCGCACAGTATGGATTCAGGGATGAAGAGCTATACGATTCTTTGGAAATTTTTGAAAGCGCTGGATATAAAGTGGATATTGCAAGCCAAAGCACTGAGGAAGCCAAAGGCATGCTTGGCGCGATAGTGAAACCGAATACTACATTCAAGGATGCAAAGGCGTATGACTACGATGCAGTAGTAGTCGTTGGTGGAAGAGGCTCAATGTCCCTTGCAGACAATGCAGATGTTCTGAGAATAGTCAGGGATGCCTACGACAGGCAGAAAGTGGTCGGAGCAATTTGTTTGGGCCCGATGGTTCTTGCAAAAGCAGGACTATTGAAGGGGAAAAAGGCGACTGTTTCTTTGTCACAGGATTCCATGAGGCTATTTAAACAGCTCGGAATAGAATTATTGAATGACGATGTTGTTGTCGCAGGATCGGTTATAACCGCGAATGGTCCGCTGGCAACAAAGAAATTCGCGAAAAGGATATCTGAAAAAATATTAGGATAATATTGATTGGTGTATTGTATGATAACGATTGACCACAGCGGATGCATTCTATGTGTCGGGTGCTCTTCAGTATGCCCTGCGAATGCTATAGAAGTCATTGGAACAAGGATGGAGCATTTCCCAGAGAAATGCATTGATTGCGGAGCATGTGTGCGCATCTGCCCTGCTAATGTAATATGCCTGCACAAAGGAGTGAAATCTGCAAAGGATTTGCCTGCAGAGGCTAAGAAATAACGGTGAGAATTATGGCCAAGACTCATGATTATGATGTTATTGTTATCGGAGGGGGACCATCCGGAAGCACGTTTGCAAGGATCGCTGCCCAAGGAGGGATGGATATCCTTGTTATTGATAAGAGAAAGGAAATAGGATACCCTGTACGCTGTGGCGAAGGATTAGGAGCTCGCGAAGTAGTGAAGCAAGGATTGGATCTTCCGAAACAGGTATTTTCAACTGAGATAAAAGGTGCAAAAGTAGTTGCTCCAAACGGAAAATCCATAGTCTGGAAGGATGAGGAGACAAGAGGCTGGGTGCTCGAACGCAAAATGTTCGACAAATGGCTTGCTGAATTGGCGATAGCCAAAGGAGCAGAAGTTCATGTTTACACCCGAGCAATTGATTTTGTAAAAAAAGATGGAAAAATCAACGGAGTGATTATTTCCCATGGGGGAAGAGAGCCATACGAAGTGACTGCTCCGCTCATTGTTTCTGCTGAAGGAATGGAATCAATAATGGCAAGAAAAGCTGGATTCAAAACTGTTCATCAGCCGTATGATGTTGATACGTGCTATCAATATGAAATGAAGCCGTATGATCACGAGAATTTGATCGAGCTTTATTTTGGAAATGTTATTGCTCCTCGTGGATATGTCTGGATTTTCCCAAAAGCTGACAAGAAAGCGAATGTAGGAATTGGAATAGGCGGAACGATATTCAATGGAGAGAAAAAGGGCGGGATGAAAGGATCTGATCCAAAAGTATTGCTTGATGATTTCATTAAGAAAGAAAAACAGCTTAAAGAGGCAAGCACATTGCTTGATTTTGGAGGAGTGATAAGTGTTGGCGCTCCTATTGATGAGTTTGCAAAAGACAACATGATGATTGTTGGAACTGCTGCAAAACAAGTTGATCCTATTCACGGCGGAGGAATTGCAATTGCAATGGAATCTGCGATGCTTGCGGCTAATTCTGCATTAAAAGCCCATGAGAAAAAGGATTACTCCAAAGAGATGCTCATGGAATATGACAAGATCTGGAGGTCTGGACCGGGCAAGAAGATGGCGAAGAGATTGTTGCTTAGAAAAGTAATGGAGAAGGTTAGTGATGATGATTTGAATTACATATTCAATACGATCACTGACAATGACTTGAATCAGGTAATGAAAAGCCAGTTTGCTGGCCCTGTTGCAAAAGTTCTTGCAGGTAGACCACAGTTACTTGGAGTTCTAAGTGCGTTGATCTCCAAATAAGAACGAATTTAAACATTTTTATACACTAAACCGAGTGTATGGACTACTGGCCAGAAGGAATCATCACAGAAGAAGATGTTAGGTATTCTTATCGCCAGAGATATATCGATAACCGAGAGGGCCCAACTCTTCCTATAGGAGAAATGGTAATCTCTCAAAAATGCCTGAAGGGATGTAGTTATTGTGGAATAGACGCCAGGCCAAAAGGAGCACTGATGCCTCTTGACTTATTTTATCAGGTAGTTGATAGTTATCAGACAACATTGATACTACCAACGCGGCAGAGAATATTTCTAGGAGATGCAGAAGTAATCATACATCCTGATTTAACAGAGATGGTGCAGTATCTCAATAGTAATAGCAGATTGACAGTGCAGTTCACAACTGCAGGATTATTGCCTAAAAATCAAAAGATAGGTGCTCAAAATTTGGAGAGACTAGGGGAGCTTAGAGCAAGATTGAAGGTAACACTCACACTTGATATCCTGCATGGCATTCCTATGGAAGAATATACTGGATACATGAAAGAAACGATCAAATTGTTATTTTTCTTAGGGGACCAGTTAGGAGTCAACACTATATCAGATGGAAAAAACGGAGCAGAAACAATAGATTGGGTAAATAGAATAACTGGGTTGGGCCTCAAACATGCGCCAGAAGCATGCCCAATAGGAAGAGGAATGAGAATGAATTTTCTCAAAGAAAATTCAGAAAGAATTGAAGAAGAATGCGGTTTGATTGGCGATTTCAGAAAATACACTCAGCCTACTTTTTCAATAAGGCCGAATGGAGATGTTTCTGTTCATTGCTGCGGGCTTGGAGCTACAAGGGGACCTACACTTGGAAATGTATATCTTCATGATGCGAAAGGGATTCATGAACAGTATGAATTATTCCTGCAGGAGCATATGGAAAGATGCAGGACTAAGCCTCCAAACATGCATGTCTGCGAATGCCACAGAACTTGGAAAAAGAAGTTCGTACCTGAAAAATCCAGATGTCCGATAGTTAAACAACGTAAAATAGTAGCTGGTCTATACTAATCTGGATAAGCAATATTATGCAACGCATCTGCTGCTGCAGTTAGAATGGATTTTTCAGCAACTTTGGCTCGCGTTTCATCATCTCCTGATGCGAATGAACCGCCTGGAACCAACCCGACCAATGCCGAAATCAGTCCAACCTGCAGATCGATTCCATGCTCTTTTTTGTATCTTGCTGCCTCGAAACAGATTAATGTCTGCTCCATCTCAGTAGATAAGACGCCTAGTCTACTCCTGAACTGGATGAATATATCTTCATTCGCTTCTGCATATAATGAATCTTTTGATAGATTCGTACCGATATGTGTTACTAGGCCAAGGGCCTTTGCAGAATTCAAAAGTGCAGTAACCAACGCAGGAGAGCACCTCATCATTGGATAATCGTTATCTAAGTAAATCCCTAAAGAAACCAATCCCTCTATGTAAGATTTGCGGGAACCGGCTCCAAAGGGGTTCATTATTCCAAGAGATTGCAGGACTGCACCAATATGGCCAGTTGTTTTATCCGCGACAACCACATCGCCTACCGCTACTCTTGTAAAATAGTTATCATCATATGCTGCACGGACAGAACCTGGAGCAGAGAAATTTATTCCTCCTGCAGTCCCTGCGCGCACTATGGAAATGGATTTGTCTCCAATTTTCTTTTCTTTTGTTGCTGTTTTTACTACATAACCTTTTGTGCTTGTGAGAGGAACCAATTCCCTGAGGATTATCTGGTTAGGAGGACAACCCATCTGGGTTTCTGCAAGAAGCAATGGGATAGGTTTGTCTTCTGGACCATAGAGCCCAAAAGCAAGGTTCACCCTTCCGCTTCCATCAAGTCCAAAGAAACGTTCTGAAACAAGATCAAGCCTTACAACATCTCTCATATTCAAATGTTGCGCTGTTGCAATGACTCTTCTTCTATCTCCGAAGAAGATTATGAATGGAGGTAATTTCCCTTCATTCGCTGCAAGTATTGGACAGACATCTTTCATTTTTCCTGTTTCTGCAAGCCATGATGCAGCAGTATGTCTTCCCATATAGGTTGGTCGTTCTAAACGTTTTGACATAAGTATCGTAAATGTAAATATGTGGGAATGTTTTTAATAGATAAAGTTCAGAAATCCCCTAAACTACGTTGTTTGCTGTCTTTTGCTCCTTGTTTTTCTGTTTTATTATCATCTAAAACTAACTCTCCGAAAACTCCGTCATGACCTGGAATCCATCTCACCTTTCCAGTGTTGACGCGGATTATGGCGTTTGCGATTTCTGGAGAGGTTGCTAAGCGAATTTGGTCTTCTTTTGCTTCATAAACTGCAAATTCATTTCCGAAATAGCGAATTAATCTGTCGTACTCTTCAAATATCTGTTTTGATGTTTCGCTTTTCTTCAATGCTTTTGCTATTACTGTAGTTAATGGAACGGTATGCTGGAATGGAACGGCTTTCTCTGGCTTGAATCCATACTTTCTATCAGCCAAGTCATAGATACGATGTAAAACTCCTATAGTTAATTGCTTCCTGCATACTGGACATTTGTTACCGTATTCTTTTGCTTCCCAAGGAGTTACATTAACTTTGCAATCTCTATGGCCGTCTTGATGATATTTGCCTTCTTCTGGATAGAATTCATAGGTTTTTACGAAACCTTTACGGGTCCTTATCGCATTGATGAGATTCACATATGTTACTTCTTCCTGGTTTCCGAACTCAAAAACATTCGCTTCTCTTCCTAATTTTCCTTTTGAATGGGCATCACTATTCGAGACAAGTGTAAATCTGTCCAGTGCACTTATCATCCAGTTCATTTGAGGATCGCTGGATAAACCGGTTTCTAATGCAAAAATTTTATGTGATTTATCCTCGAAACCTTCTTCTATTGAATTAACCCCTGAATTGCTTCCAAACAATGAAAAATGAGGGGTCCAAACATGAGCAGGAATTATTACTATATCCCCAGATATCTGCATTAATTCTTCAACCAATCCTGCAGATGATATGCGCAATTGCGGCCTTCCATCTGTTCCTAAACCTCCATATTTTGAGATGCGGTCATTTATTTGGGCTGCGACCTCAACTGATGGTGAAAGAAGAACCTGGTGCATCCGTTTATTCCTTCCATTCAGTTCGAATGAGACATTGACTTCTGAAGAAAGGATGTATTTGACTCCATTGTGAGTTGCTAAGCCCCCATTCCAATCCTTAAGCGTTTCTTTTATCTCTTCAAAATACTGGGGGTGAGTGAAATCCCCTGTCGCTACTACATCTATTCCTTTTATCTTCGCCCCTTCTGCGATCCCTTCCAAATCAAAGGTAGGGCTGGTTGCACGTGCGTATTTTGAATGAACATGTAAATCTGCAACAATCCGCATAATTAAAAATTAGTTTGGAGGTTATTTAATTGTTGGCTACTGGCAAGTGGCTGCTGGCTACTAGCACGTATTCGTGCCAGAAGCTAGGAGCTAGAAGCCAGTAGCAGGTGTTATTATGCCGTTTAACCCTGATAAATTTATCCAAAGCTCAGTTGCAGACATAAAGAAGACGGTTGGTAGCGAGAAGGCAATAATTGGCCTTTCAGGAGGAGTGGATTCATTCGCTGCTGCGATACTTGCCTCAAAGGCAGTACCGAATCAGCTATTTGCGATACTCGTCGATACTGGATTGCTTAGGAAAGGAGAGGTCGAAGAAGTCAAGAAGGCTGCTGCGAGCACAGGGGTTAAACTCACGGTTATCGACGCGAAAGACAGGTTTTTCTCAGCTCTTCACGGAGTTACTGATCCTGAAGAGAAGAGAAAGAAAATTGGTGAGCTATTCATTAGAATATTTGAAGAGGAAGCAAAGAAGGATAAAGTCGCATTCTTGATACAGGGAACGATAGCACCGGATTGGATAGAAAGCGGCGGTGGAGGACGAGATAAAATAAAGTCCCATCACAACGTAGGTGGTCTTCCTGAGAAAATGCACCTTAAGCTTTGCGAACCTCTTCGTGAAATCTACAAACATGAAGTGAGGATGGTTGCGCGAAACGTTGGATTACCTCCTTCTATTTCTGAAAGACAGCCATTTCCTGGTCCTGCATTAGCTGTTCGTGTAGTCGGTGAAGTTACCCCTGAAAAAGTGAAGATTGTGCAGGAAGCATGCGCAATAGTTGAGGAGGAATTGGAAAAGGCAGCGAAAGAAAAGAAAATGGAGTTACCCTGGCAGTACTTTGCAGCACTGCTTCCATCAAAAACAGTAGGAGTCCGCGGAGACGAACGAGCTTACCAATATACAATAATAGTCCGTGCTGTGCGTTCGTTGGATGGGATGACTGCGAATTTCTCTAATATTCCGTTTGATATTTTACAAAAGATTTCGTCACGTATTACAAACGAAATACGAGACGTTGGAAGAGTAACTTATGATATAACGAATAAGCCTCCTGGAACTATTGAGATGGAATAACCTATTGCCTAATGCTCTCAGTCGCATACATCAAATTCCTTACGACGTCTTCTTTTGATATTTTCAGTTTTTCAAAATTAGAAACAGCTTCCAATTTTCTCCCAGCAGAAAGAGGATTTGCTTCAAATTCATTTGATTTAACGTTTAATTTGCTGAGCGAGTCAACTGTGGAATAAAGCTTCTCATCACTGGTGGTTTTGGTAATCGTGAATCCGAGTTCTCTCCTTTTCAGTTCTGGTCGCTCAATCTCTTTCTCTGCCATGTTTCCACATCTTTACATTTATACACATTTATTATACTCGAAAAGGTATATAAAGGTTGTGATTTGGCCGGTAGCTACTGGCAAGTGGCTAGTAGCCAGAAGCTAGAGGCCAGCAGCCATATATTATTTTAACCAATCCGAATACTATTTTACCGATCATTATGGAACTACATGAACGAATATTCGAGCTTTCGCTGTCAAGGTCATTCTTCTACCCTTCAAACGAGCCGTATGGCGCGACGGGTGGTTTCTATGATTACGGTCCGGTTGGAAAACTTATCAAAACCAAGATAGAGAACCTCTGGAGAAGAATGTTCGTCAAAGAGCATGGATTCCATGAAGTGGAAACCTCTATGGTGACCCCAAGTATAATATTAGAAGCATCCGGCCATGTGGGCAGTTTCGCAGATCCTGTTTTTGACTGCACAAAATGCAAAGGACGTGTACGTGCAGACACATTCGCAGAAAAAGAGGTAAAAACATTCAAATGGGATGGAAAATTAGGTTCATTGGATGAATGCAAAAATGAGAACAAATTGAAATGCCCTACTTGTAAAGGAGAACTTTCGTCCGCGTACATGTTCAACCTGATGTTCAGGACAGGAATTGGCGGTGAACAATCCGTCGCATACATGCGCCCAGAAACAGCACAGGGCATATTCACTTCATTCCCGAGATTGTTCAGGAACCATGGGACTAAATTACCGTTGGCCATCGCGCAGGTAGGGAAAAGCTTCAGGAACGAGATCTCCCCAAGGAAAGGATTAGTGAGGATGAGGGAATTCACACAGATGGAACTTGAGTATTTCTTCAATCCGAACAAGCCAACGATTGAAGGGTTCGCAGATGTTGCTGAAGAACGGATGAAAGTAAAAGTGAATGGAAAGATCCACTGGAAGACCGCAAAGGAATTGGTTGCTGAAAAACTCGTTCCAAACGAGATAATGTCATTCTTCTTAGTGAAACAATGGAAATTCTACAAGATGTGCGGATTGAACGAAGACAAGATGTGGCTGAGGATACTTGGAAAAGAAGAAGTCCCGCACTACTCCAGCGGAAATGTAGACATGGAGGTTGAAACATCTTACGGAGTCATTGAGATAAGCGGGAACGCATACAGAACGGATTTCGATCTATCGCAGCATGCTAAATTCTCAAAGCAGGACCTGAGTATATTCTCAGAAGAAGAGAAGAAAAAGATAATCCCCCATGTTTTCGAAGTATCCATGGGCGTAGACCGTCTCTTCTTCTGCATGATGGAACATTGCTTCAGGGAAAAATCAAAGGAAAAAGACTGGGAATGGTTTGACTTACCTGCGGCGATAGCACCGTATGAAGTCGCAGTATTCCCATTGATGAAAAAGGATGGTTTATCTGAAAAAGGGGAAGAAGTCGCAAAGATGCTCAGGTCTATGATGGATGTGTTCTATCACGAAGGAGGAAGCATTGGAAGAAGATATGCACGAGCGGATGAAATTGGTATCCCGTACAGCATAACTATAGATTATGATACTAAGCAAGATGAGACAGTTACTATAAGATACAGAAACAATGCAGGACAGGAAAGGGTTAAAATAAAGGACCTACAAGCAAAAGTATGTGAAGGAATAATGCTTAACAAGGTGGAATTATGAAAAAAGCGATTATCATTGTTTTATTGGTTTCTATTTTGATGTTTGGTTGCCTTGATTTTCTTGGCGGAAAGCCAGCTGGGACGAGTAGTGGGACTACTTCTGGAACGAACACCGGAACTACGACCGGACAAACTGTCAAGAATGAAAGCACTGGCGTAGTCATAACTGGAGAGACCAACAAATCAATCGTGCATAATGAAACTACTGGGGGCACCACAGTAAAACCTCCAGGAATACAGTATGTACACACTCCTGAACTGCCATTCACCGTTGATTTCATATACGTAGGGGATGAGACGCACCAGGGAGATGCAATACTCATAAAGAAAGGAGATGCGGATATATTGATAGACGCAGGACCTGACAAAAAAGGAGTTAAAGTAAACGCATTCCTCACCAGCAGAGCGATAGATGATATAGAATTGCTGATTTCTACCCATGCAGATCCGGAGCATTACAGCGGGATTTACGCGGTTGCTGACAAATATGACATTGAAGAAGCATGGTGGATGGGAAACAGCTTCGAGAATTCTGATTATGAAGCACTGCTAAGTAAGTTGACGACAAAGAAGATTCCTGTGAAAAGCGTTGCAAAAGGAAACAGTATCACGATAAATGGTATGAAGCTCGAAGTGCTTAATCCATCCAAACTTGGTGGCGCGTTCAAAGGAACAGAAGGTTTGGATAACGATGCCATAGCAGTGAAGATCACTGACAGAGATTTCTGCTTATTGCTTACTTCGGATATATTGTTCGGAGCGCAGACATACCTCCAGAATAATGCTGATGTTAAATGCAAGATAATGCAGTCTCCGTTTCATGGATTGGGAACAGGCAATTCACAGATTGGACAGCTGCTTATCAAAGTTGATCCGGATGACGTCATAGTAAGCGGAGGGCCTTCTGATACTTCTACTGATCCGAAAGGGACTAGATTCTCATTGTATGAGCTGCTGAAGCTGTACAAGATAGACCACTATGACAACTATAATGGAAAAACAGTGGAGATAACAAGCGATGGAACAGATTATGGGATAAAATATGTAGGATAACTAGAAAATTCCCATAAGAGAAAGAGCTGCGAATACGTGAAGCAATAACGTCAATATAAGCACTCTCCAGTAGATACAATGCGCACCATAGAATTTCTTATACCAATCGTATTCCATCATTTTATTTACGAATTTAGAGCCAATGATACATCTGCATGAAAAGAAGATAAACAGAAAAAGAATAAAACTTGAAATCCCTGAAAAAATTAACAATTGAAATGCTAATCCAGAATCAAGCATGAATTCACTTCTCTATAATCTCCTCTACGATCACTGCATACGTAGGCCTTGACAACAGGAATCCCAGCAATGAACCGAGTATGGTCGATACAGCGAAACCAATCACTTCCACCAATCCTGAGAACAATAATGGAAGCATCGCAACTATAGCTACGACCATATTCATCTTGATTATATCGAATGCATGCTCTATTTTCTCTTCCATGTTACTCTCTTCTTTCTTCATTATCTCATCAGTAATCACGATCTGTGCGTCTACACCTACACCGATAGCAGCGATTATACCTGCCATTGCCGCAAGATCAACTGTGAATGAACCGAGTATGGAAAGAAGGATTATCAGCTCTGATATGCTTATTGCGACTATAGGTAATGTCGCTTTGAGGTTCATGTAACGAAGCCCTATGAAAACAGAGATTATGACCAGAGATGCAATGATTGCAACAATACTGAGCTTCAAGAATTCGCTTCCTAAACTTGCAGGAAGACTTGTCCTGCTGCCTATAGATATCTTAACAGGCAATGAACCGCCTTTGAGCACGGATTCTATTCTTTTCACATTCTCTGTAATAGCCAAAGCCCTTTCACTGCCAGTACCAGGCACGCTTCCGGTAATTTGGTAGCCATAGCTTGCTACTCCCGTAGTTATCTGCGGGGATAATACTGGCGCTGAAAGCAGACCGATGGATTTCCATTCTTTTATGAATTGCTTGTCTGTTGCGAACGGTTCGAATGTTGGAGCGACTTCTTCAACAGGCAATTCCAGAAGCACGAACCCTTGGGAAGATAGCCAATTCTTCGTGGATTCTGCAGTATTAGCAGGAATTATTGCCTTTGTCTTGTTTGTTTTTGGAAGTATGCTTGAATTTCCCTTGACATCTTCTATGAAATATAATGTTATATCCTTTTCTTCAAGTTTGAGTGCATCTTCTGCAGCAGCAATCAATGCCTTGCGTGTTGCGGTTTCAGGAGCGGTTTTCGAGAAATCCAAATAGGATAAGAATATCACTGCATTATCTGGCCTATCAAGGAACATGTACACCGGATAGTTCGCCTTTCCTTTCACAACAGTTGCGAATTGCTCTCCTCCTTCTTTGTTTATTGAGAAATCGACTCCCCAGTCAGCTTTGCTATACTGGAGTTCCTGTGCAGATGATGCACGTATGGATGCAGAATAAACGTTTTCCCCGTTCAATGCGATTTTTCCATCAACTATGCCTAAGAACACACCCTGATGAGAAAGGATATCTTCTATGAATTTGATCTGGCTCTCATCGCTGCTTGGAATTTCTACATCTATCTCCATATCTCCTACGGAACGGACCTTGACTTCTGTCAAACCAAGCACGCTCGCCCGTTTCTTGATTGTCTGCACAAGTTCATTCATTGTTGTCTGGTCAACTGAATGTTCTAGTATGACGGGTATCCTTGTCCCTCCGCTGAAGTCTATACCGAACTTCATGCCGTTCAATCCCATATTAAGCACTGCCAGAAGGACCAATGCGACCAACCCTGCGATCTTGACCTCTTTCTCTTTCCACATGATGGAAAGGGTTCCGAAAACAAAAAGTGCTGCGATAAGCAATAAACCTGAGAATTTGGCATATGCCATTATTCCTGCGAGTAAAAGTATGAAAAGAACGGCCATTATCTGAATCTTGCGGTTTCTTAGGAATTCCATTAGGCAACACCTCGTTTTTCAACGTACCAGATAATCATCACTGCATTTATACCCCAGGTTGCAAACAAATCTCCTACCAAACCAAGAAGAGCTACGGATGATATCTCATAGTAAGTAGGGATCCTCGTCATCATGCTGAGAATGAACAATGCTGAGAATGCGATCATAGCTGTGATGCTCATGGTTGCACCAGTCTTCATTGATTCATATGCCTTTTCCCTTGGATCACCTTTGCGTTTAATCATCCTATTAGTAAGAAGTATATCTGTATCTAAAGAGAAACCTACGAGCATAAGCAATGCAGCGAAAGATGCCATTGTCAGCGGGATTCCGAAGATTCCCATGGCGCCCAATGCTATGAAAACATCGCATGCTGCACCTGTGAGAACAGCGATGCTAGGTATAACCTGCCTGAAGAATACGAATACGAAGATGAAACTCAGTACTGCCGCAGTTATGACTACCCATTTAGCCTGTTCCATGAAATGCGTACTGAGAACAGGGCTGACAGTCTGGACTGAAATAGATGAATAAGAGACGTATTTGTTTATGGATTTAGAGATCGAATCTCTATAATTGGAATATGCTTTTGAATATGCATCATTGAAATCTTTTTGGAGAATGTTGAGGTTCGAAATCATCCCTGCATCTGTGTTCAAGCCAGCGAGCTGGAACATCTGATTCGAGACATCGTTCAATTCTTTCCTTGCCTCAAGATATTGAGGTATCATCGATGCGTTCTGGTTTGACTGGAGCTCAAGGATCGAAACATTCTGCAGAAGGGTCGTGAATTGAGATTTCAAGCTTTCTGCAAGCACAAGGTTAGGATTCTGCTGGAGTTCTATTTCTGCTTTCGGACCTACTGCAGAATCATAGACACGCACATTCGCTTCCAACCCATCCAAAGCAAGATCCTTCTGAAGCTCTGATGAATCTATCTTCTGGTTAAGATTGAGCGATATAAGGGTTCCTCCTGTGAAATCAACACCCATTTTTATGCTTGGGATGAAGATCGCGGCTATAATTAGTAGAGCCACTGGGAATATCGCCAATAGCTTATAGTTGCCCTTGTAGATGTTTGGAATGAGCATAAGTACACCTTATTCACTAAAGGTAAAACCAAAAGAGAATAAAAAGGAATTGGTTGGTTGCTGGCTAGTAGCTACTGGCCAGTGGCTACTAGCCATTAATAACCTTCTCTTCGTTCTTAGATGGGGATTTTATGAGAAAAATCATGGTAATAATATTGATGATGGGAATAATGCTATTTGGATGCATAAGCCAGCCTCCTGCTGAGACAGGCTGCGTATGCACCCAGGAGTATGCGCCAGTATGCGGCAAGGATGGAAAGACATACTCGAACTCATGCGAAGCACTGTGCGCGAAAACCACAGTAGCATCTCAGGGGGAATGCAAGAGTGCTGAAAAGTTCTGCACTGATTCAACAACCAAGGCAAAGCTTGGAGAAAAAGAGGCATTAGCTCTTGCAAAGACTGGAGAATGCGCGCAAGGAAAGGTCGTCGGGGTTCCATTGTGCAATGAAATCACGGGCACATGGTGGTTTGACCTTGATATAACAAAAGAAGGATGCTCGCCTGCATGCGTTGTCGATGTGAATACGAAGGCAGTTGAAATCAACTGGAGATGCACTGGATTGCTCCCTGATGAACCACTCGTTGGTGGAGATAAAGATGAGCACGGATGCATTGGAAGCGCAGGCTATGAATGGTGTGAAGTGAAGCAGAAATGCATAAGGCCATGGGAAGAACAATGCGATTCCGGAGTGACCACGACTAATGCGGCTCAGGAATGCATGAAAACCCCTGGAAAGGCATGGTGCGACCAGGAACAGAAATGCATCAACCCTGCAAAGGAGACTTGCAAGTAATTTTTTCTATTTTTTATTTTTATTTTCTAAACATCCAAATGAATGAAAAACGCTTATTAATATATGTGAACACATATTGTCCCAATGTCAAGATATTGGAAAGATTCTATCACATTACTATTAACTGGGACTTGTGATTCCAGATGCCCACATTGCGCAGTTAAAGGAATGAGGACCAGAACGCATATGGGCATAGAAGTACTTGAGGAAAATATATTTTCCAGCATCAGACCGCATCACGACGTAGCCATCTGCGGGGGAGAGCCAACGATCCACCCTAAATTTGAACCGGTGATTCTGGGATTGCTGAGAAAAACAGATAAAGTGGCTGTGATTACCAATGGCGCATGTGTCTCTACTGCTGAGAAAGCAAAGGAGTTCTTCAGATTTCTCACAGATAATCCTGAACTCGCGGTTATATTCTCTGCAGATACCCAGCATGAGGAAGGTGTGCCTGGATTCAAAGAAAGGCTTGAAAGGTTGCTTGAAGCACATGAAAGATTCAGGATAGGTTTCAAGGTTACTGAAAGAAGCGCCGTCGAATGTGAGGGAACAACAAGGAGATTGGGATTGCCGCCCAACCGGACGATAACGTCTGCTCTTTGGGAAGAAGAAAGATTGACTGCATTCGGAACTGAAAGAAGAGTATTCATAGCTGAAACAGGAGACGTACACGCCTGCATGTCTAATTATCTTAGTGGAACTCCACCAATTGGATCAGTAATCAAAACTGCTCTTTCAGAAGTTCTGAGAAATATTGATTAGAAAACAACCTTCCAGATCAGAATCAGAGTTATCAGTTTTGCAAGGAAAACAACTGCCCATAATTTTGACAGATTTATTTTCGTTATTTCCAATAATGCAAGTGCAAGCTCGTCCGGAAGCGGAAGCCCGAATATGAAGAAGCCAATCGCAGGGGAGAACTGCATCAGCCATTTGTGATTTTTCCGTATGTTTTGGAGAAGCTTTTTGGAATTTGATTCAAGCGTATCCCGCATCACTGAGAATAGAACACAGTCTACGGTTGCTGCAGTGATGCTTGCGGTCAATGCAAAAGATAACGCTCCGTCCATCTGCATCATGTCTATTATGACTGCCATAGCCATTGGAGTGGATATCCCAAAAGTGTAGAAAGCGCCTGCAACCACTGCCCCAAGGACACCGAATTTCGAAAGCTGGACTGAGATTACCTTATCGAGACCTAGAAGTATTAGGATTATGCTTATGAACAGAACTATCAGGATCACTCCTAGCCGCATCTTGAAAGAAAGAGATTTTGAAAGCAACATCGTAGTTCCTCATTTGCTTGGCTAGGGATTCATGGTTTCGGATTCTTCTATGCTCATCTCCTGATCTTTTGGAGGGCTAGAGAGGAATGTGAAAGTGAATGAACTTTCAGAGTATCCCACAGATGCTGAAAAATATTGATTATGCGATTTCAGCTTTGCAAATGATTTTTCCATATTCTTTGCTGCAGCTTGCGCTTTCTTTAGCTCCATATCCACTGGCAATGAAAAGGAAAACTTTGATTCCACTTCTTTTTCAGAAATAACCAATGCCACGGAATCCAGGATACTCTGGCCGCCGAACGGTTTTTTCTTGAACATCTTCAGAAGTTCTTGCTTATCTGCTTTGATATTCTTGGCTATGGTCCCGACAACAAGATCATCTATGTCCTGAATGAGCTCCTGCTTGCCTGCTTTGAGCTCAATCACTTTGGATTTGCGCGCTTCATCCTGCGTTTTGAAAGTTGGTTCTGGGTCTGACATATCAAACATACTCCTCTACGAACATTCCTAGCATGAGTATTGTATAACTGAGCAATAATGGCCCTATGAGGACTCCCAATATCCCGAAGTAGACTACACCGATTATAACTCCCAAAAGAGAGATCAGCGGATTAATATCTCCGATCTTTTTCTGGAGAAGCGGCCTGCCATTCTCGATTATAGCGATGACAATTCCAGCTAATAATATTCCCATTGCTGCATCAGTGTTTCCCTGCAGAAATTCTGCGATCATTACCGGAATCCATACGAATGGAATACCAACGAAGGGTATGAATGTAAGAAGAAATGCAAAGAACCCCCAGAATACTGCTCCCGGCACATTGAAGTACATGAAAACCAAGGTTAGAGGAACCGCCTGGATAAGGCCGATAAGTCCGCTTGAAATTACTACTGAATACGTGACCCTGTGAAATTCTTTCATCAGTTTCTCAGTATTCTTACTGCTGAACGGCAGCAGTTTTTCTTGGATCATTTTTATGTTTTCTTCACCAGTCAATAGATAATATAAGACGAACAGAAGGACCAGCAGTTTTATCGCAAGGTCTCCTATGCCTTGCAGTGAACTGAGTAGCAGTGTGCTTACCGAACTCAGTGTTTTAGAGATTGCAGCAGTCACCTCTTGGTTTATCGTCGGCGAGAGAGTATTCATAGGAAGACGATTCTCCAAATCAGAGAGCGCAGTGCTGACAAGATTGGTCGCATACACAACATTTGCAGGGCTGAACAATACGATAGCTTCGTTTAACAATACCCCAGATATAAGAACGAGGGGTATTCCTACGAAAATCATCCCTACGGTCATGGCAAGAAGCCCTGATGGTGCCTTTCCTAGGTTATGCATTCTGAAGAATTTGTATATTGGTTTCAGGAATACGTATCCTAAAAATGCAATGAAAAAAGTTACAACAAAACTCCAGAGAACTGCACAGACCAGATAAAGCATCAGTATCAGCGCTGCTGCTGCAATCGCCAATCTGACCTTTTTCTCTTTTGAGATATCTCTGATTGCCATGAACTAGCTTCAGATTGAACAGTTAAAAATCTTCGCGTGAGAGATAAAATGATGGCGATGCCTGAAAAAACAATGGAAAAATTGACTGTGCTCATGCTTGTTCTGCTGAATTTTTCAGCGGTCGTTGGGTTAAGGGGCCTTCCGCTTATGGCAGGATATGGCCTTTCTTCCATATTTTTCTATGCACTCGCTGCAGTTTGTTTCCTTATACCTGTGTCTTTCATATGTGCAGAACTCGCGACAGGCTGGCCTAAATCAAGCGGGATATATGGATGGGTGAAAGAAGCATTCGGGGAACGTATGGGATTTCTTGCAGTATGGTTCCAATGGGCGCCGAACGTGATATGGTACTCCCTTGTCCTTTCTTTTTTCGCTGCTACTATTTCTTATCTTATCCCTAATTCAGGGCTTGCAGGCAATCAGGAATATGTTGCAATAGTGACAATTATTGTATATTGGATAGCTACATATGTGAACCTGCATGGATTCAATATTGTGAAAAAACTGAGTTCAAGCCTTACTGTAATCGGGGTGATGATCCCTGTGTTGTTGCTGACATTGTTCGCATTGGACTGGATCAGGCTTGGAAATGCGCCGCAAACCGCGCTAGATTTAGGGGCGATAATACCTACGTTAGAAGGAATAGGCAGCCTTGTTTTTGCAATAAGCGTATTTGCATCTTTTTCAGGGATGGAGGTACATGCAGTACGCGCGAATAATCTAAAGAATGTCGCTAAAGATTACCCAAAGACAGTTTTCCTTTCCGCTTTGCTGATATTCTTCTTTTTCGTGATAGGGACGGTTTCCATATCCGTGATAGTTCCTCATTCTAACCTCAATCTCCTGACTGGGCTCATAGAAGCATTCAAGGATTTCCTTTCAACAGTAGGAAAGATGGGGCTGTTGCCGATTTTCGTAGCAATGATCTGCCTTGGGTTATTCGGCCAGGTTGTTTCCTGGATTTCTGGACCTAGCAAAAGCCTGCTCATTGCTGCTGAAAATGGGAACCTCCCTCCTTTCTTCAAACAACAGAACAAAAACGGCGTGCATATTAACATACTGCTCATGCAGGGGACGCTTGTTACTATCATAGCTCTGCTATTCCTGTTATTCAGGTCCACAGAATTGTTCTACTGGTTCCTTACCGACGTTTATGCCCACCTCTACTTATTGATGTACATGCTGCTTTTCGCTGCTGCGATAAAACTTAGATATTCACAGCCGAATGTGAAAAGAAGTTTTACTGTCCCGTTCGGAAACGCTGGCATGTGGCTATTCGGTGGAGTTGGATTCCTGGCTGCCCTTAGTGGATTTCTTGTGGGGTTTTTCCCTCCGACAGAACTCCCGAAAAGCGGTGTGCTTCTTTATGAGGCGGCGACCAGTCTCGGGGTTCTTGCGATCGCGATTATACCGATTATCATTTATGCTTACAGAGATAAGTGGAATAAGAATATGAATAAGAAAAAGTGATGATTATGAAACTTAGCAGCACCGGAGAATATAAGGAAGTCGGCGTGGCTCAGGCACTCAAGATGCTTGCGACTGGTGTAGAAGGATTAAGCCAATCCGAAGCTGGCAAACGGGCAACAGAATTCGGATATAATGAAGTTGCTGAAAAAAAGAAGAGCCTTATAGTTGATTTCTTTTCAAGGTTCTGGGGCCCTATACCTTGGTTATTGGAAATTGCGGTGTTTTTCTGCTGGGTACTCGGAGACAAGATGGATGGAGCGCTCATATTCCTTCTTTTGCTGATGAATGTAGTAATCGCATTCATAAATGATAATAATTCCCAAAAGGCGCTTGAGCTACTGAAGAAGAAATTATGCATAGAAAGCAAGGTCCTAAGGGATGGCAATATCGCAGTGAAACCCGCAAGGGAGCTTGTGCCAGGAGATGTGATCAAGATAAGGCTTGGTGACGTGGTGCCAGCAGACGCGAAAATAATAGATGGCCAGATTTCTGTTGATCAGTCTGCATTGACCGGAGAATCCCTGCCTGTAGAGGCAAAGGAATCAGATATTCTGTACACTGGCTCGATTGTAAAAAGAGGGGAAGCCAAATGCGTGGTGATAAACACTGGAACGAACACGTACTTTGGAAAAACAGTAAATCTGGTCAATATAGCAAAACCTCAATCACGCCAGGAAAAAATCATGCTCGACCTTTCAAGGTATATGATCTATCTTGGCGCTTTTGCATTTGTAGTTATATTGTGGCACGCTTACCAGATAGAGACAACGCTGAAGATAGTTCTGACATTCGCAGTTCTATTTATAGGCGGCGGAATTCCTGTTGCGCTTCCAATAATGTTTACTGTTTCCCAGGCAACAGGGGCAGGAGAACTTGCAAAACGAGGTATATTGGTTACCAGGCTGGATGCGATAGAAAATGCTGCGTCTGTTGAAGTGCTGTGCCTGGACAAAACCGGAACAATAACCAAGAACGAACTTGAGATAAGCGAAGCGATACCTTTCTCGGGAAATGAAGGGGAGGACGTGCTGCTGACTGCATCGCTTGCATCTAATGAAGAGAACATGGATTCTATAGATAATACGATATTCTCATATTGCAATGCTAACAATGTCTCGTGGAAAGCTTACAAAAAAACATCATTCAAGCCATTTGACCCATCTACAAAAAGAACAGAAGCAGTCGTAGAACTGAAAGGCAAAAAATTGCTTGTGATGAAAGGAGCTCCGCAGATAATCCTATCCCTTTGCAAAGAAGACAAGAAACTTCAAAAACAAGTTATTGACAAGGTTGATGAACTCTCTAAAAAAGGCTGCAGGGCATTAGGTGTTGCAAAAGCCGAAAGCGGAAAGGCAGATAACCTTAGGTTCATAGGACTGCTTGCGCTTTCTGATCCGCTCAGACCTGACTCAAACGCAATGATAACAGAAATCAGAAGTGAAGGTGTAAGGCCAAAGATGCTTACCGGAGATAACATTTCAGTGGCTAGAGAAATAGCTGGCCAGGCTGCAATTGGAAACAATATCATCAGGATAATTGATATTAAAGACCTGGATCCGCTTGAAAAACTGGAGAAAGTAGATGAATGCGATGGCATAGCTGAGATTTATCCTGAGGATAAGTTCAGCATAGTGAAGATGTTGCAATCGTTTGGATATATGGTAGGGATGACAGGAGATGGAGTTAACGACGCGCCTGCATTAAAACAAGCTGAGATGGGAATCGCAGTGAGCAGTGCAACAGATGTTGCAAAGGCAGCTGCGAGCATGGTCATAATGGAGCCTGGAACAAGAGTTATAATAGAGGCGATCCATATCAGCAGGCAGATATACCAAAGGATGCTTACCTGGGCATTGAACAAAGTGACAAAATCCATACAGTTCCTTGTGCTCCTTACACTAGGATTTTTTTGGTTCGAGGACGTGATAATCTCTATAACAGGGCTGCTTGTGCTTGTTTTTGTGAATGATTTCCTGACTTTGACGCTGGCGACAGATAATGCGCCGAATTCTACAAATCCGAACAAATGGAATCTCAAAAACCTGATAATTTCATCATTCTTCCTCGCATTGCTTTATACAGCATTGGGAGTATGGCTGATAAATGTCGCAGTCAACGACTTCAAGTTAGATCTAGAGGGAATAAGAACCATAGTTCTGCTTTACTTTGTATATACAAGTTTATTCAGGGTATTTATAGTAAGGGAAAGAAAGCACTTCTGGTCGTCGATGCCAAGCAGAGATGTTATTCTCACAATCGGAGTAAGCACAATATTATTCACGATAATGGCATTGTATGGATGGGTAATTGAACCGTTGCCTGCATATGAAATCTGGTTTACGATGATAGTGTGTGCAGTATTCACCGTGCTTGCAGATTTCCCAAAATATTATCTGTACAGAAAATTGGGCATATGATGGTAGAAAATGTTCGAGATACTGGCCAAAGTGATCGCTCTTGGAATCGCATCTGCTGCATCCCCAGGAATACTCGCGATAACAGTTTCTTTGCTCGCTGGAAAGGACAGCCCTGTGAAAAATGTCCTGGCATTCACTTTTGGAGGAGTATTTGCGGCATTGTTTTTAGTATTCGCAGGTTCTGAGATATGGGGAGGAGCGCTCACTCCTGATAGTCTGCTTGTAAAACATTATGGGAACATAGATGTCGCGCTCGGAATAGTTTTCATACTTGTGGGGCTCGCACAGCTGCTCCCCGCATCAAAAGAGAAGAGTCAGGTTGTGAAAAAGCATGGAATATTCAAATTAATCCTGCTGGGATTTGTGATTAACATAACCAATTTCGATGCTGTTCTTTTCAACCTCGCAGCATTACGAGAGATAATCTTGCCAGATATTAGTGTGCTTTCAGAATTCCTGCTTATTCTGCTTGCGGATTTGTTTTTCCTGTCACCATCGCTGGTTCCGCTTGCAATCTATCTGATGTACCCTTCAAAAACAAAAACGATTCTTGAGCCGCTGGATATCTGGCTCAAAAAACATGGAAGATATGTGATAGCCGGAATATTGCTAGTTATAGGGGTCTGGCTGATAAGTGCATAAAAATAAAAAAGAAAAAAATTATTTTTTAGCTGCCTGGGACAGCACTATGAATGATATTCCGCCGAACAGCATATCTATACCGAACAGCAACCCGATCACCCATATGGAATCGCTTGGCCATGCTATGGTTATCAGGATACCCAAAAGAAGGGTTATCAGACCATCGAACAGGAACCAACCCCATGCAGGCAATTTCCTGAGAGAAAATGATCTTACGGTCTTGATTATACCTTGGATTATAAGGAATAATCCTAGGAATAGTGTAAGTGCGATCATTCCTGCTATTGGATTGAATAACAGGATCAGGCCTGCGATCAATGAGACTAAGCCGCCAAGGATAAGGAATACGAATCCTGTCCACTTCTTCGCAGTGAAGGCGAATACCAATTCCGAAATACCAAGCAGAAGCAGCAGGAGCCCGAAAAGCAGTTCAACAGTTATCGTGCCGACAACCGGCAAGATGATAAGCGCGAACCCGAAAAGCATAAACAGTATTCCCAATGCTAAAAACCAACCGCTCAGTTTACTAAATTCTTCATTCACGTTTTTTACCGCCATAAAGAACCTCGATTAAAGGTTTCAGGCAAGGTAATTAAACATTTCTATTCTCGCGACAACAGGATTATTAATCAAAACTAAGGAATATGTGCATGGGAGGATTAGATGTAGTTCCTAAGAAAGAGAATAGAGGTATTGACAAGGGACCAGTACTATATACGTATGCTAAAGATGTTCCAGATCCAAAACTTGGAGAGAAAGTGTTCTATATTGTCGGCCATTCTTGGGTAGATGGGATGGGCCATGCAGAACAAAAAAGCAGTGGGCTGGGAAAAAAACTGAAAGAGAAAGATGCGAACATAAAAATTATATTTATAGGAAAAATAGGGTCTAGCGCGAAATGGGCTGGAGAGCAGATAAAAGAACTTGAAGGACGCGGACTCATGAATCCTGAGCAATGCGCAGGAGTAGCGATTGTCACAGGTACAAACGATCTTTATGCTGGAAGGAATCTGGAGTCCACTGCAAAAACAATCAAGGAGACCCAGGAGATCATTTCAAGCCACGGGATCCCAGTTTTCGTTTTCAATACTCCTTGCCATAAGAACGATAAGGAAATATCAGAAAAGGCAGTGAGGCTGAATAAAAAGATTGAAGAAAAAGGAGTATTGGGCATCATCAACTTACATAGTTTCACTGAAAAGAAAGGATATGATGGCAAACATCCTCCGACAAAAGGATATTCTGAGATTGCTGACGAACTGTTGCTTAAAGAAGCGATATTGCCAAGCTTGAAATACTCAAACCTGAAGAAGAACTTGTTGCTTCAGTGGTGACACAATATTTATAAACCAACGATGAGAACGAAGAACGGGAGGTGGAGCATATGAAAAAAGATATTAGAAAAGAAGCAGAAGTAAAAGCGAAAAAAGCGATTGCAGAGGCAGAAGCAAGGTTCAAGAAAGCAAGGAAGGACATGGACGCTCACATAAGGAAGGAACCTGAAAAAGCAGTGATTCTCGCAGCAGCTGTCGGCGCGGCGATTGGTGCAGTGACAATGCTTGCATTGACAAGAAAAAAGAGCCAATAGATTTTCCTGGAAACGGCGTGAATGCGCCGTTTTCCTGAATTTTATGCTTAGAAGGGATATTCATGAAGATAATGGAACAGCTTGGAAATTTCATGGGCGTACTGAACGAAGTACTTGGGATACCTATAGTAGTAAGTCACACCATTTCTGAAGGAGTTTCTGAAGGAATAAACGATGGAATAAACCGGAACAGGAAATGGATTGTCCGCGGAGCCATGAGATTAACGTTGTTCCTTGTGGGTTTGTTCTTCTTATTTCTGGGGATTTCACAGATTGGGGATAATGCTTTCCCGCAGTACAAGGGATTAACCGCAGTGGTTTTAGGATTATTTGCAGGAATCGCTATAATGCTTATACCAGGAACTAATGAAGCTTAATTGATAGTTCAATTTCTCTTACCATATGCCAATATTTAAATTATAAAGAAGATTAACAGCACCATGTCAGAATCAAGAAACATATTCTCAAAGAACTTGCGCTTGGGACCAAACAAGCTAATCTACACTTTT
>Ga0233425_10000355_pt1 | contig 119997 bp, 127 predicted proteins | sample Watercolumn_Towu_2_FD_181712 | JGI IMG/M metagenome (GOLD analysis project Ga0233425, IMG submission 181712) | Freshwater microbial communities from Lake Towuti, South Sulawesi, Indonesia - Watercolumn_Towuti2014_140_MG | ecosystem: Environmental > Aquatic > Freshwater > Lake | place...
CTCCTTCATGGTATCCCTCGCCATGGCGTGGTCTCCATTCCAGCGCTCCAACGCCGGAATCGTTTGGGTTGAGCAACCCGGAGACTACGCCAACCCAATTCCAACCACCTCCGCGACGGGACCTGAGACGGGCCGAATTTATCGGGGTTACGTCTGACGGCTTGGTTGACCTCGCGAGTTTCCACGCCGAAGACGCTTGCAACATTCGCAGCGAGGGCGACGGGTAGGCCTCTGACGACTAGAATCGGACGAACAGTGACCAGATCGTCATCGTCCTCGGCGCCACTGCTCATGGTCCCCCTCCTCTGAGATCACAATTCGTGATTTCAAATGCCTTCGCTGCAGACGCGTCAGGACAAACACACAATTCAACTTGCCAACGCCCGGTCGATCGCCTTCGCCACCTCCTCGACCGCCGCCATGCCGTCGACCTGCTTGAGTTCGCCCTGCGCGGCGTAATAAGCGGCGACCGGCGCGGTCTGGGCGCGATAGGCGACGAGGCGCGTCCTGAAACTCTCGGGATTGTCGTCGGCGCGCACGGTCCCGCCGGCGGACAGCGTCTGCGCGACGCGCGTCTCCATGCGCGAAACCAGCGCCTTTACGTCGACGACGAGTTCGACGACCGCGTCGAGCCTCTTCCCCTTTTTCGCCAGCAGCGCCTTAAGCGCCTCCGCCTGCGCCACCGTGCGCGGAAAGCCGTCGAGGATGAAGCCCCTGGAGCAGTCCGCCGCGTCGATGCGTTCGTCGATGATGCCGATCACCACCTCGTCGGAAACGAGCTGACCGGCGTCCATGATCGACTTCGCCTTGACGCCGATCGGCGTGCCGGCGGCGACCGCCGCCCGCAGCATGTCGCCCGTCGAAAGCTGCGGGACGCCGAATTTCTCAACGAGCCGCGCCGACTGCGTGCCCTTGCCGGCGCCGGGCGGGCCGAGAAGCACGAGCCTCATTTGCCGCGCTTTCCGCGCAGCTTGGTCTTGCGGATGAGGCCCTCGTACTGCTGCGCCTGCAGATGACCGTGGATCTGCGCCACCGTGTCCATGGTCACGGAAACGACGATCAGCAGCGAAGTGCCGCCGAAGTAGAACGGCAGATTGGCGTAGGAGATCAGCAACTCCGGCAACAGACAGATGACCGCGAGATAGGCGGCGCCGAGCACGGTGACGCGCATCAGCACGTCATCGATGAACTTGGCCGTGCGCTCGCCCGGACGAATGCCGGGTATGAAGCCACCGTGCTTCTTGAGATTGTCCGCCGTCTCGGCCGGGTTGAACACCACCGCCGTATAGAAGAAGGCGAAGAACACGATCAGCCCGACATAGGCCAGCATGTAAAGCGGCCGGCCATGGCCGAAATAGGCGGAGATGGTGGCGAAGATGCTCTCGTTGCCAGTCGACTGGTAGAAGTTAGCGATGGTCGTCGGCAGCAGCAGGAGCGACGAAGCGAAGATCGGCGGAATGACGCCGGACGTGTTGAGCTTCAAGGGCAGGAAGGATGTTTGCCCCTCGTAGACGCGGTTGCCGTGCTGGCGCTTCGGGTAGGTGATGAGCAGACGCCGCTGCGCGCGCTCCATGAACACGATGAAGGCGACGACCAGGAACGACATGGCGAGAGCGCCGATAATCAGCCCGGTCGAAATCGCGCCCTGCCGGCCGAGTTCGAGCGTCGAGACGATCGCCGACGGGAAGGCCGCGACAATGCCTGCGAAAATTATCAGCGAGGAGCCGTTGCCGATGCCGCGCGAGGTGATCTGCTCGCCCAGCCACATGAGGAACATGGTGCCGCCGACCAGCGTCACGACGGTCGTGATGCGGAAGAACAGGCCGGGATCCGTCACGACGCCCTGCTGGCCCTCGAGGCCGATGGCCATGGCGTAGGCCTGGAAGGTCGCCAGCACCACCGTGAGATAGCGCGTGTATTGATTGAGAACCTTGCGGCCCTGCTCGCCCTCCTTCTTCACCTGCTCCAGCGTCGGAATCACCGAGGTGAGAAGCTGGATGATGATCGAGGCGGAGATATACGGCATGATGTTCAGGGCGAAGATGGCGCGCCGCTGCACGGCGCCGCCCGCGAACATGTTGAAGAGTTCGAGCATCCCCTTCGACTGCCCGAAGAAGCTCTTGGCGAAGGCCTCCGGATCGATGCCGGGCAGCGGAACATAGGTGCCGAGGCGATAGACGATCAGCGCCCCGAGCGTGAACCAGATGCGCTTCTTGAGCTCATCGGCCTTGCCGAAGGCGGAGAGATTGACGTTGGCCGCAAGCTGTTCGGCTGCCGATGCCATGGACGACGCTCCCTTGGATTGCGCACTCCCTCTCCCCGCTTGCGGAGAGAGGGGACAACACCACGCAGACTCAGGCGGCCGGGGATTCCTGCGCCGCCAGCAGCTTCACCGAGCCGCCCGCGCCCTCGATCGCGGCGACGGCCGATTTCGACGCCGCCGTCACCTCGAAGGCGAGCTTCGCCTTCAGCTCGCCCTGGCCGAGAATCTTCACGCCGTCGCGGGGCTTGGCGACGACGCCAGCCGCCAGCAACGAATCGAGCGTCACCGGCGTGGACGCGTCGAGCTTGCCGGCGTCCACGGCCTGCTGCACGCGCCCGAGATTGACCTCGTTGAGGTCGACCGTGAAGGGGTTCTTGAAGCCGCGCTTGGGCAGGCGGCGATGCAGCGGCATCTGGCCGCCTTCGAAGCCCTTGACGGCGACGCCCGTGCGAGCCTTCTGGCCCTTGACGCCGCGTCCGCCGGTCTTGCCCTTGCCCGAGCCGATGCCGCGTCCGACGCGCATTCGGTTCTTCACGGCGCCCGGATTGTCGGAGAGTTCGTTGAGTTTCACCATGGGAGCGGCCCTCACTTCTCGCCGACGACTTTGACGAGGTGCGCCACCTTCGCGATCATTCCGCGAATGGCGGGCGTGTCTTCGAGTTCGCGGCGGCGGCCGAGCTTATTGAGCCCCAGGCCGATCAGCGTCTGGCGCTGCGCGGCCGGGCGCCCGATGGGGCTGCCGGTCTGCTCGACGGTGACTGTCTTCTTGGCGGTCATGTCCGGCCCTCCGCTCACGCGTCGACGGCTTCGGCGTCGCCGCCCTGGCGGCGCGCCTGCAACGTCGAAACCTTGAGAGAGCGCCGCGCCGCCACCGTGCGCGGCGAGTCTTCGCGCGACAGCGCGTCGAAAGTGGCGCGGATCATGTTGTAGGGATTGGACGAGCCCTGGCTCTTGGCCACGACGTCGTGCATCCCCAGCGTCTCGAACACGGCGCGCATCGGACCGCCGGCGATGATGCCGGTGCCGGCCGGCGCCGCGCGCAGCACGACGCGGCCGGCGCCGTGGCGGCCCCGCACGTCGTGATGCAGCGTGCGCCCCTCGCGCAGCGGCACGCGGATCAGCGCGCGCTTGGCGGATTCCGTCGCCTTGCGGATGGCTTCCGGCACTTCGCGGGCCTTGCCGTGGCCATAGCCGACGCGGCCCTTCTGATCGCCGACGACGACCAGGGCGGCGAAGCCGAAGCGCCGGCCGCCCTTCACCACTTTGGCGACGCGATTAATGTGGACCAGCCGATCCACGAATTCGCTGTCGCGCTCTTCTCTGTCCTCGCGGCGGCCGCGGCCGCCCTCTGCTTCACGCGCCATCTTTGTTTCCGTCACTTACGCGGCTCGAAGAGCCGCTCGCTTCGTTTGGGGCATCTCCCCTCTCCGGCTTGCGGGAGAGGGAAAAAATTAGAACTGCAGCCCGCCCTCGCGCGCGCCGTCGGCGAGCGCCTTGACGCGACCGTGATACATATAGGCGCCGCGGTCGAACACCACGTCCTTGACGCCCTTAGCCGCGGCCCGCTCGGCGATGAGCTTGCCGACGACCTTGGCCGCCTCGATATTCGCGCCGGTCCTGAGCGCGGCGCGCTGATCCTTCTCCATCGAGGAGGCGGACGCCAGCGTCACGCCCTTCTCGTCGTCGATGATCTGCGCGTAGATCTGCTTCGACGACCGGAAAACGGAGAGACGCGGCCGGCCATAGGCCCGCTCGCGGATCGCCTTGCGCACGCGCGCCTTGCGGCGGCTCTCGACATCCTTGCTCATGGACCTGACCCTTACTTCTTCTTGCCTTCCTTGCGGAAGATGAATTCGCCGGCGTATTTCACGCCCTTGCCCTTATAGGGCTCCGGCCCGCGGATCGCGCGGATTTCCGCGGCAATCTGCCCGACCTGGCGCTTGTCGGCGCCGCTGATCGTGATCTCCGTCGGCTTGGGCGTCGCGATCGTCACGCCGGCCGGGATCGGATAGTTCACGTCATGCGAATAACCGAGAGCGAGCTGCAGGCTCTTGCCCTGCACCGCCGCGCGGTAGCCGACGCCGGTGATCTCCAGCTTCTTCTCGAAACCCGAGGAGACGCCGACGACAATGTTGTTGACCTGCGCGCGGGCGGTGCCCCACAGCGCGCGGGCGCGCTTGGAGTCATTGCGCGGATCGACCTTGATCGCGTTGTCCTGCTGGACGACCGACACGTCGTCCGGGACACGGAACTCGAGCTGGCCCTTGGCGCCCTTCACCTGCACGAGCTGGCCGTCCACTTTGGCCGTGACGCCGGCCGGAATGACGACGGGCTTCTTGCCGATACGAGACATGGTTGCGAATCCTGTTTGCTCTCTTAGCGCGCTTTCCGACCGAGCGGAATCGTTCGGTCGATAAGAAATCGCGCCCAACCAAACCATTGGAGCAAATTCTCATCGAAAAAGTCTGTCAACTTTTTCGGAATTCGCTCTATGCAAGGCGCAAGGTCTTAGAAGACCTTGCACAGCACCTCGCCGCCGACGTTGTTCTCGCGCGCCGTGTGATCGGCCATCACGCCCTTAGGCGTCGACACGATGGTGACGCCGAGGCCGTTGGCGACGCGCGGCATGGCGTCGACCGCCGCATAGACTCGCCGGCCCGGGCGCGAGACGCGCTCGATCTGACGGATAACGGGCTCGCCGTCGAAATATTTGAGCTCGATTTCGAACTCGGTGCGGCCGTTGCCGAAGTCCGTGGCGCTGTAACCGCGGATATAGCCCTCTTCCTTCAGCACGTCGAGCACATGGGCGCGCAGCTTGGAGCCGGGCGTCGACACCTTGTCCTTGCGGCGCATCTGCGCGTTGCGGATACGGGTGAGGAGATCGCCCAAGGGATCGTTGATCGCCATTTCGTGTCGACTCCCCTTACCAGCTTGACTTCACGAGGCCGGGCACGAGGCCGCGCGACCCGAGTTCGCGCAGCGCGATGCGCGACATCTTCAGTTTGCGATAGAAGCCGCGCGGACGGCCCGAGACTTCGCAGCGGTTGCGCACGCGCTCCTTGGCGGAATTGCGCGGCAGTTCCGACAATTTGAGGCGCGCCTGAAACTGCTCCTCGATCGGGAGCGACTTGTCCCTGGCGGCGGCCTTCAGCCGCGCGCGGCGGCTGGCGAAGCTCTTCACCAGCTTCATCTTCCGCTTGTTGTTCTCGATCGCGCTTTTCTTGGCCATCTGGTCTTGCCTTGTCTGGTTCCGCGTCTGACGCGCTGTCGCGTCACTGCCGGAACGGGAAATTGAACGCCCGCAGAAGGGCGCGCGCTTCTTCGTCGGTCTTCGCCGTGGTGCACACGATCACGTCCATGCCGAGGATCGACTCCGCCTTGTCGTAGTCGATCTCGGGGAACACGATGTGCTCCTTGATGCCGAGCGCATAGTTGCCGCGGCCGTCGAACGACTTCGGATTGAGGCCGCGGAAGTCGCGCACGCGCGGCAGCGCGATGGTGATGAGCCGGTCGAGGAAGTCGTACATCCGGGTCTTGCGCAGCGTCACCTTCGCGCCGATCGGCATGTTCTCGCGCACTTTGAACGTCGAGATCGCCTTGCGGGCGCGCGTGATGACCGGCTTCTGGCCGGCGATGAGCCCGAGGTCGCCCGCGGCGGCCGTCACCTTCTTGGAGTCGCTGACCGCTTCACCGACGCCCATGTTGAGCACGATCTTCTCGATCGTCGGCACTTCGAGCGCATTCTTGTAGCCGAACTGCTTCGTCATCTCGGCGCGCACGACGTCTTCGTAGTGCTTCCTCATCCGCGGCGCATGGTCGCCCTCGACCGCCGCGGCCTTCGCCGCCGGCGCCCGATCCTCGGCAGGCTTCTCCTTTGCGGCCTTCGGCTTCGTCGCGGCCTTCTTCGCTTCCTTGGCTTCCTTGGCCTGCGCGCCGTCGGCCCCCTTGGGCGCCTTCGCGGCGGGCTTCTCGGCCTTGGGTTTCTTTTCCTCAGCCATCGATCAGTTCTCCGGAACGCTTGGCGACGCGGACCTTGCGGCCGTCGTCGAGAATCTTGAAGCCGACGCGCGTGGGCTTGCCGTCCTTGGGATCGGCCAGCGCGAGGTTGGAAAGATCGATCGGCGCGGCCTTGTTGACGATGCCCGCCTCGCGATCCTTGGTCTGGCGCTGGTGGCGCTTGACCATGTTGACGCCGTCGACGACGGCGCGCCCCTCGTCTGGATGCACGCGCAGCACTTCGCCGCTCTTGCCCTTGTCGCGGCCGGCGATCACGACGACCTTGTCGCCTCTCTTGATCTTGGCGGCCATTACAACACCTCCGGCGCGAGCGAAATGATCTTCATGTGGTTCTTGGCGCGCAATTCGCGCGGGACGGGGCCGAAGATGCGGGTGCCGATCGGCTCCTTCTGATTGTTTATCAGCACGGCGGCGTTGGAGTCGAAACGGATCACGGAGCCGTCCGAGCGCTTGATGTCCTTCGAGGTGCGGACGACGACGGCCTTGAGCACGTCGCCCTTCTTCACGCGCCCGCGCGGAATCGCCTCCTTGATCGAGACGACGATGATGTCGCCGACCCCGGCATATTTGCGCTTCGAGCCGCCCAGCACCTTGATGCACATCACCCGGCGGGCGCCGGAGTTGTCGGCGACATCGAGATTTGTCTGCATCTGAATCATGGCATATCCGCCTTTCCCTCCGGTCTGGTTTCGGCGTTTCGCCGACTTCGTCCGGAATTAACTTCGTTTCGTTCCCAGGCGCCGTCAGCCCTGGGGCGCGCTTTCGACGACGCGCCAGCGTTTCAATTTAGAAATCGGCGCCGTCTCTTCGATCGTCACCGCGTCTCCGACCTTGAACGCGCCGTTCTCGTCATGCGCGTGATAGTTCTTCGTGCGCCGCACCGTCTTCTGGAACAGCGGATGGGTGAAGCGCCGCTCGACCTTCACGACCACGGTCTTGTTCTGCTTGTCGGAGACGACGACGCCCTGGAGAATTCGCTTCGGCATGGCGCTTTAACCTTGCTGTTCGGTGCGCTTTTGCGCGGCGACGGTTTTCGCGCGGGCGATGTCGCGGCGGACGACGCGGGCGCGGGAGGTGTTCTCGAGCTGGCTGGTCGCCTTCTGAAAGCGCAGGTTGAACTGCTCCTTCTTCAGCTTGAGCACTTCCTCATTGAGCTGATCCTCGGTCATCGCCTTGATGTCTGAGAGGCGCTGCTTGGCTTTCATTTCGACCCCCTCACTCGGCGATGCGTTCGATGAAGCGCGTCTTGATCGGCAGCTTCGCGGCGGCGAGCGTCAAGGCTTCGCGCGCCAGCGGCGCCGGCACGCCGTCGATCTCGAACATGATGCGCCCGGGCGCGACGCGGACCGCCCACAATTCCGGAGCGCCCTTGCCCTTGCCCATGCGGACTTCCGTCGGCTTCTTCGAGATCGGCACGTCGGGGAAGATGCGAATCCACACGCGGCCGGCGCGCTTCATGTGGCGCGTCATGGCGCGGCGCGCGGCTTCGATCTGGCGCGCGCTGATGCGCTCGGGCTCGAGCGCCTTCAGGCCGAACTGGCCGAAGCTGAGCGAAAACCCGCCCTTGGCGTTCCCGTGAATGCGGCCCTTGAAGGCCTTGCGGAACTTGGTGCGTTTGGGTTGCAGCATGATCTGTGACTCTTTGCCTTGAGCGCTCGCGCGTTACGCCGCGTCGCGCGGTTCGCGCCGGCGCCGATCGCGGTCGCGATCCCGCTCGCCGTGATGGTCGCCGCCGCCGGACTGTTCGGCCTGGCGCTTGTCCTGCGCCATCGGATCGTGTTCGAGAATTTCGCCCTTGAAGATCCACACTTTGATGCCGCACGCGCCGTAGGCCGTGTGCGCCGTGGCGACGCCGTAATCGACGTCGGCGCGCAGCGTGTGCAGCGGCACGCGGCCTTCGCGATACCATTCGAGACGGGCGATCTCGGCGCCGCCGAGACGGCCCGAGCAGTTGATGCGGATGCCCTGGGCGCCGAGGCGGATCGCCGACTGCACAGCGCGCTTCATCGCGCGGCGGAAGGCGACGCGGCGCTCGAGCTGCTGCGCGATCGAGTCGGCGACCAGCGTCGCCTCGACTTCCGGCTTCCTCACCTCGACGATGTTGATGACGACTTCGCTGCCGGTGAGCTTGCCGACGAGCTTGCGGATCTTGTCGATGTCCGCGCCCTTCTTGCCGATGACGACGCCCGGACGGGCCGAATGGATCGTCACGCGGCACTTCTTGTGCGGGCGCTCGATGATGATCTTGGAGACCGCCGCCTGCTTCAAGGTCTTGGACACGGCTTCGCGGATCGCCATGTCCTCGTGCAGGAGCTTGGCGTATTCGCCCTTGCCCGCAAACCAGCGCGAATCCCAGGTGCGGTTGACGCCCAGGCGCAGCCCGATCGGATTAACCTTCTGACCCATGGCTCGTTGTCCTTCAGGCGTTCGCTTGCGCTTCGACTTCGCGCACGATTATCGTGAGGTTCGAGAACGGCTTCTCGACGCGACTGGCGCGCCCGCGCGCCCTGGCGTGGAAGCGCTTCATCACCAGCGCCTTGCCGACAAAGGCCTGCGAGACGACGAGATCGTCGACGTCGAGACCGTGATTGTTCTCGGCGTTAGCGATGGCGCTCTGAAGCGTCTTCATCACCTCATGCGCGATGCGCTTCCTGGAGAACTCCAGATCGGCGAGCGCGCGGTCGACCTTCTTGCCGCGGATGAGCTGGGCGAGAAGATTGAGCTTTTGCGGCGAAACGCGCAGCATCCGCGCGACGGCCTTGGCCTCGTTGTCCGCAAGCCGGGGCGGATTGGGTTCCTTCGACATGGTGCGTCAGCCCCTCTTCGCCTTCTTGTCCGCCGCGTGCCCGTGGAAGGTGCGCGTGGGCGCAAATTCCCCGAACTTGTGGCCGATCATGTCCTCGGACACGAGCACGGGAATGTGCTTGTGGCCGTTGTGGACGCCGAATGTCAGCCCGACGAACTGCGGCAGGATGGTGGACCGGCGGCTCCAAATCTTGATGATCTCGGAGCGGCCCGAAGCGCGCGACGCGTCCGCCTTCTTGAGCATATAGCCGTCGACGAACGGGCCCTTCCAAATCGAGCGAGCCATGGGTTAGCCCTTCTTCTTCTTCGCGTGGCGCGAGGACACGATGAAACGGTCCGTGGACTTGTTGCTGCGGGTCTTGGCGCCCTTGGTGGGCTTGCCCCAAGGCGTCACCGGATGACGGCCGCCCGAGGTGCGGCCCTCGCCGCCGCCGTGCGGATGGTCGATCGGGTTCATGGTGACGCCGCGATTGTGCGGACGCCGGCCCAGCCAGCGCGATCGCCCGGCCTTGCCGATCGAGGTGTTCATATGGTCGGGATTCGAGACCGCGCCGACGCTGGCGAAGCACTGGCCGTGGACGAGGCGCTGTTCGCCCGAGTTGAGGCGGATAATCACATAGCCCTGGTCGCGGCCGACGATCTGCGCATAGGTTCCGGCCGAACGCGCGATGGCGCCGCCCTTGCCGATCTTCATCTCGACATTGTGAACGATGGCGCCGACCGGAATATTGGCGATCGGCATGGCGTTGCCGGGCTTCACGTCGACCTGATTGCCCGACACGACCTCGTCGCCCACGGCGAGGCGCTGCGGCGCGAGAATGTAGGAGAGCTCGCCGTCGCCGTAACGGATCAGCGCGATGAAGGCGGTGCGGTTGGGGTCGTATTCCAGCCGCTCGACCTTGGCCGGCATATCGACCTTGCGCCGCTTGAAGTCGACGAGGCGGTAGGCCTGCTTGTGGCCGCCGCCGCGAAAGCGCACGGTGACGCGGCCCGCATTGTTGCGTCCGCCCTTCGAGGTCTTGCCCTCGGTCAGCGACTTGACGGGCTTGCCCTTGTAGAGGTCGCTGCGGTCGACGATGACGAGCTGGCGAAGGCCCGGCGTGACCGGCTTGAACGTCTTCAGCGCCATGTTCTTATCCTCACGCCTTCTCTTATAGTCCGGTCGTCACGTCGATCTTCGAGCCCTCGGCGAGGGTCACGACGGCGTTCTTTACGTCGCTGCGTCGCCCGCGCACGCCGCGAAAGGCCTTGACCTTGCCCTTGCGGTTGAGCGTGTTGACGGCCTCGACCTTCACGTCGAAGAGGCCCTCGACCGCCGCCTTGATCTGCGGCTTGGTCGCGGTCTTTGCCACTTTGAAGACGACCTTGTTGTTCTCGGACGCCATGGTCGCCTTTTCGGTGATGACCGGGGCGACGATCACGTCGTAATGACGCACGTCCTTGCTCATTTCAGGCGCGCCTCCAGCGCATCGACGGCGGCGCGGGTCAGCACGAGCTTCTCGCGGCGAATGATGTCGTAGACATTGACGCCCTCGATCGGCAGCACGTCGATCCGAGGGATGTTACGCGCGGCGAGCGCGAAATTGTCCTGCAGCGCGGCGCCGTCGACGATGAGCGCGTTGACGAGGCCGGATTTCGCAAAGCCGCCGGCGAGAAGCTTCGTCTTCGGCTCGGCGATCTCCGCCTTCTCCCACACGATGATCCCGCCGTCCTTCGCCTTGGCGGACAGCGCGTGCTTCAGCGCGAGCTGGCGCACCTTCTTGGGCAGATCGTGGGCATGGCTGCGCACCTGCGGGCCGAAGGCGCGGCCGCCGCCGCGAAACTGCGGCGCCTTCATGGAGCCGTGGCGGGCGCCGCCCGTGCCCTTCTGCTTGTACATCTTCTTCGTGGTGCGGGCGATGTCGGCGCGGTTCTTCACCGCGTGCGTGCCCGCGCGACGCTTGGCCAGTTGCCAGCGGATCATGCGATGGATCAGGTCCGCGCGCGGCTCGAGGCCGAACACCTCGTCGGAAAGTTCGATCGAACCGGCCGCCTGGCCGTCGAACGACGTGACGTCGATCTTCACGGCTCAGTCCTCCTTCTTGTCGTCTTGCGCCGGCGCAGCCTCGGCCGAGCCGTTGGCGACGCGGAATTTGCCCGGCTGCGGCGCGTCCTTGGGCAGCGCGCGCTTCACGGCGTCGCGCACGTAAATCCAGCCGCCGGCGTGACCCGGAACGGCGCCCTCGACCAGCACGAGCCCGCGCTCGACGTCGGTCGAGACAACGCGTAGATTCTGCGTCGTCACCCGCTCGACGCCCATATGGCCGGCCATTTTCTTGTTCTTGAAGGTCTTGCCCGGATCCTGCCGGCCGCCGGTCGAACCGTGCGAACGGTGCGAGATCGAAACGCCGTGCGACGCCCGCAGACCGCCGAACCCCCAGCGTTTCATCGGTCCCGCGAAGCCCTTGCCGATGGTTGTCCCGGTCACGTCGACGAACTGGCCGACGACGAAATGATCCGCGGTGATTTCGGCGCCGACCGGCAGCAGTTGGTCTTCCTTCACGCGGAATTCGGCGAGCTTCATCTTCGGCTCCACCTTCGCCGCGGCGAAGCGGCCGCGCTCCGCCTTGGAGACGTTCTTCACCTTGGCGCGCCCGACGCCAAGCTGTACGGCGACGTAGCCGTTCTTATCCATGGTGCGCTGCGCGACGACCTGGCAGCCGTCGAGCTTTAACACCGTGACCGGCACATGCTCGCCGCTTTCCGTGAAGACGCGGGTCATTCCGACCTTTTGCGCGATGACGCCCGACCGCATGATCCAATCCTTCGAACGACGGCGCTTTGCCGCCCGTTATTTCTGTTTTGAGCGCGTTCTCTTCCGAAAACCGCTTCACACTTTTCGGGAAAGCGCGCTAGAGCTTGATCTCGACGTCGACGCCGGCGGCGAGGTCGAGCTTCATCAGCGCATCCACCGTCTGCGGAGTGGGATCGACGATGTCGAGAACGCGCTTGTGCGTCCTAATCTCGAACTGCTCGCGCGACTTCTTGTCGATGTGAGGCGAACGGTTCACCGTGAACTTCTCGATCCTGGTCGGCAGCGGAATCGGCCCGCGGACCTGGGCGCCCGTGCGCTTGGCCGTGGAGACGATCTCCTTCGTCGACGTGTCGAGAATCCGGTGATCGAACGCCTTGAGGCGAATCCGGATGTTTTGGCCGTTCATTGTTCCGTCCTTTTGAGGCGCTTTCCCTCTCCCGCTTGCGGGAGAGGGTGGCCCTGCGAACGCAGGGTCGGGTGAGGGTTCGACCCTCATCCGTCACGCCTCCGGCGTGACACCTTCTCCCGCTCAGCGGGAGAAGGAACCTGCCTGTCTTTACTCGACGATGCTGGCGACCACTCCGGCGCCGACCGTGCGCCCGCCTTCGCGGATGGCGAAGCGCAGCTTCTCCTCCATGGCGATCGGAACGATCAGCACCACGTCCATCGTCACATTGTCGCCCGGCATCACCATCTCCACGCCCTCGGGAAGCGTAACCACGCCCGTCACGTCCGTCGTGCGGAAGTAGAACTGCGGACGATAGTTGGTGAAGAACGGCGTGTGCCGCCCGCCCTCCTCCTTCGTCAGGATATACGCCTCCGCCTTGAACTTCGTATGCGGCTTCACCGAACCCGGCTTGCACAGAACCTGGCCGCGCTCCACATCCTCGCGCTTCGTGCCGCGCAAGAGGCAGCCGACATTGTCGCCAGCCTCGCCCTGATCGAGCAGCTTGCGGAACATCTCCACGCCCGTCACCGTCGTCTTCGTCGTCGCCCGGATGCCGACGATCTCCACTTCCTCGCCGACCTTGATCACGCCGCGCTCGATGCGGCCCGTCACCACCGTGCCGCGGCCCGAAATCGAGAACACGTCCTCGACCGGCATCAAAAACGGCTGGTCCTTCGGGCGCTCCGGCTGCGGAATGTAAGAATCCACCGCCTGCATCAGCTTCAAGATCGCGTCGTGCCCGATCTCGGGGTTCTTGCCCTCCAGAGCGCACAAAGCCGAGCCCTTCACGATCGGAATGTCGTCGCCCGGAAACTCATACTTGCTCAAGAGTTCGCGAACTTCGAGCTCCACAAGCTCCAGAAGCTCGGGATCGTCGACCATGTCGACCTTGTTCAAGAACACCACCAGCGCCGGAACGCCGACCTGACGCGCCAACAAGATATGCTCGCGCGTCTGCGGCATCGGACCGTCGGCCGCGGACACCACCAGAATCGCCCCGTCCATCTGCGCCGCGCCGGTAATCATGTTCTTGACGTAATCCGCGTGGCCGGGGCAGTCGACATGCGCGTAATGACGGTTCTGCGTCTCGTATTCGACATGCGCCGTCGAAATCGTGATGCCGCGCGCCTTCTCCTCCGGAGCCTTGTCGATCTGGTCGTAGGCCGTAAACGTCGCCCCGCCCGTCTCCGCCAGAACCTTGGTGATCGCCGCCGTCAATGACGTCTTCCCGTGGTCGACGTGACCGATCGTCCCGATGTTGCAGTGCGGCTTCGTGCGTGCAAATTTTTCCTTGGCCATTGCCGTGCTCCTTCACAGAGTTCCGTTCGCCTTTTAGCGTTCGTTAGGTCAGGCGTATTTCGCCTGCACCTTCTTCGATTCCGCTTCCGGCACCTGTTCGTAGTGATCGAACTGCATGGTGTAGCTCGCGCGCCCCTGCGTGCCCGAGCGCAGATTGTTGACATAGCCGAACATGTTGGCGAGCGGCACCATGGCGTTGATGACCACGGCGTTGGCGCGCATGTCCTGTCCCTGAATCTGGCCGCGGCGCGAATTCAAGTCGCCGATCACGGTGCCGGTATATTCTTCCGGCGTCACCACCTCGACCTTCATGATCGGTTCGAGCAGCACGGAGCCGCCCTGCTGCAACGCCTCGCGCGTCGCCGCGCGCGACGCGATTTCGAAGGCGAGCACGGACGAGTCGACGTCGTGGAAGGCCCCGTCGATCAGCGTGGCTTTAAGATCGACGACCGGGAAGCCGGCAAGGACGCCCGAGCTCGTCACCGAATCGATGCCCTTGCTCACGCCGGGGATATATTCCTTCGGCACGGCGCCGCCGACGATCTGGCTCTCGAATTGATTGCCCGCGCCGGGCTCGTTCGGCTCGAAGATAATCTTGACGCGCGCGAACTGGCCGGTGCCGCCGGTCTGCTTCTTGTGCGTGTAATCCTTCTCGACACGCTTGCCGAGACGCTCGCGATAGGCGACCTGCGGCGCGCCGATATTGGCGTCGACCTTGTAGGTGCGCTTCAGAATGTCGACCTTGATGTCGAGATGCAGTTCGCCCATGCCCTTGAGAATGGTCTGGCCGCTTTCCTGATCGGTCGAGACGCGGAAGGAGGGATCCTCCGCCGCGAGCTTCTGCAAGGCGATGCCGAGCTTCTCCTGATCGGCCTTCGACTTCGGCTCGATGGCGATCTCGATCACGGGATCGGGGAACTCCATCCGCTCCAGAATGACGGGCTTCTGCATGTCGCACAGCGTGTCGCCGGTGCGGGTGTCCTTGAGGCCGGCGAGCGCGACGATGTCGCCCGCATAGGCTTCCTTGATGTCTTCGCGGTTATTGGCGTGCATCAGCAACATGCGGCCGATGCGCTCTTTCTTGTCCTTCGTCGAGTTGAGGACGGTCGTGCCCGACTCAATTTTGCCCGAATAGACGCGCGCGAAGGTGATGGTGCCGACGAAGGGGTCGTCCATGATCTTGAAGGCGAGCATGGAGAAGGGTTCGGCGTCCGACGGATTGCGGACCATCTCGGCGCCCGTATCCATGTCGACGCCGTTGATCGCCTCGCGATCCACCGGCGAGGGCAGCAGATCGACGACGGCGTCGAGCAGCGGCTGCACGCCCTTGTTCTTGAAGGCCGAGCCGCAAAACACCGGATGGAAGGCGATCCTGCGGACCGCCGCGCGCACGAGGTTTTTCAGCGTCTGCTCGTCCGGCTCGTGACCGTCGAGATAGGCGGCCATGGCGTCGTCGTCCATCTCGACCGCCGCCTCGATGAGATGCGTGCGATATTCCTTCGCCTTGTCGAGCAGATCGGCCGGAATCTCCTCGTCGTGATATTTCGCGCCGAGGCCTTCGTCGTCCCAAACGACCGCCTTCATGCGGACAAGATCGATAATGCCCTTGAAATTGCTCTCGGCGCCGATCGGAAGCTGCATACAAACCGGCTTGCCGCCGACGCGCGTCGAAATGTCGGAGACACAGCGGAAGAAGTCCGCGCCGATCTTGTCCATCTTGTTGACGAAGACGATGCGCGGCACGTTGTATTTGTCGGCCTGACGCCAGACCGTCTCGGTCTGCGGTTCGACGCCCTGGTTGCCGTCGAGCACGCACACGGCGCCGTCGAGCACGCGCAGGCTGCGCTCGACCTCGATGGTGAAGTCGACATGGCCGGGCGTGTCGATGATGTTGAGGCGCTTGTCGTTCCAGAACGTTGTCGTCGCGGCGGAGGTGATGGTGATGCCGCGCTCCTGCTCCTGCTCCATCCAGTCCATCGTCGCGGCGCCTTCATGCACCTCGCCGATTTTGTGGCTCTTGCCGGAATAATAGAGGATGCGCTCCGTCGTCGTCGTCTTGCCCGCGTCGATGTGGGCCATGATGCCGAAGTTGCGGTAGTCCTCGATCGGATGAGAGCGGGGCATAGCGAAAATTCCTTACCAGCGGTAATGCGAGAAGGCGCGGTTCGCCTCCGCCATGCGATGGGTGTCCTCGCGCTTCTTGACCGCGGCGCCGCGGTTGTTGGAGGCGTCGAGCAGTTCGGCCGACAGGCGGTCGACCATGGTCTTGTCGTTGCGCGAGCGCGCCGCCGTGATGATCCAGCGGATCGCCAGCGCCTGTCGGCGCTCGTTGCGCACTTCGACCGGAACCTGATAAGTGGCGCCGCCGACGCGCCGCGAGCGCACCTCGATCGCCGGCGCGACATTGTCGAGCGCCTGCTTGAACACGGCGAGCGGATCGCTCTTGGCCTTCGATTCGACCTGATCGAGCGCGCCATAGACGATCTGCTCGGCGACCGACTTCTTGCCGTCGTACATGATCGAGTTCATGAACTTCGCGAGCACGACGTCGCCATATTTGGCGTCCTCGATGACTTCGCGCTTTTCCGCCCGGTGACGTCTCGACATGAGCTAGTCTCTCTTCTTCACCGTCATGGCCGGGCTTGTCCCGGCCATCCGTTGATTGTCCTTTGCGATCCCCGGGTCTTCGCTGTGCTCGCCCGAGGATGACCATCACTGCGTGACGGTCACTTCGGCCGCTTGGCGCCGTATTTCGAACGGCGCTGCTTGCGGTCCTTGACGCCCTGCGTGTCGAGGACGCCGCGCAAGATGTGATAGCGAACGCCCGGAAGATCCTTGACGCGGCCGCCGCGGATCATCACCACCGAGTGCTCCTGAAGGTTGTGGCCCTCGCCCGGAATGTAGCCGATGACCTCGAAGCCGTTGGTGAGACGCACCTTGGCGACCTTGCGCAGCGCCGAGTTCGGCTTCTTGGGCGTCGTCGTATAGACGCGGGTGCACACGCCGCGCTTCTGGGGGCAGGCCTGCAGATGGCGGGCCTTCTCCCGATAAGTCGGCGCTTGCCGGGGCTTGCGGATCAACTGGCTGATCGTCGGCATCAAGTGTTCCTTCGCCGGGATTGCGCTTTTCTGCGCTCTCCCGGATTCTCGCGAATGGTCGAAATCCGTCTCCCGCCGGCGCACGGATATGCGCAAACGGTCGAAGCGCCGATGGCCTTCCGGGCCAAGGCGCTTCACTCCGCAGAGGATCCCGGATCGTCGGGATCGTGCTTTCCTGTCCGTCGTCGCGTTTCGCGCTTTCTGCTCGCACGGGATGCGAGCGACAAGAATTCGCGCCAAATGCGACGGGATGAATGCCAACTCAACTGGCGGTCACAGGCGAGGCGACAGCGTTTAGCCCCGGAGTATCCCGAACGCGGCGTTCGGCGACGGCATGGAGCTACAGCCTGTCGAAAGCGGGCGGAACCTAATCGCGATAAGGCGAAGCGTCAAGCGATGATTGCGGCGGCGCAAAAAGAAAATTCAAGCGCGCGGCGGCGCTCGCCTTCTCGCCGCGAAAACGCTAAATCCCGCCCGCCCCGGCCTGAGCGAGAAAATCCGCGCATGTCCTCAAAAATCAGTCCCTTCGAAGAAATCCGCCTGTTGTTCGCCGATCTCCCCCCGCCTTGCGCGACGAGCGCCGCGGCGGTCCGCGCGCGCGACGCGCAACTGACGAAACCGCCGGGTTCGCTGGGACGGCTGGAGGAGATCGTCGAATGGTTGGCCACTTGGCAGGGCCGCGCCGAACCGCGAATCGAGCGCCCGCTCGTCGCCGTCTTCGCCGGCAATCACGGCGTCGTGGCGCAGGGCGTTTCCGCCTTTCCGGCGAGCGTCACGGCGCAGATGGTCGCCAATTTCACCGCAGGCGGCGCGGCGATCAACCAGATTTGCAGGTCCGTCGGCGCCGGCCTAAAAGTCTACGAGCTGGCGCTGGAACGGCCGACGCGCGATTTTACGCAAGAACCGGCGATGGACGAGCGCGAGGCCGCTGCGACCTTCGCCTACGGGATGGAGGCGGCCGACGGCGCCGATCTGCTCGCGCCGGGCGAAATGGGAATCGGCAATACGACGAGCGCCGCGGCGATCTACGCCGCCCTCTATGGCGGGCCGGCGGCGCGCTGGACCGGGCGCGGAACGGGCGTCGACGACACCGGCCTCGCGCGCAAGAACGCGGCCATCGACGCCGCCCTTTCTTTGCACGCCGGCCATCTGTCCGATCCGCTGGAAATCCTACGCCGCCTCGGCGGACGCGAAATCGCGGCGACGATGGGGGCGATCACGGCCGCGCGCCTTCATCGCGTCCCGGTGCTGCTCGACGGCTATGTCGCCTGCGCGGCGGCGGCCCTGCTGCACGCCGTTACGCCCGATGCGATCGCGCATTGCATAGCGGGCCATGTCTCCGCCGAGGGCGCCCATCGCGAGGTTCTGGCGCGGCTCGGCAAGCCGCCGCTGCTCGATCTTCATATGCGCCTCGGCGAGGGCTCCGGCGCGGCGCTCGCCATCGGCCTCGTCAAGGCGGCGCTGGCCTGCCACGCCGGCATGGCGACCTTCGAAAGCGCGGGGGTGAGCGGGAAGGCGGGATGACGGGGCGCGCGCTATGCGCCCAAGGTCTCGTGCAGCTCCCGGCGCAGGATTTTCCCCAGCGGCGTCTTGGGCAGTTGATCGCGAAACTCGACGACGCGCGGAACTTTGTAGGCGGCGAGATACTTGCGGCAGTGCGCCTCGACCTCGGCGACTGTGAGGGCCGGATCGCTCCGCACGACCACCAGTTTCACGACTTCGCCCGAATGGACGCTGGGGACGCCGACCGCGCCGGCTTCGGCGACGCCCGCGAGAAGGCCGGCGACCTCCTCGACCTCGTTCGGATAGACCTTCAGTCCAGAGACATTAATCATGTCCTTCTTGCGGTCGACGATACGCAGGAAACCCTTCTCGTCCATCGTCGCAATGTCGCCCGTGCGCAGGAAGCCGTCGTCCGTCATGACTTTCGCGGTTTCGTCGGGACGGTTCCAATAGCCCTTCATCACCTGCGGACCGCGCACGCACAGTTCGCCCGCCTCGCCGAGCGGCAGATCGCGTCCGGCCTCGTCGCGGATGGCGACCTCGGTCGACGGCAGGGGAAGGCCGCACGCGCCGTTGAACTCGGCGAGGTCATACGGATTGCACGCGACCACCGGCGAGGTTTCCGTCAGGCCGTAGGCTTCGATCAGCGTCTTGCCGGTGATCGCCTTCCACTTGTCCGCTACTTCCTTTTGCAGCGGCGAACCGCCGGTTGCGGCGATGCGCAGGCTCGAAAAATCCAGCCGCGCGAAGTCCATGTCCCGAACCAGCGCCTTGAAGAGCGTATTGACGCCGGCGAAGCAGGTGAAGCGCCAGCGCGCCAGTTCCCTCACGAGGCCGTCGATGTCGCGGGGATTGGTCACGAGCACGTTGGCGGCGCCGATCATGAACGGCAGCAGGCAGCTCACCGTGAGCGCGTAAATGTGAAAGAGCGGGATCGCCGTCACGACCACGTCGGCGCCGTCGCTCAGGCAGGGTCCGATGAAGGCGCGATGCTGCTGGAGATTGGCGACGATATTCCCGTGAGTCAGCATCGCGCCTTTCGGAGCGCCCGTCGTGCCGCCCGTATATTGCAGAAAGGCGATGTCGCCCGGCGAAAGCTGCGCCGGACGAAACGGAAGCGCCGCGCCCCGGCGGAGAGCCGAAGGAAAATCGACGGCGCCGGCGATGCGCCAGGCCGGAACGAGACGCTTGACATATTTGACGACAAAATTGACGAGCGCGCCCCTGCGCCATCCCAGCATGTCGCCGAGCCGCACGACGATCACATGGCGCACCGCCGTGCGCGGCAGCGCCTGCTCCAGAACATGCGCGAAATTTTCGAGGACGACGACCGCCTCGGCGCCGGAGTCGACAAGCTGGCGTTCAAGTTCGCGCGGCGTGTAGAGCGGGCTGCAGTTGACGACGACGCAGCCGGCCCGCAGCGCGCCGAATATCGTGATCGGATATTGCATGACGTTGGGCGACACGATCGCGACGCGCGCGCCTGCGGCGAGCGCGAGGCCCTCGCGCAAGTAGGCGGCGAAGGCGCGAGAAAGCCGGTCGATTTCGGCGTAGGTCAGCGTCGCGCCCATGTGGCGGTAAGCCGGCAGATCGCCGTAACGCGCGACGCTCGCCTCGAAGAGGTCGACGAGAGAGCGGAACGCCTCGACGTCGACGTCTGCGGGCACATTCGCAGGGTAACTCTTGAGCCAGATGCGGTCCATCGCCCCTCGTGCTCCAAACGACATGACAGCAATATTGTGTTGTCCCGGGCGTCCGCAACCGCTGCGCCGATCATAACCGCCCGGTCAGGGCGCGTAGCCGCGCGCCTGATTGAGACGGGAGATGGCGACGCCGAGGTCGATGGACGCATTCGCCTCCATGCGCTGCGCGTCGAGCTGCGACTGCCGCACGCGATAGAGATCGACGGCGTTAACTTCGCCCAGGCTGAAGGCTTTGCGCGCCAGTTCGAACTGCTCGGTGGCGACGGCGAGGCGTTTGGCGGCGACGCCCTCGGCGCGCCGCGCCGCCGCCGCCGCCGCGCGCGCGGCCTTGATCTCTCCCTCCACGACGCGCCGCGCGCGGTCGTATTCCGCCTGCGCGCGGACGATCTCCGCGGCCGCCTCGGCGCGGCGCGGCTCGTTGCGGCCCGGCGTGGGCAGAGGAATCTTGAAGCGAAATCCCAGGGTCGTGGAATCGGTGCGCTGATGAACCGGCGGCTCCGTCTGATCGAAACTGGCCTGCGGCTGCACATTGTTCTCGGTGCGGCCGAAGACGCCGATTTCCGGATTGTCGATGAAGGACGCTTCGACCAGCCGCGCCTGAGCTTCGGCGCGGTCGAGCGAGGCGCGCGGCGCGCGCAGGGCCGGATGGTTGTCGATCTCGCTTTCGAAGGTCTCCCGTTCCAGCCGCCCGTCGGGCGATGCGCCGCCCGTCAGCGTGGCGTAAGCCACCTTCGACGTGCGCGCCGCGCCTTCGGCCTGCGCAAGTTCGGTCTCGGCCGCCAGCGTCTCGTTGCGCGCCAGAAGCTCGTCCGCGGCGGCGGCTTCGCCAAGCTGCACGCGCCGCGCCATGTCGTCGCCGATGTCGTGCGCCGTGGCGACGCGGTTCTTGGCTATGGCGAGGGCCCGGACGGCGCGTTGAGCGCTCCACCAGGCGTCGCGCAGCAGCGCCGCGATTTCGAGCCGGCGCAGCGCGAGCCGCTCCTCGACCTCCGCAAGGCCGGCCGCGACGGTGGCCGCAAAGGCGTCGCGCTGGCCGGGCAGCCACACCGGCATCGCCGCCTCCACCTCCATTTCCCGCAGATCGTACAGATTTCCGGCGACGTTCTTGCGGCGCGATCCGGCAATATAGGGCGAACCGGGCGTGATGGAGTTGGCGGTATGGTATTTTGCCGCCACCGCGCCGCGCTGCGCCTCCAGCGCCCTGCTCTGCGCGTCGATGGCGGCGGCCATGTCGAGATGCTGGGTGAGGACAGGGCCAAGCGACTTCGCCGGCGCCGCCGCGCGCGGCTTGGCTTGCGGCTTGGCCGCCGCGGGCCAGGCAGGAACCGCGGCGAGCGCCAGCGCGAAGGCGAGCAGCGCCGGCGCGCAGCGGCCGATCCTGCGCCGGCTCATAAATTCTGCCCCCAGGACGGCGCGGCCTCGCTTTCCGGGCGGGCGGGCGGCTCCTCGACGACGCCGGAGCGGCGCAGCGCGAATCCCACCGCGCGATCGTAAAGGACAGGCAGCAGAACCAAAGTCAGGATCGTCGCCGTCAGCAGCCCGCCGATCACCACGATCGCCAAGGGCCGCTGAATTTCCGCCCCCGGCCCCGTCGCGAACAGAAACGGCGAGAGGCCGAGCGCGGCGATGCTCGCGGTGAGCAGGACCGGACGCATCCGCCGCCGGGCGCCTTCGACCGCCGCCTCGTGAATGGTGCGCCGCCCTTCGGCCACCAGCTTGTTGATGTACGAAATCAGCACGACGCCGTTGAGCACGGCGATGCCGATGAGCGCGATGAAGCCGACGGAGGCGGGCACCGACAGGAACTCGCCCGACAGCCAGAGCGCCAGCACGCCGCCGATCGCCGCGAAGGGCACGTTGCAAAAGACGAGAACCGCCTGCAGAACCGAATCGAACGTCAGATAGAGGAGCAGGAAGATCAAGGCCAAGGCGATCGGCACGACGATGGAGAGACGCGCCGAGGCCCGCTGCTGGTTCTCGAACTGTCCGCCCCACTGGAAGCGATACCCAGGGGGCGTGTGAACCTCGCGCGCGACCGCAGCTTGCGCCTCGGCGACGAAGCCGACGAGATCGCGCCCCGCGACATTGCTGAGGATGGTGGCGAAGCGGCGCCCGTCTTCACGAATGACCTGGATCGGGCCGTTCTCAGCGCGCACGTCCGCAAGCTGCGAGAGCTCCACGACCTTCCCCTCGGACGACACCATCGGCACGCGCGCAAAGTCGATGGCGGAGCGGCGCGAGGTTTCGGCGCCGCGCATGACCAGCGGCGTGCGGATCGGCCCCTCCAGCACCAGACCGACCTGCTCGCCGTCGACCCAGACGCGCAGCGCGTCCTCGATTTCGCTGGCGTTCAGGCCGAACCGCCCGGCGGCCAGCCGGTCGATGCGCGCCGTCAGATAGCGCATGCCATCATTGCGCAGCGTAAAGACGTCGCGCGAACCCGGGATGTTGCGCAGCGTCGCCGCCACTTCGCTCGAAATGCGGTTGAGTTCGCCGATGTCGTCGCCGAAAACCTTCACCACCACGTCGCCGCGCGCGCCGATAATCATCTCCTGAACGCGCATGTCGATCGGCTGCGAAATGGCGTAGGAAATGCCGGGGGTCGCGTCGAGCACCGAGCGGATCTCGCCTGTCAGCCAGTCCAGCCCCTTCCCGCGCCAGTCCTTTTCAGGCGCCACCGTGAGGAAGTTGTCGGTCTCGTTCAATCCGACCGGATCGATCCCGAGTTCGTCGGCGCCGGCGCGGGCCATCATGCCCTTGATCTCCGGCACGCGCGACATGACCTCCCGCTGAATGCGCCGGTCCGTCTCCGCCGCGACGTCGACGCTGATGGTCGGGTGCTTGCGCACGGTGATGACCGGCGTCCCCTCGTTCATCACCGGCATGAAGGTCTGGCCGATGCCCATGAACGCCAAGCCCGCGGCGGCGAGCCCGGCGAGCGCGATCGCGCCGACGAGCAGCGGGCGGCGCATCGCGCGATCGAGCAGCGGCTCGTAAACGGCGGCCATCTTGCGCACCAGCCAGGGCTCGTCGCCGTGACCCGGGCGCAGCAGCGTGGCGCTCAGAGCCGGCACCACGGTGAGCGAGAGAAGCAGCGCCGAACCGAGCGCAAAGGCGATGGTCAGCGCCACGGGCGCAAACAGACGGCCCTCCAATCCTTCCAGCGACAGCAGCGGCAGGAACACCGTGACGATAATCACGACGCCGGACGTAAGCGGCGTCGCGACCTCGCGCGTCGCCTCCAGAGTCATGGCGATGCGGTCGCGCAGCGAGGCCTCGCGCACATGGCCCATGCGGTGCTCGACATTCTCGACGACGACCACGGCGCAGTCGACAAGGAGGCCGATAGCGATGGCGAGGCCGCCCAGCGACATGATGTTCGCCGAAAGGCCCCACAGTTTCATGACGCCGAAGGTGGCGAGCGCCGCGAGCGGCAGAATGACGGACACGACGATCGCCGCGCGCAGATCGCCGAGGAACGCAAGAAGCAGGAAGACGACGAGAAGGACGGCTTCGATCAGCACCTTCTGCACCGTCCACACCGCCTTGCCGATCAGTTCGCTGCGGTCGTAGAAAATTTCGATCCGCGCGCCGCCGGGCAGGCTCGGCTCCAGTTCGGCGAGGCGCGCCTTGACGCCGTTCACCACCATGCGCGCGTCGGCGCCGCGCAGGCCGAGCACCAGCGCCCAGACGGCCTCGCCCTCGCCGTTGCGCACGACGACGCCGTGACGCGGCAGGGCGCCGTTGTGGACCTCCGCCACGTCGCCGACGCGCACAATGCCGGTTGCGCGCGAGGCGATGACGACGGCGCGAATGTCGTCGAGCGTGCGCAGCCGCCCTTCGGCGCGCACGAGCAGCGCCTCCTCGCCGTCGCGCACGCGGCCGGCCCCGTCGTTCTTGTTGTTGCCGACCAGCGTCTGCTCCAGCTTGGCGACGGTGATGCCGCGCGCCGCCATCGCGGCCGGAGAGGGCACGACCTCGAAGGTTCGCACGAATCCGCCGAGCACGTTGAGATCGGCGACGCCGGGCAGTCCGCGCAGCGCTGGCCGGATCGTCCAGTCGATGAGGCTGCGCTGTTCGGTCGGGGTGAGATTGCCCCCGACCAGCGTGAACATCAGCATTTCGCCGAGCGGCGTCACGATCGGCGCGAGGCCGCCCGAGGCCCCGTCGGGAAGCTGATCGCGCACTTGCGAGAGGCGCTCGTTCACTTGCGCACGCGCCCAGTAGATGTCCGTCCCTTCCGCGAATTCGAAGGTGAGCAGGGCGATCGAGTAGCGCGTTGTCGAGCGCATCCGCACGAGATGCGGGATGCCGCGCGCGGCGATTTCGATCGGCGCGGTGACGCGGCTTTCGAGTTCTTCGGGCGTCAGGCCCGGCGCGCGCATGGCGACGAGAACCTGGATCGGCGCCACGTCGGGAAAAGCGTCGATGGGAAGCTTCGTGAAGGCGTTCGCGCCCCAGCCGACGATGCCGATCGCCGCGATCAGGACCAGCAGCCGCTGATGCAGCGCGACGTAAATGAGCCGCTCTAGCATGGCCCGCCGCTCACCGGTCGAACTCCGCCAGTTCGGCGAGCAGGATGAGTAGGCCGCGCGTCGCGACGCGCTCGCCCGCCTTCAGCGCGCCGTGGACGGAGGCGGAATGCGGCGTCTCGGAAACCAGCGTCACCGGGATCGCCCGGAAGCCCGTGAGCGTGCGCACGAACACGTAGCTGTGATCGCGATGGGCGACGACGGCGTCGGCGGGCACGCGCCATTGCGGCGCGTCGCTGTTGGCGAGGCGGAGGATAGCCTGCAACGCCTGCCCGGGCCGCAGCACACTCTTATGGGTTCGAAATTCCGCCACGGCGGTGACGGACTGCGTCGCCGAATCCACCGTGCGGCCGATGCGGATCAGATGCCCCTCGAGCCCGAAGGACGGCAGCCGCACGCGATCGGCGCTTTCGAGCGAGGGCGCGCGGCCGATCGGAATCTGCAAATTGACCCAGATCGGATCGAGGTGGCCGATGGTGACGAGCGGGGCCGAATCCTGCACCCGTTCGCCGGCGGTGCCGTGACGCGCGAGAACCGTTCCGGAAATCGGCGCGCGCACGGTGAGCGCGCTGGCCAGCTTGCGATCGCGCCGCAAGGTCTCGATTTCGTCCTGCGTCATGCCGTCGAGCACAAGCAACTGCGTGCGCTCCGCGAGGGCGGCGCGCGCCTGCGTCGCCTCGGCGCGGGTGACGATGACCCGCCGCTCGGCGATGATGCGCTCCTTGTACAGTTGCTCGTCGCGCCGCAGTTTTTCGGCGGCCAGCGCGGCGTCGGAGTCGGCGTGCAGAAAGGCCCGCTGCGCTTCGATGAGGTCCGAGGACTTCAGCCGCGCGATCGGCGCGCCCTCCTTGACCTCTTCGTCGACGGCGACGAACAGCGTTTCCACCAGACCGGCCGCGGGCGCGGCGACGACACGCAACTGCTGCGGCGGCACAGCGACGACGCCCGGGGCCACCAGTTCGCCCAGGCCGGTTTCCTGCTCGATCGGCGCCGTCTCGACACCGGCCGTGCGGATTTGCCGTTCGTCGAGCGGAAGCGCAACTTCGCGCGCCGGGGCGGCCGGGCTGGCCGCAGGCGCAGCCGGACCGGCCGCAGGCGCGACACGCGACAGCCCCGCCAGCGACAACGCGACAAGCAGGCCAAGGGAAACGATGTGCGCTCGCATGTCCTCGTAAACGCCGAAAACTTCACGACCCGGCCGCGGCGCCCCCGACGGAGCCGCCTCGTCCGAGCCTGGCCGTTGCGGCGGGAACGCACAGGGGCGCCGGCGCGCTGCGGCCGATCTCCATCATGGCGCGACATCTTTCGCGCAGGTCGACGATTGATCCTGCCCCGGCCCGCCGCGCCGCACAAGGGCGAAAGCCCGGATTGCGGAAATGTAATGCAGTTTTGCCGCCGCTCGGGTCACACCGCGACCGAATGCCGGGCGGCGGCCGTCGCGAGATAGGCGTCGAAAGCGGCGGCCGCAAGGCGCGCAAAAGGCCGGCCCTTTTCCGCGAGCGTGACCCTGCGCCCGTCGAGCGCGAGCAGCCCCTTGGCCGAGAGGTTCGCGAGCGGCGCCAGAGCCGCGTCGAAGGCCGCGCGCGGGAAGCCATGGGCCTCGGCCAGCGCGCCGAAGTCCACGGAAAAGTCGCACATCAGCCGCTCGATGACCTCGCCGCGCGCAATGTCTTCGCGCGAGAAGGCGAGGCCGCGCGTCGTGGCGAAGCGATCGTCCTCGATCGCCCGGCGCCAACCGGCGAGATCGGTGGCGTTGCCGACATAGCCTTGCGGCAGCCGGCCGATCGACGACACGCCGAAGGGCAGCAGCGCGTCGGCGTCGTCGGTCGTGTAGCCCTGGAAATTGCGCCGCATCCGTCCCGTGCGCGCCGCGACGGCGAGCGGATCGCCCGGCCGCGCGAAATGGTCGAGTCCGATAGCCCGATAGCCGGCCGCCTCCAGCGTCTCGCGCACCGCCTCCGCCTGCGCCAGGCGCTCGCCGGGCCCCGCCAGCGCCGAAGCGTCGATCAGCTTTTGATGAGTCTTGAACCAGGGGACGTGAGCGTAGCCGAACACCGCGAGACGCGCGGGATCGAGCTGCGCCGCCAGCCGGGCCGTGCGCGCCGCGTCCTCGACGCTTTGCCGCGGCAGGCCGTACATCAGGTCGAGATTGATCGCCTCGATTCCGGCGGCCCGCAGCAACGCCATCGCCCGGGCGACGAGTTCGTAGGGCTGAACGCGCCCCGCCGCCTCCTGCACATGCGGATTGAAGTCCTGCGCGCCGAGCGAGGCGCGGTTGACCCCGGAGCGCGCCAGCGCCTCGACGAACGGCGCGTCCATTTGCCGCGGATCGAGTTCGATCGCATGTTCGGTATGCGCGCCCACGTCGAAATGGCGCGCGAGGCATTCGGCGATCTCGCGGAAGCGCGCGGGGCCGAGCATCCCGGGCGTGCCGCCGCCCCAGTGGACGCTCGCGACACGCCGCGCCCGCGTCGCCGCCGCGACGAGTTCGATCTCGCGCAGCAGCGTCTCCTTATAGGCCGTGAGCGGCGCGTCCTGGCGCAGCGCCTTGGTGTGGCACCCGCAATAGGCGCAAATCTCCTTGCAGAAGGGGACATGAAAATAGAGAGAGAGCCGCGCGTCCGGATCGAGCGCGGCCATCCAGGCGCGCGCTTCGCGTTCGCCGATCTCCTTGGAGAAATGCGGCGCGGTCGGATAGCTGGTGTAGCGCGGGGCCGATCGTTCGGCGAGCGCGAGGGCGGCGGCGTCCATAGTCCCCTTTCCACGGCCGGGCGGCGCGCCCGGGCCGCGCGAGAATACGCGGGCGCGGCGCGACGCGCAAAGCGATTTGAACGCCTGCACTTAGCCGTCGAACGCCCGGATTCCGGGCCGCGCCGCGGTCCGTCTGCGCGCAACAAATCCTTGGCCGCAGGCCGGGAAACGGGCAAGATGCGGCCGATTCCGTTTCCCTTCCCGCTGGAGTTCCGATCGATGACGAGCCGACTTCGATCCTTGGAGCGCCGGCGCCGTGCGCTGCTGCTGGCGGTCGCGGCGTCGGCGTGGAGCGCCGCAGCGCTGGCCGCGGGGGGCGGCGGGCCGAGCGCCGCCGGTCGCTACAACATTCTGCGCGCCGAGGACAAGGACACCGGCTGTATGTTGACGCTGGAGACGCGCGGCGGGCGCGGCGGCTACAAGGCCCAGCTCGCGCCTGCGTGCCGGGACAACGGCGTCGTCGTCTTCGATCCCATCGGCTGGACGCTCGAGCGCGGGCGCCTCGTTCTCGTCGCGCGCAAGGGCCACAAGGCGCATTTCGACCGCGGCGACGACGGAATCTGGCGGCGCGACCCGGCCGAGGGCAAGGCGCTCGGCCTCAAACCGTTGTGAGAATCGGAAGGCCTCCCGGACGCTGTGTCCGGGAGGCCAGAGCCCGTCGCCGTGCGAGAGGGGGCGGGGAACGGCGACAGGATTCGACGCGGCGCGAGGCGCGCCGCGAAACGGTCAGTTGCAGACGCGGACGCGCCTGTACTCGACAACCTCGCCCCAGGCGTCGACGATCGCCTGATCGGCCCAGTAGCAGCCGCCGCCATAAGCGGGATAACCGTAGCCGGCGCCGTGATAGCCGTAGCCGTGCGGATTGGAGTTCTGGGCCGCGATCGCGCCGAGCGCCAGACCGCCGATCAGGCCTGCCGCAGCCACGCCGGCCCATGCGTCGCCGTGGCGGCCCCAGCCGCCATGATGGCCCCAGCCGTCGGCCGCGGCGGGCGTCGCGCCCGCAAGCAGCGCGGCCAAGGCGACAAATGCGATCGAAGCGCGCAGATTTCCGGCGAATTTGACGTTCATGCCCCTCTCCCTGTCGCTGCGGAGCGAGCCTCGCCGGCCCTGCTCCGTCGGCCGGCCGGCGACCAACCTGGAACACAGCATGGCGCCGCTAGCCTGAACGCCGCATGGCCGGGCCGTTCATCGGATTTTCAGGAACCGGAAGCTACGCGCCCTTTCCCGCGGCGAGCCTTGCGAACGCGGCAGGGCGTGTTGACATATTGCTCGCATCACGTGAAAAGCGGGGCGCGTCATACTCTCGCCGGTCGTCGCCATTATCCCACGGACGGTAGAGTGCGCCGTTAGCCCCATCGATCTCAGCAACTTTTTTGGAGGAGCGAGTGTGAGCGAGGCGAAGCCAATCCGGCTTCTGATCGCCGAGGATCAGGCTATGATCCGCAAGGCTTTCGCCGCCTTGCTGGCGATGGAGCCCGATATTGACGTCGTCGCGACGGCGGCCGACGGCGCCGAAGCCGTAGCGGCCGCGCGCGCTTTTCAACCGGACGTGGCGCTGATGGACATCAAGATGCCCCGCGTCGACGGCATTGCGGCGACCCGCGCGATTCTCTCGGAAAGCCCGCGCACGCGCGTCATCATCTTGACCACCTACGAGACCGACGACTTCGTCTTCGACGCGATTCTCGCCGGGGCCCAGGCCTATCTGCTCAAGGACGCGGAGGAAAACGAAATTCTTTCCGCCATCCGCGCCGTGGCGCGCGGCGAGCCGCGCCTCTCGCCGAGCATCGCCCAGAAAATCCTCGGCGAGTTCCGCCGCGTGAAGGGGCCGGCGCGCCACATCGAATCCTGCGCCGCGCGGGAGCCGCTCACCGAGCGGGAACGCGACGTGCTCGGCCGCGTGGCGCTCGGCAAAGGCAACCGCGAAATCGCGCAGGAGCTCGGCCTCGCCGAAGGCACGGTCAAGAACCACGTGAGCACGATCTTGTCCAAGCTGCACGTGCGCAGCCGGACCGAACTCGCGATCCGGGCGATCTCCGGCCGCTGACGGAGCTGCGCGTCCTACCCCGCCGTCTTAGAGCGAATTCCGAAAAAGTTGACAGACTTTTTCGATAAGAATTCGCTCCAACATTTTGATTTGGCGTGATTTCTTATCGACCGAACGATTCCGTTCGGTCGGAAAGCGCGCTAAGGCCCCGCTCGAGATCGGCGAGAATATCGTCGATATGCTCCAGTCCGACTGAGAGGCGCACATAGCCCGGCGTCACGCCGGTCGCGAGCTGCGCCTCCTCGGCAAGCTGCGAATGCGTCGTGGTGGCGGGATGAATGGCGAGGCTGCGCGCGTCGCCGATATTGGCGACGTGATAGAACATGTGCAGCGCGTCGATGAAGCGGCGGCCCGCCTCCAGTCCGCCGTTGAGTTCGAAGCCGACAAGCGCGCCATAGCCGCCCTTGAGATATGTGTCGGCGCGCCTCCTGGCTTCGCCGGTCTGCTGCGAGGGGTGGATCACCTTCGTCACTTCGGGACGCTTGGCGAGAAAATCGGCGACCTTCTGCGCGTTCTGGACGTGACGCTCCATGCGCAGCGTGACGGTTTCGATTCCCTGCAAGGTCAGGAAAGCGTTGAAGGGCGAGGGCGCCGCGCCCAGATCGCGCAGCAGCGTCGTGCGCGCCTTGATGACAAAGGCGACCGGCCCAATCGGCTTGACGGCCTCGACCCATACGGCGCCGTGATAGGAGGGGTCGGGCGTATTGAGCGCGGGCTGGCGCAGCGGGAATTTCTCCCAGTCGAAATTGCCGCCGTCGACGATGGCGCCGCCGATCGAGGTTCCGTGGCCGCCCAGATATTTCGTCGTGGAATAGACGACGACCGCCGCGCCGTGATCGAGCGGACGGCACAGGATCGGCGCCGCCGTGTTGTCGACGATCAACGGAATGCCGTATTCGCGCCCGATCGCCGCGACTTCGGCGATGGGAAACACGGTCAGCTTCGGATTGGGCAGCGTCTCGGCGTAATAGGCGCGCGTCCTCGCGTCCGTGGCGCGGCGGAAATTCTCCGGGTCGGCCGGATCGACGAAACGCACCTCGATTCCCTGGTCCTTCAGGGTGTTGGCGAAAAGATTCCAGGTGCCGCCGTAAAGATCGGTGGAGGAGACGACGTTGTCGCCCACGCGCGCGAGGTTCTGCAGGGCGAAGGCCGAGGCCGCCTGGCCCGAGGAGAGCGCCAGCGCCGCCGCGCCGCCTTCGAGCGCCGCCAGCCGCGCCTCCAGCACGCCGGTCGTCGGATTGCCGATGCGCGTATAGATGTGGCCGAGCTCTTTTAGCGCAAAGAGATTGGCCGCGTGCTCCGTGTCGCGGAACTGGTAGGAGGTCGTCTGATAGATCGGCACGGCGACGGCGCCGCTATGCGAGTCGGCGCGCCAGCCGGCGTGCAAAGCGAGGGTCTCGGGGTGCTTGGAGTCGATGGACATTGGGCGATCCTGACGGATTGGCGAGAAGCGACCGGAGATTAGAGCCTGTCATCAATCGAGCCAAACGACGGCCGAAGCAAGGTGGATCAGGGCCAGGAAGTTGCGCGCAGTCTTGTCGCAACGGGGGGAGATGGCGCGCTTTTGTTTGAGTTTGCACAAAAAGTTTCGGTCGAGCTGCGCGCCTTGTAGAGATCCTTGTCAAAAGGGCGGGGCTCTTTGCGGTTGCTCTTTGGCGGAACGACCGGCTCTTTTCCGGTGGAAAGAAGCGGCTTGATCGCCCATTCGTCGGCGTCATAAACCTTGTCCGCCAGCACGGCGTCCGCCTCGATTCCCGGCAGGAGTCCGTCGGCGCCGACCAGGTCGCGAACCTGTCCCGCCGTCAAGAGAAACCCTCGGCGGATCGTCGCCTGCGACGGGCGGGCGCGAACGCGAGATTGCGCCAGCAGGGCGCGCCGGCCCTCTATCGCCCGTCCTTCGTCCCGGCCCGCCACTCCATGACGACGGTGGCGCGGCCGGAGAGGCTGCGCGGGCCTTCGCCGATTTCCCGGAACCCCTGGCGTTCGTAAAAACGGATGGCGCGGGCGTTGTCGGCGGTCACGTCGAGCCCGATGCGCCGGGGCGAGGCCTTGCGCGCGGCGGCGAGCAGGGCGCTCGCCGCGCCGGTTCCGAACCGGTCCGGGCCGATGCAAATCTGATCGAGCCAGCCGGTCTTGGGGTGGATCGTCACAAAGCCCGCCATGGCGCCCGAGGCGCCGTCGAACAGGCACAGGGTCACGGCGCCGGCGGCTTCCAGCGCGCGCAGCCGCTGCACGAGCCACTCGCGTCGCGCGTCGAAATCGACGTCGGCGAAGGTCGCCTTCCAGGACGCGACCCAGAGGTCCACCAGCGCCGGCCAGTCGCCGTCCGCGCGCGGGCGCACCGCCGCGGCCGTCGCGGAAGGGCCGGCGCCGGCGCTCACGCCTTCCTCATCACGTCGAGAAGCTGGCGGTGGATCGCCTCGTTGCCGGCGCAAATCTCGCCTTTCGTCAGCATATCGCCCCCGCCGGAGAGATCGGTGACGAAGCCGCCGGCCTCGCGCGCCAGCACGATTCCCGCCGCCACGTCCCAGGACTGGATGCCCCGCTCCCAATAGCCGTCGAAGCGCCCGGCGGCGACCAAGGCGAGGTCGAGCGCCGCCGCGCCGAGCCGCCGGATGTTGGCGATCCTGGCCATGCCGGCCGCGAGTTCGCGCTTGAAGGATTCGTGGTCCGCGCCGCGGGCGAGCGGCGGGATGCCGCAAGCGACCATCGACTCTGACAAGGACCGGCGCGCCGCGACGCGCATCCGGCGGTTGTTGTGATAGGCGCCCTGGCCCTTTTCCGCGACATACAAGTCGTCGGTCGCGGGATTGTAGACGAGCCCGGCGACGAGCTGGCCCTCGCGCTCCAGCGCCAGGGAAATGGCGAAGATCGGGACGCCGTGCAGGAAATTCGACGTTCCGTCCAATGGATCGATGTGCCAGGTGTGGCTCTTGTCGGTTCCCTCGACCGCGCCGCCTTCCTCCATGACGAAGCCGTAACCGGGGCGAGCCCTCGACAGTTCCTCGAACAGGATTTTTTCCGCGCGATTGTCGGCGGCGGTGACGAAGTCGCCCGGGCCCTTGACCGACACCTGAAGATTCTCCACCTCGCCGAAGTCGCGCTTGAGCCCGCGCCCGGCCTTGATGGCGGCGGCGGTCATCACATTCATCAAGGCGGAGCGAATCATCGAGGCCTCGGGCGAGGGGCGGGGGAGCGTTCCAATGCCCTTGCGCGACAGGCCCCGTCAAGCCGCGCGAGGGAAAAGCCGGCGCGGCGGCGATGGTTTACGAATCTTAAAACCCTTGCCGGCTACTTTGCCTCCGTTGGCGATCCTCGCAGCGAGGGACGAGCGATGACGGGGACTAGCAGACAACAGGACGCTTCAAGGACATCGCGCCCGGCCGCGACGGTTCGCCTGACCCGCCGGCAGGAGCCGCCGGCCCGGCCGGCCAAGCGCCCCTATTCGCCGCCGTCCTTCGCCACCCGGCCTCAGCTCCTTCGCGCGTTGCTGCTGCTCCTGGCGGGCCTCGTCTGGTTCGCGCCGCCGCAACCTCTCTCGGCTCGGCCGCAGGGCGGGGCGCCGCCGCCCGCCGCCGCCTCCAGATAGGCGCGAAAAACTCCGCGCGGGCGACCGCGTGGTTAACACCTTGTTAACCTTTCGAGCGCAGTCTTGGATCGTCCCCCTTGGGACGGCGAGCGGACTTCCCCCGCTCGTCCTTGATGCCTCCCTGTCAAGAAACCTCGAGAGCCGCGCTCCCCGCGGCTCTTTTTTCGTATTTCGACCGTCCTTCATCCCGAGCCAGGCCCTTGGTCCATGAGTTAAGGTTAAAAAAATCCTAAGCGCGCGCGCGCAGTCCAAATGCGTTACAGTCCTTCGAAGCTGGTCGCGTGGGGGCGGGGCCCCGCCGCAGCAAGGCGTGAGCGTAACATGGCGCGAGTGACGGATTCTTTCGGTCGTTCCAGGGAGCCGGTGTCCTTCGTCGAGAAACTGGCCGGCTCGGAGGCTTTCGGCGTCATGTTCCGGGAGGGCATGGGGCTTGTCGAGGAAGCGGCCGCCTATCTCGACGGTCCCGGCCGCGAGGACGCCAAGGCGCTGCCGCGCGCCGAAGCGCTGGCCTACGCCGCCGAGAGTATGCGCCTCACCACGCGCCTGATGCAGATCGCCTCCTGGCTGCTGTTGCAGCGGGCGGTCAATCAGGGCGAACTCACCAAGACGCAGGCCGCAAGCGACCGCCACCGCGTCCGGCTGCATCAGCAGGAACTCGCCTCCAACCCCGAAATATTCCAGCAACTGCCCGTCAAGCTGCGCGATCTCGCCATTCACTCCGTGCGCTTGCAGGCGCGGGTCATGCATCTTGACCAGCTGATCTATGCGCCGGCGCAAAAGCCCGCGCCCGCGCCGATTGCGGCAAGCCCGATCGAGGCGCAGCTCGAATTGCTTCGCAGCGCCTTTGCGCAGTAAGCGTAAGACGCGACGCCGGGAAGGACTGAGCTGCGAAACGCGCGTTAGGCGACGCGGCGAAATAACTGCGCCAACTGGTTGGGCGCCGCCACGCGCGACTGGAGTCGCGCGGTCCAAGGCCGGCGCGCCCTGGACCGCGAGTCTCCAGACTCGCGCGCCGCCAGCGATTGATTCACTTATTTCGCCGCATCGCGTTAGAATCGCACCACTATTGCTCCCGGCTCGCCATCGGGCAGATCAGTTCGTCGTCCGCAGGATCGTGGTCGCGCGGGCCGGCCGCCACGATGCGTCTCAGGCCGTTCGTCCTTCGCCGCGTCGCGATCAGAACCTCGAGCAGACGCACGAGCGCGACGAAGGCGTAGGACGCGCCTTCGCGGCGCAGCGCCGCCAGCAGCGCCTCCGGCCAGCGGCCGAGATGCTGTTCGAGAAACTCGTCGGCCGCCGCCCGCGCCGTCCGCCACTCTTCACGCCAGCCGCTGGTCAACGCATAGCTCTCCTTGATCGCGAGCAGGCTCATGAATTCGCATTCGGCGCAAAGGTGATCGGCCAGGATCGGATCGCGTTCGTCCATGACGAAGCCGAAGGCGGAATAGAAACCGCCCACGTCGGCGAGTTCCACCGGCCGACCGCCGATGCGCCGTCCGTCGCCATAGGCGGTCTCGTGCAGCGAGACGGGCGCGGCGCCCAGGAACAGGCGCAGATATTCGGCGCTCAGTTCGCTCGGCGTCGACGCGAACCAAGCGCGCCGCGCCTCGCGCAAGGCGCCCGCAAGACCCGGCGCGCCCGCAAGACCCGGCGCCTCCGCGAGCGCGGCGGTCGCTGCGTCCGCGGCCAGCGCGGCTTTCCGCATTTCGGCGAACCGGTTTTGCCGCGGCGCCGAGAAGCCGAGCGCGACCAGACGAAAGAGCGCGGCTTCCGCGAGCAGCCGGCGGCCATGGTCGAGCCGGCGGGCCGGTTCGAGCGACGCGGCAAGAAAAACGGCGCTCATTTCGCCAGAACCAGCGGCGTCCAGTCGGCCCAGGATTTTCGCGATCCGACTTCCTTGGCCGCGCCGTCCCACACGGCGAAGGCGACAACGGTTTCTGCGCCGGGCGACAGATCGGGGTCGATTTCGCTGACCGCCCGCAGCGGCCGGGAAATCACCACCCGCCACTTGCCGTTCGCCCACACGCCCTTGCCCGAGGCCGACTGGTCCGGCTTCACGGTCAGCGATCCGAAGCCCTTCGCCATTTGATCCAGAACGGGGCTCGCCTCGGCGTGCGGCATCGGGCTGTCGACGGCCATGGCGCCCGTGTAGGACTGGGCGTCGGTCGCGTGCAGCACCTGATCCGGATAAAGGTCGATATTGGCGTTGGGATAAAAATCCTTGACCTTGGGAATGCCCTCGTCGATGTCGCGCTGGAACGCCGCGCGCCACTGCATGATCGTCACCAGATTGTCCGGATCGCCCATCATCGGGCTCGGCGGGCTTTTCGGATCGTAGCGAACCGGCAGTTCGACCGCGACCTGATCGCCGAAATGGTCGACGACGAGACGGTCTTCCTTGTCCTTGTCCTCCCACTCGATCAGAAACGCCAGATCGGCGCCGTTATGCGCGGCGCGAACCGAGATTTTCGTCACCGCCGGATTCGGGTCGGTCGGCGTCGCCACCGTCTGCGCCTGCATATCGATCGCGCGCGCGGCGAGGTTCTTCCAGAACGCCGCTTGCGGATCGCCGATCGGCGCCGCTTTGCCGACGCGCGCGGCGACGAGCTTGTCCGGCGCCTCGGATTCGCGGGCGCCGAGCGGCGCCGCGGGCTGAGCGAGCAGGATCGCGGAGAGGGCGAACAGGCGCGTCGGTTTCATGTTCGTCTCCAGAGCGTCAGGTGATGTTGGTGCGATGCGTCTTGCGCTCGGCGTCGAACGCGGGACGCAGATGGATCGGTTCGCGCAGCGGAACGCGGACGATCTCGGCGCCGGATGCGTCGAAGGCGATGGCCTGGTTCCCCTCGACCTTGTATTTGTGGGTAATCGTCATGGTCGCTCCGAAGAGCAGCAGCGCGCCGAGCAGTTTCGGGTCGTTCATCACCTTGCGGTAGCCGGCGACGGCGTCCTCCACATCCGCGCCGAACATCTGCTTGAGAAACGACGGCGGCACATGAACCGGCGGGATGTAATAGACGTTCGGCTCCAGTCCAAGCTGCGGATACAGAGGGCGCGCAAGCTTGGCGACGTGCACGATGTAGTCGATCGGATTGTCCTCGCGCGCCATGTCGGGCCTGGAGATAAATCCTTGCAGCCGGATCTTGCCGATGCAGGTGATCGTGCATTGCGTCTGCCGGCCCTGCTCGACCGCCGGATAGCAGCCGATGCATTTTTCGGAGACGCGCGTCATCATGTTGAAGAAGGCCTTCTTGTAAGGACAGCCGCGGACGCATTCGCGGTAGCCGCGGCAGCGGCTCTGATCGAGGAGCACGATGCCGTCATCCTGCCGCTTGTAGATCGACTGGCGCGGACAGGAGCCGAGGCACGCCGGATAGGTGCAGTGATTGCAGATGCGCGGCAGGTAGAACATCCAGTTGGAATGCGGCGCCTGGAGATAGGCGCCTTCGCCCATCAGACCGGTCGAGTCGTCCTCGCCGAGGTTGGGGTTGGCGTAGTCGAGATCGTCGGGAAGATAGCCGAGCGCGCGCTCGCCTTCCTCCGCCGCCTCGAAGATCGTCCTGCCCTTGTACGGGCCGTGTCCGATGTCCTGCACGCCGAGCTTTTCGAGCACGCGCACGTCCCAGCCCAGCGGATAGTAGCCGTAAGGCTTCGTCTCGACGTTGTTCCAGAACATCGCCTCCTGTCCGCGACCCGAGGTCCAGGAGGTCTTGCAGGCGACGGTGCAGGTCTGGCAGGCGATGCACTTGTTGAGGTCCATCACCATCGCGAACTGCTTCTTCGGACGCGCCCCTTCGTAGGGGTATTCCATCTCGCGTCCGATCTGCCAGTTGTAAACCTTCGGCATGGGAGAATTCCTTTTGCGGAAGCGAGATCAGGCCTTGACGAAGCCGCCGGCGAGAAAGGCGCGCAGCCCGTCGTTCTCGACGGTCGGACGGAAGCCCAGCGCGACCGGCCGCCACGGGCCATGTCCGCCGACGCCGCCGTCTTCCGCCTTGGTGAAGCGCGCGATCGACTCGCGCGGCGCGCCGGTCACGCAATGCACGTCCACATTGAAGCCCTTGGTCACTTCGTTGGTCCAGGACTTGCGGGTAATCAGCGTCTGCGTCTGATGCGTCGGCTTGAGCCAACTGCGCGTCAGGCTTTGATGGCCGCCGTAGCGGAACAGCGACTGGTAGTGAGTCTCCGCGTTCTTGGCGAGACCGTCCGCGCGCGTCTCGTGCGCCTTCACCGTGCCGGGCGTCGCCATATAGCCATTGAACCACATGCGCGTGACGCCGATCGGCGTTCCCGGATAGTAGCGGGCGCGCGCCATCAGCCGCGCCACCTTGTATTCGGCCTTGCGCGCGGGGTCGCTCCAGCCGCGGAACGGCAGATCGACGGGATCGCCGTCGATCCACACATAGTCGCCGTCGCCGATCCCCATCCTTTTCGCGTCGACGGGGTTGATGTCGACGTACATTTCGCCCGAGGCCGGCATACGTTTGTCGCGCCGGTAGCCGTCGCCGAACGGTCCGAACAGCGCCGCCATGAAATCCGTGTCGATCGGCATGGTGTGCGCGCCGTGGCGGTATTTCGGCGTGTGGAAGATATGGCGCCAGCCCTTGCCGATCAGCGGGTGCTCGGTCTTCAGAAGCTCCGCCGGCGAATAGACGACGTTGCGCATCTGCCGCGCGGTATGGGATCGGTCGTCGGCCCTAATGCCCCAGTCCGCCGGCGACTTCGGCCGGATCGCCGGATGCGGCGCGGCCACGATGGCGCAGGGATCGTAGAAGGTCGCGTCCGAGGGCTCGCGATGCACGGGCAGATTTTCGCCCGCCTCGACGAATTCGATCTCCGGCCGATAGAACTCCAGCCGCCCGGTGCGGGTGTACCACGGCTTCGACTCCTGCACCTGCTCGTAGCTGTTGACGCGCGGATAGCTGCGCGTGTTCATCAGCGCCGGGACGCCTTCGGCGGCTTTCGCTTCGAGTTCGGCGGCCTTGTAACCTTTCAGCGGCGTCGAGCCGTCGATGATGCGTTGCAGATAAATGTCGACCTTGTTGTCGGCGACGAATTTCCACATGTCGTTGAAGCGCGGCTCGTCGGTCAGTTCCGCAAGCTTCTTCGCCACGCCGGCGTAAGTCGCAATGTCGGGCGCGGTCTGTCCGACGCGGCGGAGCGGCGTGCGCGGATACATTTGCACGAAGGGATTCGTGTTCGACGCCGTCATGTCGGGGTGCTTGAACTCCATCCAGGAGTCGACGCCGTAGACGATGTCGCTGAATTCGCAGGAGGCGGTCCACCACCATTCGTTATAGGCCACGACCTCGGCCTTCGGCAGCGTGTTGAAGACGACGTCGTAGAACCCCTTCTGGTTGCCCAGGCTCGAATTGGAGTTGACCTGCCAGATCGCCTTGGTCGGGGTCGGCACATGCGGCCCCTTGGTGATGGTCTTTTCGCCGGCCTTCATCAGCCGCTCGCCGTTCGCCCAGTAGTGCATGGACTCGGGACGAACGAGCGGCCGCACCTTGATCTCTCCGGCCGGATCGGTCTGCGGATTGAACGGATCTTCCATGGTATAGCGCGGCACGCCGGAAAACAGCGTGTTCTTATACGTGCCCGCATAGCTGCCGATATTGCCGCCGTGCCGGCCCATGCTGCCGACGAGCGACAGCACGAGGAACAGCGCGCGGTCCTTGTTGTCGTTGTTCCAGAACTGGTTCGGCCCCATGCCGCAGGCGATGAGCGTCTTGCCCTTGCTTGCGGCGATGGCGCGCGCGAGCGAGATCGTCGCCCGTTCGGGCGCCCAGGTGACGGCCTTCACCTTGTCGGGCGTCATGGCGTCGGCAAGATATTGCCGCAGCAGGCCGAACACCGGCCGCACTTCGACTTCCTTGCCGTCGACGAGCTTGACCTTGAACGCGCCGTCGAGGGCGGGTGTGATTTCGCGTTCGGCGAAGCGGGCGCCCAATTCGTCATGCGAGACGGCCACGGGCTTGCCGTGCGCCGAATCCCACATCGTAAAATCCGCGAAATCGCCTAGAATGTCGTCGCGAATCTGCTTGCCTTTCTGGAGCGGCGTCGGCGCGGCCTTTTCGTCGCGGCCGAGCACTTTCGTCCAGTTCTGCGGCGCCTGGTCCTTGTGATCGGGGAAGACGTCGCGCGCCGCGAGGCGGTCGAGCGTATCCATGCGCACCAGCGTCGGCAGGTCGGTGTTGGCGCACACGAAGGCCTCGTCGTAGAGCTTCTCGGCGATGATGACCTGCGCGAGGCCGAGCGCGAAGGCGGGATCGGTTCCGGGCCGCAGCACCACGACCTCGTCGCATTTCGAGGCGGTCGCCGAATATTCCACGGTGACGGCGACGGTCTTGACGCCTTTCAGCCGCGCTTCGGTCAGCCAGTGCGAATCCGGCATCTTCGTCGTGATCCAGTTCATGCCCCAGATCACGACGAGATTGGCGTTCTCCACGTCGAACAGTTCGAAATCGTTGGTTTGGTCGCCGCCGACCATCGGATGGCCGGGCGGCAGATCGGTGTGGAACGAGTAAGAGTCCCACACGCCGGCCGCTTTCGCCTTGGCCGGTTCGACGCCGCGCAGGCGCGCGTCGAGCAGCGCCATGGAGTTGGCCATGCGGAAGGCGCCGAAAATGCGTGTCGCGCCTTGCTTGGCCATGCCGCCGCGGAATTTCATCACGCGCGTTCCGACGCCGTCCGCCGCGGCGATCATGTCGGGATCGTAGCCCTGCGCGGCGAGCCGCTTCTTGCCCTCCTCGCCGGAATAGGTTTCGGCGACGTTGTAGAGCGCCTTGGCGTGGTACGCGTACGCCTCGTCGTGGCTCATCCGCACCCAGCTGTCCCAGCCGCGCTTCATCAGCTCCTTGGGCGCGGCGCCCGTCGCGGGATCGCGCGGAAAGCCGCGGTCGGCCCATTCCTTGAAGCCCTTGCGCACGAAGGCGCCGGACACGCGCCGGTCGCCGTAAAAGCGACGGGCCAGCACGAGCCCCTTCTGGCAGCAGCGTGGATCCCAGCGATGCGAGGAGGCGTTGCCGTAAAGGTCGGTGGCCTTGCCATAACCGTAGGTGGGCTCGATGCGCACGACGACGTCGTTCTTCACGAAGGCGTGCAGCAGACAATTATGCGTGTCGTTTGGACAGCACAGGAACGTAAACTTGCCGTCGGTTCGGAAAATGTCGCGATACATGCGCTCCCAGCCGCGGCTCGGATAAGCGGCGAGCGGATTGTCGACGGCGACGGGCTGAAGATGCGCGAACTGCGCGAAGGCCGCCTTTTCGCTGGCGACGACGCCGAACCCCGCGGCGCTCATCATCTTCAGGAAATCCCGGCGTGACGCGGCGTGCGGCTTGCGGCTGGTCATGCTGCCCCCTCGATCCGTTGCGTCGCGGGCTGCGGATTCGATTGCGAACGAATCCGTTGCCAGCGAATCGCATTCAGGCTAGCGCAACGCGCGCGACATTCATCATAAAACGCGTCGAAATTTATGAGGCCAATGGTCGCAGTTCTCGTATACGGCCCGTTCGGCCGGGACTTGCGATCGACTTTCGGCGCGGCGCCTTGCCGCGACGGATTTGAAGGCGAATCAGCCCGCCGCGGGGGCGCGGCCCGCAATTCTCCTTGTCCTGCGCCCTGTTGGGGCGCGTCACAAAATCGCCGGACTATTCGCGCCTTGTGGGGCCCTATAACGGCGTGGGACGGCCACGAATCGCCTGAGCGGCGCGGGCGCCGTCGTGCGGCCGCAATTGTCGACGAGGATCGCGACTGGAGCTCTTCGCGCGAATGACCAGACTCAACTTCTCGCTTCTCACCGGCGCGGCGGCGCTGCTGCTCGGCGTCGCCCCGGCGCCGGCTCTCGCGGACAATTTCGACGGACAGGCGGAATGGGCGCAGCGTTACGACGCGGACGCGCGTCTGACCGTCGCGCGCTCGACGACGCCGATTCTCTCCGAACAGACCGTGGCCGCCACCGAGGCCGCCATCGCCCGCTATAATGAAATCGTCGCGGCGGGCGGCTGGCCGGCGGTCCCGCAGGTGCAATTGCGGCTCGGCTCCAACAGCCCGGCGGTTTCGGCGCTGCGCCGACGCTTGATCGTTTCGGGCGACATCGGCGCAGAGACGGGGGCGAGCCCAGTGTTCGACTCATACGTCGAAGCCGCCGTGCGCCGCTTTCAGGCGCGTCACGGGATCATCGACGGCGGCGTCGTCAATCAGCAGACGCTCGCCGCGCTCAACGTGCCGGCGGAGACGCGCCTGCGCCAGCTCGAAACCAATCTCATTCGTCTGCGCAGCTTCTCCAAGGATCTCGGCAATCGTTACGTCACCGCCAACATTCCGGCGGCGCAGGTCGAGACCGTCGAAAACGGCTATGTCGTCACGCATCACATCGCCGGCGTCGGCAAGATCGACCGCCAGTCGCCAGTGATGCAGACGAAAGCGATCCAGATCAACTTCAATCCGTTCTGGACCGTGCCGGCGTCCGTCATCCGCAAAGACCTCATCCCCAAGATGCAGGCCGATCCGAATTACCTGCGCGACAATCACATCCGCGTCTTCGACAAGGCCGAGCAGGAGCTCCAGCCCGAGCAGATCAACTGGAATTCGCTCGACGCCATGAATTACAAGTTCCGTCAGGACGTGGGCGGCGATTTCAATTCGCTGGGCGTCGTGCGTATCGACATTGCCAACCCCTACGGCGTCTACATGCACGATACGCCGGCGAAGGGCGTCTTCGGCGACGACTTCCGCTTCGTTTCCTCGGGCTGCATCCGTCTGCAGAACGTGCGCGACTATGTCGCCTGGCTGCTCAAAGAGACGCCGCCGGGCGACTGGACGCGCGACAAGATCGATCAGGTGATCGCCTCGGGCGAGCGCTTGGATGTGAAGATTCAGCCCGCCGTGCCGGTCTATTGGGTCTATGTCACCGGCTGGGCGGCCCCCGACGGCGTGGTGCAGTTCCGCGACGACATTTATCAGCGCGACGGGCTCGGCGCGCGCGCCGACGCGGCGCCGGCGGCAAGCCCGGCGCAGCCCGTGGCGCAAGTGTCCCGGCCCGGCGGACGGCTTCCGCCGATGAACGGCGACGATAATTGAATTAGCTCGGCCCGAGCGGCTTCGAGCGAGAAGCCGCGTCGGACGTTTCGAAACGGACAAACGACTGTCTTTCGCGCCGCGCGCCGGGTAGTCTGGCGGGCGGCGCAGTCGTATCGCGATGGCGCGCCACACTTCAGATTCCGCGGCGCGCCGCGCAGCGGCTCCATTCGGGCGCAACGCAATGAGCTCAGTGCACAGACCCGTGGGGCCGGGAAGCCACGTCTTTCTCGTCGACGGCTCCTCCTTCGTGTTTCGCGCCTATTTTCAGTCGATTCGCCAGGACGCGAAATACAATTATCGATCGGACCGTCTGCCCACCGGCGCGGTGCGGCTGTTCTGCGCCAAGATCTTGCAGTTCGTGCGCGAGGGCGCCGCCGGCGTGAAGCCGACCCATCTCGCTATCGTCTTCGACAAGTCCGAGCAGTCCTTCCGCAAGGAGCTCTATTCCGAATACAAGGCGCACCGGCCCGATCCGCCCGCCGATCTCGTGCCGCAATTTCCGTTGATGCGCGCGGCCGTGCGCGCCTTCGGCATGACGCCGATCGAGCAGGACCGCTACGAGGCCGACGATCTCATCGCGACCTATGCGAGAGAGGCGCGCGCCAAGGGCGCCGACGTGCTGATCGTCTCCGCCGACAAGGATCTGATGCAATTGATCGAGCCCGGCGTCGCCATGTACGACCCGGCTTCGGGCGATCGCGCCGAGCGCTTCATCGGCGAGAAGGAGGTCGTCGACTATTTCGGCGCGCCCCCGGAAAAGGTCGTCGACGTGCAGGCGCTGGCGGGAGACTCCACCGACAATGTGCCGGGCGCGAAGGGGATCGGGGTCAAGACCGCCGCGCAGCTCATCAAGGAATACGGCGATCTCGACACGCTGCTGGCGCGCGCGGGCGAAATCAAGCAGCCCAAGCGCCGGGAGGCGCTGACCGATCCGAAGGCCGTCGAACTGATCCGCGTCTCCAAGCGGCTCGTCGAACTCGTGCGCGACGTTGCGCTGGAGACGCCGCTCGACGAACTCGGCCTCGCCGAGCCGGACGCGAAGCGGCTCGTGGCTTTTCTTCAGGCCATGGAGTTTTCGACGATCACGCGCCGCGTCGCCGAAACTTACGGCGTCGATCTCGACGATGTCGCGCCGGACCCGGAATTCGTCGGCGCCGGCGGCTGGCGCGCGCGCGGCGGCGACGTTGCGGAGCGCCGGGCGACGGAGCCGCCGCACAAGGCGAGCAAGTCCGAGCAAGAGGCGCACACGAAAACGGAGGGGCCATCGCCCGGCGCGCTGGCGCAGACGCGCGCGCGCGAAGCGCAGGGGACGAAGATCGACCGCGCCGCCTACGAAACCGTGTCGACGCTCGATCGCCTCGATCGCTGGATTGCAGAGGCGCGCGAGGCCGGCGTCTTCGCCGTCGACACGGAGACGACCTCGCTCGATCCGATGAGCTGCGAACTCGTCGGCGTTTCGCTTGCCGTCGCGCCGGGCCGCGCCTGCTACGTTCCGTTGCAGCATCGCGCGGGGGAGGGCGATCTCTTCGGCGGCGCCGCGCTGCTCGCCGGGCAAGTTCCTCTCGCCGCCGCGATCGAACGATTGAAGCCGCTGCTCGAAGACGCCGCCGTCCTCAAGATCGCGCACAACATGAAATACGATTGGCTCGTCTTCGCGCGCTACGGCGTCGAGGTCGCGCCGATCGAGGACACGATGCTGATGTCCTACGCGCTCGACACGGGCCGTAACAATCACGGGCTCGACGAACTGACGCAAAAGCATCTGGGGCACGAGAACATCCCGTTTTCCGCGGTCGCCGGCTCGGGCAAGTCCTTTGTCGGCTTTGCGCGCGCGCCGCTCGACAGGGCGACGGAATACGCCGCCGAGGACGCCGACGCGACGCTGCGGCTGTGGCGCCTGTTCAAGCCGCGCCTATGCGCGGAGCGCATGACCAACGTCTACGAAACGCTCGAACGGCCGATGGTCGCGACGCTGGCGAACATGGAGCGGCGCGGCGTTTCGATCGACCGCGCCATCCTGTCGCGCCTGTCGGGCGAATTCGCGCAGGACATGGCGCGGTTGGAGACCGAGATACACGAACTCGCCGGCGAGCGTTTCAATCTGGGTTCGCCCAAGCAGCTCGGCGACATTCTCTTTGGCAAGATGGGCCTGCCTGGCGCGAAGAAGACCGCGACCGGCGCATGGTCGACCTCGGCGAGCGTGCTGGAGGACTTGGCCGAGGAAGGCAATGAATTTGCCGCGCGCATTCTCGACTGGCGCCAACTGCAAAAGCTGAAATCGACCTACGCCGATGCACTGCCTGGCTTCGTCAACCCGCAAACGCATCGCGTGCACACCTCCTATTCGCTCGCCGCGACGACGACGGGGAGGCTTTCCTCTTCCGACCCCAACCTTCAGAACATTCCGGTGCGCAACGAGCAGGGCCGCAAGATCAGAAAGGCGTTTGTCGCGACGCCGGGGCGCGAACTGATCTCCGCCGACTATTCGCAGATCGAGCTGCGTCTTCTTGCGCATATCGCCGACATTCCGCAACTCAAGAAGGCGTTTGCGGAGAACCTCGACATCCACGCGACGACGGCGAGCGAAATGTTCGGCGTTCCCGTCAAGGACATGCCGGCCGAGGTGCGCCGCCGCGCGAAGGCCATTAATTTTGGCATCGTCTACGGCATTTCGGCTTTCGGCCTCGCCAATCAGCTCGGCATTTCGCGAGAGGAAGCCGGCGCCTACATCAAGAAGTATTTCGAGCGCTTTCCCGGCATTCGCGACTATATGGACGCGACGAAGAAGGCCGTGCGCGAGAACGGTGTTGTGACGACGATTTTTGGGCGCAAATGCCATTTCCCGCGCATCGCCTCGTCCAATCCGTCCGAGCGCGCCTTTCAGGAGCGGGCCGCGATCAACGCGCCGATTCAAGGCGCCGCTGCCGACATCATCCGCCGCGCCATGGTTCGCATGGACGATGCGCTGGCAAAGGCGGGGCTGTCCGCGCAGATGCTGCTGCAGGTCCACGACGAGCTCGTGTTCGAAGCGCCGTCGGCCGAAGTCGCGGCGACCATCAAACTCGTCAAACGCGTGATGGAGGAGGCGCCGCTGCCGGCGGTCGCTTTGTCCGTGCCGCTGCAAGTGGACGCGCGCGCCGCGAAGAACTGGGACGAGGCGCATTGACTCTGCATGGAAGGCTGGCAAGGATGACCGCGAAACCTACTGGCGAAAGACGCGCGAGGACCGTTAAGTTCCGCAGTCTCGACGAAATGCCGCCGGCGAAGCCGCTGAGCGATGCGGTGAAACGGCTGTCCGACGACGAGATCGAGCGTCGCGTCGCTGCCGATCCCGACGCCGGCGCAACGCCGCCCGGCTTTTGGGACGAGGCCGTCATCGTCGAGCCGGACACCACGGAGCAGATCACCCTGCGGCTGCCCAAGCGCGTGCTGAGGCACTTTCGCGCGGGCGGCAAGGGCTACCAGTCGCGCATCAGCGCGGTGTTGTCGAGCTATGTGGACGCGATGAGCAAGAAGGCCGGCTGACCGCGCATCACAATCCCGCGTCGTCGCCTTTCGCGCCGTCGCGTCTCTCGATTCCGAACCGCGAGCGCTTCCACGCTTCCTCGTGGATGAAATAGAGCGCGATCTTGACGAGAAGCTCGACGCCGACGACGCTCGCCGCCAGCGTCGCGTCTCCGGCGAGCGCATAGACCGCGCCGAAGGTGACGAGGCTGCCGAGCGCGCGCCACGAGAGCGCCTTGACGAAAGCGCGCAGCGGCGTGCGGCGCGCTTCCGTCTCGATCGCCACGCCTTCCATCGACGCGTAGCTCGCTTCGAGCAGCGCGGTTGCGCCGCGCTCGGCGGAGGCGGCGGATTCGACCATGCCGACCGCGACGGTCTCGTTGGTGATGCGGTCGATGAGAATGAAGCCGCCGGTCTCGCGGTTCTCGACGTAAGGATCGCAGGCGATCACCGTCTCCAGCGACAGACGCGCCTCGCCGATTTCGTTGAAGGCGAGCGTGGCGCTGTCCCCGTCGAGCGGCGCCGCGCGGCCGTCCTCGATATCGATGCGCGTAAGAACCTTGGTCACGATCGCCGGCGTGGTCTTTGTTCCGAGCTTCAAGAGATAGCTCTTGCCGGTTTCGAGTGGTCCGCGCACCAGCCACAGCAGCCGCGCTTCGAGGCGGTCGCCGACCTTGGCGGGCGACACCGGCGAGCACAGCATGTCCCCGCGCGAAACGTCGATTTCCTCGGCGAGAGTCAGCGTTACGGACTGGCCGGAGACGGCGCTGTCGAGATCGCCGTCCTGCGTGACGATGCGCGAGACGCGCGTATCGCGCCCGGCCGGCAGGATACGCACGATGTCGCCGGGCCGGATGTTGCCGCCGCTGATGAAGCCGGAGAAGCCGCGAAAATCGAGATTGGGGCGGTTGACCCATTGCACGGGATAGCGGAACGGCGCGATGGCGGAGGCGTCTTCGACGGCGACGCTTTCGAGATAGGAGAGCAGCGGCGGGCCGTGACGCCACGTCATGTTGGCGCTGCCGCGCACGAGATTGTCGCCGTCCTTGGCGACGAGCGGAACGACATAAATGCTCGAAAAGCGTAAATGCTCGGCGAAGGCGCGAAAATCGCGCTCGATCTTTTCGAACACTTCGCGCGAATAGCCGACGAGGTCCATCTTGTTGACGGCCACCACCACGTGGCGTACGCCGAACATCGAAACGATGACGCTGTGGCGGCGCGTCTGCGGCAGAATGCCCTTGCGCGCGTCGACCAGCAGCACGGCGAGATCGGCGGTCGAAGCGCCCACCGCCATGTTGCGCGTATACTGCTCGTGGCCCGGCGTGTCGGCGACGATGAACTTGCGCTTGTCGGTGGCGAAATAGCGATAGGCGACGTCGATGGTGATGCCCTGCTCGCGCTCCGCGGCGAGGCCGTCGAGCAGCAGCGCGAAATCGAGCGCGTCGCCCTGCGTGCCGTGCTTTTTCGAATCCCTTTCGAGCGCCGCGACAATGTCGTCCGGCGCGAGTTCGGCGTCATAGAGCAGCCGGCCGATCAGCGTCGACTTGCCGTCGTCGACGGAGCCGCAGGTGATGAAGCGCAGCAGCGGTTTTTCCGCGCCGTGACGGACCGATGGCGCGCGCGGCGGCGCAGAATTCACGAGACCGCCGTGCATCTCAGAAATACCCTTCCTGCTTCTTCTGCTCCATCGAACTGGAGCCGTCGTGGTCGATGAGGCGTCCTTGACGTTCCGAGGAGCGGCTCTCGCGCATCTCTGTGATGATTCCATCCAGCGTCGACGCCTCGCTCTCGATCGCGCCGGTCAGCGGATAGCAGCCGAGCGTGCGAAAACGCACCATCTTGTTTTCGATGATCTCGCCCGGTTCGAGCTTCATGCGCTCGTCGTCGACCATAATCAGCGTGCCGGAGCGCCGCACCACGGGCCGCTCCTTGGCGAAATAGAGCGGCACGACGGGAATGTTTTCGCGCGCGACGTAGTCCCACACGTCCGCCTCGGTCCAGTTGGACAGCGGAAAAGCGCGCAGGCTCTCGCCTTGCGCCTTGCGCGCATTGTAGAGGCGCCAGAATTCGGGGCGCTGATTCTTGGGATCCCAGCGATGCTGCGCGGTGCGGAAGGACAGCACGCGCTCCTTGGCGCGCGATTTTTCCTCGTCGCGGCGCGCGCCGCCGAAGGCCGCGTCGAACTTCCATTTGTCGAGCGCCTGCTTCAGGGCCTCGGTCTTCATGATTTCGGTATGGAGCTTGGAGCCGTGCGTGAAGGGGCTGATGTTCATCTCCAGCCCCTTGGGATTAATGTATTCCAGGAGTTCGACGCCGAGCTCTTTCGCGCGGCGGTCGCGAAACTCGATCATCTCGCGAAACTTCCACATCGTGTTGACGTGAAGCAGCGGGAACGGCGGCTTCGACGGATAAAAGGCCTTCATGGCGATGTGCAGCATCGCCGCCGAATCCTTGCCGATCGAATAGAGCATCACCGGCCGTTCGCATTCGGCGACGACTTCGCGCATGATGTGAATGCTCTCGGCCTCTAACCGGTCGAGATGGCCGAGCTGGCGGATGGCGAGCGCCGTCATTTATGCTTTCTCCTCGGCCTTGGGCGCGGGGCCGCGTCGCAGCACGCCGTCTTCGCCGACATGCAGGCCGCATTCCCTCTTGTTGTCTTCTTCCCACCACCAGCGGCCGGCGCGCTCCGGCTCGCCGGGCTCGACCGCGCGCGTGCAGGGCGCGCAGCCGATCGAGAGGAAGCCCTTGGCGTGCAGCTCGTTGATCGGCACGGAGAAATCCTCGATCGCCCTGAGCACGGCGTCGCGCGTGTAATCCACCAGCGGGTTGATCTTGAGCAGCTTATGGCCGGCGTCGAATTCGACGACCTTCGCTTCGCTGCGCGCGCCGGATTGATCCGCGCGCAAGCCGGTAATCCAGGCGGAGACGCCCGCAAGGGCGCGCGCGAGCGGCTCCACCTTGCGCACATGGCAGCAGGCCTTGCGCGCTTCGGGAGATTTGTAAAATCCGTTGATCCCCTGCGCGGCGACGAGTTCCTGCAGCGCCTCCGCCTGCGGATACATTGCGCGAACGCGTGTCGCGTAGCGCGCCTCGGTGCGCTCCCAAAGATCGTAGGTTTGAGGAAACAGGCGGCCGGTGTCGAGCGTGGCGACTTCGATGTCGAGCCCCTGTGTGAAGATCGAATGCGTAATGAGCTGATCCTCCAGGCCGAAACTCGTCGTGAAGACGACGCGGCCGGGGATGAACTCGCGCACGAGGCGCAAGCGGTGATCGAGATCGAGCGCGGAAAGGCGCGGCGCCAGGACGTCGGCGAGAGAGGGCTTCATTTCGCCGCCTTTCGCCGCTCTTCGAGGATAGAGCTGCGCCCGGCACAGCCGCGCTGATAGCCCTTGGCATAGGCGTGAAGGGCGGCTCGCCACTGCGCTTCGTCCTGTCGGCGCGCAATGTCGTCCGGGATTTCGACCGTGTCGAATCCGCAGCCGACGGCGTGCGCGTATTGATCGGCGAGCAGACGGCCGCTCGCGCGCAACTGGCCGGAAAAACCCGCGCGCCGCAGCAGCCGCGCCAGGGAAAAGCCGCGTCCGTCGGCGAAGGCCGGAAAGGAGATGGAGACGAGTTGCAGGCGCGGCAGCGCGTCGGCGAGCGTGCTCGGCTCCGTCGTGTTGGGAACGATGACGCCGAGCGCGAGCTCCGCTCGACCGGCGGCCAGCGCGTCGGCGAGCCGCGCCAGCGAGACGACGACCTTGCCGCTCTTGGGCAGCGCCTCCTCGTCGGCGAGACGGCGCCAGTCGTCCTCGACGAAGCGTCCCTCAGATATCAGCGCCATCTTCGCCCTCCCGGCGCAGCGCGTCCTTGAAGCGCGCGTGGCCGATTCGCCGCCACGTGTCGATGAAGCGCTCGCCGTCCTTGCGTTCGGCGAGATAGAACTCGACGAGATTTTCGATGGCGCCCGGAACCTGTTCGGCCGTCATGCCCGGTCCGACAATTTCGCCGATGGCCGCCGAAAATGTCGGATCGCCGCCCAGCGTGATCTGATAGGATTCGACGCCCTTCTTTTCGAGGCCGAGAATGCCGATGGCGCCGACATGGTGATGGCCGCAGGCGTTGATGCAGCCGGAAATCTTGACGCCGAGCTTGCCGATCCTGCGCTGGCGCGAAAGATCGGCGAAGCGCTTCGAGATCGCCTGCGCGATCGGAATGGAGCGCGCCGTCGCCAGCGCGCAGTAGTCGAGCCCGGGGCAGGAGATGATGTCGGAGATAAGACCGGCGTTGGCCGTCGCGAGGCCGGCCGCGTCGAGCATTCGCCACAGTTCGTAAAGATCGTCCTGTTTCACATGCGGCAGGACGATGTTCTGCTCGTGAGAGACGCGCAATTCGCCAAAGCCGAATCTTTCGGCGGCGTCCGCGAGAACCCGCATCTGCGCGGACGTGGCGTCGCCCGGAACGCCGCCGATCGGTTTGAGCGAAACGGTGACGATGGCGTAGCCCGCGGTCTTGTGTTCGGCGACATTGGCGTCGACGAAATCGGCGAAAGCCTCGTCCTGCGTCTTCGCGCCTTCGAGCGCCGCAGAGACCTTCGCCAGGCTTTCGTATGGCGGATCGGCGAAAAAGGTGGAAACGCGCGCGAATTCATCCGGGTCATGGGCGAAGGGCGCCCGGTCCATGGCGGCGAACTCCGCCTCTACCGCCTCGCGGATCGCGTCGATCCCCTTTTCGTGCACCAGTATCTTGATGCGCGCCTTGAACTTGTTGTCGCGCCGGCCGTAGCGGTTGTAGACGCGCAGGATCGCTTCGAGAAAAGCGAGGAGATCGGCGCGCGCGACGAAATCGCGGATCGCCTTGCCGACGAAGGGCGAGCGCCCGAGGCCGCCGCCGACAATGACCTGGTAGCCGGCTTCGCCCGCCGCATTGCGCAGAATGCGCAGGCCGATGTCATGCACGAAGATCGCGGCGCGATCATGCTCGGCGCCGGCTACTGCGATCTTGAACTTACGCGGCAGGAAGGAAAATTCTGGATGCGCGCTCGACCATTGGCGCAGGAACTCGGCCGTGGCGCGCGGGTCTTCGATCTCGTCGGGCGCGACGCCGGCGAACTGATCGGCCGTGACGTTGCGGATGCAGTTGCCCGAGGTCTGGATGGCGTGCATGTCCACTTCGGCGAGCGCTTCGAGAATGTCGGGCGCGTCGACGAGGCGCGGCCAGTTGAACTGAATGTTCTGGCGCGTGGTGAAATGGCCGTAGCCCTTGTCCCATTTGTCGGCGATGTCGGCGAGGCGCCGCATCTGCCGCGCGGTCAGCGTGCCGTAGGGAATGGCGACGCGCAGCATGTAGGCGTGCAATTGCAGATACAGGCCGTTCATCAGGCGGAACGGCCGGAATTCGTCCTCGCTCAGCGAGCCGTCGAGGCGCCGTCGCACCTGCTCGCGAAATTCGGCCACGCGTTCGCGCACGAACGCCGCGTCGAAGCGATCGTAGAGGTATGTGGTGGTCGGCGCATTGGGGCGCCGCGCCAGCGCCGGATCGTGAGCGGTCATGCGGCGTCTCCCGAATCCGCGAGCCGGGCCTGCTTGCCGAGGTCTTTGCGCACGCTCGGCCCCTTGAGGCGCATCTTCTCGCGATAGTGGAGCGGCGCAGGCGCGCCGTCCGGGCCGACTTCGACCTCGGCGAGATAGACGTCGACGACGACGTTGCGATCGATCTCGCTCTTGCCGATCGCTTCGAGCGCCGCCGCCTCGTCGCTGTCGCGGGCGACGCGGGCGCGTCTTGCGTCGCGCTCCCAGCCCTTTGCGCCGAGAAACACCACGTCGCCCTCGCGCAAATCGCAGGCGAAGAGGATCTGAGGATGTGTCAGCGCCGACATGGTCGATCCTTAGACGATCTTGAGCCGCAGGCCGTCGAGCTCGTCGGACCAGACGATCTGACAGGCGAGCCGCGAGGTTTCGTACAGCAGCGGCAGTTCGTCGAGCTTTTCGATTTCTTCCTCGCTCGGCGGCGGCGCCTTGCCGGCCCACTCGGCGTCCAGGACGACATGGCATTCCGCGCAGGCGAGCGCCCCGCAGCACGTGTTGTCCATGCCGAGCCCGTAATCGCGCAAAATCTCCATCAGCCGCCAGCCTTCGACGGGTTCGAGCGCGTGATGCCGGCCCTCGCGGTCCTCCACATGAACGACGCTCGCCGCAGGTTCGGCCTCCGCGTGGCGCTGATCCGTGGCGACGGTCAAGGAAGAGGTCATGGTTCCGAGGTCCGTAAGAGGGCGCGCCGCCGCGGCGACGGGCGCGCCGAGGCTGGATCGTCGTTGGCGAGCGTTCTGTTTGTCGAACGCTACATACTCTATAACGCCCGAAAGTCAATTCACGCAAAATTGGAGCATTTGAAAATAATTCACGCAGACGTGACGTTATTTGAGCCGGCCCGGGAACCCGGCGCGCGTGCGTGCGTAAACCATATGCGCTAAGATTTTCGTAATCATCGGGAACGGGGGCGTGGATTGATGCTATAGGAGCGGTCATGGCGCAAAAGACATCGAAACTCGCAAAGCAGGTTTCACCCAGGAAGGGCGACGACGCGGCGAAGCCAGCCGCCGCCGCCGCTCCGCAGCCGGGAGCAGGACACAATATGAAGCCAGCTGTCATTCTCGTCGGCGCGGACAAGGGCGGCGTCGGAAAGACCACGATCGCGCGGGCGCTCCTCGACTACCTCGCGGCCAACAACGTTCTGACGCGCGCCTTCGACACGGAGTCGCCGCGCGGCACCTTGCACCGCTTTCACCCCGGCGAGACGAGCGTCGTCGATCTGACTTCGACCGCGGACCAGATGAAGATCATCGACACGCTGGCCACCGCGCAGGTGAAGGTCAGCGTCGTCGACGTGCGCGCGGGCGGGCTCGGCCCGGCGCTCGAGGCGCTTCGGGACATCGGATTTCTCGACGCCGCCAGGAATGGCGAGTTCACCTTCATTCTCTTCCACGTGCTGGGCTCGTCGATCGCCTCGCTCGACGAAATCGGCGAAATCGCGCCCTTTGTCGAAGACGCGCAGTATTTCCTCGTCAAGAACCACGTGAACGACACGACCTTCTTCGAATGGGATCCGCTCACCCATCGCAAATATTTCGAGAAGGTGAACACCGCGGGCGAAGTCACGATCCCCAAGCTCAACGAAATGGCCTACGAGCAGGTCGAGATCGCGGGAACGCCGTTTTCGACCTTCGTCGCCAACAAGACCGCCGAAGGCGAGCCGGCCAGTCATTCGTTTGTTTTGCGCGGCTATGTGCGCACCTGGCAGGGCAAGATCGCCGACGAGTTCGACCGCGTCGGACTGCTCGATCTAATCGGCGGCAAGGGCGGCAAGGGCGGAACGAGCGGCAAGAGCGCCAAATAGCGGCAAGAGAGGGAAGCGGCGCCGTTTGATCGCGGCGGCGATGTTCGCATGAGACGCCGCACCCTCGTCTTCATCGTCTGTTCGCCGACCCCGCGCACGGGCGTGACGACAACGGCGCGTCTTTTGACCGATTACTATTTGTCGCAGCGCGCGAAGGTGGCGGGTTTCGACACCGACCCGCGCGACGCGTATTACGGCGCGCTGTTTCCGGAGCAGGTCGACATTGTCGACATTGCCGAGGTGAAGGGACAGATTTCGCTGTTCGACCGCCTGCTCGCGGCTGACGAAGTTCCCAAGGTCGTCGACGTGTGGCGACGGTCCTACGATTTGTTTTTCTCCACCGTGCGCGAAATCGGATATTTCGAAGAGGCGCGGCGCGTCGGCGTCCAGCCCGTGATCCTCTTCATGGCGGACCCGAGCGACGGCGCTCTCGCCAAGGCGCAGGCGCTGCGCGCGGCCTGGCCCGATCTGACGATGCTGGCCGTGCAGAACGAGGGCGCCGCGCCGCTTGAAGACGAGGCGTTCGAAATTCTTTCGCGTTATCCGGCAAGCGGGAAATTCGTCATTCCGGCCCTGGAGAAGCCGATCGCCAAGGCGCTGGACGAACCCGATCTGTCCCTGTCGCGCTTTCTGCTCGCGCCGCCCTCCGACATGTCGATCGTCGTGCGCGCGGCGCTGAAAGCATGGATCGTTCAGATTTTCACGCAGTTCCGTAGCTTCGAATTGCGGCTCGAACTCGAGTCGAGCGACGTGCTGCGATAGTGTTCCGCTTCCAACGAATGATTCCGGTGTGTCATTCCCGGCGGGCCGAAGGCCCGCCCGGGAATCCAGGGCCACGACAGGAGTTCTTGGCGTTGCTCCTGGATTCCCGGTCGCCGCTTCGCGGCGCCGGGAATGACAGAGCTGCGAAACAAGCGTTAGAGCCACAATACTAACGGCCGACGCTCGGCTCGATCTCCCTCGCGACGAAGTCTTTGATTTGCTCGGCCATGATCTTGTAGGCGAAACCGGAGGGGTGGCCGTCTCCCGGGATCATGAGAATCTGCCCGGGATAGGCGCTGGCGTCGATCGAGGCGTCGAGAACGGTCAGCCCGCCCTCGCGCAGCTTGTGCACGATGTCGTCGTTCGAATAGCCGGCGCCAAGTCGGTAGCGTGGCGTCGCGAGATTGTCGGGAAGATACAGGATCAGCGTCGGCGCGCCGAATTTTTCTCGCACGATCCGCCCCGCCCGAGACAGGATCGCGACATAAAGGTCGATATCCGCGGGCTCCAGCGGACGTTCGCGCGTTCCCAGGAAGAATTTATAGGCCTCCGTCGACCGGAACAGATTTCTTAATGCGCCCGACAGGCCTGTGGCCCGCGCCGAGCACGGCCCTGCAAAGACCGGCGCGCCGTCTTGCATCTCGTAGCTCGGTCCCAGCCAGGCGTTCTCGTCCTTGCAGGACGTGCGGAAGGCGTGCCAGGGCGCCGTGAGCATCACGATAAGGCGCGGATCGCGGCGCAGGCGCGCGTCGTGCACGCCGAGCTCCAAGGCGCGCAGAAACTGCTGCGGACCGTAGGCGCTCGCCGCGAGATTGAGCACGTTGTACCTGCGGCCCGTCTGGTCGGCGAAGGCTTGCGGCAAGGTTTCGTCGTCGTTCACGCCGGCGCCGAAGGTCATGGAGTCGCCGAAAAAGGCGATCGTCGGACCGTTCGAATTGGACTCGACCTTGCGCGTGAGAAACGCGTCGATGGTGTTTACGACGTCGAAGACGATCCGTCCGCTCGCGTCGATCTTCTTTTCGTGGATCGGACCCGGCCGCGCTGGACTCCAACCGAGATCCGGCCGCGGCGCCCAGCTGCCCTTTTCCTTATAGAACGTCGGCGCGCCGCCGAACTTCCACACCGCGATCTCGATGACGAACAGCCCCAGCGTCAGCGAGGCGCCGATAAGCGCCGCATCACGCGCGCGCCCTCGCAAGAGGACGACATAATAGGCGCAGAGCGCGAACAGCACGCCGAAAATCAGCAGGGAAAGATGGCGCGAGCTCTCGAGAAACGCGAACCCGCCCCATACGATCGCAATGGAGATCAGAATTGGCGAAGCAGTCTTTGTGAGGTTCGAAGTCAGCGCCATCGCCCGGATCGGTCGGAAGGTGAACCGTGTCGTCTCGATTCGAGCTTACGCGCTCGACGGCCGTCGACGCAACCTCGGCGGCGCAGAGCCAAGGACCGTCGCCAAGCACCGTCGCCAAGCACTGTCGCCAAGGACTTGCGAGCCGACCGCGGCAAGGCTATTGCTCGAAAAACTGCGGGATTTTTGGGGATGGACAACGCCATGACCGTTTCGCCCACGATCGCAAGAGCGATCGGCGCGGTTGTCGTCGCGGCGGCGGCGGTCGGCTTGGCGTATCGTCTTGCGCCGACGACGTCGGCGTTCGTCCTGGCGACCTACGCGCTCCTCTTCCTGTTCTTCGCTTACCTCGTTGCGCTGTTCCGAGGATCGGCGAGAGACGTTGCGCTCGCCGCGGCGTCTCTCGTGCTGGGGCTCGGCGCGGTCGAGGTCGCCGCGCTGTTTCTCGCCGGAAGCGCGACGACGCTGCTCGACAAGGACGAATACACGGGCGACGAGTCTCTAGGGTGGCGCCTTGCGCGGCCCGGCGTTTTTCGCGAGCAAATACTGGCGGCGGACGGCAAACCGATTATCGATTTCGTCGCGACCATCGATACCGATTTGACGCGCAAGGTCGTCTCCTCCAAGAGCGGGCCGCTGGTGGCGTTCCTCGGGGATTCGTTCACTTTCGGATTGGGCGTGCCGGACGCCGAAACATTGCCGCAAGCCTTTGCGGATACGACGGACCGCAGATTCCATGTGATGAATCTGGCGGTTTCCGGCTACGGACCTCAGCAATTTCTGCGTACGCTCGAATTGGACGACTTTCGCTTGTCGCGGAACGTGGCTCCCCGACTGTTCGTCATGCTCACTTCGCCCTGGCACGCGGCGCGCACTTCGTGCAAGGCCGCGTTTTCGGCCGGCGGCCCCCGATTTGTACTGCGAGACGGCGAGGCGGCGCTCGCCGGGCGGTGCCCGCAGGCCTACGAAAGGGATCCGGCCTATCTTCGGCCGATCCTCGCCGCCGCTCGCGCGACCGCCAGTTATAAGTATTTCGTGGGCGTTCGCGAGGAGCCGATCGAGTCCGCCGACATCGACCTTTACGTCGCGATACTGGCGAAAGCCGGAAAAGTCGCACGGGAGAAATACGGCGCGCCGACGCTGATCCTGTTCCTTGCCGACGACTTGACTTCGCCTCAGTATCGGCTGGGGGCAGGCTACGGCAATGACGATATTCTTCGCCGGCTCCAGGAAAGCGGGGCGTTCGCGATCGACGCGACGCTCGATCCGAAGGCCTATCCCGGGCAGACTCTAATCATTCCCGGCGACCGACACCCGACAGGCGCGGCTAATCGCATTTGGGCGGCGAAAATCAAGGAATTCGTGGAGGAAAGGCTCGACCGGCCGGGCGCCCAGCCGTGAGGTCAGTCCGCGAACGATCTTTGCCGTTCTCATTTTCGCGCCTCGCATCCGCCGCGCCCGCAGGAGGGGCGCCGCCAACCGCGTGGCCGGCGGTTCGGACAATCTTTGGGGGGTAGGCGCCTGGCGACAGAAACACTTTGCAGCACAATATGTTGCTGACTTGTCGGCGTGCCGAATATTCCCGCGTCGCGGGCTTGCGGGGGGGCGTCGAAATTGCTAAAGGACGCCGCGCCGCGATAGAAAGCTTCTGTCGGCGACCTTGCGGTTCGCGGGGAAATCGCGAAATCTGGACAGCGCGACGAATGCTCTCGGCGGCCTGTGCAAAGGGCGAAGGGTTGCTCGAACGCGGGAAGTTAGCGCCGGACGCGACCGAAATTGCGTCGCAATCTCCCTTGGGGTCGCCCGCGAGACGTGAGCCGAACGGAAATGTCTAGTCACGAGCCGTTGCAATCCCATCGCGCCGTCGTTTCGAGTTCCAACCGGACGTTCGGCCTCGTTTTCGGGGCCGTCTTCGCGATCGTCGGCGTTTGGCCGCTGCTTCGGCACGGCGAGGCGCCTCGGCTGTGGGCGCTTGCGCCCGCGGCGGCGTTCCTCGCGCTCGCCGTCCTCGCGCCGGAGCGCCTCGCGCTCCTCAACCGCCTGTGGTTCAAGCTCGGCCTCGCCTTGCATTCGGTGGTGTCGCCGCTCATCATGGGGCTGCTGTTCTACGGCGCGGTGACGCCGATGGCGCTTACCCTGCGGCTGATGGGCAAGGATCTGCTGCGCCTGCGGCGCGGCGGCGAGGCAAGCTACTGGATCGAGAGAGAACCGAAAGGGCCTGCGGCGGGCTCGTTGAAAAACCAATTCTAAGGCTGGAAAGAGAGAGCAAGCCCATGTCCTTCCTTTCGGAAATCTTCGCCTATCTGCGCACGCGCAAGAAGCTGTGGATGATCCCGCTCTTCACCCTGTTCCTGCTGTTCGGCGCGCTGTTCGTCGTCAGTCAGGGCTCCGTGGTGGCGCCGTTCATCTACACGCTGTTCTGAGCGCGGCCGGCATGATCGTTCTGGGCGTTTCGGCGTTCTATCACGACAGCGCCGCGGCGCTCCTTCGCGACGGCGAAATCGTCGCCGCCGCGCAGGAGGAGCGCTTCACCCGCAAGAAGCACGATCCGCGTTTTCCAACCAGCGCGATCCGCTATTGCCTGCAGGAAGCCGGAATAACGGGCGCTGAAATTGACCGCGTCGCCTATTACGAGAAGCCGTTCGTCAAGTTCGAACGGCTGATCGAGACCTATCTCGCGTTTGCGCCCAAGGGCTTCGCCTCCTTCCGCAAGGCCATGCCGCTGTGGATGAGCGAGAAGATCTTTCAGCGCGACCTGATTACGAGCGAACTCAAGGCGATCGATCCTGCGCTCGGCGTTCCCGAAAAGCTGCTCTTCTCCGAGCATCATTTCTCGCACGCGGCGTCGGCCTTCTACCCTTCGCCCTTCGAGCGCGCGGCGGTGCTGACGATGGACGGCGTCGGCGAATGGACGACGACGTCGCTGTCGCTCGGCGAGGGCTCCAGTCTCGCCATCGCGCGGGAAATCCACTTTCCGCATTCGCTCGGCCTGCTGTATTCGGCCTTCACCTATTACACCGGCTTCAAGGTCAACTCCGGCGAATATAAAGTGATGGGCCTCGCGCCCTACGGCGAGCCGAAATACGCGCCCGTCATTCTCGACAAGCTTGTCGACGTGAAGCCGGACGGCTCGTTCCGTCTCGATCTCGACTATTTCGACTATTGCACCGGCTTCACCATGACCGGCGCCAAGTTCGACGAACTCTTTGGCGCGCCGGCGCGCCGGCCCTCCGAGCTTCTGGAGCAGCGCCACATGGACCTCGCCGCTTCGGTGCAGGCGGTGACGGAGGAGATCGTGCTGCGCCTCTCGCGCTCCATCGCCAAGGAGACGGGCGAGAAGAATCTTTGTCTCGCCGGCGGCGTTGCGCTGAACTGCGTGGCCAACGGCAAGCTGCTGCGCGACGGCTGCTTTGAAAACATCTTTGTGCAGCCCGCGGCGGGCGACGCCGGCGGCGCGCTCGGCGCCGCGCTCGCGGCCTATCACCATCAGGAGGGCGGCGCGCGCAAGATCGCCGGGAGCGGCGACGCGATGAAGGGCTCCTATCTCGGTCCCGCCTTTGCGCAGGACGAGATCGAGCGGCGTCTTACCGCTGCAGGCGCGCGGTTTACGGTGGCGGACGACGACGCCCTGATCGAGGAGACGGCGCAGGCGCTCGCCTCGCAGCAGGCGGTGGGCTGGCGCCAGGGCCGCATGGAGTTCGGGCCGCGCGCGCTCGGCGGCTGCTCGATTCTGGCGGACGCGCGGTCGCCGGAGATGCAGAAGACCCTCAATCTGAAGGTCAAGTTCCGCGAGAGCTTTCGTCCCTTCGCGCCGTCTGTGCTGCGCGAGCGCGTCGCCGACTGGTTCGAGCTCGACGGCGATTCGCCTTACATGCTCCTGGTCGCGGACGTGAAGGAGAACCGCCGCCGCGAAATGACGGCAGAGCAGCAGGCGCTGTTCGGCATCGACAAGCTCAACGTCTCGCGCTCCGACATTCCCGCCGTCACGCATGTCGACTACTCGGCGCGCATTCAGACGGTGCACGCGGACACCAATCCGCGCTACTACCGATTGATTAAGCGTTTCGAGGAGCTGACCGGCTGTCCGGTGGTGGTCAACACCAGCTTCAACGTGCGCGGCGAGCCGATCGTGCTGACGCCCGAAGACGCGTTCCGCTGCTTCATGGGCACGCATCTCGACTTCCTCGCGATCGGCAATTGCATCCTGCGCAAGGCCGATCAGGATCCCAGCCTCGCGCAGAACTACGAAACCGCCTTCGAACTCGACTGAGCTTTGGAGGCAGGCGCCCATGCCGGCCCAAGTCATCACGTCGAACGCCGTCACGTCGAACGCCGTCACATCGAACGTCGTCACGCTGAACGCGGGATCGTCCTCGGTCAAATTCGCCTTGTTCGAATGCGCCGCGATCGGCCCGCGCCTGCTGGCGAGCGGCCAGGTCAAGGGGCTGGACGCCGCCGAGCCATCGGTCGAATCGCGCACGCCGGACGGCGCCGCGCCGCCGCGGATCGCGCCGGGCGCCGATGGGGACGCCCACGCCGGCGCCATTCGCGCCATTCTCGACGGTCTTTGCGGCTGGCGCGGCGGTTTGCGCATCGGCGCCATCGGCCATCGCGTCGTGCATGGCGGACTCGATTATGCGTCGCCGGTCGTTCTCGACGACGCCGTCGTCGAACGTCTGCGCGCTCTGGCGCCGCTCGCGCCCTTGCATCAGCCGCACAATCTCGCCGGAATCGACGCGGCGCGCGCCGCTTTCCCGGGCGTTCCGCAGGTCGCCTGTTTCGACACCGCCTTCCATCGCGGCCACGATTTCGCGCAGGACGCCTATGCGCTGCCGCGCGCCTATTACGAGCGCGGCCTGCGGCGCTTCGGTTTCCACGGCCTCTCCTACGAATTCGTCGCACGGCGGTTGCGCGAAATCGCCCCCGACCTCGCGGAAGGCCGCGTCGTCGTGGCGCATCTCGGGGCGGGCGCGTCGATGTGCGCGATGCGAGCCGGGCGCTCGGTCGCAACGACCATGGGGTTCTCGGCGCTCGACGGCCTGCCGATGGGCACGCGCTGCGGCCGGGTCGATCCAGGCCTGCTGCTGTACCTCTTGAGCCACGACGGCCTGACGCCGGAGCGGCTCTCGCATCTGCTCTACGAGGAGTCCGGGCTTCTCGGGCTCTCCGGCCTGACGAGCGACATGCGCGCGCTGGAGGCGTCGAGCGATCCGCGCGCGAAGGACGCAATCGACTGTTTCGTTTTGCGCGCGCGCTTGGAGATCGGCGCGCTCGCCGCCGCGCTCGGCGGACTCGACGCCCTGGTCTTCACGGCGGGCATCGGCGAGAACTCGCCGCGCGTGCGCGCCGAGATTGTCGAGGGGCTGGGCTGGCTCGGCGTGCGGCTCGACCCCGCGGCCAACCGGCGCCACGCCCAGATCGTCTCCCCGCCCGGCGCGCCCGTCGCTGCTTTGGTGATTCCCACCGACGAGGAAGCGACGATCGCGCGTCACGCGATCGAAGCCGTCCGACTCGCTTAGAGCAAAATCTTCTCGAAAAAGTCTATCAACTTTTTCGGATTTTGCTCTAAGGGGCTTTCTCCGCCTCGCCCCAGCCGAGCGGTAGGCCCGGCCGCTCCTTGCGGAACTGGCCGCGCATCACCAGCACGAAAGCGATGACGTCGAGTCCGGCGAGCGTCAGCCACCACAATTGCTCCGCCGCCGGGCCGAGGACGGCGACCGCAAGGCCGGTCGCAAGGCCGCCCAGCAGGAAGGGGGCGAGGGCGGGGCGCAGCCCGCCGACGGCGAGCATGGCGCGCGCCCCCACGCCGGCGAGGATCAGGGCGCCGATGACGCCGAGATCGAACCAGACTTGAAAAACGAGACTGCGCGGTGTCGCCGGATCGAGAAAGCCCCTCAGCACGCCGTAGGTCGCGGCGCCGAAGCCGTGGCCGATCGGCGTCCGCCAGCCGTCGTTTGCGATCATCGCGCCCCAGAAGGCGAGATGGCGCAGAAAGCCGGGCGCGCGGCCGTCCCAGACGAGATGAACCAGGAACGCCGCAAGCGGCGCGAGCAGAACGATGGCTGCGGCTCCGGCCGCCAACACGCCCGCGGCGCGGCGCGGCCGCCCGAAAGAGACGGCGAAGACCGCCGCGCCCGCCGCCAGCGCCGGCAAGGCGTTCGGCGCCTCCGCCAGTCGGCAGGCGATCGCCGTCGCCACGGCCAGACCCCCGGCCATGACCCAGCGTCCGCGCACCGCCAGCGCGCCCATCGCCGGCCACACGAGCAGCGCGAGCCCCAGCCCGGCGCGCCCGAGTGGGCCCACGTCGAGGATGTTGTCGAGCGTGTATTTCGGCTCCGTCAGCAGCACGACCAAAGCGAGCGTTGCCGCCGCGACGCCCGCGCCGATCGGCAGCAGATACAGGTTCGAGGTCTTGGTTCGCGCCGGGAGAAAAACGCAGGCGACGCCGACGAGCGCCAGCGTCGCCGCGGCCTTCGCGTAGCGCTCGCCCGGGCCGTCGAAGGGCGTCCACGCCAGCGAAAAGCCGGTCCAGGCCGCAAGAAGCACAACCGCGACCGCCGGAGGCGAGAGGAGGACGCTGCGGACGGTCGTCGACTCCCGCGGCTCGCGCCAGATCGCCGCCGAGGCCAGCAGCAGCGCCGCGCCGACCGGCAGCAGGACGTAGATGGTCTGGCGGATCAAAATCGGCGCCGCCTGGGCGATGACGAACAGCAGGAACACGCCGACCCGCGCCAGGAGGCGCGCGGCCTGACCGGCGGGATCGTCGAGAGTGCGCGGCGGCGGCAGGGCGGTCATCGTCGAACGGAACAGGAGGGGCGTCGAACGCAAGTTAGTGACTGGCTCGGCGCAAATCCATGGAGCCGGAGGCCCTCGACGGCGCCTATTCGCCCGTTCGCGTCATTTTTTTGCGCAGTGTGTCTCTTTTGCCCAATCCGCAGTGACGGCTTCGTCGGTTTCCTGCGGCAGGCGCAGAGCGGCGAGCGCGGCGAACTCCGCGGCGGGCAGAAGGCGCGCCAGCGCCCATACCGCCGCCCCGCGAACCAGCGGCGAAGCGTGCGAAAGCAGGCGCCGCGCCTCTTCGGCAAGCGCGACCTCTCCCGAATTGCCGATCGCGATCAGCACGTTGCACAAAAAGCGCGCATGGCCGATCCGCTTGATCGGGCTCCCGGCGAACAGCGCGCGAAAGCCGGCGTCGTCGAGGCGAGCGAGATCAGCGAGCGCGAGGCGTTCGAATCCCGGACGGGCCGCGAGTTTCGCCTCCCGCGTCGCCTGTGCGAATTTGTTCCAGGGGCAGACGGCGAGGCAATCGTCGCAGCCGTAGATCCGATTGCCCATTGCCGCGCGCAGTTCGCGCGGGATCGGCCCCTTGTGCTCGATCATGAGGTAGGAAATGCAGCGCCGCGCGTCGAGCCGGTAGGGCGCGGGGAAGGCGCGCGTCGGGCAGACGTCGAGACACCGGCGGCAGGCGCCGCAATGATCCGTTTCGGGTGAATCGGGCGCCAGATCGAGCGTCGTGACGATCACGCCCAGAAACAGCCAGGAGCCGAATTCCCGCGACACGAGATTGGTGTGCTTGCCCTGCCAGCCGAGCCCGGCCGCCTGCGCCAGAGGCTTCTCCATCACCGGCGCCGTGTCGACGAAAACTTTCGCGTCGGCGCGTTCTCCCTTTGCGCCCGCTTCCTTGAGGAGGAAGGCCGCGAGCTGCTTCAGCCGTCCCTTGACGAGGTCGTGATAGTCGCGGTTGCGGGCATAGACGGAAATCGCGCCGCGGGTCTTGTCCGCGAGCGCCGCGAGCGGATCGCCCGCAGGCCCGTAATTGACGCCGAGCATGACGACGCTTCTAGCCTGCGGCCACAGCGCGCGGGGCGAGACGCGGCGATCGGCCGTCTCCGCCATCCAGTCCATGTCGCCATGGGCGCCCTCGGCCAGCCAGGCGCGCAACCGCTCCCCCGCCTGCGGCGCGGCGTCGGCGCGCGCGATGCGGCAGGCGTCGAAACCCAGTTCGCGCGCTTTGCGCCGGATTGTCGAGGAGGGAACCATCGGCTCGAACTTACGCCCTCGGCGCTTCCCGCGCCAAAACCCTCGGGCGGCGCAGCGCCCCGGCGGGCGGGCGCCCGGTTCGGCGCGAAGACGCCATCCCGCCGCGCTTCCTCGCGGCCGAAAAATCGAATGGCCGCCGTGGCTCAGCCTACTCTTGGAATCGCCGGGGGAGAGGGGACGCGCTGGCGAAGAACGTAATTCGCGCTATTCTCGGCGCGGCGCGACGCGGCGGCGCCGGGAGCGAAGTCATATGAACGACAACCTGTTCGACAGATATTTCAACTCGCTCGAACGCGGAATCTCCGGGGTCAGCAGCCTCTTGAAGGCGGCGGGCCTGGGTATCCTCATCGCCGTCGCCGCGTTCAATTTCGACGTGATCCTGTCGGGATTCAGGGGCGTGGTCCAGCAGTTGCCGCGCCTGACCAAGGTCAGCGCGATCGGCGTCACCGCCGAGTTCGACACGGCCGGCATCGCCAAGTCCGTGAAGGCCAGCGACGTCACCAACAAGAGCCTGCGCGCCAACTGGAAGGACGAGCAGTCGCAGAACGCCGCCGAGGGGCTGAAAAGTCTCGACAAGCGCGGCCTGACGCGCCTCCTCACCGTCGGGCTGTTGCAGAACGTCTGCCGCTTCGAGAAGCCGAACGGCGACATGCTGACGGACATCGCCACCGACAAACTGCTCGAAGAGAAGGAGATGGTGACGCTCGAACCGCAGCCTGCGACACTCCAGAAGGTGCGTGAAGACATCCGCAAGCGCGAAGCTCTGACCGGCAAGCCGTCGGACATCGGCTATCCGACCGATTGCTACAATCCGCAACTCACCAAGAAGGGTTTCGACGTGCGTACGGCGATCGTTCAAGGCGTCGCCGAATCGTTTCAGCCGGAGGCCAGCAAGTGAACGCCGGCAAGCGAGCGCCCGCCCGGTCAATTGCGGGCGAGCGCGCCGCTCTTGATCGCCATGGCCTTGCCGATGAAGGTTCCATATTTGTGCAGGCACTCGTTGGTGAGATGAACCCCGTCCAGCGTATAACACTCCTCGTGTCCCTCGAAACGATCGATGAAATTGTCGTATTCGATCGTCGGCAGGTCGGGATGGTCGCGCATCAGCGCAATTCTGTAGACGTCATTGACGCGGTAGTCGCAGCCGTCGTGGATACATCTTAGTATAGTTCGCTTTAGCTTGCTATATACATTTGTAGGAGTGTAGTATTTTTCGTTTACTCTCGGAATCGAGATGACTTCTACATCCTGAACCTCGACGAAATAATCCACGAGTTTCTTCGTATAGTCCACATAGTTCCAGGCGCCGACATGTTGGATGATGTCGTTGACGCCGGTCATGAAGATCACCTTGTCCGGCGCGACGCCCTTGAACAGCCGGTAAAGCTCTTCCTTGGGGAATTTCTCGACCAGTTCGTAATAGAGCAGCTTCGAATTGCGGCCCGAAAAGCCGACGCTGCAGGCGTGGACGCCCCGCCCGCCGAGCCGCGCCGACACGGCGGCGGGCAATTCGGGGAAAAACTTGCCCCCGGCGGCCCAGGACTCCCCGACGACGAGCATCTTGTAATCGCTGTCGGCCGGATTGGCCGTGGCGCAGGCGACCGCCGGCTCGTCGGTCCGCTTCACGAAAACAAGAAGCAAGACGACGCCGAGAGCCGCCAGAACGAGGCTGGAGCGCAACACGCTGTGCAGCATTTCCCGACCCGCATTCTCTCCAGACCGGCGAAGCGGTCTTTCGACGCTTCGCCGTCCGATCCGATCATGCGCCGGCTGCGCCCGCGACGCCTAGAGCGCTTTCCGACCGGACGGAATCGTCCGGTCGATAAGAAATCGCTCCAGATTCAAAATGCTGGAGCAAAATCTTGTCGAAAAAGTCTATCAACTTTTTCGGATTTTGCTCTAGCGCCGTGTCCGCAGACGGCCGGTCGTTTACGTATAAAAATTATGCGACTCGGACAAGTCCGGGGGGCTCCTCTGGCGCCTCGACCTCCGCTTCGTCCGGCGTCAGCCGTTTCGCCACCCAGGCGGAGCGCATCTTGCTGATCGGGTGGTCGAAGTACCGCCAGATCGCGTAGGACGCGACGAGAATAAGGACGAGCGCCTCCGAACACAGGACGAAGCGCTCGAAGTAGGAGCCTTCGCCCGTCTTCATCGCGCCGAGCACGGACCAGTGCAGCAGGTAGAAGATATAGGACAGATCGCCGAGCATTCTGTCCGTCGGGCCCGTCCTCTGCCGCACGGTGTAGAGCGCCCAGGGGATCAGCAGCACGGCGATGACGATGTTCATCGTATTGCCGAAGGCGACAAGGTCTGCGCCCTGTTTTTCGCCGAGCGCAACGTCCTTGACGAGCAGCAGGGCGCCGACGAACAGCACGCCGGCCGTCGCGTAAAGCGACACGTAGGCGAGGTTCCGGCCCGGCTTCAGATCGGCCGCCGCCGACGCGACGCCGATGCCGAACAGATAGAGAAAGGGCGCGACGGTCGTCGACGCGCCGTAGCGCTGCGCGACCAGCGAAATCGCGACGAAGAGAAAGAAGACGCGAACGTTCTTCGAGAACAGGAAAACGATGAGCGGCGCGATCAGGTAGAACTGCAGCTCCATATCCAGCGACCACGCCGGGATATTGGCCTGGAACGGCAAGGAGTTGTAGCCCAGGATCAGGACGTTCGAGAACACCTGATGCACAAGGCTTCCGGCCGACTCGGGCGCGTCGCCGCGCCACGCCAGCAGCGCCCAGGAAACGAGGGAGCACAAGGCGAAGACCGGCACGATGCGCCACACGCGCGAAACCATGTAGGTGTAATAGGCCGCGTAGGTCTTGGAGTAGACGCGGTTCCACATGGTGGCGACCCAATATCCGCTCAGGATGAAGAAGACCAGAACGGCGGCCATGCCCACGTTGAAATAAGTCGTGTGATGCACGAAGACGGCGAAAGCCAGCGCCAGCCTGAACGCGCCGGGCGACGCAACTTTATCCGGTGTCAGGTTCAATACGGATCCTCCCTCGCTGCGAGGAGAGATCCTCATATGCGAACTGCGCCTTGTATCGCCATCCCGACAGGAAATATCGCGACAATACGTCGCGCGCCTGTGGAATAGCCAAGCTTGCGGCGTGCGGCGCCTTGAATTGCGACGCGACGGGCCTATGAAAGCCCACCCGTTCGAAGGCGAGGCGCAGCCGTGATCCAGGATCGCACCGACATTCTCGCCGGGCGCAAGGCCGCCGCCCGCGCCTGGTTCGAAACCTTGCAGGCGCGCATCGTCGCCGCCTTCGAAGCGCTGGAGGACGAGGCTCCCGGCCCCTTCGCCAAGGGCGCCGAGCGGGCGGGGCGGTTCGTCCTTTCGCCTTGGGAGCGGGCCGATCAATCGGGCGTGCCCGGCGGCGGCGGGCGCATGGGGATGCTCAGGGGCCGGGTGTTCGAAAAGGCCGGCGTGCACTGTTCGACCGTATTCGGAAGCTTTGCGCCCGAATTCGCCAGCCAGATCCCCGGCGCAAGCGAAGACCCGCGCTTCTTCGCCACGGGGATTTCGCTCATCGCGCATCCCTGGAATCCGCACGTTCCCGCCGTGCATATGAATACGCGCTTCGTCGCGACGACGCAGGCGTGGTTCGGCGGCGGCGCTGACTTGACGCCGGTGCTGGATCGGCGCCGCAGGCAGGACGATCCCGATGCGCTCGCCTTCCACGCCGCGATGCGCGCGCCCTGCGAGAACCATGCGGGCGTCGCGGACTATGCGCGCTTCAAGGAATGGTGCGACGAGTATTTTTTCTTGAAGCACCGCAACGAGCCGCGCGGGATCGGGGGCATATTCTTCGATTATCTCAACAGCGCCGGCGATCCGCAAAACTCGCGCTGGGACGAGGATTTCGCCTTTACGCGCGATGTGGGCGAAGCGTTTCTAGGAATATATCCTGCGCTCGTGCGGCGCAATTTCGCGTCGCCCTGGAGCGAGGCCGACCGCGAGGAACAGCTCGTGCGGCGCGGCCGTTACGTCGAATTCAATCTGCTCTACGATCGCGGCACGATCTTCGGACTGAAGACCGGCGGCAACGTCGACTCGATCCTGTCCTCCATGCCGCCGCTGGCGAAATGGCCCTGACGCCTCGGGCGACAGGGCAATTCGGTAAAGGCGCGCGTCGTTCCCGCGAAAGCGGGAATCCAGCGCAGAGGCCACCACTTGCGCCTTTGACCCCTGGATGCCCGCTTTCGTGGGCATGACAAGGAGTTGCGAGGCTGCAGTCAATGGCCCTGCCCGGGCGGGACAGGCCGGGAGCCGGATTTTGCAGCCGCCCTGTATTTTGTCTCTTGCATAGGAAATAATTCCGATCTAGCCTGCGCGCATCAGGTTCCCGATCCGCGGACGACGCGAAACTCATGCGGAGGTCTTTCATGCGCTCCAGCGACGGTCCGAGGCCTGAACACGGCGACGAGGAGGGCCGGTCGCGCCCATCGCGGAGCGCCGCCAGGGCGTTGATCCCCGGCCTCGCCGCCGGCGCGGCGGCAGCGGCCGACGGAGCGCCTTTCGCGCTGATGTCGGCGCGGCGCCGCTGCAAAGCGCCCGTCGCCAAAGCACGCTAGCTCGCCGTCTATCTCCAGCACGTCGCCCTGGGCGCCAGTCTCGCCGACTGCGCGCGGCTTTTCGCGCGCGACCGCGCCACCGTGCGCTACGCCTGCGCGCGCATCGAGGACGCGCGCGACGATCCGGTTTTCGATCGGGCCGCGACGCGGCTCGAAGACTCGCTGCGTCGCCAGCGCGACATGATCCTTCGCCTGATCGACGCAAGTTCCACCGGCGACTGCGGAGGCCCGACATGACCACGCGAACCTCGAACGACTTGAGCGCCCGCGCGAAGCGCCGCTTCCTCGAAGCTCTGGCCGAGCCCGGAGCGGCCGGCGCGGACAGCGGCCTCGGCGACGGCGCGGTGGTCGTGTTCGCGCCGAAAGGCGGCGTCACCCTTCCCGGCGCCAAGGCGCCCGCGCGCCTCGCCGAGAGCCTCGTCGCCGAGGGGCTGGCGGCCTGGAGCCGGGACGGGGCGACGCGCCGCTTGCGCGCGACCGACGCCGGCCGGGCCCATCTGCGCCGCAGCGGCGCGGCGCAGGCGCCGTTCCTCGCCCAGCACGCCCCGCTCGCGCTGCGCGTCGTCGAGAAAGGCGCGCCGCCCAGCCTCGTCGACGACGGCGAAAGCCCGCTCGCCTGGCTCGCGCGGCGCAAGGACCGCGACGGGCGCCCCTTTCTCGAAGCCCAGCAGGTCGAGGCGGGCGAGCGCCTGCGCCGCGACCTGGACCAGGCGCAAATCCTGCAGCGCGTCACCGCCGTTTGGGAGGCGCCGATCGCCGGCCGCCGGCATGGCGCGGATCGGGGCGGCGCCGTCTCCGACATAGCGATCGACGCGCGGCGCCGGCTCGATCGCGCCTACGACGCCGTCGGTCCCGATCTCGCGGGCCTTCTCACCGACGTGTGCGGCTATCTCAAAGGGCTCGAGACCGTCGAAAGCGAGCGCGGCTGGCCGCCGCGTTCGGCGAAAGTCGTGCTGCGCATCGCGCTCGAAAGGCTCGCGCGCCATTACGGGCTCGCCGCCGGGGCTCGGGGGCCGGCGAAATCGCGCGGAGTGAGACGTTGGGGCGCGGAAGGCTACCGCCCGACGTTGTCGCCCGCCGAGGCGCGCGATTAGAGCGCATTTCGAAAAAGTTGATGAGACTTTTTCGACAAGAATGCGCTCCAACGTTTTGAGCTGGCGCGATTTCTTATCGATCGAACGATGCCGTTCGATCGGAAAGCGCGCTAGTCGCGCGCGAAAAACTTATCCCCCTCTCTCCGGCCGCCCTCATGCTGGCGGGAAGAGGGAGGCCGTCGTGGCGCGTCGATCCGGAACGAAGAACGTGGAGCGGAAGGCGGAGGCGCAAGCGGCCAGCCGCCTGCGCGCAGGCGCCGCGGGCGCGCTCGACGCCGCCATCGCGGCAAGCCTGAAGGTCTACGACCGGCGGCGCGAACTGGCGCGGCTGCCCGCGCTGACGCCGGACATTGTCGCTGCGGAGACGGCTGCGTCGGCCCGGCTCGTCGTGCGCGAACTGGAAAATGCGCTGCGACGCGAACGCGCGCGCATCGGCCACTGGACCTACGACCTCAACCGGCACATCGCTTTGCTCGTCGCCCTGCGCGCCGAAACCGCGCGCCGCGAGACAATCGCCCGAGCGGCGGCGGGCGAGGGCGGATAGGGCGTCGCAAAGGCGCGGCGCGGCGGGGATTTCCCCTTCGCCCGCTTTGATCTAGATTTGCCGGACCGTCACGGCGCCGCGGGAACATGCGTCATGTATTTGGAACGCCTTCTGGCTCTGATAACCGCAGCGGTCGTCGCCATCTGCCTTGGCGTCGGGCTGATTTTCATGGGCCTCGGCGCCGGCAAGAAGGCGCCCGAGACGGCCGCGCTCCCCGCCGTTCCCGCCGCCCCGGTCGCGCCGCGCGCGGGTTCGGCCGCGCCCGATAAGCCCGCGGCGCGCGCGCGGATCGAGGCGGCGATAGCGGCGGCGCCGGACTATCGGCGCTTCTTCGCGCGGCTGCGCGGGGCCTTCCCCGCCGACTACGAGGCCGCGCTCGACGAATTCGCGGACCGCCTGCTTGTCGTCAAACAGGAGCCCACCGTCGACTACTATGTGTCGGAGGCCGTGCGGCGTCTGCGTCAGTCGCGCGGCGCGCTGGCCTCCAAGGCGGCGCCAGAGCCGCTCGCGCGCGTCTTCGACATGCAGCTCGCCGTGCTGCGCGCGGTCGCCAGCGGCGACAAGAAGCTTTGCGTCGCTTTTCTGTTCGGCGCTAGCGACATGGATTTCCAGCGCTTCGCCGCGGGACGGCGCGGGCTCGTCGCGGAAATGGCCGTCGCCGGGGTCGACGCCATCGCCAGCGGACAGGACAAGCACGTGGACCGTAGCCCGCCGTCCGAGGCGGACTTCCGCGCCGTGGAGACCGCGCTTGCCGCCAAGGGCCTCGGCAAGGCGGAGATCGACGCCTTGCTCGACGGCAAGACGCCCGATCCCCCGCTCGACGACGGAAAGATGTGCGCCGCCGGCCAAACCTATCTCGAAGTGCTGCGCGCCCTGCCGGAGCCGGCGCGGATGCGCATTTACGGCCTCGCCGTGGAGTTGATGTCGCGCACGTGACGGCGCGCGGCTCTCAAGGCTCTTTCTCGTCCGCTGGCTCGACCGCCTCGCACACGCGCGGCGCCGTCCAGCGCCCGTAGCGCCACGGCGTCAAGGCGCCGGCCTCCGCAGGCGCCGCCGGCGGAACGGGATCGAAGCCGTCGCCGCCGCCCGGCCGGCAGCGGCACAGGCGCGCCGCCGCGATCCAGCCACCCGCCCACAGGCCGTGACGGCGGATCGCTTCGTCGGCATAGTCCGAGCAGGTCGGCAGATAGCGGCAGGAGCGGCCCGCGAAGGCCGAAAAGGTCATGCGATAGAGAAAGATCAGCGCGCGCGCCGCCCGTCCGGGCAGAGCGCCGATCGTCGCGGGCGACATCAGTGAGGGGGGAGGGGAGGACATGCGCCAGCATAGCCCGCGGCGGCGGCGAGCGCACGAGAATCCGCCGCGCGCGCCCGAGCCGAACGGGAACCGGCGGCGCGTATCTGCGGCCGAGGCCAAGCCAGGGGCAAGAATCAGCCACAATCGGGGAGTTAGAGTGCGCGGCCCGGCGGGCGCAATCCCGCGCGAGAGACAGGCTTCGACAGACCTCCGGAGACGACGGTGATGAGTTTGGACATCGAAAAACAGCGGCTGATCGCGGAGTTCGTCCTCTTCAAGGAAGGGCTCCGGCAAACGTCGGACGGCGCGTCGGAGGAATCCACGCCGACCGCGGCCGACGCTAAGCCAGCCCCTTCCGCGCAGGCGGCCAGCCAGGTGGCAAAGCCGCCGGCGCTCGATCTGACAAAGCTCGGGGGCGTGACGCGCGACGCCGCTCCCGCCGCTCGCGCGACGGCGCGGAAAGAGCCTGAAGCGGCCAGCCCGGCGCCGCAGGTCCGGCGCCGGCTGCGCCTCGCGGCAAGCGGGATCGCCGCTGTTTTTGCGACCGGGGTCGCCGCCTATGTCGCGCTGAGCCCGAGCGCCGTCCCGGGCGATCCGGCGCCCGTCGCCGCAGTTCCCCCGGCGGCGGCGCCGCTCGACGAAACGGCGGACGGCGCCGCCGAGAGCATTCGCGAGGCGGCGGCGCCCGAAGCCGCCGCGCCGGTCGCGTCGCCCCTGGCCGCCCCGGAGGCGGCGCCGCCCGCCGCGCAACAGCCGCCCGCGCCGCCGCCCGCCGAGACAGCGGCCGTCGCGCCGCAGCCGGCCGCAAGCGCTCCGGCGAGCGCCGCGCCTCTCCCCGTCGCGGCCAGTCCCGCCGCAGCCAAGCCCGCCGAGCCGAAGGCGGCGGCCGCAAAGCCCGCAGCCGCCCGGACGGAGGCCCGCACCCGTCAGGCTTCGCCCGCGAAACCCGCCCCGGCGCCGAAGCCCGTCGCGCGCCGCGCCGCGCCGCGTCCGGCTGCGCCCCCGGCGGAGGCGTCGCTCGCCGCCGCTCTGCCCGAACCGCCGGCGCCGGAAGCCGCGCCTGCTCCGCCTCCGCCACCCGCGAACGGCCCGCTCGGCATCGGCTACGTCCAGCGCGCGGCCGGCTCGGTCGGCGGCGCGATCAAGGACATCGGCCAGAGCGCGCGGGGCTACCTGCCGTTCTGAGGTTAGAGCGCCTCGGCCGCCAGCACGCGCTTGACCGCCTCGTCCTCGGCGAGGCGGTCGTGATGCGCGCGGATGTTCGGCCAGGCGGCGAGGCCGTCCGGCAGCGCATAGGCGCTCCAGCGCTCCATCGGAAACGCGTAGGCGTCGACATAGGTTCGCGCATCGCCGACCATGAAGGCGCGGCCGGCGAGATGCGCGTCGAGCAGATCGTATTTCCTGCGCACCAGCCGAACGGCGGCGTCCTTGGTCGATTTCACCGCCTCCGGCCCGATCGTCGTCGTATAGCGGGTCGGCATGAAAAACGGATAATAGGCCGGATGCAGATCGCCGGTGAGAAAATGCGACCAGCGGTCGATCTCGGCCTTTTCGCGCAGGCTGTCGCCGCCGGCGAGCCGCGCTTGCGGGAAACGCCCCGCCAGATAGGCGAGGATCGCCCCGGCCTGCGTTAGCGTCCAACCCTCGCCGGTGTCGAGCGCCGGCACTGCCCCGGCCGGGTTGATTTCGAGATAGTCGGGATCGCCAAAGGCGACGCGCACGGCGTCGTACGGCTGGCCGATCCATTCGAGCACGATATGCGGCGCCAGCGAGCAGGCGCCGGGCGAGTAATACAGCGTAATCATGGGAAGCTCCGGGCGGGCGGGAACGGCTATCCTATACCAGAGATCGCGAGCCTCGGCCGGCGCGCGCGCCCGGACATTTTTTCGCCGCCGAGCGGGTCTGTCCGGCTGCGGCTTCCGTGCCGGTACATCGATTCCACGGAGCTCGTCACATTGATCGCACGACGGTTTGCCTCCGTCATTGCGAGCCGAAGGCGAAGCAATCCAGGGGCCGCAAGCGATTCCTGGATTGCTTCGCTTCGCTCCGCTCGCGGTCGCAATGACACCGGCGCCTGATAGGATTCGAACCACGGAAACGCTGTGCTGGAGAAACCGACGCGGCGCGATTTGGAGACGATGAGGATGTCGATCTGGCGGCGTTTTACCTTTCCTCTTCTCGCCGCCGTGCTTGCGCTTTCTGCCTGCGCGGAGCGCTCGCGCGGAAATCTCGTCAGCACGAATCTCCGCGCGCCCGGGACGAGCCAGGTCGGGATGCTCGTCGCCACGACGCGCCGCGCCGAGGGCGCGCCGCCCGGCGAAATGTTCACGGGCGAGCGGAGCGCGCAAATGTCCTTCGCGGACATCGTCATTTCGATCCCGCCCGACGGCGCGCGTCAGGCCGGCGAAGTGCAGTGGCCGGCGACGCCCCCGGGCGACCCGATGCGCGAGTTCGTGGCGGTGAAGGCGGAACGCCTCACGCGCGAGGCCGCGGTGGCCGAGTTCGACCGGCGCATTCGCGCGACGCCCAAGCGGCAGGCGCTGGTGTTCGTGCACGGCTACAACACCCGCTTCGAGGAGGCGGTCTACCGCTTCGCGCAGATCGTGCATGATTCGAGAACGTCGGCGCTGCCCGTTCTCTTCACTTGGCCCTCGCGCGGCAAGCTGCTGCAATATGGCTACGATCACGAGAGCGCCAGCTATTCGCGCGATGCGCTGGAGGCGGTTCTGCGCCATCTGAACGACGACAAGAATGTCGGCGAGATCTCCATCCTCGCGCATTCGATGGGCAACTGGGTGACGCTTGAGGCGCTGCGCCAGATGGCGATCCGCGACAAGGCGATCGCGCCCAAGATCACGAACGTGATGCTGGCGGCGCCGGACGTGGATTTCAACGTGTTCCAGCGGCAGATTCACGCGATCGGCGTGCGGCCGTCGCTGTTCACGCTGTTCGTCTCGCGCGACGACGAAGCGTTGGCGGCGTCGCGCCGCGTCTGGGGCAACGAGCCGCGCCTGGGCGCCGTCGATCCGAACAGCGAACCCTATCGGGAAGACCTGACGAGAGAGCGCGTGAAGGTCTTCGATCTGACCGACATCCGGGTCGACGACCCGACGGGACACGCAAAGTTCGCGCGCTCGCCCGAGGTGGTGCAACTGATCGGCGCGCGACTGGCGCAGGGGCAGACGCTCGCCGATTCGCAGGCGGGCGTCGGCGACAAGCTCGGCCATGTCGCCGCCGGCGCAGGGGCGGCGGTTGGCGCGGCGGCGGGAACGGCCATTGCGGCCCCCTTCGCCATCGTCGATCCGCGCACGCGGGAGAATCTGAGCGACAGGCTGGAATCGGTCGGCGGCCATGTCGGCGACGCCGTCGGCGCCGCGGCGCCCGCGCAGTGAGGGATCAGAACGGCGCGCCTTTCGCCGCCGCAACGTAAGCGTCGGCGTCCTCCTTCAGCAGCAGGCGCTCCTTTACGAGCCTGTCGGCGACCACGCGCATCGTCGCGACGAAATAAGCGCGCGAACCGTAGCGCTCGACGAGCGACAAGCGCGGATCGCCGCTTTTCTCCCGCTCGGCTTTCGTCGCCGCGAAGGGAAGGGAGGCCCCGAAGGGGCAGGCGGGGCCGGCCTTGTCCTTTACGCCGTTCCATCCGGTGAGAGTCCCCAGCGGCAGCGCCTGATCGGGCAGGCGCAATCCGGCGGTTTCGTTGCCGTCGGCGTCGATGGGCGGAACGAGGCGGGCGTCGCGCGGCGGCGCCGGCAGGCCCGGAACAGTCGGCCAACGCAAGTTGCGCGCGGGAACCAGCCCGCCGCCGCCTTGGCGGGGAGCGCGGGAGGCCGGCGGCGCAATGCCCTTCGCGATCCATTCGTCGAGCGCGGCGAGCAGCGCCCGCATCGCCGGCGCGGCCGTGCGGGGATTGGGCGGCGCGGCGCAGTGCGCCGCCTCCGCCGCAACCGCGGGCGCGCCGAGCCCGGCGAGATAGAACCGGCGCCGGGCCGGCCCGTCGGGCGTCTCTACGCGGGGCGGCGCGGGCGGGCGTCCCCAATAGGCGTCGGCCCCGAAAATCTCGATCGCGCGCGGTCCGCCCGGCGCTGCGGGCGACGCCGCCGTGCCGCGATAGAGCAAAAGCCCGTCGACGGCCTTGCCGTCCGCCGCACTGGCGAGGAGGTCGGCCAGCCGCCCGGCGCCGACGGCGAGGATACGGGAATAGCCCCCGCTTTTGCGCCAATGCGCGGCGAGGTCGTGAAGCGCCTGCGCGCGCACGGTTTCGGGCAGCTTGTCCAGCGCGACGAAGACGACGGCCATGCCCCGCCGCCGCGCGAATTCGGGAAGGGCAGGGGGCGCAGCGGGGGGCTCTCGCGGCTCCGGCTCCGTATCGATCAGCAGCGCGCCGCTCCCGCCCGGCACCGGACGCCACAGCGCCGCCTCCACTTCGTAGGCCGCGGCCCCCGCCCGCCCGCGTGCGAAAACCGTCGCGCGCGCTCGCCCCGCGAGCTTCTCGGCCGGCCGCTCGGCGTAGTCGACGATTTCCGCGCTCGCCCGGAGCGCGACGCAGTGCGTCCATGACGTCAGCGCCGCCACGGCCAGGAACCGCCGCAGGCGATAGGTTCGGGTTTTTCCGAATCCGGCTGATTGCTTCGCGGCGTCGTTCCGGGGCTTCGCGAAGCGAAGAACCCGGAATCCAGGGACAAATCCACATATCCTACGATGTTCCAGCCGTACTCCTGGATTCCGGGTCGAGGCTTCGCCTCGCCCGGAATGACAGCGGCCGGCGAACGGGTCAACCGGTATCATTTCTCCCCCGGCCGGTCGCGGTCGAGCCCCTTGGCTTCGAGTTCGCTAAGATAGTCGCGAAAGCTCCGCTCCGACGTTTCCCCAAGTTCCCGCAGATAGCGCCAAGTATAAATGCCGGTGCGGTGCATGTCGTCGAAGTCGAGCCGTACGGCGTAATGGCCCACCGGCGCGACCGCAAGGATGACGACATTGCGCTTGCCGCCGAGGGTCTTGCGCTCGGCGGGCGAATGCCCCTGCACCTCGGCGCTGGGGCTGCGCACGCGCAGCAATTCGGCGGAGAGTTCGTAGCTCGCGCTGTCGTCGAAACCGACGCGCAGCCGCCGCCCGCCGTCGAGGAGGCGGATTTCGGTGGGCCAAGGGTCTTGTACGGTCATGCGTCCTCCCGCGGCGGCGGGGGTTCACGCGCCCCCGTCGACGATATATGAGAAACGCGCCCGTCCCCAAAACCGTCCAGGTCATGAACGCCCATTCGCAGCCTCCCGCCGCCGCCGCGCCGGCGCCGCTCGTCGATCCCTTCGGACGCATGATCTCCTATCTGCGCGTTTCGGTCACGGACCGCTGCGACTTTCGCTGCGTCTACTGCATGTCGGAACATATGACGTTTCTGCCCCGGCGCGACCTCCTCACCCTGGAGGAGTTCGAGCGCCTGTGCTCGGCCTTCGTCGCGCGCGGCACGAAAAAGCTGCGCATCACCGGCGGCGAGCCGCTGGTGCGCCATGACGTCATGACGCTGTTTCGTTCGCTCGCGCGCCATCTCGCGTCCGGCGCGCTGGAGGAGCTGACGCTCACCACCAACGGCTCGCAGCTCGCGCGCTTTGCGCAAGAACTCGCCGAATGCGGCGTCAAGCGCGTCAACGTCTCGCTCGACACGCTCGATCCGGCGCGCTTCAAGGCGCTGACTCGCACCGGCGATCACGCGCGCGTCCTGGCGGGGATCGACGCGGCGCTGGCGGCGGGCCTGAAGGTCAAGCTCAACGCCGTGGCGCTCAAGGGCGTCAACGAGGACGAATTCGTCGCCCTGACCCGTTTCGCCCACGAGCGCGGCATGGACATGACCTTCATCGAGGTGATGCCGCTCGGCGAAATGGAGGGCGCGGCGCGCGTCGACCAGTTTCTGCCGCTCGCCGCGGTGCGCGAACGGCTCGCCGAGGCCTTCGCGCTGGAGCCGATCGACTATCGCAGCGGCGGCCCGGCCCGCTACATGCGGGCCGGGGAGACCGGCGGGCGCGTCGGCTTCATCACGCCGCTGACCCATAATTTCTGCGAGAGCTGCAACAGGGTGCGCGTGACCTGCACGGGGACGCTGTATATGTGCCTGGGCCGCGAGGACGCCGCCGATCTGCGCGCGCCGCTGCGCGCGAGCGAAAGCGACGAATTGCTGCACGCGGCGATCGAGGCGGCGATTCGCCGTAAGCCCAAGGGGCACGACTTCGACATCGGCCGCGCGGGGGCGCCGGCCGTCTCCCGCCATATGAGCATGACGGGGGGGTAGTCCCGAGCCCTCTCGCGCATGGACGATCCGATGAGCAACACCGTCGCCTTTCTCGGCCTCGGCGTCATGGGCTATCCCATGGCCGGCCATCTCGTTCGCGCCGGACATCGCGTGACGGTCTACAACCGCGCCAGCGCCCGGGCGGAAAAATTCGCGGCGCAGCATGGCGCGGCGAAGCGGGCGTCGACTCCGCGCGAGGCGGCTTTGGGCGCCGATTTCGTCTTCGCCTGCGTCGGCAATGACGACGATCTGCGCGCCGTCATGCTGGGGGAGGACGGCGCCTTCGCCGGAATGAAGGAAGGCGCGATCTTCGTCGACCACACCACGGCGTCGGCGCAGGTTGCCCGAGACCTTCACGCGCAAGCGGCGGAGCTCGGGCTCGGCTTCGTCGACGCTCCCGTCTCCGGCGGACAGGCCGGGGCGGAAAACGGCGCGCTCACCGTGATGTGCGGGGGCGAACCGGCGCATTTCGCCGCGGCCGAGCCCGTCATCGCCGCCTACGCCAAGGCCTGCCGGCTGATGGGGCCGCCCGGCGCCGGGCAATTGACGAAGATGGTCAACCAGATCGCCATCGCCGGCCTGATCCAGAGCCTGGCCGAGGCGCTGCATTTTGCGCGAAAGGCGGGGCTCGACGCGGAAGGCGTCGTCGACCTGCTCAAGAACGGCGCCGCTCAGTCCTGGCAGATGGAGAACCGCCACAAGACCATGCTGGCGGGCGAATTCGACTTCGGCTTTGCGGTCGAGTGGATGCGCAAGGACCTCGCCATCTGCCTCGCCGAGGCTCGGCGCAACGGCGCGCATCTGCCGGTCGCGGCGCTGATAGACCAATTCTATTCGGAAGTTGAGGAAATGGGCGGGCGGCGCTGGGACACGTCCAGCCTCATCGCCCGTCTGGAGCGCTGAGCGGAACGCGCCGGGCCTTTGCCTTAATTGCAAAAAAAGTGTTGCGCGAGACGCAACCAAATCGGGGCGCCGCGCGTTGTTCGGCCAAACAAGAGGAACACCCAGTCTCCGTATCGGTTGAGTTGCGGAGATGAATGGGACAAGACCCGTTCCACCCTTATGGGAGGGGCCCCGTCATGGCCGTTACGCGTGAATACCCAATCGCGAGCCGCACGTCGCGGATCGTCCTTGGACTGACTGTCGCCACCTGCTTATGCGCCGCAGTGGCGGCCGCGCCTTCGGCGCCGACCAGCCTGGACGAACAATCCGCAATCGCCCGGACGATCAAAGCGTCCGCGGTCGAAGACGTGACCGGCGTGCGACCTTTGGGGCGCGGACCGGCCATCCGAGTAGGACGCGCCTATGACGCGGAGGACGAAGACTGCACGCTCGTCGTGACGCAGACCACGGACGAGCAGGGTCATGTCCACGTGACGCGCGGCGTCGCTTGCGCCAATTGACGCCGCCGGAGGGACGCGCACCGGAATGACGTAGGGTGGATTGGACCTGGAGAGCGGAAAACGATTCGCCCATGGATCGTTCTCCGCCTCCAGTATTTTTTTGCCCGCACGCCGGGCCGGCGCCGGTGCTTGAGGGCGCGGGCGCGCGCGCTCGATCGCGTCAGGCGCTCGCTGAAGTCTCCCGTGGTCGTCGATCTGCGCAGCGTCGAGCGCCCCGCCGAAAATATTGCGCCAGCCGGCCTGTAAGCCGGGTTCTGTATGGCGGAGGCGGGTTTCCCCGCGCCCGCGCGATGGCCATTCCTCTGGGACGGCCGTCGCCGGCCGTCTCTGGCGACCAACCCGGGCGACGACCCGGAGACGGGCCTCGCGGCCTTGCGGCCGCGGCGTCGCCCCTATTCGGTCTTGCTCCCGGCGGGGCTTGCCATGCCTCGTGCGTCGCCGCGCGAGCGGTGCGCTCTTACCGCACCCTTTCACCCTTGCCGCGTCGAGCAGGGGGCTTTTAAGCCCGCGCCGACGCGGCGGTTTGCTTTCTGTGGCGCTTTCCCTGGGGTCGCCCCCGCCGGACCTTATCCGGCGCCGTGTCTCCGTGGAGCCCGGACTTTCCTCTGCCTTTACGGCAGCGGCCATCCGGCCGACTGGCAAGACTTTGGATAAGAAGCGTTTGCCGGAAAATCAAGCCGCCGGACGGCGCCGGCGCGCCGACGAGGCTAAAGCGTTGCGGCGCCTTCGCTTTATCGGGCGCCATCCCCTTCAAAACCCCGCGCGGCGGCCCCATGTCAAACACATCAAGGTTGCGGCGTTCGGCCGCCGCGCAATGGGGCGAGGCGAGAGCGATCGCGCGCAGAAAATCTGTTCAGTGGAGGAAACAAAAATGCTGACTCGTCGTCTCGCGACCGCGGCCCTTGGGCTTGCATTCGCCTTCGCCGCCGCTCCGCAGGCCGTGTGGGCGAGCGATCATCTGCGGCACGCGATCTGGGAAACCAAGGAGGCGATCGCCGCCGGCAAGCACGGCCACGCGTCGTCCTTCGTCGAACACTCCGTGGAGGCGGTCCATCACGCGCAAGCGGCCCAGAGGCAACGGCCGAGCGACCACATCAAGACGGGGATCACCCATCTCAACAAGGGGATCAAGCTCGCCAAGCACACGAGTTCGATACACCGCGTCGAAAGGGCGACGCGCGAAGCGGAGACGGCGCTGACGCATCTCGAAGCGGCGAAGTAAGGCGAAGCGCGGGGCCGCCGCTGCTGGCGGAGGTCCGCGAATTCGCTCAGGCTTGGCCCGGGGAGCGGCGCTCCGCGGGCCATGTCTTTTGTCGGAACGTCACGTATTGAACCGGAAATGCATCACGTCGCCGTCGGCGACGACATAGTCCTTGCCCTCTAACCGCAACCGGCCGGCGTCGCGCGCGCCCGCTTCGCCGTTCAGCCGCACATAGTCGTCACAGGCGATGGTTTCGGCGCGAATGAAGCCCTTTTCGAAATCCGTGTGAATAACGCCGGCGGCCTGCGGCGCCCGCGTGCCCTTCTCGATGGTCCAGGCCCGCGCCTCCTTCGGGCCGACGGTGAAATAGGTGATGAGATGCAGCAGGTCGTATCCGGCGCGGATCACGCGGTTGAGGCCGGGTTCGCTCAGGCCCACGGCTTCGAGATAGTCCTTTTGCTCCTCGGCCGGCATGATCGCGATTTCGCTCTCGATCTTGGCTGAGACCACCACCGCCGCAGCCTCCTCCTCCTTGGCGCGTGCGAAAACCTTGGCGGACTGGACGTTACCTTCGGCGGCGGCGGCCTCTTCGACGTTGCACACGTAAAGCACCGGCTTCGACGACAAGAGCCCGAGCCCGGCCAGCGCGCCGCGCTCCTCCGGCTTGATGTCGACGACACGCGCGGGTTTCCCTTCGCGCAGCAGCGCGAGGCAGCGGGTCATGAGGCCGAGCGTCTCCTTGGCCTCCTTGTCGCCGCCCTTGGCTTTCTTCTCCAGCGCGGCGGCGCGCTTCTCCAGGCTTTCGAGATCGGCGAGCATCAGCTCGGTTTCGATCGTCTCGATGTCGCGGATGGGATCGACGCCGCCTTCGACATGGGTCACGTCGCCGTCCGTAAAACAGCGCACGACATGGGCGATGGCGTCGCATTCGCGGATATTGGCCAGGAACTGATTGCCGAGCCCCTCGCCTTTGGAGGCGCCGCGCACGAGGCCGGCGATGTCGACGAAAGTGAGCTGGGTCGGGATGATCTGCCTGGAGCCGGCGATCTTCGCCAGGTCTTCGAGACGCGGATCGGGCACGGCCACCGCGCCGACATTCGGCTCGATGGTGCAGAACGGATAATTGGCGGCCTGGGCGGCGGCCGTCTGCGTGAGCGCGTTAAAGAGGGTCGATTTGCCGACGTTCGGCAGACCGACGATACCGCATTTGAAGCCCATGGCCGTCCCGCTTGAGGATTGAAGTTCGCTGCGGCGCGGTATGGGGGGAGGCGCGCGAAAAGGCAAGCGCGCCGGCGGGGCCGGGCCGGCGTTACGTCTCTCCGCCCTTCTTGGCTTTTTGCGTCGTGCGGAACGCCGCCGCCCAGCCGGGCTTTTCCATCTGCCGGCCGCGCGCGACGGCGAGGGCGTCGGCGCTCACGTCCTTCGTCACCACCGAGCCGGAGCCGACATAGGCGCCTTCGCCGATCGTCACCGGCGCGACCAGCGCGGTGTTGGAGCCGATGAAAGCGCCGGCGCCGATCGTGGTGCGGTATTTGGAGAAGCCGTCGTAATTGCAGGTGATGGTTCCGGCGCCGATATTGGCGCCCGGACCGATGTCCGCGTCGCCGATGTAAGTGAGGTGATTGACCTTGGCGCCTTCGGCGACGCTCGCCTTCTTGATCTCGACGAAATTGCCGACCTTCGCTTTCGCCGACAGCTCCGTCCCCGGCCGCAGCCGCGCGAAGGGGCCGACCGACGCGCCCGGGCCGACGCTCGCGCCCTCGATATGGCTGAAGGCGTGGATCACGGCGCCGTCGGCGATGGCGACGCCCGGCCCGATGACGACGTTCGGCTCGATCAGCACGTCCGCGCCGATTTTCGTGTCGGCGCAAAGAAACACGGTGTCCGGGTCGATCATCGTCGCGCCCGCCGCCATGGCGGCGCGGCGCAGCCGATCCTGCGCGACCGCCTCGGCCTGCGCGAGCTGAATGCGGTCGTTGACGCCGAGAACCTCGGATTCGTCGGCGACGACGATTCGGGTTTCGAGACCGTCGGCGCGCGCGAGCGCGACAACGTCGGTGAGGTAATATTCCCGCTTGGCGTTGACGTTGTCGATCCTCTCGATCAGGGACAGCGCTTGGCGTCCGTCGAGCGCCATCAAGCCCGCATTGCACAACGTGATTTCGCGCTCGGCGTCGCTCGCGTCCTTTTCCTCGCGGATAGCGGCGAGTCGGCCGGCGGCGTCCTCGATCAACCGGCCGTAGCCGAAGGGATCCTTGGCGTCGAAACCGAGCGCCGCGACGGCGGCGCCGCCCGCGAGCGCCTGCCGCAGCGCCAGGATCGTCGCGCCGGTGACAAGCGGCGTATCGGCAAACAGCACGAGAAGATCGTCGAATCCCTCTTCGATCGCCGTCCGCGCCGCGAGCACGGCGTGCGCCGTGCCGAGCCGCTGCTCCTGGACAAAGACCTGCGCGTCGCAGCGCAGCGTCTGGGCCTCGGCCCGCACGTCGTCGCGGCCCGGCCCGACCACCACGGCGACTCGGCCGACGCCGGCGGCGCCGACGCTCGCCAGCACATGCGCGAGCATGGAGCGGCCGGCCACTTCGTGGAGAACCTTGGGCCGCTGCGATTTCATGCGCGTGCCTTCGCCGGCGGCGAGCACGATGGCGAGAGCGCTTCGGTTGAACGAGGATTTCGGCATCGGCGCGCGAAGCCTTTCCGAATTGCGGGGCGGCGCGGAATCGGCGCCCGGACGTGGATTTCCCCGGGTTTTTGCCGATTCTGGCCGGCTCGATCAAGCGGGAGATCGCGTCGCGCGGCGAAAACTGGGATAAACGGCAAGAAAGCCGTTTCGGAGCCTGATCTTTCTTGTATAGAGAAGCGGAGCGATCTGCGCCGCGCGGCGCTCTCTCTCCCGCCCTCGGGTGCTCATGTTCGAACGTCGAGACGTGTTGAAAGCGGCCGCGGGGGTGTTCGCCGCCGGTTTGTCGCCGCTTGGCGCGCGCGCGCAGCAGCCGCAGGGCTCGAACGGCGCGGTCGCCCCGTTTTCCCGCGACGCGGTGCTGGAGCTCGCCCGCAAACTCTCGAAAATGGCCTACGCCTCGCCCTCCGCGGAACTGCGCGAGCCGTTCGCCAGCCTCTCATACGAGCAATACGTCGCGATCAGAACGAAGCCCGGAGCGGCGATCTGGAGCGGCGAGAACAAGGGTTTCTCGATCGAGCCTTTGCATCGGGGGCCGGTCTTCGCCGCGCCGGTCAATCTTTACGTCGTCGAAAACGGCGCGGCGCGGCCGATCGCCTACGATCAATCCAAATTCGACTACGGGCCGTTGAAGGTTCCCGAGAAACTGCCGGACTTAGGATTTTCCGGCTTTCGCGTCGTTCGCGCGCGGGAAGGAGCAAGCGACGCCGAGATTGCGCTGTTCCAGGGCGCGAGCTTCCTGCGCGCGGCGGCGCCCGGGCAGAATCTCGGCCTGACCGCGCGCGCGCTGTCGATCCGCACCGCCGACCCGCGCGGCGAGGAGTTTCCCGCCTTTCGCAGCTTCTGGATCGAAAAGCCCGCGCTCGGCGACAATGCGCTCGTCATTCACGCGCTGCTCGATTCGCCGAGCGTCGCCGGCGCCTATCGCTATACGCTGCGCGCGGGCGAGGCGACCATCGTCGACATCGAAGCCACCTTGTTCCCGCGCGCGAACATCGATCACTTCGGCCTCGCCAGCGTCGCCGCCGCCTCGCTGTTCACGCCGCTCGACCGGCGACGCGCCGATGATCTGCGGCCGATGGCGACCGAGGTCAATGGCCTGCAGATGCTCACCGGCAAGAGCGAATGGCTCTGGCGTCCGGTGTCGAACCGCGAGACCTTGCAACTGTCGGCCTTCGTCGACGCAAATCCCAAGGGATTCGGCTTCGTTCTGCGCAACCGGGACATCGCCGACTACCAGGACGACGACCAGCAGTTCCAGCGCCGCCCGTCCCTGTGGATCGAGCCCCTCGGGGAATGGGGCGAGGGGGCCGTGCAACTCGTCGAAATTCCGACGGAATCCGAAATCAACCAGAACATCGTCGCCTATTGGCGGCCCAAGAGTCCGCTCGGCGCCGGCGTCGAGGCGAGCTTCGCCTACCGCCAGTTCTGGTGCTGGGATCCGCCGTCGCGGCCGCCGCTCGCGGTGGCGACCGACGCGCGGGCGGGGCGCTCGCCCGCGGGCAAGTTCCGCCGTTTTGTCGTCGTTTTCTCGGGCGACATACTCGCCAACGAACAACGCACGGCCAATCTCAACGCCGCCTTGACGACATCGCCCGGATCGGCCACGAACATTCGCACGTTTTTGAATCCCAAGGACAAGACCTGCCGGGTGGCGTTCGATGTCGATCCCGCCGGCGAAGCCTTCTGCGAACTGCGGCTTGTTCTCCAGTCGGGCGACGAGCCGATCAGCGAAACCTGGCTGTATCGATGGACGTCGTAAATCTTGCGCTTGTCGATGGCGCGCAGACCGCGGCGAAGGCGCCGACCGCCGCTGCCGATCCCGCTGCCGCGCCGCCGACGCCCAACGAGGCGCGGCTTTCCATGCCGGCGCAGTCGCTGTTCAAGTTCGACGCCCTCCAGCGCCGTCCCCGCGTCGCGCCGCATTTATGGACGACGCCCTGGCTCGCCCGCCTCGTTACCTTCGGCGGCGGCCTCGCGCTGACGGCGTATGGCGGGCACGAGATGTACCGCGTCATCGACGTGGGCGGCGTCACCACGCTGAAATGGGCGCTGCTGGCGCTGTTCGTGCTCAACTTCTCCTGGATCGCGCTGGCTTTTTCGAGCGCCGTCGTGGGTTTCGTGACGCTGCTGCGCCGGCGCCGGCCGCCCGCGCTGCCCAAGTCGCTCTCGGCCAGAACCGCCGTGGTGATGCCGATCTACAACGAGGCGCCGAGCCGGGTTTTCGCCAACATCCAGGCGATTTACGAGGATGTTGCGGCGACCGGCCTTTCGGAGAGCTTCGATTGGTTTTTTCTGTCCGACTCGACTAATCCGGACACTTGGATCGCCGAAGAGCGGGCCTTCATGGGCATCCGCCGGCGCCTGGGGCCGAACGCGCGCGTCTTCTATCGCCGCCGCGAAAAGAACACGAGCCGCAAGGCCGGCAACATCGCCGATTTCGTGATGCGCTGGGGCGGCGCCTACGATCACATGGTTGTGCTCGACGCCGACAGCCTGATGGCCGGCTCGACCATCGTGCAGCTCGCGGCCGCGATGGAGGCGGACCCGGATTCCGGCATCATCCAGACGCTGCCGCTCATCATCAACCGCAACACGCTGTTCGCCCGAGTGCAGCAATTCGCGGCGCGCATCTACGGTCCCGTCATCGCCGTCGGCCTCTCCGAATGGATGGGCCGCGACGGCAACTACTGGGGCCACAACGCCATCATCCGCACCGAGGCCTTCGCGCGGCACTGCGGGCTGCCGGACCTGCGGGGCCGCCCGCCCTGGGGCGGACACATCCTTTCGCACGATTTCGTAGAGGCGGCGTTCGTCCGCCGCGCCGGCTACGCCGTCTACATGATGCCGACGCTGGGCGGCTCGTTCGAAGAGAGCCCGCCCTCGCTGATCGATCTCTCCATCCGCGACCGGCGCTGGTGCCAGGGCAATCTCCAGCATTCGCGCGTGCTGATCGCCAGCGGCTTCCACTGGGCGTCGCGCCAGCATTTCCTGACCGGGATTTTCGGCTATCTCACTTCGCCGCTGTGGCTGCTGCAACTCCTGATCGGCATCGTCATCGTCTTCCAGGCGAGCTATTTCCGTCCCGAATATTTCACGAGCGAATTCGCGCTGTTTCCGGTGTGGCCGCGATTCGACGCGGAGCGCTCGCTCGAACTGTTCGCGCTGACGATGGGCATTCTGCTCGCGCCCAAACTCTTCGGTCTGCTCGTCGCGATCTACGACCCCGAAACGCGACGCGGCTGTGGCGGCGTCGTCATGCTGCTGATCTCCACCTTGTTCGAGGTGGTGCTTTCCGCCTTGCTCGCGCCGATCATGATGATGATCCAGACCGGCCATGTGCTGCACATCGTCTTCGGCTTCGACACGGGCTGGGATCCGCAGCGGCGCGACGACGGCTCCGTGCCCTTTACCGACATCGTGAAGCGGCACCGCTCGCATGTCGCCGTGGGCGCGCTCAGCCTGATCGCCGGTCTGCTGATCTCCCCCTCGCTCGTCGCCTGGATGTCGCCGACGATCGCCGGCCTCATTCTGGCGATCCCGATCTCCTGGCTGACGAGCCAACGCTGGCTCGGCCTCGTCTTCCGCCGCGCCGGCGTGCTGATGACGCCGGAGGAGACGACGACGCCGCCGATCGCCAAACGCGGGCGGGCGCTCTCGAAAACGCTGGGCCGCGGGCGCGAGGACGAGGAGAACGGCGTCGCCGCCATTCGCGACGACGCAGAACTGCGCGCGCTGCACGAAGCCTGGCTGCCCGCCCGCAAGGCGCGCCAGCGCGGGCAGATCACCGCCGACCGCGCCCTCGCCGAGGCGAAGATCGCCGACGCGGAGACGATCGAAGACGCGGCGCAGTGGCTCAACCGCGGCGAACGGCTCGTGGCGCTGTCGGACCGCGCTCTGATCGCGATGATCGCGCGCCTGCCGCATCGCGCGAGCGCCGCGTCCGGCGGCGCGGAAGCTGAGGCGGACGCCGCGCGGCTGGCCAGCTAAAGAACAAACGAAGGTGGCCGGCATGAACGTTGTCTACAAGATCGTGACGGTTGCGAACTGGCGTGCGGCGCAGGAGGCCGGCGTGTTTCTGGGCGCGGGCGTCGATCTGTCCGACCGCTTCATCCACTTTTCGACCGCCGCGCAGGTCGAGGAGACGGCGCGCCGTCACTACGCGGGCGTCACCGATCTGTTGCTCGTCGCGGTCGACGTGGCCAAGCTCGGTCCCGCGCTGAAATGGGAGCCCTCGCGCGGCGGCGAACTCTTTCCGCATCTTTACGGCCCGCTGCCGATGGATGCGGTGATGCGCGCCGATCCTCTGCCGCCGACGGCGGACGGACAGCACGATTTCGCGGGCCTTCTGGAATGATCGGCGCGCTGGGGGGCGCGCTCGGAGCCGCCGCGACGGCGGCGTTGCGCCTGCTCGACGCCGAGGACGCGCATCGCGCAACCATCGCCGCCCTGAAGCTCCTCCCCGCAGGCGCGCCAAAGGTGGATGACCCGCGGCTCGCAGTTTCGGCTTTCGGCCTCGATTTCCCTAATCCGCTCGGCCTCGCCGCGGGATTCGACAAGAATGCCGAAGTCCCGGACGCCATGCTCTCGCTCGGCTTCGGCTTTGTGGAGGTCGGCACGCTGACGCCCCGCGCGCAGCCGGGCAATTCGCGGCCGCGCGTCTTTCGGCTCGTCGAGGACCGCGCCGTCGTCAACCGCTACGGCTTCAACAATGACGGCCATGCGCGCGCGCTGGCGCGGCTTGAGGCGCGGCTTGGCGCGCGCCCCCGCCGCGGGATTGTCGGCGTCAATGTCGGCGCCAACAAGGAGGCCGCCGACCGCGTCGCCGACTATGTCGCGGGCGTCGCCGCTTTCGCCGAGGTCGCGGATTATCTGACGATCAACGTCTCTTCGCCCAACACGCCGGGCCTGCGCGATCTGCAGGAGCCGGACGCTTTGTCGGATTTGCTCGGGCGCGTCCTGGAGGCGCGGGATGCGGCGCCCGCGCGCCGCCCCGTGCTGCTCAAGATCGCGCCGGACCTGTCCCTGTCGCAGCTCGACGCCGTCGTGCGCGTCGCGCGCGATCGCGCCGTCGACGGAATGATCGTCTCCAACACCACCGTTTCGCGGCCCGCGTCCTTGCGCTCGCCGCTCGCCACGGAAAGCGGGGGGCTCTCGGGCGCGCCGCTGTTCGCGCTCTCGACCTGGATGCTCGCGCAGACTTACGCGCGAGTCGAGCGGCAGTTTGCGCTCGTCGGCGTCGGCGGGATCGACGGCGCCGAGGCGGCGCTGGCGAAAATCGAAGCTGGCGCGACGCTCGTGCAGCTTTACTCCGCGCTGGTCTACGAAGGCCCGGGGCTCGTCGGCCGCATCAAGCGCGGGCTGCTCGACGCGCTCGACGCCGAAGGAACGAGCCTTGTGCGACTCGTCGGACGAAAAGCGAAGTATTTTATCACCTAACGTGGCTTCCCGGCTCGCCGTCCTTGCGAGCGAAGCGAAGCAATGACGGCGACCAAGAAGCGTCACGGCGCGAAATAAGCGGCGATGATCCGCCGATAGATCGCGCTCAGCGCGTCGATGTCGGCGACGCGGGCATTCTCGTCCACCGCGTGGATCGATTCGTTGAGCAGGCCGAATTCCAGCACCGGGCAATCGCGCGTGATGAAGCGCGCGTCCGAGGTGCCGCCGTTGGTCGAGAGTTCGGGCCTGCGTCCCGTCACGGCTTCGATTTGGCGCGAAACGAGTTCGGTGAAGGCGCCGGGCTGCGTGAGGAAGCTGACGGCGTTGCACGGATCGAAGGTCGTCTCCACCCGCGCGCCGTCGGCGGCCTCGGCGATCGCCGCGCTGACGCGCGCGCGCAAGGTCTCGGGCGTCCAGGCGTCGTTGAAGCGGATGTTGAACCGCGCGTTCGCTTGCGCCGGGATGACGTTGACCGCCGGATTGCCCACGTCGATCGAGGTGACTTCAAGGTTGGAGCGCACGAAATGCGCCGTGCCCTCGTCGAGCCGATGCGCGGACAGAGCCGCCGCGATGCGGGCGACGACGGGAACCGGATTTTCCGCGCGCTCGGGGTAGGCGACATGCCCCTGCTTGCCGAACACCGTGACGCGCCCGTTGAGCGAGCCGCGCCGGCCGATCTTGATCGTATCGCCGAGCGCGCGAACGTTCGTCGGTTCGCCGACAATGCAGTGATCGAAGCGCTCGCCGCGCTCGCGCGCCCAGTCCAGGAGCTTCGCCGTGCCGTTGATCGAGGGGCCTTCCTCGTCGCCGGTGATAAGGAAGGAGAGAGTCCCCTTCGACGGGCCGTGCTCGCGGACATAGTCCAGCGCGGCGCTCGCGAAGGCGGCGATGGCGCCCTTCATGTCGCTGGCGCCGCGCCCGTAGAGGACGCCATCGACGATCTCGCCCGAAAACGGATCGAAACGCCAGCGCGCGAGATCGCCCGGCGGCACCACGTCGGTATGGCCGGCGAAGGCGAGATGCGGGCGGGGAGAGCTAGTCCCTTGGCCGATCTTGGCGAAGAGGTTGTCCACGTCCGGCGTGCCCGGCTCGGAGAAGACGAGCCGATGCGCTTCGAACCCTGCGGCCTTGAGCGCGTCCTCCAGCACGCCGAGCGCGCCGGCGTCGGCGGGCGTCACCGAGGGGCGGCGAATGAGGGCTTGGGCGAGAGAGACGGCGGGGGAGGGGGGCATCGACAATTTTTCCGGACCTCCCTTCTCCCGCTTGCGGGAGAAGGTGTCGTCGCGCAGCGACGACGGATGAGGGCCCTCACCCGACCCCGCTTCGCGGGGCCACCCTCTCCCGCAAGCGGGAGAGGGGAGAACCGCTGCTTTCATTGAGAGCTTAAAGAATTTTCGAGCGCGACGCGCAAGTGGCTGGCGTTAATTCGTAACTCGATTCAACTCCAGCAGATCGGGCAGGACCGCTCGCACTTCGTCTATCATACTTTGCCAGGACGGCGCTTCGACTACGAGACCCGGCGCGTCGGCGCTGACCGCGATCCAGACGCGAGCGTCGTCGTCCCAGCGGGCGTCGATCTGCAGATCCTTGCTCATGAGCCGAGAATTGGTCCGAAACCGCCCTCTGTCAACGCCGATTCAATCTGGAGTGCGCCAGCCCAGCTCCCACACCGTCCAGCCGGCGATCAGCGCGAAAACCGCCTCCGCGCCCCAGACGGCCCAGACCGGCACGATGTCGACGCCGGCCGGCGAGAGGATCGGCGCGAGCCGCAGCGCGCCGGTCAGAAACGCCGCAAGCGGGATGAGGCTCGCGAGCCCGAGCGGATTGCGCCAGCCGAGCGCGCGGTAGCGTTTGGCCGTGAGGTTCATGTAGCTCGCGCCGGCGAAAATCAGCGCGAAGGCATAGACCAGCGCATAAGCGTAGGCTGCGAAGATGGACCAATCGAAAAACTTGTCCCTGGAAAGATCGTGCACGATATGGCCGCGCAGCCATAGCCACGGCAGCGTCAAGGCGAAGACGATTCCCGCAAGCGCGCCGGCGTATTTTTTCCAAGTCGCCCGGTCGATTTCGCCGGCGTCGCTGCGAAAGAGAAAATGGAAGCAGGCGGCGTCCATCAGTCCCTCAAGAGCTCGTTGACGCCGGTCTTGGAGCGCGTCTGCGCGTCGACGGTCTTGACGATGACGGCGCAATAGAGCGACGGCCCGGGCTCCCCGCTCGGCAAGGGCTTGCCGGGCAGGTTCCCCGAGACGACGACGGAATAGGGCGGCACATAGCCCATATGAACCTTGCCGGTGGCGCGGTCGACGATTTTCGTCGAGGCGCCGATGAAGACGCCCATCGAAAGCACCGAGCCCTTGCCGACGACGACGCCCTCGACCACCTCCGAGCGCGCGCCGATGAAGCAGTCGTCCTCGATGATGGTGGGGTTCGCCTGCAAGGGCTCCAGCACGCCGCCGATGCCGACGCCTCCCGAAAGATGCACGTTCTTGCCGATTTGCGCGCAGGAGCCGACCGTCACCCAGGTGTCGACCATGGTCCCCGCATCGACATAGGCGCCAAGGTTCACGAAGGAGGGCATCAGGATCGCGCCGGGCGCCACATAGGCCGAGTGGCGCACGATCGCGCCGGGCACGGAGCGGAAGCCCGCTTGCGAATGTTCCGTCGCGCCCCAGCCGGCGAATTTCGATGGAACCTTGTCCCACCATGTGGCGCCGCCCGGCCCGCCGGCGATGACGTTCATATCGTTGAGCCGGAAGGAGAGCAGCACGGCCTTTTTCAGCCACTGGTTCACCTTCCAGGAATCGGGGCCGGAGTGCGCTCCATCTTGCCCCTCGATCTTCTCGGCGACGCGCAGCTTGCCGGCGTCGAGCAGGCGCAGCGCGCCGTCGACGGCGCGGCGAATGTCCCCTTGCGTCTCGGCGTTGATGTTGGCGCGATCCTCGAAGGCGGCGCAGATGAGGGTCTCAAGTCCCGTATGCGGCATGAAGCGTCCCTGTTATTGGGCAAGGCTCTCTTGGGAATGGCTCGCGCGGTTGTAGGGATATGGCCCCTTGTGTCAATGGCGGCGCTCGCCCTCCGCGCTTTACAACCTCCCCAACAGCGCCTCCGCGCTCGAAACGGTGCAGGCGCTCGAATTCTCCTCCACCTCGATCCATTCGACGACGCCGTCCTTGACCAGCGCCGCGAAGCGCTTGCCGCGCAGGCCGAGGCCGCGCTCGGTCAGATCGAGTTCCTCGCCGATCGCCTTGACGAAGACGCCGGAGCCGTCGGCGAGGCCGTCCACCTTGCCTTTGGCCTTCGACGCCTCCAGCCAGGCGTCGAGCACGAAAATGTCGTTGACGGCGGTCACGGCGATGGCGTCGACGCCCTTGGCCCTGATCGCGTCCGCCTCGGCGACGAAGCCGGGCAGATGCGTCCTGTGGCAGGTCGGCGTATAGGCGCCGGGCACGGAAAACAGCGCCACCCGGCGGCCCTTGAAATAATCCGCGGCCTTTTTGGGCTCGGGACCGTTCGCGCCCATGACGGTGAAGGACACGTCGGGGAGTCTGTCGCCGGATTCGATGCTCATCGCTATTGTCTTTCCTGTTGGAGCCGTTTCGCCGTCCAAATAGGGCATGTCCCGCAAAAGTTGAATAGACTCTTGTGATAAGGACATGCCCAACATTTTGACTTGGAGCGATTTCTTTTCGCTCACGTCATTCCACGCGAGCGGAAAGCGCGCTGGGGGGCTCCGTCACTGGATTTGAGGGAACGAAAGCGGGTCTGGAGACCCGCGGTCCAGACCCGCGCTTGGAACGCGGGTCTCCAGACCCGCGCTTCGTGCAAAGCCCCGCATTTCGAGTGACGCAGCCCACTATGGCGCCGGCGAAGTTTCGGTAAGCCGCGCGCTTCAGCGCACCGCGAGTTCGACGATTTCCTCGGTGATCTCCTCCTGCCGCTGGCGGCGGTAGCGCGCGGTCAGTTCGTCGAGCGTCTTGCGCACGTTCTGGCGCGCCGCGATCATCGCCTGCATCCGCGCCTCGTTTTCGGCCGCATAGGAGAGGGCGACCGCTTCGCAGAGCTGGGCGAAGACATATTCTTCCGCGAGCTGCGCGAGCAGGCGCCGCGGCTCCAGCGTGGTCAGCGGAGGAATGCGCGCGCGCGAGGCGGGGATGCGCGAATAGTCGAGGGGGACGAGCGGCCGCGCCACGAGGCGGGGACCGGCGCTCCCGTCCTCGGCCGGCGCGCCGTGGATGAGCGTGACGCGCGCGGCCTCGCCCGCGCCGAGGCGTTCGTAAAGCGCGTCGGCGATCGCGTCGGCGAGGTGCGGAGTCTCGTCGACATGAGCGATCATCGGCGCGGTCCAGGCGGGTTCGAGCCCTTGTTCGGCCGCGAGCGCCTGGCCGCGCGCGCCGACGAGAAACAGCGCGCCGCCGCCGTGCGTGGCGATCGCCCGGGCGGCGGCCAGAATACGCTCGATGTAGGAGCCGACGAAACCTTGCTCGGCGGCGAGGGCGAGCACGATATGGCCGTCGCGGCGGTCCGCCTCGGCCGCCGGGGTCTCGGGGGCCAGCGTCAGCGCCGCGCCGATGGCTTTTTCCAGCGCCTTCGCATAAGCGCGCGCGCCCTCGAGCCGCGTCTGCGCCTCGCGCGTGCGCGCGGCGGCAATGCCGCGCATGGCGACGACGACCGTCTCCAGTTGGCGGGTCGCGCCGATGCGCGCGCGCAGATCGGAAAGGCGGTCGCTCACCCGCGCTCTCCCTCGTTTTCGATCTCTCGGGCCAATGTGGCGACCGCCGCGACGAGGCCGGCGCGTAGCGCGTCGCCGAGCGTCTCCCCCGCTCCCAACTCCGCCACGAGACCGGACGCAGCCGCGTCGAGGCGGGCGGGAAGGCGCTCGCGCAACACTGCGATCCGTTCGGGACGCAGAGCGTCGAGCGCGCCGTCCTCCAGCGCGGCGAGCAGCGCCACCTGATCGACGAGGCGCAGCATGGCGAAGCGCGGCTGGACGAGCAGCGCGCGGACGCGTTCGCCGCGCGCGATCTCCCCTTTCACGCGCGCGCTGGTCACGCCGCCGAACCGCGTGAACATTTCGAGTTCGAGAAACTGCGAATATTGCAGGCGCAGGCGGCCGGAGACCCGCCGCAGCGCTTCGGCCTGCGCCTTGCCGCCGACGCGGCTGACCGAAAGCCCCACGTCCACGGCCGGACGGCGGTTGGCGGCGAAGAGGCGCGAATCCAGCACGATCTGCCCGTCGGTGATCGAGATCAGATTGGTGGGGATGTAGCCGGCAAGATTGCCCGCGTCGGTCTCGGCGACGGGCAGCGCGCTCACGGAGCCGCCGCCTTTTTCCTTCGAGAGTTTCGCCGCGCGCTCCAGCAGCCGCGCATGGACGTAGAAAATGTCGCCCGGATAGGCTTCGCGGCCCGGCGGCTCGCGCGTCAGGAGCGCGAGTTCGCGATGCGTCGCCGCATGTTTCGTTAGATCGTCGATCACGACGAGAACATGGCCGCCGTTGTCGCGGAAATATTCGGCGACGGAAAAGCCCGCAAAGGGCGCGATCCATTGCAGCCCGGGCGGCGCGGCGGCCGAGGCGACGACAAACACGGTGCGTTCGGGCGCGCCGCGCGCCCTGACCGCTTCGATCACGCGCTCGACCGCCGTCGCGCGCTGGCCCACGGCGACATAGACGCAGACGACGTCGGAATGCTTCTGATTGACGACGGCGTCCACAGCGAGCGACGTCTTGCCCGTGGCGCGGTCGCCGACGATAAGTTCGCGCTGGCCGCGCCCCAGGGCGAACATGGCGTCGACGGCAAGGACGCCGGTTTCCAGTGGTTCGCTGACGAGATCGCGATCGACGATCGCCGGCGCGGGCCGCTCGACGGGCAGAACGGCCTCGGCCGCGATCGCCGGCCCATCGTCGAGCGGGCGGCCGAGCGGGTCGATCACGCGGCCGAGCAGGCGCTCGCCCACGGGCGTGCGGGCGGGTTCTCCCGTCCGGCGCACGGCGGCGCCCGCCTCGATCCCCTCGGCCTCGTCGAGCAGCACGACGCCGATGCGGTCCGCCTCCAGCGTCCGCACGAAGCCAATGCGCCCGCCGGCAAAGCGCATCACTTCGTCGAGCCGCGCGTCCGGTAGACCGGAGACGAAGGCGACGCCGTCGGCGACGCTTTCGACGCGGCCCACCGTCTCGACGCTCGGCCCCAGTTGCGCCTTTGCCACCGCCTCGCGCCGCTGCGCGAGCCAGTCCGAGAGCGGATCGTCAGGCCCCGTTGCGGTCATGCTGTGCAAGCTCGGCTGCGATCCGCGCCAGATCGGCGCGGAAACTGTTGCGGACGGCGGTGTGCCGGTTTTCCAGTTCGAGCCCGGCGATCAGCGCGGGATCGATCGCGACGATCAGCTCCAGCGGGCGACCGAAAGCGCGGGCAAGCGCGTCGCGCGTTTCCGCCTCCTCCGCCGCGGTGAGGGCGCGCGGCGCGGCAAGGCGCGCGGGCTGGCCCGGCTGACCGAAATCGTCGCGCGAGGCCGCGGGAAGTCTGGCGACTGCGTTGGCGAGGCCGCCGACAAATCCCAGAACGCGCGCATCCGGCGGCAGCCGCTCGAAGAGGCGCCGCGCAATTTCCAGCGCCAGCGACGCCGCGCGCGCGTTGGCCGCTCTGCGTTCTGTCTCCGTGGCGCGCTCCATCTCGGTCTGCGCGGCGGCGCGCAGGCGCTCGATTTCCGCGCGGGCGGCGGCGATCAGCGCCTCCTTTTGCGTTTGCGCCTCGGCGGCGGCGGCGCGCATCGTGTCGGCCCGGCCGGCTTGCGCGTCGATCAAAGCGGCGTCCGCCTGTTCGCGCAGCGCGGCGGCGTCAGCCTTGGCCCTTTCCGCGTCGTCGAGAAGTCGCGCGGCCTGCGCCTTGCGGCGGGCGACGATTTCGGCGACGGGCCGGAACAGAAAATACGCCAGAAGCCAGATGAGAACGAGCGCGTTGATCGTCTGAAGGAGAAGCGTCCACCAGTCGATGCGCATGAGCTTGCGCGGCCTATTTCACGAAAGGATTGGCAAAGAGCAGCAGCAGCGCGACGACGAGACAGTAGATGGCCATGGTTTCGATCATGGCAAGGCCGACGAACAGCGTGCGCGACAAGGCGCCGGCCGCTTCGGGCTGACGCGCGATGGCGTCGAGCGCCGCCGCGACCGCGCGCCCTTCGGCGAGCGCCGGGCCGATGGCGCCGAAAGAAACGGCGAAGGCGGCCGCCATGATGCTGATCGTTTCGACGTCCATGACCGCTCCCGCTAACCGTTTCCCGCGCTGTCGCTGCGGCGCTCCTCCGCGACCGCCGCGCCGATGAACACCATCGCGAGGACGGCGAAAATATAGGCCTGGACGGCGCCGGTCAGCAAATCGAGGGCCATGAACGGAATGGGCGCGAGCAGGCCGGCGAGCGACAGCACGATGCCGACGACGAAGGCGCCGCTCATGACATTGCCGAAGAGGCGGACGATCAGCGAGAAGGTGCGCGTGATCTGCTCGACGAGATTGAGCGGAATCATGATGAAGCTCGGCTCCGCGAAGGTCTTGAGATAACCCCAGACGCCGCGCGTGCGCAGGCCGTGCCAGACCGTGGCGGCGAGGACGATCAGCGCGAGCGCCGCGTCCGTTTCGAGCCGCGCCGTCGGCGATTCGACCCCCGGCAGGATCGAGCACCAATTGGCGGCGAGCACGAAGAGAAAAATCGAGCCGAGCAGCGCGCGATAGGGCGCGGGGTCGCAACGCATCGTCGCGCGAATCTGGTCGTCGAGGGTTTCGACGAAGGTTTCGAGAACGGTCTGGGCGCCGCCGGGCCGCATCGCCAGGCGCCGCGTCGTCAAGGCGCCGACGAGCGTCAGAAACGCCATCAGCGCCCAGGCGATTACGACCGGCTTCGATACGCTGACGGGACCGATGTCGAAGGCGTGTTCGAGCGTGAGGGGGGAGGCGATCATTCACGGCTTCCCGAATTTGCGTAGAGCCGCGCGCCGCGCCGCCAGCAGCCCGCCGGCGCCGGCCAGCAGCGCCAAGGCCCCGCAGAGCGCCAAGGCGGTCAGGACCGCCGCCAGCGCGAAAAAGCGCGCCGCCAGCAGCGCCAGCGCCCCGGGCGTCGCGCCGCGCTCGAACAAAGCGACGTTCCACCACAATGCGCGGAAATAGACGAAGCCGGCCGCGGCGCCGGCGACGAGGCCGACAAGCGCCTGCAGCGCAAGCGGTCCGCAGGCGGCGGACGGCGTCATTGGCGCGACATCCATCGCCAGGCGAGCCACAGGCCCAGCGCCGCGCCCAGCATGACGAGCGGCGCCGAATAGAACACGCCGGTTCCCAGCCGCCGGTCGAGCCAGCGCCCTGCGAACAGCGCGAGCAGCGTTGGCGCGACGACCGCCCAGCCCAGCACCCCGATCTGGCCGAGGCGCTCGCCGAGCGACGGCTCCGGGTTCCTGCGCCCCTCCTTTTCGCGCGCCGCCGTCCTGCGCGCCGTCTCGGCGAGCCTGTCGCCGTCCTTCCGGTCCGGAGCGCTCATTGCGCGCCTCCTTCCCCGTTGGAGAAGATGGTTTCGGGCAGTCCCGCGGGCCGCAGACAGCGAACGAGCCGACGCACGGCGCTGGCGTGCAGCCGCGTCTGCGCCACGCGTGCGCGGGCGGCTTCGTCCATTCGCGCCGCGCGCGCCTCCCGCACGCCGGCTTCGAGGGCTTGCACATCGTCGCCCAGAACGCCGTGGCGGCAGGCGATCGCGACGCGGTTTCCCCGCGCGACAGTCAGCACGCCGCCGCGGATCGCGCAGCAGCGCGCCGCTCCGTCGCTCCTGCGCCAGCGCACAACGCAAGCGGGCGTCACGGTAAGAAAATCTGTGTGGCCGGGCAGGAAGCCGAAGCCGCCGCTGTCGTCCTCGGCGCGGATCGAGACGACCTCGCTCTCGTCGACCAGCAGGCTGGCCGGAGTCGCGATGGTGAGGCGAAACCTCATGCGCCGGCCTCCCCCTCCCGCGCGGCGCGCTCGTTCTCGCGCGCTTCGTCCAGCGTCCCGATCATATAGAACGCGCTTTCCCGCCAGTCGTCGCATTCGCCGGCAAGGATCGCCTTGCAGCCGGCGATCGTGTCGGCGACGGCGACCGAGCGGCCCGGCGCGCCGGTAAAGGCTTCCGTCGCGGCGAAGGGCTGCGTGAGGAAACGTTGCAGGCGCCGCGCGCGGCCGACAAGCTTGCGATCTTCCGCGCCCAGCTCCTCGACGCCGAGCAGGGCGATCACGTCCTGCAATTCGCGGTAATGTTCGATCGCCTGGCGAACCTGCGTCGCCACCTTCGTATGCTCCTCCCCTATGACGAGCGGATCGAGCAGCACGGAGGAGGAGAGGATCGGGTCGATCGCCGGATACATGCCCTCTGCCGCCATCTGGCGAGAAAGCACCACCATGCTGTCGACATGGGCGGCGATGGTGGTGACGGCGGGATCGGTGAAATCGTCGGCGGGGACGTAGACGGCCTCGATCGCCGTCACCGACGCGCCGCCGACCGAAGCGATGCGCTCCTGCAGCGCCGCCACCTCGCTCGCCAGCGTCGGCTGATAGCCGACGCGCGAGGGAAGGCGCCCGAGGAGGCCGGAGACCTCCGCGCCGGCCTGCACGAAGCGGAAGACGTTGTCCATCAGCAGCAGCACGTTGCGACGGCGCTCGTCGCGGAAATATTCGGCGATGGCGAGCGCCGTGAGCGGCGCCCGCCAGCGCGCGCCCGGCGGCTCGTTCATCTGGCCATAGACGAGCACGGTGCGGTCGAGCACGTCGGAGCCGCGCATGTCGAGCAGCATCTCGTGCCCCTCGCGCGAGCGCTCGCCGACGCCGGCGAAGACCGACACGCCGCGGTAATTGGCGGCCATGGCGCGAATGAGCTCCATCACCAGCACGGTCTTGCCGACGCCGGCCCCGCCGAACATCGCCGCCTTGCCGCCTTGGGCGAGCGGGGTGAGCAGATCGACGACCTTTATCCCGGTGGCGAAAATCTCGGCGGCGCCGGTCTGGCGGGCAAGCGGCGGCGCCGGCCGGTGGATCGGCCGCCGCGGCGTATTTGGCGCGAGCGGCGGGCCGTTGTCGGCGATATTGCCGACCGCGTCGACAAGACGCCCGAGCACCGCCTCGCCGACGGGCGTTTCGATCGGGCCGCCGGTCGCGCGCACGGCCTGTCCGCGGCGCAGGCCGAGGGTCGACTGCAAGGCGATGGCGCGAATGGCGCCCGGCCCCAGATGCGCCTGGGTCTCGGCGACGACGGTCCCGCCGCCGTCCTTTTCGATCAGCAGCGCGTCTTCGATCGCCGGCAAGGCCCCGGCGGGAAAGGCGGCGTCGATCACCGCGCCGCGCACGGCGACGACGACGCCCGCCGCCTGTCCGCGATCCGAAAGGGTTTGCGCCGCCGCTATCGCCGCCTCCGCCGTTCCGTTCCTCCAGCGGGACGTTGCGCGAGCCGCTAGTGTTCCGGTTCCGACAAATGATTCCGGTTTGTCATTCCCGGCGGGCCGCAGGCCCGACCGGGAATCCAGAACAACAACAAGCGTATCTTTCGTTGCCCCTGGATTCCCGGTTGCCGCTTCGCGGCCCCGGGAATGACAGCGCTGCGAAACAAGCGTTGGACTCACAACACTAGATCAGCCCCGTCCCGCGATAGATGTTGCGCAGGGAAAGGCGCGCGCCGATCGCCGGCAGATCGAGCTCGGCGTCGGCCGTTTCGAACCGGCGTTCGGAAAAGCCGTTGGCGCGGTCGTAGGAGACGACCTCGACCGCGTCCTGCGCGACGACGACATAGTGCATGAGCGAGGACAGCGTCGCGTAAGCCTTTCGCTTCCAGCGCAGGTCGCGGTCGGCGGTCGAAGGCGAGAGAACCTCGAAGGCGACGACCATGTCGGAGCATTCGACCCCAGCGAGACCGTCGTTCGGGCGGATCAGCACGTCGGGGATCGGGACGTTGATTTCCGTGACTCTTACGCCGATGCCCGGAACCGCCGTCCAATCCGCGCGCGTTTCCCGCGCCAATTCGTCCAGCAGCACAATCAGATTTCGCACGATGATCTGATGCGGAAAACTTGCTGACGGGCTCAAGACCGGCTCCCCCTCGATCAGCTCCCATTTTTCGCCGCTGGGCCGCGTGTCCGCGAACGCGAAGAACTCGTCCGCGCGCATCGGCCGGGGATCGATCGAAGGGACGCCCATATTCGCGGCCTCCACAGCCGCCCGCCCTACTGTACCAGCCGCGGCGCGCCGACGCGGGCGGTCTCGCCTTCCTGCATGACGCCGAGCCGGCGCGCGACCTCGGTATAGGCCTCGACGAGGCCGCCCATGTCGCGGCGGAACCGGTCCTTGTCCAGCTTGTCGTTGGACTTGATATCCCACAGCCGGCAGGAGTCGGGGGAGATTTCGTCGGCGACGACGATGCGCATCATGTCGCCCTCCCACAGCCGCCCGCACTCCATCTTGAAGTCGACGAGGCGGATGCCGACGCCCAGGAACAGGCCGGAGAGGAAGTCGTTGACACGGATGGCCAGCGCCATGATGTCGTCGATCTCCTGCGGCGTCGCCCAGCCGAAGGCGGTGATGTGCTCCTCGGAGACCATCGGATCGTCGAGCGCGTCGTTCTTGTAGTAGAACTCGATGATCGAGCGCGGCAACTGCGTGCCTTCCTCCAGGCCGAGGCGCTTGGCCAGCGACCCGGCGGCGACGTTGCGCACGACGACTTCCAGCGGAACGATCTCCACCTCGCGGATCAACTGCTCGCGCATGTTGAGCCGGCGAATGAAGTGGGTCGGCACCCCGATATTGTTGAGGTGCTGGAAGATGTATTCGCTGATGCGGTTGTTGAGCACCCCCTTGCCGTCGATCACTTCGTGTTTCTTGGCGTTGAAGGCGGTGGCGTCGTCCTTGAAGTGCTGGATCAGCGTTCCGGGCTCGGGGCCCTCGTACAGGACTTTGGCCTTGCCTTCGTAAACGCGACGGCGGCGGTTCATGGGGATCAACCGGGGCTTGAGAAAATCCATGGGATGGGCCGTGGCTCCTTGAGGTTCGGCTCCTCGCCCGGACGCCGGATGAGGATGGGCCGCATCCTCGGATGGTCGGTCGGCGCCGGCGGCGGAACGGCGTTCGTCTTGGCCGCGGTGAGCGGGCCTCCTAGCCTTTTCCTCGGCCAGAAACAACCCGCGCTGCGCACTCTATCCGAAACGCCCGCCCGGCACAACGCGCGCCCCTTCGGTCAAGGTCAAGCCGCGCGACCGCCCCGCCCGCCGGCGGGAGACGCGCGCGAGAGCGCTTTCCGACCGGACGGAACCGTCTGGTCGATAAGAAATCGCTCCAGATTCAAAATGCTGGAGCAAAATCTTATCGAAAAAGTCTATCAACTTTTTCGGATTTTGCTCTAAGGCGCGGGCGGCTCTCAGAAATAGCTCTCCAGCGTTCCGCGCCGGCGCACGTCGAGCGTGGCGCAATGGAAGGCGCCGCCGAAGGCCGCGTAATGCAGGAAGGGCGCGGGGATCGGCTCGAAGCCCCACTTCTCCACCTGCCGCATCATGTTCGTGTGATGCGGATCGACGATCATGCGCTTCTCGTCGACCATCAGAATGTTCATGCTCAGCCACTTGCCGCACATGGAGGTGATCTTGAGCATCCGGTCTTCGATCGGGGACGGGTCCGGCGCGACGAGAATGTCCCATTTCTTCAGGTTGTCGGGCAGTTCGTCGGGGTCGATATATTCCGGATTGATGAGAACCTTGCCCGGCCCCAACGGCAGGATCGTCGTGTCGATGTGCATCGGGTTGGGGCAGCGGCTCTTGATTTCGTGGATGCGATAGCCTTCACCCAAGTGCCGGCGCAGCCAGTCGATGCCCATGGCGTTCGTCACATTGGAGCGCGTGACGAAAAGGTCGCGCCCGCAGCGGAAGAAGTCGGCGGCGTCGAAGACCGGCTCGAACTCGGTGAGGATGTAACGCATCGGCTCGCCCTTTTCGGGGAGCTTGAAATTCGGGTCGAACAAGTCGTCGGTCAGTTCGGGCTTGGGCGCCGAGGTCCAGCGTCCGCCGCGCTTGAAATAGTCCTTCAGGATCGGCCGGTAGGAATGGGTCTCGAAATAGCGGCAGGGCCAGGCCATCGGCGTCTCGATGATCTCGTCGCCGATGACCAGCATGGAGTCGCGCGGGCAGGAGTTGCAGAAGCCGCGCGAGGACCAATTGGGCGTCGAAAATTTCGCCTTGTGTTTGTAGGGTTCGGGCCGCGTGACGGTCACGCCGAGCTGCTCCAAGACCTTGATGAAATTGTCGAGTTCCTCCTGGGCAGGCTCGATCATGAATTTGGGGAAGCGGAAGCCGGCCGCGAGCGCCTGGGCGCGGGCCGCCATGCCGGGAATGTTGCAGGTGACGACCGGGTGGTCCGAAGGGATGGTCGAACCTTCGAGACGCCCGACGATAATCTCTTCCAACGGATCCCACTCGTTGTGCGAGCCGACGGGCGAAGACGCGCCGGCGGGTTTCGGCGCGGCGGCGGCGTCGACCGTGGCGGAAATCAAGTCCATCGCAAACAGCCCTCCAGCTTGAGCGGCGCCGACGCCCCTGTTTTTGCCGGGCTTAAGTCGGCTCGCTCGACTGCGTCCTTCGTCGCCGCGCACATAACGGCGCCGGCGCGGTTTGTCGAGTGGCCCCGGTCTCCTACGCCTTGGTTTCGGCGAGGCGGGCGGCGTAGCGCGCCATCAGGTCGACCTCGATGTTGAGGAGGTCGCCGGCCCTGCGCGCGCCGAAGGTCGTGACGGCGAGCGTATGGGGGATGAGGAGAACCGAGAAGCGCTCGCCTTCGACCTCGTTGACGGTGAGCGACACGCCGTCCAGCGCGACGGAGCCCTTCGGCGCGACGAAGCGCGCGAGCTCGCGCGGCGCCTCGACCCAAAACCGCGCCATGCTCGTTTCTTGCGACGGGCGTCCTTCGGCCGTCCTCTCGCAGAAATCCTCGCGGGCGACGACCCTGGCCACGCCGTCGACATGGCCGGTGACGATATGGCCGCCCAGTTCGTCGCCGATCTTCAGCGCCCGCTCCAGATTGACGCGATGGCCGACGCCCCAATGCGCGACGCTGGTCCGCGCCAGAGTCTCCGCCGCGGCGTCCACCTCGAAGACCGTGCGCCCGCCGTCTCGCGCCACGGCGACGACGGTCAGACAGGGTCCGGAACAGGCGACGGAGGCGCCGAGCGCGATGGTCTCGTCGGGATAGCCGCAGGCGATGGCGATGCGCCGCAAGCCGCCGCGCGGCTCGACGGAGACGACCTCCCCCACATCCGTGACAATGCCGGTGAACATCAGGCGACCCGCTCGTAACGCGTCAGGCGGTCGGCGCCCAGATCGGCCTCCTCGACGAGGCGGTAGATCGATCCGTCGTCGAGCAGCGCCTTCGCCGCCGGCAACAAAGCGGGCCGGCCCGCGCCGCCGAACGGCTTCGCGCCGGTGTGCAGGATGACTTCGTCGGCGAGGCCGCGCGAAACGAGGTTTTGCGCAAGGCGCGGCCCGCCCTCGCAGAAAACCCGCGTCACGCCGCGCCGCGCCAGAAGGTTCAGCGCCGCTTCGATGTCGACGCGCCCCAGAAGATCAAGCCCGGCGCGCACGATCTCGATTCCCGTCGCGCCGGAAAAGGCGGCGATGTCCTGATCGGTCGGCTCGCGCCCGACGATGACGAGAGTCGGCGTCTCCCGCGCGGTGGCCGCAAGGCGCGAGCGCGGCGACAGCGCCAGATTCGAATCGAGCACGACGCGCAGCGGCTTGTGCTGCTCCATGCCGGGCAGCCGCACCGTCATCAAAGGATCGTCCTCGCGCGCCGTGCCGGCGCCGACCAGAATGGCGTCGTGCAGCGCGCGCTGGACATGGGTGTAGGCGTCGGCGACCGGGCCGGTGATGCGCAGGCGCGGATCGTGCGCCGCGCCGGCGGCGAAACCGTCGGGCGTCTGCGCCAGTTTCAGCGTCACCATCGGCCGTCCCTGCGTCACCCGCAAGATATGGCCGAGATGATCGCGGCGCGCGGCGGCCGCGCACACGCCGACGGCGACCTCGATCCCCGCCTCGCGCAGGCGTGCATGGCCGCGCCCCTTTACGCGCGAGTCAGGATCCTCCATCGCCGAAACGACGCGGGCGACTCCCGCCGCCATGATCGCGTCGGCGCAGGGCGGCGTCGCGCCGTTGTGCGAGCAGGGCTCCAGCGTGACATAGAGCGTCGCGCCGCGCGCCGCCTCCCCGGCGGCGGCGAGGGCCGCCGCCTCGGCGTGCGGGCGTCCGCCCACCGCCGTATAGCCGCGCGCGATCAATACGCCGTCCTTGACGATCAGCGCGCCGACGGCGGGATTGAGCGCGGTGCGCCCCAGATTGCGCCGGCCCAAAGCGAGGGCGGCGGCCATATAGGCTTCGTCGGCGAACGGCGTGTCGATCATGCGCCTTTCTACACCTCGTCGGCGTCTTCCGCGTCAAGCGTTTCCCCGCCGCCGCTCTCCAATTCGTCGATGAGGACGCCGAAATCCCGCGCCTCGCGAAAATCGCGATAGACCGAGGCGAAGCGCACGAAGGCCACCGCGTCGAGCGTGCGCAGGCCCTCGATGACGAGTTCGCCGATGCGGCGGCTCTCGATCTCCGGCTCGCCGAGGCTCTCCAACTGGCGCACGACGCCGGAGATCATGCGCTCGACGCGCTCGGGGTCGACCGGACGCTTGCGAAGGGCGATCTCCACCGAGCGCGTCAGCTTGTCGCGGTCGAAGGGCGCGCGCCGGCCGGATTTCTTGAGGACGACGATTTCACGCAGATGCACGCGCTCGAGCGTGGTGAAGCGCGCGCCGCAGCCCGGGCACACGCGCCGGCGGCGGATGCAGGCCGAGTCCTCGGCGGGACGCGAGTCCTTCACCTGCGTGTCGACGGAGCCGCAATAGGGACAGCGCATGGCAAGCGGGCTCCCGGAGTATCCCCTCTCCCGCTTGCGGGAGACGGTGGCCCGACGAAGTCGGGTCGGGTGAGGGCCCTCATCCGTCGCGCGTTCCGCGCGACACCTTCTCCCGCATAGCCCGTCTTCAGACGGGCGTCCTTCGACGCCCGATGCGGGAGAAGGGAGGCGCGCCCATCGTTACGAATACACCGGGAACTTCGCGGTCAGCGCGTGGACCTTGTCCTTCACCGCCGCTTCATTCGCCGCATTGCCGGCTTCGCCATTCGCCGAGAGGCCGTCCAGCACCTCGACGATCATCGCCCCGACCTGCTCGAACTCGCTTTTTCCGAAGCCGCGCGACGTCGCCGCCGGCGACCCCAGACGAATGCCCGACGTGACGAACGGCTTCTCCGGATCGAAGGGGATGCCGTTCTTGTTGCAGGTGATGTGGGCGCGACCGAGCGCCGCCTCCGCCGCCTTGCCGGTGATCTTCTTGGGGCGAAGATCGACCAGCATCAGGTGGTTGTCGGTGCCGCCCGAGACGATGGCGAGGCCGGCGTCGACGAGGGTCTTGGCCAGCGTTTGCGCGTTGTCCTTGACCTGCTGCTGATAGGCCTTGAACTCCGGCTTCAGCGCCTCGCCGAAAGCCGCCGCCTTGCCGGCGATGACATGCATCAGCGGGCCGCCCTGCAGGCCCGGGAACACCGCGGAATTGATCTTCTTGGCGATGTCTTCGTCGTTGGTCAGCACCATGCCGCCGCGCGGGCCGCGCAGCGTCTTGTGCGTCGTCGTGGTCACGACATGGGCGTGCGGGAAGGGCGAGGGGTGCAGTCCCGCCGCCACGAGACCGGCGAAATGCGCCATGTCCACCATGAAAATCGCGCCGACTTCGTCGCAGATTTTGCGGAAGGCCGCGAAATCCCAGATGCGCGAATAGCCCGAGCCGCCGGCGATGACGATCTTCGGCTTATGCTCCTTCGCCAGCGCCTCGACCTGCTCCATGTCGATGCGGTGGTCGTCCTTGCGCACGGTGTAGCTCACCGGCTTGAACCATTTGCCCGAGAGGTTCACGGGCGAGCCATGCGTCAGATGCCCGCCGGCGGCGAGATCGAGGCCCATGAAGGTGTCGCCCGGCGTCGCCAGCGCGAGGAACACGGCCTGGTTCGCCTGCGAGCCCGAGTTGGGCTGCACATTGGCGAAGCCGCAATCGAACAGCTTCTTGGCGCGGTCGATCGCGAGATTCTCGGCGATGTCGACATACTGGCAGCCGCCGTAATAGCGCTTGCCCGGATAGCCTTCCGCATATTTGTTGGTCAGCACCGAGCCCTGCGCCTCCAGCACCGCTTTGGAGACGATGTTCTCCGACGCGATCAGCTCGATCTCGTGCTGCTGGCGGCCGAGTTCGAGGCCGATCGCCTTGGCGAGTTCGGGGTCCGACTGCGAGAGGGGGGTGGTGAAGAAACCGGGCGTTGTCATAAGGAACCTCTGTGCGGAGGGGCTTGGAATGACGCGCTTTTTCCGTCGTTTGCGCCGCGCTCTTGCGCCGGCGCCGTACAAAACGCGCGCGACTGAGGCGCCCCGCTTATCACGGCGCGGGCGCAACGGGAAGGGCGAGGGAAGGGGCCAGGCGGCGCAAAGACGCGCGCGTCCCGGGCGCGGGCCGGCGGCAAGAACGCAGATGTCTCAACGAATTGCTAACCCTGCGCGGTTGCGGGCGGAAAAATGTCGCGCCCGCGCGCGTTTCTTCCCCTTGCGGGCTGGCGCCGTTGTGGCAGACTGATGTCCTTCCCCGCTCCCGACGCGGGGACAAGAAGGAGGTTCCAAATGTCCTTGCAAGGCCATATCCTCGAATTGCAACGCCGCCATGACGCGCTGAAGCGGGAGATCGAGGAGGAACAGCAGCACCACGTCATCGACGAAATCAGGATTGTCGAGCTCAAGCGCAAGAAACTGCAAATTAAGGACGAAATCGCGAAATTGCAGTACAGCGAAACGCGCCACTAGCGCGCTTTCCGACCGAACGGACTCGTTCGGTCGATAAGAAATCGCGCCAGATCGAAAAGTTGGAGCAAGTTCTTATCGAAAAAGTCTATCAACTTTTTCGGAACTTGCTCTAAGCCGGCTTCGACGGCCCCCGCGGCCCGAATCGCCCGCAAGAAATGCGCAGCGCCATGGGCGGAGAGCGATCTCCGCCTTATTTTTTTGCCGGATGGCGGAGCGCCGCCCGCCGCCCAAGAGCGAATCGCGACCGCGACATGCCCGTCTCCGCCGCCTACCGTCCCGAAACGCTTCACGCAAGCCTCGGGGAGGCGTTCTTCGATCCCGTCGAGGCGGCGCATTTTCCCGAATGCAGGCTGCGCTTTCGCAACAATCGCTGGGCGGCCCGCGTCGGGCTCGACGCGCTGACGCACGAGGAATGGATCGCCCATTTCGGCCGGTTCGAGCCGCTGCCGGGCGGGCTCGAGATCCCGCTGGCGCTGCGCTATCACGGCCACCAGTTCCGCTCCTACAACCCCGATCTGGGCGACGGGCGCGGCTTCCTCTTCGCGCAGTTGCGCGATTCGGCCGACGGGCGCCTGCTCGATCTCGGCACAAAGGGCAGCGGCAGGACACCCTGGTCGCGTCACGGCGACGGCCGGCTCACGCTCAAGGGCGGCGTGCGCGAAATCCTCGCGACCGAAATGCTGGAGGCGCTCGGCGTCGACACCTCCAAGACTTTCAGCCTGATCGAGACCGGCGAGGCTTTGCAGCGCTCCGACGAGCCCTCGCCGACGCGTTCGAGCGTTCTCGTTCGGCTGTCGCATTCGCATATCCGCATCGGCACGTTTCAGCGCCTCGCCTTTCATGGCGACAAGCCGGCGCTCGAACGCCTGCTCGACTATTGCTGCGCGCATTATTTCCCGGACATCGTCGATGCGGAGCCGCCCGGTCGCGCGCTCGCCTTCCTCAAAGGCGTCGTCGCCCGCGTGGCGCGGCTCGGCGCGCGCTACATGGCGACGGGCTTCGTTCACGGCGTGCTCAACTCCGACAACATCAACATCACCGGCGAGAGCTTCGACTACGGCCCCTGGCGCTTCGCGCCGGTTTACGATCCGCTGTTCACGGCCGCCTATTTCGACGAAGGCGGGCTCTACGCCTTCGGCCGCCAGCCCGGCGCCCTGGGCTGGAATCTGGCCCGCCTCGCCGAGTGCCTGCTGCCCATGATCGGCCTGGCGGAGGCGGAGGCGGCGCTCGACGAATTTCCCGAACTCGTGCGGAGGGAGTTCCGAGCGGCGCTGCTGGAGCGGCTGGCGCTCGACTCCGCCGGCGAGGAGGCGGACGCGCGCCTCGCCAAGGCGCTCGTGGATTTTCTTCTCGGCACGCGCGCGCCCTTCGAGCAGACGTTTTTCGACTGGCGCGGCGGCGGCGCGAGCGCGGCGCGGGCGCAGGCGAGCGTTGCGGCCGAATATTACCGGCGGCCCGAATTCGCGCCTCTGCGCGCCGCGCTGCTGGCGCATGAGGCGGCGGCGCACGCAAGGCTCGACCATCGCTATTTCGCCCGCGCGCGCCCCTGCGCCATGCCGATCGACGAGGTCGAGGCGATCTGGGCGCCGATCGCCGAACGCGACGACTGGACTCTCTTTTCCGAAAAGCTCGCGCAGATCGGCGAAATGCGCGAGGCCTGCCAAGGCCCGTGGCGGGCAGGGGGCGCCGGCGCGGATTTTGGCTTGCTGACAGCCGGGCCGGGGGGCGATAATCCGCCTCAGATCGCGGGTGATTCCCCGACGCGTCCCGGCGCGGCGGCGGCGGCGGTCCCGGGCGGCGCGAAATGAACGACGATTTGAGCGAAACCGACCAGAACGCCATCCGCGCCGAACTGGAACGGGTGCGGTTGGAGCATCACGACCTCGAAGCGGCCATTTCCGCGCTCCTCGCGGTCGGCTCGGTCGACCAACTGCAAATCCAGCGACTCAAGAAGCGCAAACTGTCGCTGCGCGACCGCCTCACATATCTCGAAGACCAGCTCACGCCCGACATCATTGCCTGACCGATCCGACTGGCGCGCCGTTTGTAGCGGACTGGCCGGACGGCGACCGTTGTCCCACAGCGGGACATTTGGGGATCGCCGCCGGACAGTTCGCAGGGGAACGAAGCCATGCCGCATCTCGGAATCGAACTCAATCGGCAATTTTCCTCCGCGCGCTTCGGGCAGCTTCCCGGCGGAAGCGGCCGCACCATCCGCCGCGTCAATGCCGCCATCGGCGTCAACGCGCCGGGATGGCCGTCGCGGCTGTCGAACCCGGTTTTTCGCGCGCTTCTGCTCAGGCTTGCGATCATCGCGGCTTTCGCCTTGTCCGTGGCGATCTGGCGCCTCTACTACTTCGCGCGCTGACGCCGCGATTTTCATGCCGGCCGCGCCGCCGGCCTCGCGCTTGCCTCGCGGGACCGCTTCGTCTATGCCGCTGGGCTTTCCAATGTCGAGCCCGCCGGGAAAGCCGTGACGAAATCGAGCGCGCCTGTGGCCGTCATCATGGGCTCTCAGTCCGACTGGGAGACCATGCGGTTCGCCGTCGAAACGCTCGACGCGCTCGGCGTGGCGTCTTGCGCGCGCATCGTTTCGGCGCATCGCACGCCGGACCGGCTGACCGCCTTCGCCAAGGGCGCAGAGGCCGAAGGGTTCAAGGTGATTATCGCAGGGGCGGGCGGCGCGGCGCATCTGCCCGGCATGACCGCCGCCATGACGGCGCTGCCGGTCTTGGGCGTGCCGATCGAGTCGAAGGCCCTTTCGGGCATGGATTCGCTGCTCTCCATCGTGCAGATGCCGGGCGGCGTGCCGGTCGGCACGCTCGCCATCGGCAAGGCCGGCGCGGTCAACGCGGCGCTGCTCGCCTGCGCCATTCTTGCGCTGACGGACGAGGCCCTGGCCGCGCGCCTCGCGGAGTTCCGCGCGCGCCAAACCGACGGCGTGGCGCTCGTTCCCAGTGACGGCGCCTGAGCCGTCGCGATGCTGACGCCCGGCGCGACCATCGGCATTCTCGGGGGCGGCCAGCTCGCGCGGATGCTCGCGCTGGCCGGCGCGCGGCTCGGCCTCAAATCGCATGTCTATTCGCCCGTTGCGGACGATCCGGCCTTCGACGTCTGCGCGGCGCGAACGCTCGCCCCGTTCGAGGACGAGACGGCGCTCGCGCGCTTCGCCGAGTGCGTCGACGCCGTGACCTACGAGTTCGAGAACGTTCCGGCCAAGACCGCCGCGTTTCTCGAAGCGCGCCGGCCGGTGCGGCCCAATCCGAAGGTTCTCGCGCTCACGCAGGACCGGCTGATCGAAAAGGAGTTCGTGCGCGGCCTGGGGATCGACACCGCCGATTTCGCCGATGTCGCCGACCCGGGCGCGCTCGCCCGCGCCGTGGCGAAGATCGGCCGCCGCTCGATTTTGAAGACCCGGCGCTTCGGTTACGACGGCAAGGGCCAGGCGCAACTGCGCGACGGCGCCGATCTCGCCGTGACCTTTCAGTCGCTCGGCGGCGGTCCCTGCATTCTCGAAAGCTTCGTCTATTTCTCGCGCGAGGTTTCGGTCGTCGCCGCGCGCGGGGTCGACGGCGAGTTTCGCGCCTATGACATTTGCGAGAACGTTCACGAGCACCACATTCTCGCGACCACCACGGCGCCCGCCAATGTCCGCCCCGAAACGGCGCAGGAGGCGATCGCCATCGCGCGCCGTATCGCCGAGGCGGCGGAATATGTCGGCGTGCTGGCCGTGGAGATGTTTGTCGTTGATCGCGCCTACGGGCCGGTGTGGGAGAAGGTCGTCGTCAACGAAATCGCGCCGCGCGTCCATAATTCCGGCCACTGGACGCTCGACGGCGCGGAAACCTCGCAATTCGAGCAGCACATGCGCGCCGTGGCGGGCTGGCCGCTGGGCTCGACGCGCCGGCATGGCCGCGTCACGATGCGCAATCTCATCGGCGCGGACGCGGATAAGTGGGCGGAGCTTCTGCGCGACGAGGGCGCCTGCGTGCATCTCTACGGCAAGAAGGAGACGCGCCCCGGCCGCAAGATGGGCCACGTGACGCGCATCGCGCCCGAGCGGGCGTAGCGGGCGGGCCGGTTTCGCCGGGACGTTCTCCGCACGCGGCGTTTCTGATAGTCTGAGGACGAGGGGCGCGCCGAGGGCCGCAGCGCCGCTTTTCGCACGCTCAAGGGGAATTCCCGATGTTGATTTCCGGGCGGCCGAAGATCGTCGTGACGATTCATGGCGTCCGGACGCATGGCAAATGGCAGAAGGCGATCACGCCGTTTCTCGCGAAATACGGATTGATCCCTTACCACATCGATTACGGCTGGTTCGGCGCGGTCGGCTTTTACATTCCCTGGCTCCGAGAGCGGAAAATTCGAGCCGTGCGCGACGAATTGCGGCGTCTCGTCGGTGGTTCTGATGCGCGACGCGTCAGCGTCATTGCGCACAGTTTCGGAACCTATATCGCTCTCACCGCCCTGCGTGACGAGCGTGGCGCCCTGCTCTATGACCGCGTCGTGCTGACCGGCAGCATTCTCCCTTGCGATTTTCCTTGGGACGTCGTCTTCCAGCAGAAATGGGCGCTGGCGGCGAAAAATGTGCGGGCAGACGCGGACTGGGTGGTCAGTCTCGCCGATTGGCTCTACCACAATCTGAACTGGCGGTTTCGCTACCCCGTGGGTAAGTCAGGCCGCGAAAAATTCGAACAGAATTCGGCCGTCCTTCTGGACGACGAATTGTGCGGGGATCACAGCGTCGCCCACAACGAATTGAGGTTCGAGCAATGGGCGCGCTTTATCGCCTACCCAAATTTGCCGGACGACATTGCCGAAAAAATCCAAGCCGAGATGCAGGTGATGCGTCAGCGGGCGGCGATGGTTCTCGCCGTTCCGGTGGAGGATGTCCGCGCAAGCATGTTCGTTCCGTGGGACGGCGCGCTGCGGCCGCTGCCCGAAGTGAGCGACAACGTAACCCACGCGCCCGAATATGGCCTGGAAATCCAACCTGGGCATGGGACAATCGGCGTCGCCTTCGAAAGGGGCCAACCCATGACCGTTATCAAGGCCGGCGACAGCTGGGGGGAGCATCCGTTGCCGGGGAGCGAAATTGAAAAGCTGGACCCGCGGCTGGGTTGGGCGTTATCCTTCCCCTTGCGAAGCGACGCTCTGGGGATGCTCGCTGTTGTGAACATTGACGGGCTTGGCGATCCTCCCCAGATTGTCACAGGCGAGAATTCGGACGCGCTCGCCCTTGCGGCGTTCAGGATCTTCACCCCATTCCTGGCCGTGGGGCGCAGATGCCTGGAGACCGCCTTCCGCGGAGAAAAGCCCGAAAGACCTGAGGTGTGAGATGACCGATCAATCCGTGGACGCCGTCCCCTCGGTCGCGGACCAAAATCGGCCGGCGGCCCCCTCCGGCGTGAGAGCGATCGAGTGGTCGAAGCTCCTTAAGCCCGAGATTGTCGAGAAAGCGCGGGAATATTTTCGGCGCAGCGGGTCTGCGGCTGAAATCCGGTCATTTGAGGAAGGGCTGGAGTCGCTCCAGAAGATGTACGGCGAATCCCCTGACAATGCCGAAAAATAGCGCACGAGACCGCGGCGGCAAAGCTGTTCGGATACAAGCCTGCGCGGCCGGCTGGCGCGCGACGCTCTGAGGCGTCGCCACAAGGCTACTCCCGCGTCATCAGCGCCTCCATCACGTCCCAGATCGCCGCAAGCCCGTCGCCAACCTCGCTGCGGAAGGGGCGGTCCAAAGGCGGTTCCGGGCGCGCGAGCGCGGCTTCGACGCCCGCCATGCTTTCACCAAACCCGGCGGCGAAGATGGCGTCGGCCGGAAAGCGCCCGCCGCATGGCGACGCCGCCGAAAGCCCCTTCGAAAACTTGTCCTGATAGATGACGGACCCTCGAATGCAAATTGGTATCGCCTTGGTCCAACGGACTGCTTCCTTGCGCAATGCGGCTTGCAACCCTCTTGCCGGGGCGGTTCTCGGCGCTCTCGCGCTGGCGGGTTGCCAGAGCTCGACGCCGTCCGACTACGTCGCCACCGCGCCCCAGCCCGAGACAGCGAGACCGCAACGCGACGCGCTCGGCTCGCAGATCGCGCATTACGCCAAACTCCACAGCGTGCCCGAATCATTGGTGCACGCGCAGATCAGGCGCGAGAGCGGCTATGATCCCGCCGCGAGAAACGGCCCGTACTGGGGCCTGATGCAGATTCGCTACGACACCGCGCGCTCGATGGGCTATCGCGGCGATCCGACCGGTCTGCTCGACGCCGACACGAACCTCGCTTACGCCGTTCCCTATCTTGCCAACGCCTACCTGGTTTCCGGCGGCGACGAGCGGCGCGCGATGCGGCTTTACGCCAGCGGCTATTACTTTGAGGCGAAGCGCCAGGGTCTGCTCGATCGATTGCACATCGGCGAGCGCTGATCGCCGCCTGCGCAACGCGAGACAGAAAAAACTCGCCCCGCCTCTCGGTTTGATCGGGAGGCGGGGCGTTTTGCGTTGCGATGTTTCGAGCAGTCGGCGCGGCGCGCTTACTGCGGATCCGCCGCAGGAGCGTCCGCCGGAGCGGCGGCCGGTTTCGGCGCCGGCTTGGGCTTGGGCTTCGGCTTGGGGGCCGGCTTGGGTTTGGCCTTCGGCTTCGCGTCGACCTTGGCCGCGTCGCTGGGCTGCGCGGCGGCGTCGGGGGCGGCGGGCGGCGCGGTTTCGGCCGGGGCGGCGGGCGCTTGGCTCGTCTGCGCGTCGGCCGGCGGCGCCGCAGGCTCGCTTGTCCCGCCGGCGGCGGCGGCCGGCGGATTCGCGGCCGTGGCGCTCGTCGCGTCTGCGGCCGGCGGGGCGGCGGTCGCCTCGGCGGGCGGCGCGGCCTCGGGCTGAACGGCCGCCTGAGGCGACGCGTCCGGGCTCGGAGCGGCCGCCTCGGCGGGAGGCTCGGTCGGCGTCGCCGCGTCCTTCTTCGAGACGGCCGTGGCGATCGCGCCGGCTCCGCTTTCGATCAGGGAACGAATACTGGCGATCTTTTCGGACGGCGCCATGTAGACGCCGGCGCCGAAGCCGATCCCGCCCGCGACCAGGACGGTCAGAATTGTTGAAAATATGCGCGCCATTTGAGCGTCCTTCTCATGCGGCCCGGCCGCTGTCGATGGAGCGGCAGGACCGGCTGTCGTGTCTGGCGCGCGCCGGTGCGCGGGCCATGGCGCCTATACGCAGGGTTTTGTGGGCAAATGTTGGGCGCGAAGACGAACAATGCAAGAAATTATCGAATTAGCGCTACCTCTGTCGTCATTCGCGGCGTCGCCGCCAAGCTGAACGGACCACGGATCGCCGGGGGCGGGCAGAAAAACGACAAGAACAACCAGTCGGGCAGCCGCGGGTTTCTCTCGCTCGACTTGCGTATGGCGGATCGATTCCCGCCGGTATGTGTCAATTTGGGTCACTGCCCCGTCGCCCGTCGCCGGTCGCGCGCCGCAAGCCGGACCATGCGAGCCGGATCGTTTTCAAAACCGACGAATGCGCCACGTAATCCTGGAGCGCGAAGCCGATCGAACGGCGCCGAGCCGCGGGGACGTCGAGAGGAAAGAAAATGCCAAAAGGGTTGTGGAAGGTCGTGCTTGTCGGCGCGATGGGGCTCTTCGTCGGCGCCTTAATCGTGGGATGGGCGACCGGCTGAGCGGGCCAGCGCTGGCGATCTATCGCAACAGCGAGATCGGAACGCTGGCGATCTATCGCAACAGCGAGATTGGAACGGCGTCCGCTCGTCTTGCGCGGGCGCGTCGAAACGCCCGTTGTTGCTCCCTCGCCTGCGCTCGATTAGCATTGCGCCGCGCCTGCGGGCGCCCGTCGCCGTCTGCTCCTCCATTGGTCCAGCCCTTCGTCCATGACCTCTCTTCTTACCGACGCGCTGGCGTTGATCTTCGGCTATCTGCTGGGATCCGTGCCTTTCGGCCTGCTGCTGACGCGCGGCGCCGGAACCGCCGATCTGCGCTCGATCGGCTCCGGCAATATCGGCGCGACCAATGTGCTGCGCACCGGGCGCAAGGATCTCGCGGCGGCGACGCTGCTGCTCGACGCGCTCAAGGGCGCGGCGGCGGTCGTGGCCGCCGGCTACCTGTTCCCGTCGCCCGAGGCGCCGATTGCGGCGGCGCTCGGCGCCTTCGTCGGCCATGTGGCGCCGGTCTGGCTGAGATTTCAGGGCGGCAAGGGCGTTGCGACCTTCCTGGGTTGTCTTGTCGGACTGCATTGGCCGACGGCGCTCGCCTTTTGCGGCTTGTGGCTCGGCGCCGCCGCGATCTGGCGCTATTCGTCGCTCTCCGCGCTGATCGCCAGCGCGCTCTCGCCCGTCATCCTGCTGGTTTCCGGTCATGGCGGCGCGGCGCTGGCCGCGGCGGTCATGGCGGCGACGCTGTGGCGCAAGCATCGCGAAAACATCGCGCGGCTGCTCGCGGGAACCGAAAGCCGCATCGGGCAGAAGGCATGAGCGAGCCGCGCGGCGCGAGCGGACGCCTCTCCGACGACCAGCTCGTCGACTGGCTGAGGCTCATCCGCAGCGAGAATGTCGGCCCGCGCACGTTTCGCCAGCTCGTCAACCGTTACGGCGGCGCGACCGCGGCGCTGGAGGCGCTGCCCGATCTCGTGGCGCGCGCGCAGGGCGGGCGCGTCATCCGCGTGGCCACGCGCGACGAAGCTCTGCGTGAAATCGAAGGAACGCTGGCGCTCGGCGCGCGCTTCGTGGCCCTTGGCGATTCGGATTATCCGCCGATGCTGCGCGAAATCGACAGCGCGCCGCCCGTTATCGTTCTGCGCGGCGACGCCGCCGTGTTGCGCCGGGCGGCGGTGGCCATCGTCGGGTCGCGCAACGCCTCCGCCGCCGGCCGGACGATCGCCGAGCGGCTGGCGCGCGGTCTCGGCCGCGAGGATTACGCCGTCGTCTCCGGCCTCGCCCGCGGAATCGACGCCTTCGCGCACCGCGCCAGTCTCGACTCCGGCGCCGTCGGCGTCCTCGCTGGCGGCCATGCGCGGCCCTATCCGGCCGAAAACCTCTCGCTCTTGGAAAAGATCGCCGAAGCCGGCGCGGTGATTTCCGAAATGCCTCTCGAATGGGAGCCGCGCGGGCGCGATTTTCCGCGCCGCAACCGCATCGTGTCCGGGTTGGCGCTCGGCGTGGTGGTGGTGGAGGCGGCGCGCCGCTCCGGCTCGCTCATCACGGCGCGGTTCGCCGCCGAACAAGGACGCGAGGTCTTCGCCGTGCCCGGGTCGCCGCTCGACCCGCGCGCCGAAGGCGCCAACGACCTGCTGCGCGACGGGGCGCATTTGTGCGCCGGCGCCGAGGACGTGATCCGCGTGCTGGCGGGCCGCTCAGGCGCGCCGGCGCCGCGAACGGATTTGTTCGGGGAGGGCGAGGGAGAGGCGGCGCCCGAAGACGAGCCGCTGATCGACGAACTCGATCTCTTTTCGCTGCGCGAGGGCGCCGGCATACGAGCGTCGCGGCGCGCGGCGGCCGAGACGGGCGCGGGGCGGAGCGAAGCGCCGCCCGCGCCGCCGCCGCCCGCGCCGAATCGGGAGGAGCCCGCGATCGACGCGCGCGCGCTCGTGCTCTCGCTGCTTGGGCCGTCGCCGGTTTCGATCGACGAACTCATCCGCGTCGCCGGCATATCGGCGCGGGATGTGCAGGGCGCGCTGACGGAGCTCGATCTCGCCGGGCGCCTCGCGCGCCACGGCTCCAACCTCGTGTCCCTCGTGTAGACGGCGCGCGGAGCCTTAAGCCCGTCGGCGGATTTCCGGCCCGCCGAGCTCCCTTGCGCGGATTTCCGCCTCGACGCGGGCGAGGTTGAGGAAATAGGTCAGCATGGGGAGGCCGGCGCGCCCCGCGAGGGCGGCGAGTTCGCCCGCCATGTCCGCAATATAGCCGGCGGTCGACGCCGCTTCGTGGGCGGAGAACGGCTTCGCGTCGGCTTGCGTCTTCTCCGCCCCGCCGGGCCGATGGATCATGGATTTGCCTCTGTTTCTCGCCGTGGGCGCCGGCAAGCCGTAAGGATGCGCGCTATAGTTGTATATGTGACATATGCACGAAGGGGTTGTCAATCGCCCGTCTTCGCGCCGCCGGGAAGATAGCCGAGCAAGGCGGTCGAACAAGACTCGACGAATTGCCGAAACTGTATAAAATACGGAAAGTGCGTACGGAGGGCGGGAGCAGGACCGCGGGCCGCGCACGGGACTGCGGAGCGGTCCCCAAGTTTGGGAGGGTTGTGGTCATGCGTAACACGACAAGTATCGCGCTGCTTGCGGCCGGCGTCGCCGCGCTCGCAACTCTGGCGCCGACGGGCGCCGCGCAAGCGGGTCCCGTCGGCCTCGCCGCGCCGGCGAAACCGGGATCGCTTCTGCCTGTGGAGAACGTCTTTTGGCGCGGGCGCTACTGCTGCGGCCACGGCTATGCGCGCCCGCATTATTACGGCGGCTGGGGCGGCTACGGCTATGCGCGTCCCGCTTATTATCACGCCTATCCGCATTACGTGCAGCGCTCGTTCCCGCGCTACTATTACGCCGCGCCGCGTTACGTGTATCGCAGCTACCCCGTGACCTATGTGACGCGCAGCTATTACTACCCGGCCTATACGTCGTACAGCTACGCCTATCCGGCGGCCTACGCCTATCCGTCCTACGGCTACGGCCACGGGTATGGCGGCTACGGCTACGGCTACGGCTACGGCTACGGCGGCTACGGCTACGGCGGGTATGGCTATGGCGGATGCGGCGGCGGCTATGGCGGCGGCTTGGGCGTCGGCGTTGCGGTCGGAGTCCGGCTCGGCGGCTGCTGACGGCTTCAGTCCCTAGAGCAAAATCCGAAAAAGTTGATAGACTTTTTCGACACGATTTTGCTCCAGCTTTTTGAATCTGGAGCGATTTCTTATCGACTGGACGATTCCGTCCGGTCGGAAAGCGCTCTGGAGCGAATTCGGCAAGAGATTGACAGGGCTTTTTCGATCGGAATTCGCGCAAGCGGCGAGGCGCGCGAGCCGATCCGGCGCGCCTTGTAAAGGACGGCCGCGCCAGCAGGCTCGGCCGCGTCGGCGCGCTTGGCGTTCGCGGCGCCAGGCGCGGCGATTTCGCGCGCTATTGCGGCGTGATTGCGGGAACTGGACAGAATCCGCAAAACGCACTAAATATGGTTAACGTGTGGCGAGCCGCGGAAACAATTGAATAAGAGTCGCGCGGCTCTGAAATGTTCGGATCTCGTCGTTCCGGCGGTCCGGGCCTCGGCCTTTGGGGACGAGGAATGCAGTTCGTTCTTGCACAATTCCTCTTCGGACCGCCCGCGCGCGAGCTGCGGGGCGAAGGCCGGCGCGAGCGCGGGCCGCGAGCGAGACGCCGCGACGCGAAAAGAACTCCCCACACGCTGTCATTGCCCGACGCCCGCTTGGGCGTGCGGGCGCTGACGCCGCCTTTGCGCGGCGCGAGGGCTTCCGTTTGCGCTTTTGCGCCGGCGGAGGGACGGAGCGCAAGCTTCGTCGTTGGATCTGTTCTGAGTAGAGGGAGAGTGGACATGAGCATCGCATCAAAACTGACAATGGCCGGCGTTTTCGCCGCCACACTGATTGCGGCGCCTGCGGGCGTCGCCATCGCGGGACCGGTCGGTTTCGCGACTCCTGCGGTCAGCGCGCCTTCGATCGGGCTGGAAAACGTTCATTATCGGCCGTGCTACAGGCGTTGCCACTGGGGTTGGCATTGCCACCGCTGGACGAGCCATCATCCGCACTATCCCGCGGTTTACGTCACGCCGACCTATTACAGCTACGGCTGGTGCCGCCCCGGCCTGCTCGGAGGCTTGGCCGGCCTGTTGCTGTGACGCAGGTTCGGAGCGCTTGACCGCGCTCCGCCGCCGACATCAAACCGCAAGGCGCGCCAGCCGATCGAGCGCGCCTTGCAGAATGTAAGCGGCGGCTAAGCGGTCGACGACTTTCGCGCGCTTGGCGCGCGAGGCGTCCTGCGCGATGAGGTCGCGCGTCACCGCGGCGGTCGAGAGGCGCTCGTCCCAGAAGGCGTAAGGCAAAGGCGCGTTTTTTGGCGTCAGCTTTTCGAGATTGCGCATGAAGGCGCGCGTCGCCTGGGCGCGCGGGCCTTCGCTTCCGTCCATGTTGAGCGGCAGGCCGACGACGAGCGCGACCACCTCTTGCTCTTTCGCGCGTTTGAGCAACGCCTCGGCGTCCTGCGAGAATTTCGTCCGCCTGATCGTCTCGAGGGGCGTCGCCAGCCGCCGCTCCACGTCGGAGAGCGCAAGGCCGATGGTCTTGGTTCCCAGATCGAGGCCGAGGAGCCGGCCGCGGGGAGGGAGGGCGAGGGCAAGCGTGTCGATGTCCGTCGGTTCGCGCGTCATGATTTGTTTTCACGTTGTGTGGCGAAGAGCGGAAAAATTGGTCCGGGCGCCACCCTCCAGTCGAAACCTTCCGAAATTTCATGCGTTGTCAATTACGGCTGGGGCGTGGCCGGCAAGCGCTTCGCAGGGCCGCCAAGAGGCGTCTTGAAGGCGTCGGCGGGACGCAGCGTTTGAATTTATGGAGATTGGCCGTGGAAGAGGCGCCGAACCCAGGACGAACGGCGATTCTGGTTGTCCACGGCATGGGAAGTCAAAGGCCGATGGAGACCGTTCGCGGGATCGTCGACGCAGTTTGGCCCGAAGACGAAGACGAGGGAAAAGAGGGGCCGGACTCAAAGAGGCAATACTGGATCCGGCCCGAGCCGGGGGGCAACGACGTTGATCTCTTGAAGATCGCGACAACCGCAACACAGTACGGCCGCGGCTTCGATTTTCATGAGCTTTATTGGGCGCATCTGATGAGCGAGACGCGCGCCGTCGCGGTGCTGCTTTGGCTGTTCGAACTGGTGGCCAAAGGGCCAGGACTCAAGAAGGGCATGAACGCACTCTGGTGGGTGGCGACAATTTTTCTCGTGCTCACGAATGTTTGCGCCGCATTTTTCCTATTGTTGGCGCCGTTACGTCTCGCTCAAATTGAAAACAATCCAGAATTATTGCTTAAATTGCCGCTGGCCGCAATTGTCTTTTTCACGATTCTGAGTTCATTTTTTCTGGCTTGTTACAAGACTTGGCTTCCTTCCATCGTTTTGTTCGTAGTTTTGATAGTGATTGGGTTTGCGCTGCAGAAGGGAAAGGTTTTCGATTCGGGGAATTTTCCTGGCCTAGCGTTTATGATCAATCATCTGCTACCGTGGGCTGTAGCGAGCTTGTCTGCGTGGGTGCTTATGGGTTTGTGGGGGCTATTCGTGACAATTGGCTACTTTGGGATAGCATTTATCGGTGTTATTGTAAAAGTTCGGGTTGGATGCGCGAGTGGCTTTGATTTAAGCGCAATTGAATGCTGTGTAAAACAGTTTGGGTTGCTGCGGCCATTTAGTCTTGATAACAATTCGTCTATTGTTGTGTCTTGTTTTTTTATTGGCGTATATTCCATCGTTAATGCTCTCTTTCTCCAGCCGCACATCGGCGACGCGGCACGGTACTTTCGGAACGCTCCAGCTAATGTTGAAGTCAGGCGCGAAATCCGTCGACAAGCAGTCAATACGCTCGAAGCGCTGCATTCATCCGGGCATTATGACCGAATCATTGTGGTGGCGCACAGCCTCGGGACAGTTGTAGCATACGATATGCTACGCGCCTATTTCGGACGAATCTGCCGAAAAATTCCCGATGTTTCGGCGCCTGTCGGAAAAGCTTTCGATGACTTGGATTGCGGCAAAATTTCGTGTCCCGTTGAATTCAGAAAGAACGGGCGCCTAATCATCGCGGCGATCGCGAAGTCGACCCTGAACCCGGACGCTGCGTTGCCGCTGTCCGATCCAAAGTCGTTGCGATCCTGGCTTGTCACCGATTTCGTCACGTTAGGGAGCCCCCTGACGCATGCTCAATATTTGATGTGTCATAAAAACTCGAAGGAGAACCTCGCTGAGGATTTCAAGCGGCGGATCAAGGAACGCGAATTTCCGGTTTGTCCGCCGGAGCATGATCCGCGCGATGGAGTTCTCACGTTCATCAACCCAAATAGTGGCAAGCGTTGTTTCCATCACGCGGCGCTCTTCGGGCTGACCCGCTGGACGAACTTGTATTTTCCCGTGGCCCAATCCGTTTGGGGCGACCCTATTGGCGGGCGTGTCGGCGGAGACGAATTGTTTGGCGCAGGGGTGTGCGAGGTGCCCATTTCAATTTCCCCACCGGAGAAGTCCTTCAATGATGAGAAGGGGAAATACATACTCCCGCGCTGTCAAGACGAGACGGAGGCTCGAGAGAAGCGCGCCAAGACGCGGTGGCAATTTTTGCATACGACCTATTGGCAGACGGACCGCAAAGATGGCCGCTCGGCCGAGCATATCGTCGCGCTGCGCGCCGCGCTTGATTTGGAGGACAGAGCCCTAAGGGATGCAGGCCACAAGGGACATCCTGCTGTCTGAGTGGTTTTCGAACTGAGTGGGTCCCGTCGCGAACCGTGTTGGAATTTGCTGACGCGGTTCCGAGCGGCATGATGCTATCCGATCAAGCGGCGAGGTCAATGAGCTGATCGGAAGGCTTTTCGGCGAGGCTTTCCCAGCCGTCCAC
>Ga0233425_10000356_pt1 | contig 119632 bp, 139 predicted proteins | sample Watercolumn_Towu_2_FD_181712 | JGI IMG/M metagenome (GOLD analysis project Ga0233425, IMG submission 181712) | Freshwater microbial communities from Lake Towuti, South Sulawesi, Indonesia - Watercolumn_Towuti2014_140_MG | ecosystem: Environmental > Aquatic > Freshwater > Lake | place...
CGCGCAACTTGGCCACGATTTGCTCGGGCTTTAATCGAACACCTTTTGGCATAACTTAATCCTTTCGAATGATGAAAACACTCAGTTTCTCTCACTCACAATGGATCAGTTTTTAAACGCAGGTCACTAGCCCGCCGGCCCGACGTGGAGGCCGTCTTTTGCACCAGCGACCTGCAGGCGATCGGCTGCGCGCTGGAAGCGAAGCGACGCGGTATTGGCGTTCCGGAAGACATCGGGATCGCCGGGTACGACGATGTCGAACTCGCCCAGGAGTTCGTGCCAACGCTCACCTCGGTTCGATTCGATCGCTACGAAATGGGGCGCATGGCCTCGCGGCTTCTGCTCGCGCGCATCCAGGGCGAGATGCCCGAGCAGACTGTCATCGACGTCGGTTTCGAAATCATGGCGAGAAACTCCACGAGACGGCCGACAGGTTGATCTACGCGCGTGTGAAAGCGTTATTTGGCATAACGCCCCTTGCAAGCGTCTCCGTGATGCCACTGCATGACCGGTTGAACTCACCGCCGAAAGAGGACATTCAACAGCCGCGGATCTTTTGATTGGAAGAGGAGTTCGAGCGGGGGGCGCTCCGCCTTAATCCATTGGCGCTCTCAGGGGCTATTCGAACGTACCCATCACCTATCCCTTCCGCCGCATCGAGAAGCTCGCCGCGGTGCCGCCGGCCGAGCGCAGGTTGGACGGGCTGCTCACCTACGTCTACCAGCTCTTCCCGAACGTCCTGATCACGGTGCTGTCGCGCCATACCAACGTGGTGGTGCTCGAGCCGCTCACGCTCGGGACGACGCGCCAGATCAGCTACGGACTCGCCAACCTCGGGCACGACGACGCCGAGGCGCTCAAGGAAGTCGCGCGCGACGCGCAGTTCGTCAGCCAGACCGGCGCCGCCGAGGACCGCGTGGTCGTCTCCGCCATCCAGCGCGGCATCGGCACCGGCGCCAACAAGCACTTCCCGACCGCGAAGGCCCCCGGCCCGGCAACATGCTCTTCTACATCGGCGTCGACGATCTGGGCGCTTATCGCAAGAAGATCGTCAAGGCGGGCGGCAAGATCCACGTCGAGGAGCAGGAAGTCCCCGGCATGGGCTGGCTGTCGCTCTTCACCGATCCTGAGGGCCGCATGATGGGCCTGTGGAAACCCAAGGAGAAACAATCGTGAGCTACGTCGACGGCTTCGTGGTGCCGGTTCCGAAGAAGGCGAAGGCGGCCTACACGCGCATGGCGCGCAAGGCCGGCAAGGTCTGGCGCGATCACGGCGCGCTCGCATACGTCGAGGCGATCGCTGACGACGTGAAATGGGGCAAGCGCACGTCCTTCCCGCGCAGCGTCAAGCGCAAGGACAGCGAGACGGTGTGGTTCTCGTACATCGTCTACAGGTCGCGCAAGCACCGCGACGCGGTGCTGAAGAAGGTGATGAAGGACAAGCGCCTCGCCTCGATGAAGGACCCGAAGAAGATGCCCTTCGACGCACGCCGCATGATCTACGGCGGCTTCAAGACGATATTGGACGCGTGATGCCCTGGCGCGGCGCTAGCCGTGCATCGTCAGCCCGCCCGAGACGCTCAGCACCTGGCCAGTGATGAAGTCGGCGTCGTCGCTGGCGAAGAAAAGAATCGCCCCTGGAATATCATCCGGCTTGCCCAGGCGCCCGATCGGTACCGCGCGCCGATAGGCTTCGGCGAGCTTCTCAGGGTTGCCCGCGCCTTGCATGAACTCGGCGAGCATGCCGGTCTCGGTAAGTCCGGGGCAGACGACGTTCAGCCGCACGCCCTTGGTCGCGAGCTCGCGCGCGAGCGTTTTCGTGAGCGCAATCAGCCCGCCCTTGCACGCCGAGTAGGGCGCCTCGCCCGAGGAGCCGACGCGGCCGGCGTCGGACGCGACCGTCACCACCTTGCCGCCGCCGCGCTCGATCATCCCGGGCAGCACGCAGTGGAGCATGTTCATCGCGCCTATCAAATTTATCGAAAGGATCTTCTGCCAGAACGCGGGATCGGTCTTCAGGAACGGCTTGAACATGTCCCAGCCGGCGTTGTTGACCAGGACGTCGACCGGCCCGACCTCCGCGACCGCCTTCTTCACCGCTTCGTAATTGGTGATGTCGACGCGCTTCTCGGCCTTCAGGTCGAAGATCACCACGTTCGATCCTTCCGCGCGGAAGCGCGCCACCGTCGCCGCGCCGATGCCCGCCGCGCCGCCGGTGACGATGACCGTTTTCCCCTTGAGCCCTCGCATGCCTTGCTCCCTGTAAAGCGAATATCATACGCACCAGCATGCCGGCGTCCTGTCTCCATGGCTGATGCGCGTCGCGCAGTGGTCTCTGGCCAGCGCGCCGCGCTCCCGGCCGCGCGGGCGCTTCATCTCCTGGTGCCGGGCGCCGTCTGGCTGTGCATCCACGGCCCGGCGGCGGCGAGCGATCCGGTCGACGCCGCGTTCGCGAGGCTGCGGGAGGGAGGCGAGGTGTCGTGTCAGCCCACGCTGCCGTACTTCTGCGAAAACATGCACGTGAAGTGCGTCGGCCAGACCCCGGTGGCAACGTTTCAGTTCAGGTTACGCGGCGCCACCGGGACGGGTTCCGTCGAGCTCGTCACCGCGTCGGAAGAGTTCGAGCGCCGCTACGAGAACGCGCACGTCGCATGGGACAAAGACGGCGGCTACGTCCTGCTCGTTCCGCGCGGAGCAAGCGGCTATCTCAAGGTGCTCGCCGACGGCAAGTACGTATTCAGGCACTACATTCAAAGCCGCGGGGTGATGTCGCTCGGCGCCTGCCGCTAGCCGCGCCGCCCTCAGCGGAACACGTGGTCGAGCACCAGCTGCTTGAACGCCGTGGCCTGTATTTCGGTATCGGGCATGAGGTCGGCGCGCGCGCTGATGACCAGCGGCCCGTGCGCGGGGTCGGCGGTAAGCCGCCCGTGGGAGCCTTTCACCAGCTTCGTGGCGTTGGGCGAAATGACGTCCATCAGGGTGCGAAAGCCGAGCTTCCTCTTCGCGAGCCTCCAGGCGGTGGCCGCCATCGGCAGGGCGATTTCGGGATCCACGAAGAGTTCCACCGGGTCGTAGCCGGGCTTGCGGTGGATGTCCACGGTGCGCGCGAAGTCCGGCGCCACCCGGTCGTCCAGCCAATAGTAGTAGCTGAACCACCGGTCGGCCCTGGAGATCGCGACCAGCTCGCCCGAGCGCGCGTGGTCCAGGCCGAATCGGCGCTTGCCGACCTCGTCGAGCACGGCCTCGACGCCGTCAAGCTTCTCCAGCAGCGCCCGGACCTCGTTGATCCGGCCGCGGTCGTTGACATAGACATGCGCCACCTGATGGTCGGCGACCGCGAACGCGGCGCTCGCGCCCGGGTCGAGGATCTCGCGGCCGAATTCCTCGGGGCGAACCGCGACGAGCCCGGCCTCGCGCAGCGCACGGTTGATGTGGACCGCGTCCTGCACCGGCGTGATGCCGTACTCCGAGACGACGATCACGTCGCGGCCGCTCGAGTCCGCATAGTCGATCAGCTTGCCGCACTCGGCGTCCAGCTCGCGCAGGTCCTGCTGCACGCGCGGGTGCGCGAGGGCGGGCCCGAGGCGCTGCAGGTTGTAGTCGAGGTGCGGCAAATAGCAAAGCGTCAGGGTGGGGTCGCGCGTCTTCATGACATGTAACGTCGCATTCACGATCCACTCGGTCGAGCTGATGTCTGTGAGCGGCCCCCAGAACTTGAACAGCGGGAACGGGCCGAGCTTGGCGTCCAGCTCGCGGTGCAGAGCGTGGGGCTGCGCGTAATGGTCGGGGATCTTGCGCCCGTCGGCGGGGTACATGGGGCGTGGCGTCGCGCTCCAGTCCGCGCTCGAGTACATGTTGTACCACCAGAACATCTTGGCGCAGGTGAACGTCGGGTCGCGCTTCCTGCCCGCTTCCCAGATCTTCTCGCCCGCGACAAGGCGGTTCGACTGCCGCCACAGCCATATTTCCGACAGGTCCCTGAAGTACCAGCCGTTCGCCACCGCGCCGTGGCCGCCCGGCATCAGCCCGGTGACCAGCGTGGATTGCACGCTGCACGTCACCGCCGGCATGACGGTGCGCAACGGCAGCAGCGCGCCGCGAGCGGCGAGGCGCTTCAGGCGCGGCGTATGCTCGCCCACCAGCGCGGGCGACAGGCCGACTGCGAGGACGACAAGGATTTTCTTCATTCAGTTCTCGGGAGGGAGCATAATAAAACAGGCGAGCGCCACACCAGGCGATGGAAGAGTCGATAACCCACAGGGCACGGGCGTTATTGCGCGATTGGCTGCGTCGCCAGCTGACGCGGGAGCAGAATGCCTGGCTCGACGGGCAGGGCACGACGCTGGAGCGCGAACCGACCGATGCGAATCTCGATATCGCGCTCGGCATGGTGCCTCGGCGCCTTGGCAAGGCGGATCTTGCGCTGGCGCAGGCCGATCTCGCAGCGGCATCCGGCGCGATCGCCGGCTGGAGCCCGCGCGGCTGGACGGTCGCGGACGCGGCGCGCATTTTCGTGCTGAGCGGGCTTTCGCCGGGCAGCAAACCCTTCGCGCAGCGCTTCACCGAGCTGTGCCGGACCGCCGACGTGAGCGAGCTGATCACGCTGTACCGCGGCCTGCCGCTGTACCCGGAGCCGCGAGCGCTGGAGCCCCAGGTCGGCGAGGGCCTGCGCAGCAACATGCGCGCGGTTTTTGAGGCGATTGCCCACGACAACCCCTACCCGAAAACGTACTTCGACCAGCATCGCTGGAATCATATGGTGCTCAAAGTCGTGTTCATCGGCAGTTCGCTCGCGCCGATCCAGGGGCTGGATGAGCGCGCGAACGCCGAGCTGGCGCAGATCCTTTGCGATTTCGCGCACGAGCGCTGGGCGGCGGACCGTTCCGTGCCCTACGAGGTTTGGCGCTGCGTTGGCCCGTTCGCCGAAGGCCGGGCGGTGGACGACCTCGCGCGCGTGCTGGGCAGTGACGAGCAGATCGAGCGCCGCGCGGCAGCCCTCGCGCTCGCCGCCTCGCCCGACCGCAAGGCGACGCAGCTGTTGAAGGACCTGCCGGCCCTTGCCGCCGACATCGAGGGCCGCAAGCTGACCTGGGCCACGTTGCAAACCGCATAGACCACACGACCGGGAGAACCGTCATGATGTTCATCGACCCGCACGCCCACATGGTTTCCCGCACCACCGAAGACTACGAGGCGATGGCAGCCGCCGGCGTGGTGGCTGTGATCGAGCCGGCGTTCTGGCTCGGCCAGCCGCGCACCAACGTCGGCTCGTACCTCGACTACCTGTCGACGCTGGTCGGGTTCGAGCGCTTCCGCGCCGCGCAGTTCGGCATCCGCCACTACTGCACCATCGGCCTGAACTCGAAGGAAGCCAACAACGAAGCGCTGGCCGAGGGAGTAATGGAGCTGATTCCACGCTTTGCGCTGAAGGAGGGCGTGGTGGCGATCGGCGAGATCGGTTACGACGAGCAGACCAGGCTCGAGGACAAGTATTTCCGCCTGCAGCTGGAGCTCGCCAAGAAGCTCGACCTGCCGGTGATGATCCATACCCCGCACCGTGACAAGAAGCGCGGCACCACGCGCTCGATGGACGTGTGCGTCGAGCACAAGCTCGATCCCTCCAAAGTGGTCGTGGATCACAACAACGAGGAGACGGTGAAGGAGACGCTCGAGCGCGGTTTCTGGGCGGCGTTCTCGATCTACCCCAGTACCAAGATGGGGACCGCACGCATGGTCGAGATCCTGAGGCGCTACGGGTCGAAGCAGGTGATCGTGGATTCGGCCTGCGACTGGGGCATCTCCGAGCCTCTCGCGGTCGCGAAGACGGCGAAGCTCGCGCGGCAGCAGGGGGTGACGGAAGCCGACGTCGAGCGCGCCTGCTACCGCAATGCGCTCACCGCGTACGGCCAGAGCGGCCAGATGAAGGAGGACGACTGGCTAAATCCCCCGCCAATCGACCAACGCACGGTTTTCGAGGGCAACTCGATCTTGCGCGGCGGCCGCGAGCCGCGCGTCGAGGAGCTGGCGTTGCGCCGCACAATGGACGACCTGGTGATCAAATAGCCGGCGCGGCGTTTTGCGCTGCGGTACGGAACGCAACCCCGGCCGGGTGCGCATGCAGTACACTTCGTGCTCCCTCGGCTGGAGCGAGGGCGGGATAGTTAGACCTACATCGTATTTTTGGGGAGGATTGACAATGAATCTCAAGAAGGTAAGCAGCGCTCTGGCGGTCGCTACGGCGCTCGGGTTCGCGAGCGACGCTACGCTCGCCCAGATCAGGATCAGGCTCGAGCCGCTCGTGACCGCCATCAATACGCCGCTCGCGATGGTGCAGCCTGCCGGCGACAACCGCTTCTTCATCATCGAGCAGAACGGCCGGGTGAAGATCCTCGACGGCGGCAAGATCCAGGCGAGACCGTTCCTCGACGTGCGCCACAGGATCCCGGCGCTGCACCACGACTTCGACGAGCGCGGCCTGCTGGGCATCGCTTTCCACCCGAAATTCCGGGAGAACGGGAAATTCTACATCGCCTACAGCGCGCACCTCGACTACCAGGGCGACTTGGGCCAGATGCTGTGGTACTCGCACAGCAACGTGGTCGAGGAATACACCGTGATGAAAGGCGACCCGAACCAGGCCGATCCGAGCTCGGCGCGCCGGATCCTGAGTACGCCGTGGCCGCAGTTCAACCACAACGGCCAGTGGATCGGCTTCGGCCCGGACGGCAAGCTCTATATCTCCATGGGCGACGGCGGCTACGCCAACGACTGGGGCATCGGCCACAACCCGGCGATTGGCAACGGTCAGGACATGTCCACGGTGCTCGGCAAGATGCTGCGCATCGACGTCGATGCGCGAACCGGCAACCTGCCGTACGGCATCCCGCCGGACAACCCGTTCGCCAACGACAGGAGCGCGAAGCCGGAAATCTGGGCGAGCGGCCTGCGCAACCCGTGGCGTTGCTCGTTCAACACTGCCGGCGGGGAGCTCTTCTGCGGCGACGTGCAGCAGAACAGCTACGAAGCGGTGAAGATCGTCGGCAAGGGGCAGAACATGGGCTGGCGGCGCGTGGAAGGGATGATGCGCTGCTTCGACTACCTGAAGCCCGATGACCATCCGGCGCAGTGCGACAAGTCGGGTATCACGCCGGCGATCCTAGAGTACAACAACTGCACCGCCAAACCGCAGGGGTGCATGGGCATCTCGGTGACCGGCGGCTACGTCTACCAGGGCGGGCACGGGGCGTGGAGGGGCAAGTATATCTTCGGCGACTGGAGCAAGTCCTTCGCCGAGATGGACGGCCAGATCTTCTTCGCCACCAAGGGCGCGGACGGCAGGTGGAAGATGGAGCTCGCGGAAGTGACCAACATGCAGGGCAAGAAACCCTATGTGCTGGCTTTCGCGCAGGACAGCCGGGGCGAGGTATACGCCCTGACCTCGATCACCACCGGCCCGAACGGCTCGCTGGACACGATCTACAAGATCGTCCCGGCGCAGTAAGCGATTGTGAAAAGCCGCCGCCGCCTCCAAGGCGGCGGCTTTATCTTGAGTAGACGGGATGGGATTGCGATTCGTGGCGCTGCTGCTCGCTGCGGCCTGCGGCGCGGCGGGCGCCGACGCGCCCAAAGGCGCGGCCAAGGACAAATCCGAGCGGGCGCCGATGTTCGACAAGAAGTACCTGTCGAGCGCGAAGGTGATCCGGGCGGGAAAGGAGGTCTGGGAATCCCAGTGCCGGCACTGCCACGGCGCGTCCGCCTACCCCGGCAAGGCGCCGAAGCTCAATCCCGGGATGCTCGAGCCGGACCTCATCTACGACCGGGTCACCTACGGCTTCGGCAAGATGCCCGGGTGGAAGGACGTGTTCTCGCTCGAGCAGCGAAAGAGCGTGGTCGCGTACGTCAAGAGCTCGGAGTTCTCGCCTTGAGGCCGGGCGCCTGCGCGGCTGCCGGCGAGGGCTTGCGCAGCGCGGTGGCCAGCACCACTACCAGCACACCGAAGCCGATCATGACGCCCATGCCTTCGCGCGCCTCCTCGTCATGCCACCAAACGTCCTTCCGCCAGAACTCCGGCGCTTGGGGCCAGTAGTAGACGACCCCGAAGAGGCCGAGGGCCAGCGATGCCCACAACCACTTCATGGCGGTGGGGGAGCGGACTTTCTCGAGGCGGAACGCGGCCGCGAATGCCCAGGCGCACGGCAGCATGTAGATGGCCATCCAGAGGGGCCCGTCCGGGTCGTTGTACTGCACCGCCACGAACGACAGCATCAGCAGGCCGAGCACGATGTTCACGTAGCGCATACCGCACATTCCCGGTTGTCAACACACTTCGCGCGTAGATGATGACACCGGAGATGAGGGCAACGCAATCACAGGCGACCGGCGCGGACACGCACTGGCAGCGCTTTTCGGTGCCCTACGAGTTCCCGGTGGTGTTCACCGAGGGCGTGTTCGACCCCGACAACCCGGCGTTGCGCGACGTGCTGTGCCGGCTCGAGCCCGCCAAGCGCCACCGGGCGGTGTTCTTCCTAGACGACGGCCTGAGCGCGCTCAAGCCTGCGCTCGCCGAGGCGGTCGTCCGCTACGCCGAGCGACACCGCGACGCGATGGAGCTTGCCTGCCCGCCGATCGTCGCCCCCGGCGGCGAAAAGGTGAAGACCGAGCTGCATTTTGTCGAGAGCTTCCAGCAGACGCTCTTCGACCTGCACCTGGATCGCCACTCGTACATCGTCGCGGTCGGCGGCGGTGCGCTGCTCGACGCGGTGGGGCTGGTCGCGGCGACCACGCACCGCGGGGTGCGCCACGTGCGCATCCCGAGCACGGTGCTGGCGCAGAATGATTCCGGCGTCGGCGTGAAGAACGGCGTCAACCTGCAGGGCGTGAAGAACTTCGTAGGCACCTTTGCGCCGCCGTTCGCGGTGATCAACGACCTGCGTTTCGTCCTCTCTCTTCCCGACCGCGACAAGATCGCCGGCATGGCCGAGGCGGTGAAGGTGGCGCTGATCCGCGATGCGGAGTTTTTCGCTTGGCTCGAGCGAAACTCGAGCGAGCTTGCCACCTTCGAGCGTGGCGCGATGGCGCACATGATCCGGAGCTGCGCCGATCTGCACATGCGCCAGATCAGACAGGGCGGTGACCCGTTCGAGACCGGCAGCGCGCGACCGCTCGACTACGGCCACTGGTCCGCGCACAAGCTGGAGAGCATGACCCGCCATCACCTGCGCCATGGCGAGGCGGTGGCGATCGGCATGGCGCTCGACGCGCGCTACTCGGTGCTTGCCGGGCTGCTCGCGCCGGGCGAGGAGGAACGCATCTGCGCGCTGCTCGAGTATCTGGGTTTCGAGCTGTGGCACCCGGCGCTCGCCAAGGCGAGCCCCGAAGGAGAATGGGTGGTGCTCCGGGGCCTAAAGGACTTCCAGGAGCATCTCGGAGGCGAGCTGACGATCACGCTGCTCGCTGGCGTGGGCATCGGGGTCGAAGTGCACGAGATCGACCACGAGCTGATGCGCAAAGCGATGACCTGGCTGCGCGAGCGTGCGAGCGGCTGATGCATCTCGCCGCGACGGGCGAAGGCGTGGCGTCGGGGCGCGACCTCGGGCACCTCACCTACTGCACCAACATCCACGCGGGCGAGCCGCTAGAGGAGGTGATGGCAAGCCTGGCGCGACACCTGCCGGCAATCAAGCGCGAGGTGGCGCCCGACCGCGTGCTCGGCGTCGGGTTGCGCCTCGGCCGCGCTGCCGCTGACGACCTGCGCAGCCGCGCCGCGTTCGACAGGCTGAAGAGCTTTCTCGCCGACGGCGGCTATTACGTCTTCACGCTGAACGGCTTTCCCTACGGCGCGTTCCACGGCCGCGCGGTGAAGGAAGGTGCCTACAAGCCCGACTGGGGCGACTCGCACCGGCTCGAGTACACCAACCTCCTCGCCGATATCCTTTCCGGGCTGCTGCCTTTGGGGCAGGCAGGCACCGTCAGTACCGTACCCTGCACCTTCAAGCCCTGGGCGGAAGGGCGGCTCGACGCGATCGCCGAGAACCTGCTGCGTCATGTCGCGCACCTGATGGGGATCGCAGCGCGTAGCGGGCAGACGATCGCGCTCGCGCTCGAGCCCGAACCGTGCTGCTACCTCGAGACGATCGCGGAGACGGTCGCGTTCTTCAAGGAGCGGCTCTACCACCGCAGCGCCACAGCGCGGCTCGCCGCGCTTGCGCGTTCAAGCGAGGCGCAGGCCGAGCAGGCGCTGCGCCGCCACATAGGCGTTTGCTACGACGTGTGCCACGCTGCTGTCGAGTTCGAGGACGCGAAGGCGAGCTTCGCGCACCTGCGCGCGAGCGGCATCCCGGTCGGCAAGCTCCAGCTCAGCTCGGCGCTCCGGGTGGCGGAGTTCGGCCCGGCGAGCGCGCAGCACCTCGCGGCGTTCAACGAGCCGGTCTACCTGCACCAGGTGGTGCAGAAGTCGCAGGGTGCGCTGCGCCGCTTCGTGGACCTTCCCGAGGCGCTCGCGCATGCGGAGCAGGCCGCAGGCACCGAATGGCGCGTGCACTTCCATGTCCCCGTGATCCTGGAGCACATGGTCAGCTTCGACACCACGCAGGCGTTCCTGCGCGAGGTGCTCGCGCTGCACCGCGAGAAACCCTTGAGCGAGCACCTCGAGATCGAGACCTACACCTGGGACGTGCTGCCGCCCGAGTACCGCAAGACCGACCTGAGCGCGGCGATCGCGCGGGAACTGAACTGGGTCAAGGCCGAGCTGCAGCAGTGAGGCTGAAGACCGCGTTGCGGCTGGGGCGGGTGTCGAATCTGCCGACGGTCTGGACCAACACGCTCGCCGGCGCGGTGCTCGCGGGCGCGGACAGCTTCGGCGCGGGGCTCGCCGTAATGCTTGCCGCGTTCTCGCTCTTTTACGTCGGCGGGATGTTCTTGAACGACGCCTTCGACGCCGAAACCGACGCGACGGAGCGGCCCGAGCGCCCGATCCCATCCGGAGAGATCGGCCGCGGCGCCGTCTTCGGCTGGGGCTTCGCCATGCTCGTGGCGGGCATCGCGCTGCTCGGCTGGGTGGGTTACGGCTTCGCGCCGCGCACGGGCGCGTGGCCTGCGGTTGCCGGAATCGCGCTCGCGGCGGTGATCACGCTCTACGATTGGAACCACAAGCAGAACGTATTCAGTCCGGTGGTGATGGGCCTGTGCCGCGTGATGGTCTACGTGGCCGCCGCGCTGTGCTATTCGCTCTCGCTGCCGTACGCACTGCATACCGGCGCGACACTGATGCTGTGCTACCTCATTGGGCTGACCTACGTCGCCAAGCAGGAAAACCTCGCGCAGGTGCGGAACCTGTGGCCGCTGCTATTCCTCGCCGCGCCGGTCGCCTACGGTGGGTGGCTCGCCGTCAAGCTTCCGGTGGCCGGCATCTTCTGGCTCGCGTTTACCGGCTGGGGGCTGGTGGCGCTCTGGTTCCTGAAGCGTCGCCGCAAGGGCGACATCGCGCGCGCCGTGGTGAGCCTGATCGCCGGCATCTCGCTGCTGGACGCGATGCTGATCGCGGGCACGGGCGCGCACAGCCTCGCGCTGCTCGGGCTCGCCGGGTTCGGCGTTACGCTGTTCCTACAGCGCTACATCTCCGGCACTTAAGCGCAGGCTGTGGGCCCCCGGGGATGATGGGAGAATCGTGGCAATGGAGTACGACGTCATAGTCGTGGGCGGCGGCAATGCGGCCCTGTGCGCGGCGCTCTCGGCCGCCGAGACCGTCAAGCGGGTGCTCGTGCTAGAGCGCGCGCCGCAGGACGAGTCCGGCGGCAACTCGCGCTTCACCGCGGGCCTTTTCCGCGTCGCCTACGCGGGCGTCGAGGACCTGAAGAAGCCGATCCCCGATCTCTCGCCCGAGGAAATCGCGCGCAGCGATTTCGGCACCTACACCGAGGACCAGTTCCTGGACGATATGGGGAGGGTCACGGAATATCGCTGCGATCCGGATTTAACTGAAGTTTTAGTCAGAAAATCTCTTTCAACAGTCGAGTGGATTCGCAACAAGGGCATCCGCTTTACCGCTGCGTGGGGCCGACAGGCGTTCAACATTAACGGCAAGTTCAAGTTCTGGGGCGGCCTCACGGTCGAGGCCGTCGGCGGCGGGCCAGGACTGGTCGAGGGGTTGACGAGCGCCGCGCTAAAGAACGGGATCGAGATCTGGTATCAAGCCCGCGCCGTGGGTTTGATTCTTGATGATTTTTCTGCCGTCGGAGTAAAAGTAAAAAAGAACAACAAGACCCTCGAAATAAGATCGAAAGCAGTCGTTCTGGCGGCTGGAGGTTTCCAGGCGGATCCGGAGTGGCGCACGCGCTACCTCGGGCCGGGCTGGGAGCTCGCCAAGGTGCGCGGCACGCGTTTCAACACCGGCGACGGCATCCGCATGGCGCTGGAAGCCGGCGCAGCCGCGACGGGCAACTGGTCGGGCTGCCACGCGGTCGCGTGGGAGAGGCACGCGCCCGAGTTCGGCGACCTCGCCGTCGGCGACCAGTTCCAGAAGCATTCCTATCCCTGGGGCATCTACCTCAATGCCGAGGGCCGGCGCTTCATCGACGAAGGCGCGGACTTTCGCAATTACACCTACGCGAAGTACGGCCGCGTGATCCTGCAGCAGCCGGGCCAGTTCGCGTGGCAGATTTTCGACGCCAAGGTGAAGGCGCAGCTCCGGGACGAGTACAGGATCAAGCAGGTGACGAAGCGGGTCGGCAACACGCTCGAGGAACTGGTGGGGAAGCTGGAAGATACGAATCAGAAAAATGCCTTGGAGGAAATTCAGCAATACAACCGTGCCGTGGAGAACGACATTCCGTTCAACCCGAATGTCAAAGACGGAAGAAGCACAAAGAATCTAAAAGTGAATAAAAGCAATTGGGCCAACACGATAGACACTCCGCCTTTCGAAGCCTACGCGGTGACCTGCGGCATCACGTTCAGCTTCGGCGGGCTGAAGATCAACACCGACGCGCAGGTGATCTCGACCGACGGGGAGCCGATCCCCGGCCTGTACGCGGCCGGAGAACTGGTCGGCGGCATCTTCTGGTTCAACTATCCCGGCGGCTCGGGCCTCACCAACGGCGCCGTGTTCGGCAGGATCGCCGGCGCGAGCGCGGCCAGGGGCGGCTGAGGAGATGGCGGGCGGCCGCTACTTCGAGGAATTCAAGGTCGGCGCGACCTACAAGCACCGCCCGGGCAGGACCATTTCGGAGGCGGACAACACCTGGTTCACGCTGCTGACGATGAATCAGCATCCGATCCACCTCGACGCGGAGTACGCGAAGCACACGGAGTTCAAGAAGCCCCTCGTCGTCAGCACGCTGACGGTATCGATCGTCGTCGGCATGAGCGTCGCGGACGTGAGCCAGAAGGCGATCGCCAACCTCGGCTGGAAAGAGATCAGGCTGCCGAAGCCTGTATTCGCCGGCGACACGCTCTACGCTGAGTCGACCGTGCTCGACAAGCGCGCGTCCAAATCGCGCCGGGACCAGGGCATCGTCACGGTTCGCACGATCGGCAGGAACCAGCGCGGCCAGGTCGTCTGCGAGTTCGAGCGCACCATGCTTGTCATGAAGAGGAAGAACCGGATTGAAGCGCGAGCGGGATACTGAGAAGCAGGTCCTGGAAGCGATCGACCGCTGGCTCGAGCGCCAGGTCGTGGGCAAGGTCGCCAGGCTCGAGCATGCCGACATCTATCCGGAAGAGATGGTCGCGCAGATGACGAAGCTCGGGCTCTTCGGCGCGACGATCAGCCAGGAGTACGGCGGGTTGGGGTTGTCGGCAGAGCTCTACGCGCGGATTGTTTCCCGGATCTCCGAGGTGTGGATGTCTTTGACCGGGATTTTCAATTCTCATCTCATGATGTCTCTCCTCGTGGAAAAGTTTGGAGACAAGAAACTGAAGCAGCACTACCTGCCGAGATTTGCTTCCGGCGAGATCCGGGGCGGGCTGGCGTTGACCGAGCCAAACGCAGGAACAGACTTGCAAGCCATTCGTATGAAAGCGACGCGGAAGGGCGATCACTACGTCCTGAACGGCACCAAGACCTGGATCTCGAACGGCATCCACGGCGGGTGCTTCGCGGTGCTCGCCAAGACCGACCCGAACGCGAATCCGCGCCACCGCGGCATGAGCATGTTCCTGTGCGAGAAGGGCAAGGGGCTCTCCGTCGGGCGCAAGCTCGAGAAGCTCGGCTACCGCGGCATCGACTCGGCCGAGCTCGTCTTCGAGGACTACAAGGTGCCGGCGGCCTACCTGATCGGCGGCGACGAAGGGCAGGGCTTCCAGCAGGCGGTCGGCGGGCTGGAGCTTGGCCGCATCAATGTCGCCGCGCGCGGCGTGGGCGTCGCGGCCGCGGCGCTAAGCGAGGCGCTCAAGTATGCGCAGCAGCGCGAGACCTTCGGCAAGCCGATCGCCGAGCACCAGGCGATCCAGCTGAAGCTGGGCGAGATGGCGACGCGCGTCGAGGCGGCGCGGCTCCTGGTGAAGAACGCCGCAGAGATCTACGACCGCGGCGAGCGCTGCGACCTAGAGGCCGGCATGGCCAAGTACTTCGCCAGCGAAGCCGCGTTCGAGAACGCGCACGAGGCGATGCGCATCCACGGCGGCTACGGTTATTCGAAGGAGTTCGCGGTCGAGCGCCTGTACCGGGATGCGCCGCTGCTCTGCATCGGCGAGGGCACCAACGAGATGCAGCGCATCATCATTGCGAAACAGCTGGTCAAGCGGCATCCGGCATAATGCCGGCAGGCAAGGAGGACTTATGCCTCTCACCGAGCTGAACCACTACTTCGTCCGAGCCAACGACCTGGAGAAGACCAAGGATTTCTACGTCAACGTCCTCGGCTTCGAGGTGATGCCGCGGCCGAATTTCCCGTTCCCGGGCTACTGGCTCGGCATCAACGGCAAGATCCGGGTGCACATGGGCCCGGCCGGGATCAGGAACCAGGACATGTACTACCTCGGCACGCCGAAGAATGCCGCGACCGACAACTCCGGCGTCGTCGACCACATCGCGTTCCTCGCCAACGATCCGGAAGCGTTCGTGAAGAAGTTCAAGGCGATGGGCATGACCTACCGGCCACGCAGCCTGCCGGAGTCCGAGCTCTTCCAGCTCTTCATCAAGGACCCGAACGGTCTGACCATCGAGCTCAACTTCTTCGGCATCAAGGCGGCGCCGGACTGGGGCGGCGAGAACTACTCGGAGATGGAAAGAGTGAGATGAACGCGCCGGCCAAGGCGACCGGTTTCGCCGGTGTCGGTCATGTGGAGGCCATCGCACGGGCTCGGACTCTCGTGCCAGTCTTGAGAGAAAGAGCACCCAAAGGAGAAGCGGCGCGGGTCATGCCGGACGAAACGACGGCCGACCTGCACCGCACCGGCATCCTGCGCACCATGCAGCCCAAGCGCTGGGGCGGCATGGAGCTCGATTTCGTCGCCTACGTCGACTTCCCCTACGAGCTCGCGCGCGGCTGCGCCTCGACCGGCTGGAACGCTGCGAACCTGCTCATCCATCACTGGATGCTCGCGCTCTACGACGAGCGAGCGCAGCAGGAAGTGTGGGGCGCGGATTCGGATGCGCTCATCGCTTCGGGCATCGCCTTCCCGCAGGGCAGCGCGAAGAAGGTGGACGGCGGCTTCCGGCTCTCGGGCCGCTGGAACTTCTCCAGCTGCGTGAACGTCGCCGGCTGGAACATGCTCGCCTGCATCGTGCGCGACGGCGACAAGGTGATCGATCACCGCATGTGCCTCGTGCCGCGCGCGGACTACCAGATCGTCGACGACTGGCATGTGCTCGGCATGCGCTCGACCGGCTCGATGACCGTGGTGATGAAGGACGTGTTCGTGCCGGAACACCGCGCGCTCTGCGCCTACGACGCGCGCGGCGGCGACGGGTTTCCCGGCGCGACAGGCAACCCGAACCCGGTCTACCGCGTGCCGCTCTCGACGCTCGGCGGCCACGGCATCGGCGGCGTCGCGGTCGGCAACGCGCAGGCCGCGCTCGATCTCACCATCAAGGCGGTCGAGGAGCGCAGCACGAGCTACGTCGGCCTGAAGATGCGCGACATCCAGACGGTGCAGCTTCGCATCGGCGCGGCTGGCGCGCGCGTCGACGCGGCGCTCAGGATCCTGCGCCAGGACTGCATCGAGGGGCAGGAGATCGCCGAGAGGAACGTGATCGCCGACCCGGAGCGCAAGCTCCGCTTCAAGCGCAACCTCGCTTTCGCGGTGAGCCTGTGCACCGAGGCGGTCGACATTCTGCATGCCATGGCAGGGGCAAACGGCATCTACGACAGCTACCCGATCCAGCGCATCTTCCGCGACGCGCACTCGATCGCCGGCCACATCAGCTTCAATACCGATGCGCAATACTCGACCTGGGGCCTAGCTGCGCTCGGCGGCGATATCGTCAGCGCCACGCTCTAGCCATGGCGACGTTCGACAAGGACCACTTCATCCAGGATTGCCGAAAGGCGCTGCCGCAGGGCCAGGGCGCGATTCGCGAGCTCGTCGAGCGAGCCTGCGCAGAAGGCGAAGGCTGCATGCGCTCCCTCGGCGCTCCCGAGCACGCCGGCGTTTTCGCGCTCCACCGCTCGCCGGAGCTGACGATCATCAATTTCGTCTGGGCGCCCTATATGATGCTGATGCCGCACAACCACCAGATGTGGGCGGTGATCGGCGTCTACTCCGGCAGGGAAGACAACGTCTTCTGGCGCAGAAAAGAGGGCCTGATCGATCCGGCCGGGGCGCGGTCCCTGGGCGTGGGCGATGTCGCGGCCCTCGGGCGCGACACCATCCACTCGGTGCTCAACCCGATCGGCAAGATGACTTGCGCGATCCACGTCTACGGTGGCGACTTCTTTGCGCCTCCAGAGCCGCGCAGCGAGTGGGACCATGAGACGCTGCGCGAGCAGCCTTGGGACATCGAGCGCGTAAAGACGATCTTCCGCGAGGCGGAAGAGCGCTTCACCGCCTCACGCAAGTCGTAGCAGCCGGGCCGAGGTCCGTCCCGTGATCAGTCCCCTCTCTTCCGCGGAGAGGAAATCGAGCCTCTCTACCGTGGCCACCGGGTCGGTGAGCCCCATGTCGAAGCAGTAGTCGCTGCCGAGCGTCACACGGTCGGCGCCGACCAGTTTCACGAGCGCCGCGTTGATGCGGTCGTCGTGGCCGATGGTGTCGTAGGTGAAGCGGCACAGGTACTGGCTCGGCATGCGCTTCATGTGCTTCAGCTCCGCGCGCACGCGCGTGCCGTGGTCCATGCGCCCGATCAGCCACGGAAACGTGCCGCCCGCGTGCGGCAGGTTGACTTCGAGCTTGGGGAACGCGTCCATGACGCCGCCGAAGACGAGGTGCGCGGCGGCGACGCCGGTGTCGTACGGGTTGCCGAGGAGGTTTTTCAGGTAGTAGCGCGTGGTGCGCTCGCGGCCGATCGTGTCGACCGGGTGCAGGAAGATCGTCCAGCCGAGCTCTTCGGCCTTCGCGTAGACGTCCCAGAAGCGCTTCTCGTCGAGGTCGGCGCCGTTGATGTTGGTGGCCAGGTAGAGCCCTTTCATCCCGGGCATCTTCGCGCAGCGCTCGAGCTCCGCAAGCGCGCGCGCCGGGTCCTGCATGGGCAGCATGGCGAGCCCTACGAAGCGCTCCGGGTGCTTCCTGTGCGCGGCCGATGCTGCGTCGTTGTAGGCCTGCGCGAGCGCAAGTCCGAGGCTGGGCGAGGCCCAGTAGACCATCGGCGTGGTGAGCGAGAGCGCGTGCAGGTCGACACGCTGCCGGCGCATCCCTTCCAGGCGCAGGCCGAGATCGACGAACTCCTCGTCGAAGGCGTTGCTCATCCGCTCGGTGTGCACGACGTAGCCCTTGCCCTTGCGCTCGAGGCGCGCGCCTTCCTTCGGGCCGTCGCGCTCGAAAACCTTGAGCCACTCGGGCGGATACCAGTGGGCGTGAATGTCGATGGTGCTCATTCGGGTATCATTGTTGCGGGAGGAAGGCGCGCATTATGAAGCAGATCGGCGTTGCGGTCGTAGGTACTGGATGGTGCGGCGGAATTCGCGCCGAGACTCTCGCGAAGCACCCTCTCGTCAGCTCGCTGCACGTGGCGGAAATCGACGCCGCGCGGCTGGAAGAGATCCGCAGGAAGACCGGCGCGAAGACCGCGACCGAGGATTACCGCGAGCTGCTGGAGATGAAGGAGATCGAGGCCGTCTACATCTCCGCGACGCCCGAGCAGACGCATTTCCCGATGGCGCGGCACAGCCTGATGGCGGGCAAGCACGTGTTCCTCGAGAAGCCGATCGCGCTCACGCTGGCAGAAGCCGATGAATTGATACGGCTAAAGAACGAAAAACAGCTCAAGTTCAGCATCGGGTACTCGCAGCGCTTCAGCCCGAAATACGCGTACGTCCGCAAGTGCGTGCGCGACGGCACGATCGGCAAGCCGGTGAGCGCGCTGGTGAGCCGGCACATTACGCGCGGCCTGGGCAAGAAGATCAGCGGGCGCGTCAAGCTGTCGCCGGCGGCGATGGAATCCACGCACGACCTCGACTTCCTCTTCTGGTGCCTCGAGCCGGCCAAGCCGGTCCGGGTCTACTCGCAGGTGAACTACGGCACCATGCGCGAAGCAAGCGGCGGCGACGTGCCGGATCAGCAGTGGTGCATGGTGACGATGGACAGCGGCCTGTCGATCGTGGTGGGAGGCGGCTGGAACCTGCCGACGGGCTACCCGAACTTCTCCACCACCTGGATCGAGATGATCGGCACCGAGGGCGCGCTGCTCGTCGACGACTCGCACAAGGAAGTGCTCCTCAACACGATGAAGTTCGGCATGCAGCTGCCGATGTCAACGATGCCGGGCGAGTACGTGGATCACACCTATGCCGGCGCGATGGCGGGCGAGACGGTGCACTTCCTCGAGGCGGTCGCCTGCGACCGCCCGGTGCTGGTCACCGCGGAACAGGCGCGCACCGTGATGGAGGTCTACATCGCGGCGGACCTTTCCGCGGAGAAGAACCTTCCGGTCGACTTGCCTCTAAAGGGCAAATCGTTTGAAAAAGCAGCCTAGGAGGATCGGCCTCGCCATCGTCGGCGCAGGCCGTGTCGGGCTATTCCGCGGCGAGGTCGCCGCGCGCCACCCGATGGTCGACTTTATCGGTGTTTGTGATTTGAAAGAGGAAAGAAGAAAAATGGTCGGCAAGCGAGTGAAAGCCGACTTCGTCACGGCGGACTTCAGAAAGCTCCTCGCCCGGCCGGAAATCAACGCCGTGATCGTCTCGACCGATGAGCATCTGCATGTAGAACCGATTCTTGAGGCGGTTCGCCACAAACATGCCCTTTTGATTGAAAAACCTCTCGCAACAGAATTGAAACAATCTGAAAAAGTCCTGAAGGCGATAACGCGAGCGAAAGTCGACGCCGTGGTGGGCTATACGCAGCGCTTCCGCAGGCGCTGGCTGGCGGCGAAGGAGAAGGTGCGCACCGGTTCTCTCGGCGACGTGACGCTGGTCACCTCGCGTGCGTTCATGAATCGCCTCGTCGCGCTCGACAACTACAGGCGCACCGGCGACCCTTCGAAGATCTCCCCGATGGTGATCTCGGGCACGCACGCGCTGGATGTGGTCATGTGGATGATGGAGAAGAAGCGCCCGGTCGAGGTGTACGCGCGCTCGGTCGACAAGGCACTCGGGCCGCTGTGCAAGGGGATCGACGCCACCGCCGGCGTGATCACCTTCGCCGACGGCAGCCTCTATCACGCGAGCATCTCCTGGGCTCTCCCGATCGTCTGGCCGGGCGCGGTTTACAGCCTGGAAGTCGGCATCACCGGCACCGAGGGCGTGCTCACGATCGACGACACGCACCGCGACATCGTGCTCGCCACGGAAAGGTCGCAGAGCGAGGGCTACGCGCCCGATGCCGCGCGGCGCGTCGATTTCCTCGGCAGCTATCCGCCCGGCGACATGGCGCTCGGCGAGTTGCGCGGGCCGATGCGGGAGGAGACCGAGCAATGGCTGAACCGGATCTCGATGCGGCTGCGCACGCAGCACGCGACCACGGAGGAGGCGCACGATCGACTCATGCTGACCAAGGCGTTCGACGTCTCGGCGCGCCTGAAGCGTGCCGTTTCACTGCCCTTGAAATCGGAGGACTGATGAGATTGCTCCTCGCTTGCCTGCTTCTGGGTAGTTCTTTCCTCGTAAACGCCCAATACCCCAACAAGCCCGTCCGGATGATCATCCCGTTTGCACCGGGCGGCGCCTCGGACTTCGTCGGCCGCATCCTGCAGCCGCGCCTGTCCGAGCTGCTTGGCCAGCAGATTGTCATCGAGAACCGGCCGGGCGCCTCCGGCAACATCGGCCTGGAGGCGGGCGCGCGCGCCGCGCCGGACGGCTACACGCTCTACCTCGGCAACAGCGGGACGATGGTGATCAACATCTCGGTGTTCCCGAAGCTGCCGGTGACGCCGTACAAGGACTTCGCCGCGGTGAGCCAGGTGGTCGACGTGCCCGGCGTGCTCGTGGCACATCCGTCGTTCCAGGCGAACACGATCAGGGAGCTGGTGGCGACCGCCAAGGCCTATCCGGGCAAGATCAACTACGCCTCGCCGGGCAGCGGCAGCCAGAACCGCCTCGAGACGGAGAACTTCCGCAAGATGGCGGGCAACCTCGACATGGTGCACGTGCCGTACAAGGGCGGCGCCGGGCCCGCCATCACGGGGCTCGTCGCCGGCGAGACGCACATCATGTTCGTGACCGCGTCCTCGGCGATGCCGATGATCAAGGCGGGGCGCCTCAAGGTCTACGCGATCACGGCGGCCAAGCGCAGCCCCGAGCTGCCGAACGTGCCGACGATGGCGGAGGAGGGCTTCCCCGGGTTCGACTCCGGCTCCTGGCAGGGCATCTTCGTTCCGGCGGGGACGCCGAAGCCCGTCGTCGACCGCCTCTTCACCGTCGCGCACCAGACGATGAAGGCGCCGGAAGTGATCGAGCGGCTCGCCAAGGGCGGCGTGGAGGTCGTCACCAGCAGGTCGTCCGCCGAGTTCCAGGCCTTCGTCGTGCGCGAGACCGAGAAGTGGGCGAAGATCGTCAAGGACTCGGGCGCAACCGTCGACTAGCCGCGTGCTGAAAGTCGCCGTCGTCGGCCTCGGCTGGTGGGGCCGGATCATCTGCGGGCTCCTGAAGGAGAGCAAGAAGCTGCGCGTGCGTGCAGGTGTCGATGTTGTTTCAGATTCTGGTTTTTGCACGAAGAACGGTTTTGACTTTTGGGACAGTTTCGAAAAAGCAATCCAGAGTCCTGAGATCGAAGCAGTCATTCTCTGCACGCCGCATACCCAGCACTGCGAACAGATCGTCAAGGCGGCGGGCGCGAAGAAGCACGTTTTCTGCGAGAAGCCGCTGTCGCTCTCGCGCGCCGACGTGCTGAAGGCGGTCGCGGCGTGCAATGCGGCCGGCGTCGCGCTCGCGGTCGGGCACGAGCGGCGCTTCGAGCCGCCGCTGCTCGAGCTGCAGCGCATGGCGCAGGCGGGCGAGCTCGGCACGCTGCTGCAGATCGAGGCGAACTTCAGCCAGGACAAGTTCCTCGCGCTGCCCGCCGACAACTGGCGCCTCTCGGGAAAGGAAGCCCCCGCTGGTCCGATGACCGCGACTGGCATCCACTTGCTCGACCTGTCGGTCGCCTTCCTGGGGCCGGCCGAGTCGGCCTACGCGCGCGTGGCGACGTTGGGAAGCAATCTGACCAACGGAGACACGCTCGGCGTGTTTGTTTCTTTCAGGAATGGTTCAAATGCATTATTGAGCGCCATTCTCGCAACCCCGTTCGAGGGCCGGTTCGTGGTCTACGGCACGAGGGGGTGGGCCGAGGTCCGCGACAAGGCGCACCCCGAAGCTCCGGAGGGGTGGGAATTATCCGTTCGGCTAAAAGATAAACCGCTGGAGAAAAAACAATATCCTCCCGCAAGGGCCGTGCTTGCCAATCTGGAGGCGTTTGCGGATGCTGCGGCGGGCCGCGCGCCGTACCCGGTGCCGCAGGCGCAGATGATTGCGAACATTTCTGCGCTGGAAGCGATCTTTCGCTCTGCAGAATCCGGAAAGCCGGAAAAAGTCGAGAATTGATTCAAGAGAACGCCCGATGAAGCTCGCGACCTTCATGATGCCGCTGCACCCGCCGGAGCGCTCGCCGTCGGATACGCTGCCGGAGGACCGCGAGGCGGTCCTGCTCGCCGACAAGCTCGGCTTCGCTGAGGCCTACGTAGGCGAGCACGTCACCGACCTCGCCGAGAACGTCACCTCGTGCCTCATGTTCCTCGCCAGCCTCGCGCACGACACCAAGAACATCGTGCTCGGCACCGGCACCATCAACATGCCGAACACGCACCCGGCGTCGGTGGCGGCGCAGGTGGCGATGCTCGATCACATGCTGAAGGGCCGCTTCATCATGGGCATCAGCCCGGGCGGGCTGATGTCGGACGCCGAGGTGTTCGGCAACTACCAGAAGGACCGCAACGCGATCTTCCTCGAATCGATCAACATGGTGCTCGACATCTGGCGGGGGGAGTCGCCCTACGACCTCAAGGGCGAGTTCTTCTCCGTCACCACAGGCAAGACGTCGATCAAGGAAATCGGCCAGGGCACGATCATCAAGCCCTACCAGAAGCCGCACCCGCCGATCGTGGTGACCGCGGTCGCGCCGCACTCGAAGGGCGTCGCCGAGGCGGCCAAACGCGGCTGGACGCCGATCTCGGCCAACTTCCTGCTGCCTGAGTGGGTGGCGAGCCACTGGCCGAAGTACGTCGAGGGGAGAAAAGCGGTAGGAGCAGAGGTGAAAACGTCGGATTGGCGCGTCGCTAAATCCATTTTCGTCGCGGACGACGACAAGACAGCCGAGCGCTACGGGCACTCGGCCGAGGGGCCGTACCACTTCTACTTCAAGCAGCTCGTCCGGAAGCTGGTCGGCTTTGGTGGCCGCGGCAACCTCTTCAAGCTCGACCAGAACCAGCCCGACAGCGAGATCACCGCCGACTACGTGACCCGGAAGCTCGTCATCGCCGGCACCGTGAACAGCGTCGTCGATCAGATCCTCGCCTTCCGCGAGAAGGTCGGCGACTTCGGCACGCTGCTCTATCCGTGCCACGACTGGAAGGACCCCAAGCTCGGCAAGCGCTCGATGCAGCTGATGGCCGAGCAGGTGATGCCGAAGGTCAATGCGGTCTTGAAGGCTTAAAGTGCCCGCCCCTCCCTCCGCGGCGGCTAAAACACCGGTACTAGTGGCCTGACTGGTTTTTTGTGCCAGGTTGAATGTTGTATTTTTCAACTTGGAAGAAGGAGTCAGCAGATGGCAAACAAGAAATACAGCCCCGAGCAAGCGGTCGCAAAGCTCAGGCAAATCGATGTCTTGCTGGGCGAAGGCAAGTCGATCAGTCAGGCCTGCAAAGAGGCCGGCGTTACGGATGTCACCTACTACCGCTGGCGCAAGGAGTATGGCGGCCTGAAGGGTGATCAAGCCCGGCGGCTGAAGGAGCCGGAGCGGGAGAACCAGAGGCTCAAGCGGATCGTGGCCGATCTGTCGGTCGAGAAGGCCATTCTGAAGGACGCCGCCGAGGGAAACTTCTAAGCCCCGAGCGGCGACGGTGTGCGGTGGTGCGGGCCATTGAGGGCCATGGCGTCTCAGAGCGCCGTGCCTGCCGCATCTTGAGCCAGCCTCGGGGCACACAACGCTATCGGCCCATCCTCCGGCCCGACGAGGATCTGCTGACCCAGCGCATCATCGGTCTCGCCTGCCAGTATGGCCGCTATGGCTACCGCCGGATCGCGGTGATGGTCAATCGCAGCGGGTTGCGACCGGGTGGAACGCATCTGGCGCCGGGAGGCGCTGCAGGTGCCGCGCAAACAGCGCCCCCGAGGCCGAATGTGGCTGAACGATGGCAGCTGCATCCGGCTGCGGCCGGAGCGCCCGAACCACGTCTGGAGCTACGACTTCGTGACCACCTGGAGGCATGGTGGCAGACCAGTGCGCCTGCTCTGCATCATCGACGAATACACCCGGGAAGCCCTGGCGATCCGGGTGGAACGCAGCATCGGTGCGCAGGTGGTGATCGAAACTCTGGCGGACATCATGCTGATACGCGGGGTGCCGGAGCACATCCGCTCGGACAACGGTCCGGAGTTCACCGCCAAGGCGCTGCGGGCATGGCTGGCCACGGTGGGTGCCAGTACGCTCTACATCGAACCGGGCAGCCCTTGGGAGAACGGCTATTGCGAGAGCTTCAACGGACGACTACGGGATGAATTGCTCAATGGAGAACTCTTCTACAGCATTCGCGAAGCCAGAGTAGTGATCGAGCGGTGGCGGATGGACTACAACACGGTACGACCCCACAGTTCACTGGGCTACCGACCACCGGCACCCGCGGCGATCAACCCGCAACCACCCGTCTTGGAACAGGCAGCAGCTATGCAGTAAAGTGCGTCACTGAACCTGGCACAAAAAACCAGTCAGGCCAGCAGGCTGGATGCCAGTTTCTAGAGCGCGCGCTATCATCCGGGCGCCCCATGAACGCGCCCACGATCGCCGTTCTCCGCACCATGCTCGGCCTGCAGGTCGAGATGAACCGGAAGATCGATCCGCAATGGCACGTGGCCAATTTCGCGTTCCTGCGCGCGGTCTTCGTCGAGGCCGCGGAAGCGCTCGAGCACTATGGCTGGAAGTGGTGGAAGAGGCAGTCGCCCGACATGGGGCAGCTCCGGATCGAGCTCGTCGACATCTGGCACTTCCTGATGTCGCATTACCTCGTGCTTTCCGGCAACGACCAGGAAGCAGCCGCGAGAGCCATCGCCCGGGATTGGAGTGCAAGTCCTGAATTTAAATTTGATGGAAAACGCCACTCGCCGGAGCGTATGGACATGAGAGAGCAGCTCGAGCTGCTCGCCGCGCTCTCGGCGGTGCGCCGCATCCACCTGCCGCTCGTGGTCGCGCTCTTCAAGGGCTGCGGACTGGACGCCGACGGCCTCTACACGGCGTACGTGTCGAAGAACATCCTCAACCACTTCCGCCAGGACAACGGCTACAAGACCGGCGAATACGTGAAGGTCTGGCGCGGGCTGGAAGACAACGCGCACATGGAGGAGCTGCTGAAGACCCTTGATGCGCGCTCCGAGTCGCTGCCCGCGCGCCTTTACGAGGCGCTCGAGCGCCGCTATCGCGAGACCGTGAAGGCCGCTTAGGCGGCGCGCCGATGGCGACCTACGCGATCGGCGACGTGCAGGGCTGCTACGACGAACTGCAGGCGCTGCTTGCGCGCATCGGCTTCGATCAGGGCCGGGATCGGCTCTGGTTTGTCGGTGATCTCGTCAACCGCGGGCCGAAGTCGCTCGAGGTGCTGCGGTTTGTAAAAGCCTTAGGAACAAGAGCAATTGCAGCTCTGGGCAATCACGACCTGCACCTTGTGGCCCAGCACGAGGGCTTCGAGAAAAAGCGCAAGGACGACACCTTCACCGATGTCCTCGGCGCGCCGGACGCAAAGGAGCTCGTCGACTGGCTGCGCACGCGGCCGATGATGCACGCCGAAGGCAACTGGGCGATGGTGCACGCGGGACTGCTGCCTGCATGGAGCGTTTCCAGGGCGTTGTCTCTCGGAAAAGAGGTCGAGAATGCTCTCAGGGCAAAGACCTACCGCGAATTCCTCGCCAACATGTACGGCAGCAAGCCGGAGCGCTGGGACGATTCGCTCGCGGGATGGGACCGGTTGCGCGTGATCGTGAATGCGATGACGCGGATGCGTTTCTGCACGGCCGGGGGCGTCATGGAGTTCAAGGAGACGAGCAAGACTCCGCCGGCGGGGTTTCTGCCCTGGTACGAGACGAGGAAGGAGCCCGAGCCGCAAATCGTATTCGGCCATTGGTCTACCGCAGGGCTGCAGCTGACCCACAGGATCGCGGGACTCGACACCGGCTGCGTCTGGGGCGGGCCGCTCACCGCGCTCAGGCTTGAGGACCGCTGGCTCGTGCAGGTACCCTCGCCCGGCTACCAACCGATCAAGGAAGGCCGATGAACGACTGCATCTTCTGCAAGCTGGTCGCCGGGCAGATTCCCTCGACGCGCGTTTACGAGGACGAGCACACGCTCGCCTTCATGGACATCGGCCACGTCAACCCGGGCCACGTGCTCGTCGCGGTGAAAAAGCACGCGGCCAATGTTTTTGAGCTCGAACAGGCGCAGGCAAAGGCCGTCGCACGCGCGACCCTGAAGATTTCAAGGGCACTGAAAGAAGCATTCGAACCGGAAGGCCTGTCCATCTACCAGGCGAACGGCAAGGCGGCCGGGCAGACCGTGTTCCATTACCACGTGCACCTGCTGCCGCGCCACGCCGGCGACGGCATGGACCTCGTCTGGCCGGTGAAGAACCCGCCGCGCGAACGGCTTGAAGCCTACGCGGCGAAAATCAAAGAAAAACTCTAGAAAAGAGAAGAACCAAAAGCTTTCTTGTAGCGCCCTTCAATCTCGTCGCGCGTCGGGCGGTGATTCTGCGGCCCGCGCTGCGCGATCTTGATCGCGCCAAGCAGCGAGCCGAGCCGCCCGGTCTTCTCCCAGTCCCAGCCGTGCGCGATGCCGTAGAGGAGGCCCGCGCGGTAGGCGTCACCGCACCCCGTCGGATCGACCACCGCGTCCGCCTTGACGAGCGGGATCTCGATGCATTTGCCGCCCGTGTAGATTTGCGAGCCGAGGGCGCCGAGCGTGACCACCAGCGCTTTCAGCTCGCCGGCGAGCGAGACGAGCGGCCGGCCGGTCTTCTCCTCCAGCATCTTGCCCTCGTAGTCGTTGACCGCGAGGTAGGTGGCGAGCCGCACGATCCCCAGGAGCTCCGCGCGCGAGAACATCGGCAGCCCCTGCCCCGGGTCGAAGAGGAACGGGATGCCCGCCGCCGCGCACTGGCGCGAGTGCGCGAGCATGCCCTGCTTGCCGTCCGGCCCGATGATCGCGAGCCCGGCGCCGATCCCGGCGCCGATGCGGTTCTCGTGCGAGTGGTTCATCGCGCCCGGATGGAAGGCGGTGATCTGGTTGTCGTCCAGGTCGGTGGTGATGAACGCCTGCGCGGTGAACTGCCCGGCGATGCGCTTCAGGTGCTGCGCCCCGATGCCGAGCTCTTTCAGCCGCGCGAGGTAAGGATCGATGTCCTCGCCCACGGTCGCCATCAGCAGCGGCTCCTCGCCCAGCAGCTTCAGGTTGTAGGCGATGTTGCCCGCGGTGCCGCCGAACTCGCGCCGCATCTCGGGCGTGAGGAAGCACACGTTCAAGATGTGCAGCTGGTCGGCGAGCAGGTGGTTCCGGAAGCGGTCCGGGAACACCATGATCGTGTCGTAGGCGATCGAGCCGGTGACGAGCGTGCGCTTCATGTCAGGGGAAGAAGAGGTACATCCGGTAGCCGATCGCCTTGATGCCGCTCGCATCGAAGTACATGCGCAGCGCGACGTCCGCGCCCGGGCCGATGCCCTGCGCGACGCGCTCTGCGGGCACGCCGGCGAGGTAGTCGGCGGGCATCAGCACGCGCCGCGCGAGCGCCTCGTCGCGCTCATCGGTCAGCGTCAGCTCGAGCGCGGGGTACTCCTGCGCGAAGGGCGCCTGGTTGCGGATGACCGCGTTCAGCACGATCACGCTCTCACGCCGCGCGTCGGCCTGCAAATCGGAGGACTCGACCGCCATCTGCTTGGGGCGGCGCGGCAGCCGCAGCTCGCAGCCGAGCGCCGCGCAGGCGGCGTTCAGGTGCGGCCGGGCATCCGGAAAGTAGAGCGCGATCTCGGTACGGAAAACGAGCGCCGCCTGCGCCGCGAGCGCGCTGAACGCGAGCAGCGCGCCCAGTCCCCAGAGCCAGCGGCGCGGCCGTGGCCTGGGCTCATCCAGAAACTCCGGCACGCCGCCCTCTTCGTTGGCGGCGTCGGCCGCCGCGCTGAGCGCCGGAATCTTGCGCGACGCCTCGAACAGCGCCAGCTGCGGCGAGGGCTCGGGCTCGGGCAGGGCCGGGGCGTTGGCGGGCGAGGCGCCCTCCTCGACCAGCGCAGCGACCCCGTCGAACACGTTCGCGCAGCGCCCGCAGCGCACCTTGCCGCCGCGCGCCGAGAGCTGCATCGGCTGCACGCGGAAGGCGGTGCCGCAGTTCGGGCAGCGTGTCGTGAGGCTCATCGACGCGTGCCTTCGATCAAGGCCCAGTCTTCTTCCGTTGCGGGCACCGTGATTTCGAAATCGCCGGCGTAAGCGGCGGAGACTTCTTCTACCTGATTCAGAAGAATTCCGGAAAGAAGAACGGACCTGCCGCGGCTGGTGCGCGCCGCAAGCTCGGGGGCGAGCCCGACGAGCGGTCCGGCGAGGATGTTGGCGAGCACGAGGTCATAGGCGCCCAGCGCGAGATCCTCGGGCAGCGCGGCCTGCAGCGCCACGCCGTTCATGCGCGCGTTCTCGCTCGCGACCCGCAGCGCCAGGCGATCGATGTCGACGGCATCGAGCCGGGCTGCGCCGAGCTTACCGGCGGCGATGGCGAGGATGCCGGAGCCGCAGCCGTAGTCCAGCACGCGCTCGTTGCCGCTGATTTTGGCCTCGAGACGCTTCAGGATCAGCCGCGTGCTCGGATGGCTGCCGGTGCCGAAGGCGAGCCCCGGGTCGAGCCGCACCACGGCCGCGCGCGGGTCGGCGGGCGGCGTGTGCCAGCTCGGCACGATCCACAGGCGCACGCCAACCTGGAGCGGGCTGAACTGGGCCTGCGACAGGCGCACCCAGTCCTCGTCGGAGACTTCGCCGGCGCGAAATTCGGGCGACGCGATGCCCGCGCTCTGCGCGGCGCTGGACAGCAGCCGTCGCGGGTCGGCGCCACGCTCGGCGAGCGCGGTGAGCCGGGTCGAGGTGGCGCCCGGCTCGAGATCGACCGAGCGCGCGTCGGCCTCGATCAGCGCCTCCGAGAGCGCCTCGGCCTGCGCGGGCTCCAGCTCCACCGTGATCGAGAGCCAGGCCACTATTTCTTCTTTTTCTTGGTCTCCTCGGCGAGCTTCTGCTCGAGGTAGTGGATCGAGGTGCCGCCGCGCTGGAAGCGCAGGTCGTCCAGCAGGTCGAGGTGAAGCTGGATGTTGGTCTGGATACCTTCGACCACCATCTCGGAGAGCGCAATGCGCATGCGCGCGATCGCCTGCTCGCGCGATCTGCCGTAAGCGATCACTTTCCCTATCATCGAGTCGTAGTGAGGCGGCACGGTATAGCCTGAATAGGCGTGCGAATCGACGCGGATGCCCGGCCCGCCGGGCGGATGGTAGGCGGTGATGCGCCCCGGCGAAGGCGTGAAGCGGTACGCGTCCTCGGCATTGATGCGGCACTCGATCGCGTGCCCGCGCAGCTGGATGTCCTTCTGGCGGAAGGGCAGCTTGTCCCCGCTCGCGATGCGGATCTGCAGCTGCACCAGATCAAGGCCGGTGATCATCTCGGTCACCGGGTGCTCTACCTGCAGCCGCGTGTTCATCTCGATGAAATAGAACTCGCCGTTCTCATAGAGGAACTCGAAGGTGCCGGCGCCGCGGTAGCCGATCTTGCGGCAGGCATCGGCGCAGCGCTCGCCGATCTTGTCGCGCAGCTTCGTAGGCAGCTCGGGCGCGGGCGCCTCCTCGAGCATCTTCTGGTGGCGCCGCTGCATCGAGCAGTCGCGCTCGCCCAGGAACACCGCGTTCTTGTGCTCATCGGCCAGCACCTGGATCTCGATATGGCGCGGGTTCTCGAGGAACTTCTCCAGGTACACGGCGTTGGCGCCAAAGGCAGCCTGCGCCTCCTGGCGGGTGAGGTTGACCGCGTTCAGGAGCGCCACCTCGGCGTGCACCACGCGCATGCCGCGCCCGCCGCCGCCGCCGGCCGCCTTGATGATCACCGGGTAGCCGATCTTGCGCGCGATCTTGACGATCTCGGCCCCCTGATCGGGCAGCGCGCCTTCCGGGCCCGGCACCACCGGCACGCCCGCCCTCGCCATGGCCTGCTTGGCGCTCACCTTGTCGCCCATCATGCGGATGTTTTCGGGGTGCGGGCCGATGAAGACGAAGCCGCTTGCCTCGACCTTCTCCGCGAAATCGGCGTTCTCCGACAGGAACCCGTAGCCCGGGTGAATCGCCTCGGCGTCGGTCACCTCGGCCGCGCTGATGATGGCCGGGATGTTGAGGTAGCTCGCCTCCGCCGGCGCCGGCCCGATGCACACCGACTCGTCCGCCAGCTTCACGTACTTCGCCTCGGTGTCGGCTTCCGAGTGCACGACCACCGTGCGGATGCCCAGCTCGCGGCAGGCGCGCTGGATGCGGAGCGCGATCTCGCCGCGGTTCGCGATCAGGATCTTCTCAAACACCTGCTATCCGATGATGAAAAGAGCTTGGCCGTATTCCACCGGCTGGCCGTTCTCGACCAGGATCGCCTTGACGACCCCGGCGGCGTCCGACTCGATCTCGTTCATGAGCTTCATCGCCTCGATCACGCAGAGCGTCTGGCCTTCCTTGACGGTGTCGCCGACCGCGACGAAGGGCTTAGCTTCAGGCGAGGGCGAGCGGTAGAAGGTCCCGACCATGGGCGACTTGACCGCGTGCCCGGGCTCGGCCGGCGTCTCGGCCGCCGCCGCCGCCGGCGCAGCGCCCGGAGCAGCGGGGGCGGCCGCAGGCGCGGCTGGATGGGCGGCGTCCTGGTCCGGGGCCGCTGCGGGCGCTGCCGCCGGGGTCGCGGTGACGTGTCCGCCGCGCGCGATGCGCACCCTCTCCTCGCCTTCGGTGATCTCGATCTCGCCGATGCCGGACTCCTGCACGAGATCGATCAGCTTCTTCAGCTTGCGCAGGTCCATGCGTGCTTCCTCCCCTGGAGCAGGCGGCGTGCGCCGCCGAAGCTAGCGGGTTTTCAGTCGCCCGATGGCGTAATCGAGCGCGAGGTCATAGCCGCGCCCGCCCAGGCCCGAGATGCAGCCGACCGCCACCGCCGTGAAGTGGGAGTGGGCGCGCCAGGGCTCCCGGGCGTGGATGTTTGACAGGTGCACTTCGATGAACGGGATCCGCACCGCGGTCAGGGCGTCGCGCACCGCGACGCTGTCGTAGGTAAAGGCAGCAGGGTTGATGAGGATGAACCCCACCCCTTCCTTGCGGGCGGCCTGGATGCGATCGACCATGGCGCCGGCGTAGTTGGTCTGGAAGCAGGCGATGCCGATCCCGGCCGCCTTCGCCGTGGCGGTCAGGCGCCGTTCGATGTCAGCGAGCGTCTCTCGCCCGTAGATGGAAGGCTCCCGGATCCCGAGCAGGTTGAGGTTCGGCCCATTCAGGACCAGGACCGACCTCTTGGCTTCTGCGGTTTTTGGCATTTTCGGCGGAGATCCCCACATTTTAGCAGAACTTGAACCCGTTACCCCCGGGTCAACCCCTCAAGGATCTGCTCCAAGTCCGGCCCCTTGAGCGCTCCGAGCTTGCGGTGCGCTACCCTGCCCTCGCGGTCCAGGAACACAGTGTAGGGCAAGCCGCCCGCGCTGTTGCCCAGCCGTCGCATGAGCTCCAGGCCGTCGGCTTCTGACAGGAGGATGGGATAAGTCACCCCAAACGATCTAGAGAATTCGCCGACTTTTGCTGCATTATCGAAGGCGATGCCGACAATTTCGACCCCTCGGCTCGCGTACTTGGCTAGGGCGGCCATCAGGAGGGGGATCTCTTCCCGGCAGGGGGCGCACCAGGTCGCCCAGAAGTTACAGACCAGGACTTTCCCCCGCCATTCCGAGAGCTGCCGGAGTTTGCCCGCCAAGTCGGGGAGCCGCGCTGCCATCAGCGCCCCTTCCCCGCCCCCATTGCCGAAGAGCAATCGCGCGGCGAGGAAGCCGGCGGCGCCGGCCGCAAGCCCCGCCCCGAGCAAGACGAGGGCGTTACGCCGCCCCGGGGTCATGGATGGGCGCCGGAGGAGACCAGCTCGCTCACTTCGGCGATGCCGGCGCGCTCGATGACCCGCCCGGCCTGCGAGGTCTTCAGCGCGAGGCGCTCGTCGCGCGGGTCGAACACCTTGAGCCGCAGCGGCGTGCCCTGCCATTGCACCTCGAGCCCGGCGACCGCGCGCGCGCGGTCGCCCGCGAAACGCCGGCTCTCGCTGGTCGCGTACGGAATGTCGTGGTCGAGGAGAAAGAGCTCGACCTCCTTCACGCTCTCGGGGAAGAGCTGCAGCTCGATCTCGGCGTAGGGCCCGGCGATGCCGGCGAGCACCGGGCCGGTCAGGTAGGGATGGAAGCGCTCCAGCAGGCGCATCGCCTCCAGGGCGAGCGCGCGCAGTTGCGCGATGCGGTCCGGGTGCTCCTCGGCCTGGTAGAGCGCCCGGTAGGCGCGCAGCTCGGCCTCGATCTCGTCGTTCGCGGGCAGCGCCTCGGTGTCGGGCGCGCCCAGGCGCCGCGCGGCCTTGCGCTTGGCGAGCGCAAAATCATCGATGCCGTCCTCGGCCATGATGCGCGCCGCGGCGGCCGCGATTCTCGCCCGCATGCCGTCCATGCGCGCGCGGTGCCGGTCCGAGCTGCGCCCCATCGACGGGATAATACCGAAGTGCGCAAGGTGCACTCCTACAATGCACCGAGTGCATTCCTGACATGCATCTTCATATCCTCGGCATCTGCGGCACCTTCATGGGCGGCATCGCGGCCATCGCCAAGCAGGCCGGCCATCGCGTCACCGGCTGCGACGCGAACGTCTACCCGCCGATGAGCGACCAGCTCGCAGAGCTTGGCGTGGAGCTCATCGAGGGCTACGGCGCCGACCAGCTCGCGCTCAAGCCCGATCTCTGGGTGATCGGCAACATGGTCACGCGCGGCAATCCGCTCATGGAGGCGATCCTCGATCGCGGCGCGCGCTTCCAGTCGGGCCCGCAGTGGCTCGCCGAGCACGCGCTCGCCTCCAAGTGGGTGCTGGCGGTGGCCGGCACGCACGGCAAGACCACGACCAGCGCGATGCTGGCCTGGATCCTCGAGCACGCCGGCCGTGCCCCGGGGTTTCTCATCGGCGGGCTGCCGCTCGACTTCGGCGTCTCGGCCCGTGGAACCGGCTCAGAGCACTTCGTGGTGGAGGCAGACGAGTACGACACCGCCTTCTTCGACAAGCGCTCCAAACTGGTGCATTACCAGGCCAGGACCGCGATTCTCAACAATCTGGAGTTCGATCATGCAGACATCTTCGGCGATCTTACTGCGATCGAGCGCCAATTTCACCACTTCGTCAGGATCGTCCCGGCCTCCGGGCGGATCGTGGTCAACGGCCGGGACGAAGCCCTGAAGCGGGTCCTGGCCCAGGGAGTATGGACCCCGACCGAGGAGTTCGGGGTACCAGTCGGCTGGCAGGCGGGGGCGCCTGATCGCGAGGGCGCCTTCGAGATTGCCTGGCAGGGCAGGGCGGTCGGGACCCTGAAATGGGACCTGCCGGGGGAGTTCAACCGGCTCAATGCGCTCGCCGCACTGGCCGCCGCACGCCACGCCGGGGTCGCGCCCGAGGCCGGGCTCGAGGCGCTCGGCCGTTTTCGCGGCGTGCGGCGCCGGATGGAGCTGCGCGGCAAGGCCCGGGGCGTCAGCGTGTACGACGATTTTGCCCATCACCCGACGGCGCTCGCCGCTTCGATCGAGGGCCTGCGCGCCAGAGAGCGTGCCGGGCGCATCCTTGCCGTCTTCGAGCCGCGCTCGAACACCTTGAAGCGGGGCGCGCTTAAGGACGCGCTGCCCGCGAGCCTCGCCGCCGCCGATCGCGTCTACGTGTACGCCGCGGGGCTTGCCTGGGATGCGCGCTCCCTGTTTGCTCCGCTCGGCGCCCGCGCGCTCTGCGCGACGGACCTGAACGCGCTCATCAACGCGGTGGCCGCGGAGGCGAGGGAGGGCGACCACGTCCTCGTCATGTCCAACGGCGGCTTCGGCGGCATCCACGGAAAACTGCTTGATCGCCTATCTGCACGGGTTTAACTCCTCGCCGCAGTCGCACAAGGCCCAGGTGATGAAGGCCGAGATGGCGAAGCGGGGCCTTGCGCGCCTCTACGCCTGCCCGGCGCTGCCGCCGCTCGCCGCGGACGCCATGCGCGAGATCGACAAGCTCGGCCTGGGCGCGGGCGACTGCCTCATCGGCTCCTCGCTCGGCGGCTACTACGCGACCTGGCTCGCCGAGCGCATCGGCTGCCGCGCGGTGCTCATCAATCCGGCGATCACGCCGCATGTCGGGCTCGAGGCCTACCTCGGCACGCAGAAGAACCTGCACACCGGCGAGCCCTACGAGCTCACGCGCGCGCACCTCGAGGGCTGGCGCGCGCTCTGGGCCAGGCGCATCGACCCGGAGCGCTACCTGCTGCTCCTGGAGACTGGCGACGAGGTGCTCGACTGGAAGGAGGCCGTGCGCCGCTATGAAGGCGCGCGCATGGTGATCCGGCAGGGCGGCGATCACACGCTGAAGACCTTCCCAGAGCACATCGAGCGCATCCTCGCCTTTGCCGGGGTCGGCGCATGAATGTCCTCTACGAGGAGGAGGGCGAGCTCAAAGTCGGCGCGGTGCTGGCGACGAGCCCCGCCTCGTTCCAGGTCGAGAGCCCGCATGGGCGCCGCTCCAAGGTGAAGGCTGCCAACGTGCTTCTTTCCTTTGAACAGCCGACCGGGGCGAAATTGCTGGAGGAGGCGAGAGCCTATGCCGCGGCGATCGACACGGATTTCCTCTGGCAATCCAGTGCGCGCGGCGAGTTCGCGTTCCAGGAGCTTGCGCGCGAGTACGTCGGGCGCGAGCCTGCGCCGGCCGAATCCGCGGGCGTGCTGATGAAGCTGCATTCGGCGCCGATGTACTTCTACCGGCGCGGCCGCGGGCGCTACCAGGCCGCCCCGGAGGACACGCTCAAGCTCGCGCTCGCCGGCCTGGAGAAGAAGCGGCGCCTTCAGAGCCAGATCGCCGACTGGAGCGCGCGGCTCGCGCGCTTTGAATGCCCGGCGGAGATCGTCGCGCTGCGTGACGAGCTGCTCTACGACGGCGGCCGCGCAAGGCCCGAGGCGAAGGCGCTCGAGCAGGCCTGCGCGCAGACCGGGCTCACCGCGGCGCGGCTCTTCGAGCGCTGCGGGCTGCTCGAGGACAGCCACGCCTATCATCTCGGCCGCTTCCTGCACGAATTCCTTCCCAGGGGCGACGTGTACGCGGCGCACGAGCCGCCCGCCGTGCCCGCCGACCTGCCGCGCGCCGAGGTCGCCGCCTTCAGCCTGGACGACATCGGCACCACCGAGATCGACGACGCGTTCTCGGTCGCGCGCGTGTCGGAGGACGAGCTGCGCATCGGCATCCATATCGCCGCGCCCGCGCTCGCGTTCGCGCCGGGCTCGCCGCTGGATGCGATCGCGCGCGAGCGGCTCTCGACGGTCTACCTGCCGGGGCAGAAGTTCACCATGCTGCCGCCCGACACGGTGGAGCAGATGTCGCTCGACGAAAGCGGCGAGCGGCCCGCGCTGTCGCTCTACGTGAATGTTTCGGCGCGCGACTACGCGGTACGCGGCCGGCACAGCCGCATCGAGCGCGTCCCTATCGCGGCAAACCTGCGGCACGCGACGCACGACGCGCTGAACGCCGCCTTCGAAGCCGGCAGCGTGGCCGGCCTGCGGTTCGAGGACGAATTGCGCACGCTCTGGCGGTTTGCCGAGGCGCTCGAGGCAAAGCGCGGCAAGCCCAGCACCGCAGCGGCACAGACCGAATACACGTTCCGCGTGGATCGGGGCCGCGTCGCGATCGAGCCCAGAAAACGCGGCGCGCCGCTCGACAAGACGGTCGCCGAGCTCATGATCCTCGCCAACGCGACCTGGGGCGAGCTGCTTGCCGAGCGCGACTTCGCGGGCCTGTATCGCGTGCAGTCGACCGGCAAGGTGCGCCTCTCGGTGCACCCCGAGATGCACGACGCGCTCGGGGTCTCGGCGTACGCGTGGTTCACTTCGCCCTTGCGCCGCTACGTCGATTTGGCCAACCAGTGGCAGCTCGCCGCCGCGCTGCGCGGCGCGCGCGCGCCGTTCGGGCGCTCCAGCGAATCGCTGCTTGCTGCGCTGCGCGCCTACGAGGTGGCGAGCGCGCGCTACGAGGAGCACCAGAGGACTCTCGAGCACTACTGGTGCCTGCGGTATCTGGAGCAGGAGCGCGTCACCGAGGCCGAAGCCGTCGTCCTGCGCGAGAACCTGGTGCGCTTCGAACGCCTGCCGCTCGCGACGCGGGTGCCCTCGCTGCCCGAGCTTGCGCCGGGCACGCGCGTGCGGCTCGAGATCGTGAAATTTGACCTGCTCGAGCGCTCGCTCGCCTGCGCCTGGCGCGCGACTCTCGGGTAATCCGGGCGAAACCGGGCGTAAAGGCCTAGAATGGCGGCGTTTTTCCCGGCCGTAGGGGATATTTTTGACGAGTAACGCCGCGACTTTGCTGCTCGATCCGCGCGAATACTGGAGCGGGCTCGACCGCCACTCCAAGGTGCTCGCGGTCTCGATCGGCGCCTCGGTGCTGCTGCACGTGGTGGTGCTGTCGATCCGCTTTACCTTCCCGGATGCGCTGCGCTGGAAGCCCTCGCACCAGCCGCTCGAGGTGATCCTCGTCAACGCCAAGACGCACGAGAAGCCCGAGCGCGCCCGCGCGCTCGCGCAGGCGAACCTCGACGGCGGCGGCAACGTCGACCGCGGCAGGGCGACCAGCCCGCTACCGGTCACCAACCCGCGCGAGCCGGGCCGCAGCCTCGCCGAGACGCAGCGCCGCCAGCGCGAGCCGGAGGCGCGGCAGCAGAAGCTGCTCGCGGCGGCGCGCGACTCGCGCACGCGCGTGCCGGCCGAGGGCGAGAAGCCGGATCCCGAGGAGCCCTCGCGCGAGGCCTCCGGGCGCGACCTCGCCGACCGGTCGCTCGCCATGCTGCAGCTGCAGGCGCAGATCGACCGGCAGACGCGCGCCTACCAGGAGCGCCCGCGCAAGCGCTTCATCGGCGCCAACGCCCGCGAGTACCGCTTCGCGCAGTACGAGGACGAGTGGTGCTCCAAGATCGAGCGTGTCGGCACGCTCAACTATCCGGCCGAGGCCCGCGGCAAGCTCTACGGCAGGCTGCGTCTGACGGTCACCGTCAAGCCGGACGGCACCGTGGAGTCGATCGAGCTGGATCTCTCCTCGGGCCTCAAGGTGCTCGACCAGGCCGCGTTCCGCATCGTCAAGATGGCGGCGCCGTTCATGGCGTTCCCGGACTCGATCCGCAAGGACACGGATCTCCTCGTCATCACGCGCACCTGGTTCTTCGCGCAGGGCGACAAGGTCTGGACCGAGTCGCCGTAGCGCTCGGGCTTTAGCATGGCAGAGCGCTACGCGGTGATCGGCAACCCGATCGCCCATTCGCAATCGCCCTGGATCCACGCCGAGTTCGCGCGCGCGACCGGCCAGGCCATCGACTACGGCAGGATCGAGGCGCCGCTCAAGGGCTTCGCGCGCGCGGTGGACGAATTCCGCGCCGCCGGCGCGCGCGGCGCCAACGTCACCGTGCCGTTCAAGGAAGACGCGTTTCTCTATTGCAGGGATTCCGTCACGGAGCGCGCGCGCGTCGCGGGCGCCGTCAATACCCTCGTCTTCGAGGGCAAGCGGGTGAGCGGCGACAACACCGACGGCGTGGGACTGCTGCGCGACCTCACGGTGAATCTTGGCCGCGGCCTCGGCGGCAAGCGCGTGCTGCTCATGGGCGCGGGCGGCGCTGCGCTGGGGGTCCTCGGGCCGCTGCTCGCGGCGAAGCCGGCGCGCCTCGTCATCGCGAATCGCACGGCCGACAAAGCGCGCGCGCTGGCGCAGCGTTTCGCCGGCGCGGCCGGGGGCGGGTACGAGGAGCTCGGCGCGGAGCAGTTCGACTTCGTGATCAACGCGACCTCCGCGGGACTCGCTGACGAGGCGCCGCCGCTTGCGGCGGGCCTGTTCGCGCCGGGCGCGCTCGCCTACGACATGGTGTACGGGCGCGAGACGCCGTTCCTCGCTGCCGCGCGCGCCGCCGGCGCCGAGGCTTGCGACGGCACGGGGATGCTGGTCGAGCAGGCCGCCGAGTCGTTCCTCGTCTGGCGCGGCGTGCGGCCCGAGACCGCGCCGGTGCTCGCGGCGCTGCGCAAGCGCTAGGGCGGCCGCGCGTGCGCTTCGTGCGCGCTTTCGCGAAGTTCCTCGGCATTGTGCTGGCGATCGCGCTGCTGCTCGTGATCGCGGTGCAGCTCTGGTTCTACGCGCATGTGCTCTGGTGGCGCGACCACGCGCCGCAGAGCTCGGCCTTCATGGAGCGGCGGCTGGAAACGATGCGCGTGAAGAACCCCAAGGCGGCGCTCGCGCACCAGTGGACGGACTACGAGCGCATCTCCGGCCATCTCAAGCGCGCAGTGGTCGCGGCGGAAGACGCCAAGTTCATCGGCCACACCGGCTTCGACTGGGAGGCGATCTCCAAGGCGATCGAGCGGAACGAGAAGAAAGGCAAGGTCGTCGCCGGCGCCTCGACCATCAGCCAGCAGCTCGCCAAGAACCTGTTTCTTTCCGGCGAGAGGAGCTACGTGCGCAAGGGCCAGGAGGCGGTCATCGCCTGGATGCTCGAGGCGACGCTCTCCAAGCGGCGGATCCTCGAGCTCTACCTGAACTTCGCGGAGTGGGGTGAGGGCGTGTTCGGGGCCGAAGCGGCCGCGCAATACCACTTCAAGACCAATGCCGCCGCGCTGAACGAGGGCCAGGCGGCCTATCTTGCCGTGATCCTGCCCAGCCCGCGCAGATACGTCGCCGGCCGGCAGACGCCCTACATCCAGGGCCGCATCGAGACCATCCGCGCGCGCATGCCCGCTGCGCAGATTCCCTAGGCCTTGAACGCCTCGCGCGCGGCGGCGAGCGTCGCGTCGATATCGGCGGCGGCGTGCGCGGAGGAAACGAAACCCGCCTCGTAGGCCGAAGGTGCGAGGTAAACGCCGCTCGCCAGCATGGCGTGGAAGAAGCGGTTGAACTTCTCCTTGTCGCACTGCATGACTTCGGCGAAGGACGTCGGCGGCGAGGCGCGGAAGTAGAGACCGAACATGCTGCCGATCGACTGCGCGGAGAAGACGACGCCGGCCTTCTTCGCTTGTGCATTGAGTCCGTCGATGAGCGATCGCGTGGTGTTCTCGATTCGTTCCTGAAAACCCTTTTCCTGAACTAACTTCAAAGTCGCAAGCCCCGCCGCAACTGCGACGGGATTTCCAGACAGTGTCCCTGCTTGATAGACCGGCCCGAGCGGAGCGATCTTCTCCATGATTTCGCGCCGTCCGCCGACGGCGCCGACCGGCAGGCCGCCGCCGATCACCTTGCCGAGCGTGGTGAGGTCGGGCTTGATGTTGAAGCGCGCCTGCGCGCCGCCAAGCGCGACGCGAAAGCCGGTCATGACTTCATCGAAGAGGAGGACCGCGCCGTGCTTCGAGCAGTTTTCTCTGAGGCTTTTCAGGAATTCAGGAAGAGGCAAGACCAGATTCATGTTGCCGGCGACGGGCTCGACAATGACGCAGGCGATCTCGTTTCCTTTTTCCCGAAACGTTTTTTCGAGCTGAGCAACATCGTTAAAGTTCAAGACCAGCGTATGAGCAGCTGTCTCCGCAGGAACGCCTGCGGATGACGGATTGCCGAAGGTGAGGGCGCCGGAGCCGGCTTTGACGAGCAGGCTGTCGGCGTGGCCGTGATAGCAGCCCTCGAACTTGACGATGAGGCTGCGGCCGGTGAAGCCGCGCGCAAGGCGGATCGCGGTCATGGTCGCTTCCGTCCCCGAGGAGACGAGCCGCACGCGCTCGATGGAGGACACGAGCCGGCAGATCGCCTCGGCGAGCTCGATCTCGGCCTCGGTCGGCGCACCGAAGGAGAGCGCGCGTGCGGCAGCGGCCTGGACCGCTTCCACCACCGCGGGATGCGTGTGGCCGGCGACCATCGGGCCCCAGGAGCCGACGTAGTCGATATAGCGCTTGCCCTCCGCATCCCACAGGTGCGCGCCCGAAGCGCGCTCGAAGAAGATGGGCGTGCCGCCGACCGCGCCGAACGCCCGCACCGGCGAATTCACGCCCGCGGGAATGCGCTGCCTCGCGCGCTCGAAAAGGTCCTTATTGCGCGACTTCATGGGTGAAAAGTTTTTGGAATTCTTCTGTTCTCTTTTTGACATTCGGAGCATCGAATAGATCGGAAATTACCGCGAGCGCATCAGCGCCGGCCGCGAGCAACTGCGGCGCGTTGGCGAGCGTGATGCCGCCGATCGCCACCAGCGGCACGCCGAGTGCGTGCGCCTCCGCGAAGAGCGAAAGGGGCGCGCGTACCGCGCCCGGCTTGGTGGGCGAGGCGAAGACGCTACCGAAAGCGATGTAGTCGGCGCCGGCAGCGACGGCCGCGCGCGCGTTGTCGAGCGAGGCGTAACAGGAGATTCCCAGGATCTTTCCTTTCAGGCGTTTTCTTGCCTCCACCATGCTCCCGTCGTCGCGACCGAGATGCACGCCGTCGGCGCCGGACCTGATCGCAAGGTCGACATCGTCGTTGACGATGAAGAGCGCTCCCTTTGCGCGGCAGAGCACCGCAAGCGACTTTGCTTCTGCCACCATCGCCAGGTTCTTGCGCCGGTATTGCAGCGCTGCGGCGCCGCCGTCGAGCGCCGCGCGCACGCGCTCGGCGAGCGCGCGCGCATCGAGCGCCTCAGGCGTGATCGGGTAGAGACCGCGCAGCTTCATCGTGAAAGCGCTGGGGAAGGAGCTGGCCCCTGCCCGCGCGAAAACCCGCCGCAAGCGCGTGCCAGGTGTAGTCCTGCGCCTCGAGCGCGGCGTCAACCACGCTGCGGCCGCGCGCGATGAACGCCGCGATCGCAGAGGCGAGCGTACAACCCGAGCCGTGATAACCCCCCGGGAGCCGCTGCCAGGAATCTTCCCGGATCAAGCCGCGTGCGTCGTAAAGGAAGTTGACGACCTGCGGCGTCGCTTCGTGCGTGCCGGTGACGAGAACGTATTTGCAGCCGGCGTCGATGAGCCCGCGAGCGCATTGCTCGAGGCTCGCGTCCGGCGCCGCGCCGGCGAGGCGCCGCACCTCCACGCTGTTTGGCGTGAGGACAGTGGTGAGCGGGAGCAGCGATTCCCACATCGCGCGCATCGCGTCCGCGTCAGTCAGGGCGTCTCCTCGGGCCGAGGCGAGCACCGGATCGAGCACAAGGGGCAGCGACCGCCCGGCAAGCAGTTTCCCGATCGCGCGCGCATTCGCCGCCGAGCCGAGCACGCCGAGCTTGCACGCGGCGACCGGCAGGTCGGCGAGCAGCACGCGCGCCTGGCGCTCGACCCAATCGGCGTCGATCGCAAGAACCCCTTCGACGCCGCGCGTGTCCTGCGCGGTGAGCGCGGTGACCACCGAGGTCGGATGGCAACCGAGGGCCGCGAGCGTGAGCAGATCGGCCTGCAAGCCGGCGCCGCCGGTCGGATCCGAGGCGGCCACAGAAAGCACGACAGGAGGCGTCGATGACATGCGCTACACTCCGGTCCGAATTTTACTGTCCCACGGACCGATGACCGAGCAGCAAGTCCAATTCAAGACCTGGATGTGCCTCATCTGCGGCTTCGTCTACGACGAGGCGGCGGGGGAGCCCGACGAGGGCATCGCGCCCGGCACGCGCTGGGAAGACGTGCCGATGAACTGGACGTGCTCCGAGTGCGGCGCCCGCAAGGAGGATTTCGAGATGGTGGAGATCTGAGGGTAAAATAGCGGCTGAGCGTGTCCTCGATCAATTTGACGCATCACTTCCTGATCGCCATGCACAACATGGCCGATCCGTACTTTGCAAGGACACTGACTTATATCTGCGAGCACAACGACCAGGGCGCGCTCGGCATCGTCGTCAACCGCCCGATCGACATGACGCTGCAGGCGCTGTTCGAGCGCCTGTCGCTCAATCTCAAGAACAACACGATGGCCGATGCGCCGATCTACTTCGGCGGGCCGGTGCAGACCGACCGCGGCTTTGTCCTGCACCTGCCGGCGGGCGAATGGCAATCCACGCTCAAGGTGCGCGACGTGATCGGGCTCACCACGTCGAAGGACATCCTCGAAGCCGTCGGGCGCGGCGAGGGGCCGGCCAAGATGCTCGTCTCGCTCGGCTACGCCGGCTGGTCGGCGGGGCAGCTCGAGCACGAGATCACGCAGAACGCCTGGCTCACCGTCGAGGCGAAGGACGCTATCATCTTCGACCTGCCCGCCGAGGAGCGCCACGCGGCGGCGCTCAAGCTGCTCGGCCTGGATTACGCGCGGCTCGCCGACCAGGCGGGACATGCCTGAGAAGGCGCGGCGCCCAACCACAGGCACCGTACTCGCTTTCGATTTTGGCTTGCAGAGGATCGGCGTGGCGGTAGGCGAGCACGAGACCGGCAGCGCGCATCCGCTGCCCGGCGTCGTCGCGGCGAGCGCGCCCGGGCGCTTCACCGCGATCGAGAAGCTGGTCAGGGAATGGCGTCCCGCGCTGCTCGTCGTCGGACGGCCGCTCGGCGAGGACGGCCTGCCGCACGCGACCACGCAGCGCGCCGAGCGCTTCGCGCGCCAGCTTGCCGGGCGCTTCGGTTTGCCGGTCGAGCTGGTGGACGAGCGCTACAGCACCGTCGAAGTCGAAAGCCGGATAAGGGCGGCCTACGGCCGCGGGCGGGCCGCCGCCCTCGCGCGCGGCAAGACGCTCGACTCGCACGCGGCGCAACTCCTCATCGAACAGTACTTCAATGAAGCTTCCTGACGCCGAATCCCTGCTTCCCCAGCTTGCCGCTGAGCTCAAGCCGCTCGTCAGGCCGGCGACCGCGATGATCGGCCTCTATACCGGCGGCGCCTGGCTCGCCGAGCGGCTGCACCCGATGCTGGGACTCAAGCAGCCGCTCGGGCTGATGGATATCGCGTTCTACCGCGACGATTACACGAAACAGGGCCTCAAGCACGACCCGAAGCGCACCAGGATCCCGTTCGACGTCGAGGGCCGGGACTTGTTGCTGGTGGACGACGTGCTCTACACCGGTCGCACCGTGCGCGCGGCGATGAACGAGCTCTTCGACTACGGCCGGCCGCGCTCGATCGCGCTCGTCGTGCTCGCCGACCGCGGCGGCCGGCAGCTGCCGATCGAGGCGCAGCACGTCGGCGCGAGAATCGAGGTGCCCGCCGGCAAGCGCCTGCGCCTGAAGCGCGCCGAGAGCGGCAAGCTCTCCCTGGAGCTGGAAGATGCCGCGTAGCTCCCCTCGCGGCGCGCCTTGCAACCCGCAGCTGAACGCCAAGGGCGAGCTGCAGCACCTGCTCTCCATCGAGGGCTTGCCGCGCGAGATCCTCGTGCAGATCCTCGACACCGCGGAATCGTTCGCGGGGGTCACCGAGCGCGAGGTGAAGAAGGTACCGCTGCTGCGCGGCAAGAGCGTCTTCAACCTCTTCTTCGAGCCGTCCACGCGCACGCGCACCACGTTCGAGATCGCCGCCAAGCGCCTCTCGGCCGACGTGATCAACCTCAACATCGCGGTGAGCTCGCAAACCAAGGGCGAATCGCTGCTCGATACGGTCGCCAACCTCTCGGCGATGCAGGCCGACGTCTTCGTCGTGCGGCATTCCTCCTCGGGCGCGCCCTACCTGATCGCGCGCAACGTCAAGCCGCACGAGCACGTCATCAACGCAGGCGACGGGCGCCATGCGCACCCGACGCAGGGGCTGCTCGACCTCTACACCATCCGCTACTACAAGAAGGACTTCTCGAAGCTGCGCGTCGCGATCGTCGGCGACGTCCTGCACTCGCGCGTCGCGCGCTCGCTCGTCCACGGCCTCACCACGCTCGGCGTGCCGGAGGTTCGCGCGATCGCGCCGCAGACCCTGCTGCCGGCGGGAGTGCAGGCGCTCGGCGTGCACGTGTTCCACGACATGCGCGAGGGGCTGAAGGACTGCGACGTGGTGGTGATGCTGCGCCTGCAGAACGAGCGCATGAACGGCGCGCTGCTGCCCTCGGCGCAGGAGTTCTTCAAGAACTACGGGCTCACCGCCGACAAGCTGGCGCTGGCGAAGAAGGACGCGATCGTGATGCACCCGGGACCCATGAACCGCGGCGTCGAGATCGACTCCGCAGTCGCCGACGGCGCGCACTCGGTGATCCTGCCGCAGGTCACCTTCGGCATCGCAGTGCGCATGGCGGTCATGTCGATAGTGGCGGGGAACAGATGAGCCTCCTGATCAAGGGGGGCAGAGTCATCGACCCCGCGAGCGGCAGAGACGCGGTTGGGGATGTTTTTATTTCAGAGGGTTTTATCGCAAACCCAACGAAAGAAAGACCTAAAAAGACTATCGATGCAAGAGGCCTCGTCGTCGCGCCCGGGCTGATCGATCTCGCCGCGCGGCTGCGCGAGCCGGGCGAGGAGTACAAGGCGACGCTCGCCTCCGAGATGGACGCGGCGGTCGCGGGCGGCGTGACGAGCCTCGCCTGCCCGCCGGACACGCATCCGCCGCTGGACGAGCCGGGCCTCGTCGACATGCTGCGGCGGCGCGCCAAGGCGCGCGGGCGCGCGCGCGTGTACCCGGTGGGCGCGCTCACGGTGAAGCTCGCCGGCGAGCGGCTCACCGAGATGGCGGTGCTCGCCGAAGCGGGCTGCGTCGCGTTCTCGCAGGCCAACCAGCCGATCGCGGACACGCGGATGCTCTGGCGCGCGCTGCAGTACGCGGCCACGTTCGGCTACCCGGTGTGGCTGCGCGCGGAGGACAAGTGGCTCTCGCAGGAAGGCTGCGCGCACGACGGCGACATGGCCACGCGCCTCGGGCTCGCCGGCGTCCCGCCGTTCACCGAGACCATCGCGCTCGGCACGATGCTGCAGCTGGTGCGCGCGACCGGCGCGCGTGTGCATTTCTGCCGGCTGTCGACCGCGGCCGCGGTCGAGATGGTGCGCGCCTCGAAGAAGGAAAAGCTGCCGGTCACCTGCGACGTCGGCATTTACTACGTGCATTTGTCCGAGATGGACCTCGGCTACTACGACACGCAGTGCCGGCTCGACCCGCCGCTGCGCAGCCAGCGCGACCGCGACGCGCTCGCCGCCGGGCTCGCCGACGGCACGATCGATTGCGCGGTGTCGGACCATGCGCCGGTGGACAAGGACCGCAAGCAGATGCCGTTCGCGGAGGCCGAAAGCGGCGCCACGGGGCTGGAGCTTCTCCTGCCCTTGGCGCTCAAATGGGGCGAGGCGCGCGGCCTGCCGCTCGCGAAAACGCTCGCGCGCGTGACTAGCGAGCCGGCGCGCGTGCTCGGCGTCCCCGCCGGCCGCCTCGAGCCCGGCGCGCCCGCCGACCTGGTCGTCTTCGATCCGAAAGCGCCTTTTCTGGTCACGGCGGCGGCGCTGAAGAGCCAGGGCAAGAATTCGCCCTTCCTCGGCTACGAGCTCGCCGGCCGCGTGCACGCCACGCTGGTCGCGGGTCGGGTCGTGCACGAGCAGTGAGGCTCGCTTTATGGATGCCGCTCGTGGTCCTCGCGGGCTGCGCCGCGGCGCCCGAATACTCGCCGGCGCCGCCGCCCGAGCCCGCCAGGCCCGCGCCGAAGGGCGCTTACTACAAGGACGACGGTCCCGGCGACAATCCGCCACCGAACCTGAATCAGGTCTCCGACGCGGTGCCGAGGCTCGAGCCACTGCACCGCTACGCCAACCGGCCGTACAACCGCTTCGGCAAGGACTACGTGCCGATCGCCGCAGTCGGGCCGTTCCGGCAGGTGGGCGTGGCGAGCTGGTATGGCCGGCGTTTCCACGGCCAGCCGACTTCGAGCGGCGAGCCCTATGACATGTACAAGATGACCGCGGCGCACCCGACGCTGCCGATCCCGAGCTATGCGCGCGTCACGCACCAGGCGAGCGGCAGGAGCGTGGTGGTGCGCATCAACGACCGCGGCCCCTTCCTCCACGACCGCGTCATCGACCTCTCCTACGTCGCGGCGCTCAAGCTCGGCTTTGCGGAGACCGGCAGCGCGCGCGTGGTGGTAGAGGCCATCGTTCCGGGTAAAGTCGCGCAGGCCGACTAGGCGCCGCATGATCCGCCGCTCACTTGCAGCGCTGCTTGCGCTTCCATTCCTTGCGACCGCACAGGGGCTGCAGCCGCCGCAGCTGATCGGGCGCGCCTGGATGCTGACCGACGCGACCAGCGGGCAGGTGCTCGCGGCCGAGAAGCCGGACGAGCGCGTCGAGCCCGCTTCGCTCACCAAGCTGATGACCGCGTACCTCGTCTTCGCGGCGCTGAAAGAAAAGCGCATCACGCTCGAGCAGCAGGTGACGGTCTCGGAGCGCGCCTGGAAGGCGCCCGGCTCGCGCATGTACATCGAGCCGCGCAACACGCCGAGCGTCGAGCAGCTCCTGCGCGGCATGATCGTCGTCTCGGGCAACGACGCGACCGTCGCGCTCGCCGAGCTGCTCGCAGGCTCCGAGGAGGCGTTCGCCAAGCTCATGAACGCCGAGGCGGTGCGCCTGGGACTGAAGAGCACGCGCTTCAGCAACGCGACCGGCCTCTCGGAGGTGCAGCACTACTCGACGGTGCGTGACCTGCAGAGCTTGGCGCTCGCGCTGATCCGCGACTTTCCCGAGCCCTACGCGCGCTACTACTCGCAGCGCGACTTCGCCTACGCCGGCGTGCCGCAGGCGAACCGCAACAGGCTGCTGTGGCTTGACCCGGCCGTGGACGGCGTGAAAACCGGGTTCACCAACGCCGCGGGCTATTGCCTGATTGCGTCGGCCAGGCGCGGCCCGCGGCGCCTTGTCTCGGTGCTGGTCGGCTCGACCTCGGAGACGACGCGCGCGCAGGAGTCGCAGCGCCTGCTCAACTGGGGCTTCCAGTTCTTCGACGCGGTGCGGCTCTACCCCGCGGGCGCGGCGGTGAAGGAAATCGAGGTGTTCAAGGGCGCGCGCGGCACGGTGCGCGCGGGCTTTCGCGAGGACATGGTGGTGACCGTGCCGAAAGGCGAGGCGCAGCGCCTCAGGGCCGAGCTGCTCGCGCACTCGCCGGTGCTCGCGCCGGTCGCCGCCGGTGCGCGCGTCGGCATGCTGCGCGTCACGCTCGAGGGCAAGCCCGTCGGCGAATACCCGGTGCTCGCGCTGGAGGAGGTCAAGGAAGCCGGGTTTCTGGGGCGCGCCTGGGATACACTCAGGCTCTGGACGAAGTAAGAGCGGAGAAACGATGAGCACTGTCTATCTGAACGGGAAGTTCCTGCCGATCGAGGAGGCGCGCGTGCCGGTGCTCGATCGTGGCTTCATCTTCGGCGACGGCGTCTACGAGCTCGTGCCGGTGTACTCGCGCGTGCCCTTCCGCCTGGACGAGCACCTCGCGCGCCTGGAGCGCAGCCTCGCCGCGGTGCGCATCCGCACCCCGCATACGCGCGCCGAGTGGCGCGAGATCGTGCTTGGCCTAGTAGCCAAGCAGTCCTTCGAGGACCAGGGCATCTACTTCCAGGTGACGCGCGGCGTCGCCAAGCGCGACCACGCCTTCCCGAAGGACGTCGCGCCGACCGTGTTCATGATGTCCAATCCCCTCTCGACGCCCTCGCAGGAGCAGGTCGAGCACGGCGCCGCCGCGGTGACCGCGGCGGACGACCGCTGGCTGCATTGCGACATCAAGTCGATCTCGCTCATCGGCAACGTGATGCTGCGCCAGCTCTCGGCGGACGCAGGCGCGGTCGAGACGATCCTGTTCAGGAACGGCAAGCTCTCGGAAGCGTCGGCCTCGAACGTCTTCGTGGTGAAAAAGGGCGTGATCCTGTCGCCGGCGAAATCCAACCTGACCCTGCCCGGCATCACCTACGACGTGGTGGTCGAGATCGCCGCGGCGGCGAAACTCCCGCTTGAGTTCCGCGACCTGACCGAGGCCGAGGTGCGCTCGGCCGACGAGGTCTGGGTGACCTCGTCCTCCAAGGAAGTGCTCGCCATCGTGACGCTGGACGGCAAGCCCGTCGGCGCGGGCAAGCCCGGGCCGGTTTTCAGGCAGGTCCACCGCCTCTACCAGGACTTCAAGCAGAAGGTCATGCGTGCAGGAAAGGAACGCCAGGCCGCCTGAGCCGCTGGCCGCGCTCGCTTTTCCGATCGCCTTTCCGATCAAGATCATGGGCCGCCGGGAAGGCGGCTTCGTGCAGAGCGTGCTCGCTATCGTCACCAGGCACGCGCCCGACTTCCAGGCCTCGAGCGTCGAGATGCGCCCCAGCCGCAAGGGCAAGTACCTGAGCCTCACGGTCACCGTGAACGCGACCTCGCGCGAGCAGCTCGATGCGCTCTACCAGGAGCTCTGCGACCATCCCACAGTCGTGATGGTGCTCTGATGAATGCCGTTCTGGAGCGTTTCAGGGTCGTTTGGTTGGGTCTTGTTCCCTATGAAAAAGCACTCCATGACATGCGTGCTTTCAATTCACGCCGCAAACCCTCGACGCCGGATGAGCTCTGGCTGCTCGAGCACCCGCCGGTGTACACGCTCGGGCTGGCGGCCGATCGCGCGCACGGGCCGCGAACCGCGAACGGCATTCCACTCGTCGAGACCGAGCGCGGCGGCGAGATCACCTATCACGGGCCGGGCCAGCTCATCGTCTACACGCTCGTCGACCTCGCGCGGCGCGGGCTCAAGGTGAAGCGCTTCGTCTGGCTGCTCGAGCAGGCGGTGATCGACCTGCTCGGCGGCAGGGCAGAGCGCCGGGCGGGCGCGCCGGGCATCTATGTCGAGGGCGCCAAGATCGCGGCGCTCGGCATCCGCGTCGCGCGCGGCTGTGCCTACCACGGCCTGGCGCTGAACGTCGACATGGACCTCGCGCCCTTCGCCGCGATCGATCCCTGCGGCTATCCCGGGCTCCGCGTGACGCAAACGCGGGATCTTGGAATGAAAGAATCCCTGGAAGAGATCGGGAACAAATTGGCAGCACTTCTGGTGGAGAAGCTGGAACATGCGTGACCCCGGCGTGAAGCAGAAGGGCGAGGGCAAGACCGCGCCGCTGAAGTTCGTGCGCAAGGAGGCGCTCGCCAAGCCCGCGTGGATCCGCGTGCGGGCGCCCGCACCCGGCTCGCGCTTTCACGCGATCAAGCGCATCATGCGCGAGCAGAAGCTGCACACGGTCTGCGAGGAAGCCTCGTGCCCGAACATCGCCGAGTGCTTCGGGCACGGCACCGCGACCTTCATGATCCTCGGCGACATCTGCACGCGGCGCTGCCCGTTCTGCGACGTCGCCCACGGTCGCCCGCTCGCGCCCGACGCCGACGAGCCGCGCCACCTGGCGGAGACGATCCGCGAGCTGAAGCTCGGCTACGTGGTGATCACGAGCGTCGACCGCGACGACCTGAAGGACGGCGGCGCGCGCCACTTCGTGCACTGCATTCAGGAGGTTCGCAAGCTTTCACCCTCGACCACGATCGAGGTTCTGGTGCCGGATTTCCGCGGGCGGCTCGAGCTCGCGCTGGAAGTCCTGCAAGCGGCGCCGCCCGACGTGATGAACCACAACCTGGAGACGGTGCCGCGGCTCTACCGCAACGCCCGGCCGGGAGGCAAGTATGAGCATTCGCTTGAATTGCTCTTCCAATTCGGAAAGGCGAATCCAGGAGTTCCAACCAAGTCGGGATTGATGGTCGGCCTGGGCGAGTCCGACGCCGAAATTCTCGACGTCATGCGCGACCTGCGTGCGAACGGCGTGGCCATGCTGACCATCGGGCAATACCTTGCGCCCTCGCCGCATCATCTCCCGGTGGAGCGGTATGTGCGGCCAGAAGTTTTTTCAATGCTTGAAAGCAAAGCCCGGGAAATGGGCTTTCTGCATGCGGCCATAGGCCCGCTGGTGCGCTCTTCCTATCATGCCGACAGGCAGGCGCAGCAGGCGGGACTTTCCGGCTAAGCTAACAACATGGTGACAAGAGCCCTCGGGTTGCTCGCGACACTGCTGCTCGCGCTTGCCGTCCCGGCACGCGCTAGCCTGCAGAACATCACCAACCAGGACGCGATCGCGGGGCTGAAGGCGGCCCTCGAGAAGCGCTCCGCAGTCGCGGTCGACGTGCTCGGCCGCACCGACGGCTTCTTCGGCAACAACGCGTTCAAGATCCCGCTGCCCGAGTCGCTGAGGCGCTACGAGCGCCTGATGCGCGGCGTGGGCCTCGGCAAGTACTCCGACGAGCTCATCCTCACCATGAACCGCGCCGCCGAGGCCGCTGTGCCCGAGGCGAAGAAGCTCTTCGTCGACGCGGTCAAGAAGATGTAGGTGCAGGACGCGAAGGGCATCCTCACCGGCGGGAAGACTGCCGGCACCGAATACTTCAAGCGCACGACCTCCGATCCGCTGCGGCAGCGCTTCCTGCCGATCGTCAAGCGCGCGACTGCACGGGTGAAGCTCGCCGACAAGTACAACGAGTACGCCGGCAAGGGCGCGCACTTCGGCCTGGTGAAGAAGGAGCACGCGAACCTGGACGACTACGTGACGCAGAAGGCGCTCGACGGCCTTTTCTACATGGTCGCCGAGGAGGAGAAGAAGATCCGCCAGGACCCGGTGCGGGCGGGCAGCGACATCATCCGCAAGGTTTTCGGCGCATTGAAATAACGGGAGAGCGAAATGAGAACACTCATCGCAATACTCAGCTTTGCATTGATCGCGGCGCCCTCGCTCGCGCAGGACAAGAAGAAGGAGACGACCGAGAAGCAGAAGGCGCAGCAGGAGCGCATGAAGGCCTGCAACCAGAAGGCGGGCGACCGCAAGCTCGAGGGCGACGCGCGCAAGAGCTACATGAGCGCCTGCCTGAAAGGCGAGGAGCCGGCCTCCGACAAGCAGAAAGCGCAGCAGAACCGGATGAAGGATTGCAACAAGCAGGCCGCCGACAAGAAGCTGAAGGGCGACGAGCGCAAGGGCTTCATGAGTTCCTGCCTCAAGGGCTAGTTTTCCGGCCGCGCCTGTGAGGGGACTTCTCGCCGCGCTCCTCGCGGGCGCCGCGCTCGGCGCGGCCGCGCAGCAGTTCCCGGACCGGCCGCTCAAGCTGATCGTTCCGCAGGCGGCCGGCAGCGCCACCGACAACGTGGCGCGGCTGCTCGCCGCGGAGCTCGCGCGCCCGCTCGGGCAGCCGGTCGTGGTCGAGAACCGGCCCGGTGGCGCGCTCACCATCGGCATCGACGCGGTGGCGAAGAGCGCGCCTGACGGCTACACCCTCGGCATGGGGCCGGTCGGCGCGCTCGCCATCACGCGCCAAATGGTGGCCAAGCTGCCCTACGACATCGAGCGCGACCTGCAGCCGGTCGCGCTCGTCAGCAAGGGGCATCTGCTCCTCGCCGGGGCACGTGGCGGGCGAGCTGTTCAAGTACATGACCGGCACCGACCTCGTGCACGTGCCCTACAAGGGCGGGGCGATGGCGATCAACGACCTGATCGCCGGCCATGTGCAGGTGATGTGGGAGAGCCTGAATTCCATCGCGCCGCATGCGCGCTCGGGCAAGGTGCGCTCGCTCGCGGTGAGCGGCGCGCGCCGCTCGCCCGGCTTCCCGGAGCTGCCGACGATCGCGGAAGCCGGCGTCCCCGGCTACGAGGCGGCCACGTGGTCCGGCGTGATCGCGCCCGTGGGACTGCCGAAGCCGGTGCTCGCGCGCCTCAATGCCGCGGTGAACGAGGCGATCCGCTCGCCGATGTTCAAGGACCGCTTCGGCGTGATCGGCGATGAGCCGGCGGGCGGCTCGCCCGAGGAGTTCGCCGACACCATCCGACGCGACTCCGCGCGTTGGGCGGAAGTGATTAAAGGTTCGGGAGCGAAAATAGACTAGTGCGCTTGATCCCAGTTGTCGCCGACGCCGACGTCGACAACCAGGGCGACATCGAGCTTGGCGACGTTCTGCATCAGCTCGCGGACTTTGTCTTTCACCTGAGGTAGTTCTTTTTCCGGCACTTCAAGGACAAGCTCGTCGTGGACCTGCATGATGAGCTTCGTTTTCAGCTTATTTTCTTCTATCCAGTTCTGCACTGAAACCATGGCCATCTTGATGAGATCCGCCGCGGTGCCCTGCATGGGCGCGTTGATCGCGGCGCGCTCGGCGCCGGCGCGGCGGGCGGGGGAGCCGGACTTCATTTCCGGCAGCCACAGGCGCCGGCCGAAGACGGTCTCTACGTAGCCTTCCTTGCGCGCTCGCTCGCGCGTTGCGTCCATGAAGCGCTTCACGCCGGGGTAGCGCGTGAAGTAGGCCTCGATGTAGGCCTGCGCGGTGGCGCGCTCGAGGCCCAGGTTCTGCGCGAGGCCGAACGCGCTCATGCCGTAGATCAGGCCGAAGTTGATCACCTTGGCGGTGCGGCGCTCGTCCTTGCTCACTTTCTCGAGCGGCACGCCGAACACCTCGGCCGCGGTCGCCTGGTGCACGTCGTGGCCGTGCGCGAAGGCGTGGCGCAGGCCCGCGTCGCCCGAGAGGTGCGCCATGATGCGCAGCTCGATCTGCGAGTAGTCCGCCGAGACGAGCTTCGAGCCCGGCGGCGCGATGAACGCCTCGCGGATGCGCCGGCCCTGCGACGTGCGGATCGGGATGTTCTGCAGGTTCGGGTCGTTCGAGGCGAGCCGCCCGGTGACCGCGGTCGACTGCGAATAGGTGGTGTGCACGCGCCCGGTCGCGCGATCGACGCTCTTGGGGAGCTTGTCGGTGTAGGTGGACTTGAGCTTCGCGAGCGCGCGGTGCTCGAGGATGAGTTTCGGCAGCGGATGGTCGAGCGCGAGCTCCTCCAGCACGTCCTCGTCGGTCGAGGGCTCGCCGGTCGGCGTCTTCTTTTTCGCCGGCAGGTTCTGGCGCTCGAAGAGGATCTCGCGGATCTGCTTTGGCGAGCCCAGGTTGAAGGGCCCGCCCGCCGCACCGTAGGCCTTCTGCTCGACTTCCAGCATCTCCTTGCCGAGCTCGTGGCTCTGCGCTTCGAGCTTCGCCGCATCGAGCAGCACCCCGTTGCGCTCCATCGCGAAGAGCACCGGCAGCGCCGGCATCTCGATCTTCTCGTAGACGAACTTAAGCTTTTCGTCGTTCCGAATTTTCTCGAAGAGGATGTCGTGGACCGAAAGCGTGCAATCCGCGTCTTCAGCCGAGTACTGCGTGGCGCGGTCGATCGCGACCGCGGAGAAGGGGATGCGCGCCGCGCCCTTGCCGGTGACCTCGTCATAGCTGATCGTCTGCCAGCCGCAGTGGCGTAGCGCGAGCGTGCCGAGGTCGTGGCGCTCGTGCACTTGGTAGACATAGGACTCGAGCAGCGTGTCGTGCGCGCAGCCAGCGAGCCGGATGCCGCGGTTGGCGAGCACGTGCGCGTCGAACTTCACGTTCTGCGCGACCTTCCGCCGGTCGGCGCTCTCCAGCCACGGCTTCAGGCGCGCGAGCGTGTCATCGAAGGGCAGCTGCGCCGGCGCGCCCGGATATTCATGCGCGAGGGGCAGGTAGACCGCCTCGCGGCCGAGGGCGAACGAGAGGCCGACAAGGCGAGCGCTCATCGGCTCGAGGCCGACGCACTCGGTGTCGAAGCCGACGAGCTCCGCGGCATCGAGCTTTCGGAGCAGTGCCTGGAACCGGCCTTCGTCCAGGATGGCGGAATAGGTCCTCTTTTCAGGAAAAGTTTCTTTTTTCGCCGGAACCGGGGAAGGAACACCCCTTATGGAACCCCCCTCGAGCTCTCTCAGCCAGCCCTTGAAGCCGAAGCGCGCGTAGAGCGCGCGCTGGCGCGCCGGATCGCCCTGGTGCGTGGCGATGTCCTCCAGCGTGACCGGCAGCGGCACGTCGCGGCGCACCGTGACGAGCTCGCGCGCCTTCGGCAGCCAGTCGAGCGTCTTGCGCAGGTTGTCGCCGCGAACGCCGCTGACGCGATGCGCGTTGCTCATCAGGTTGTCGAGAGAACGGAATTCCTTCAGCCACTTCGCGGCGAATCCCGGGCCGACGCCTGGAACGCCGGGCACGTTGTCGACTGCGTCGCCGGTGAGCGCGAGGAAGTCGACGATCCGCTCGGGCGGCACGCCGAACTTTCTTTCCACGCCCGCCGGGTCGAGTGTCTCGTTCGACATGGTGTTCACCCACAGCACGCGCGCGTCGACGAGCTGCGTCAGGTCCTTGTCGCCGGTCGAGATCACGCTCGACCAGCCTTTCGCTTTCGCCTGCTCGGCGAGCGTGGCGATGACGTCGTCGGCTTCGACGCCCTCGATCGCGAGCACCGGCCAGCCGAGCGCCGCGACCGCCTCCTTCAGCGGCTCGATCTGCGCGCCGAGCTCCTCCGGTATCGCGGTGCGCGTCGCCTTGTAATCGGCATAGAGATCGTCGCGGAAGGTCTTGCCGCGCGCATCGAACACGCAGGCGCGCGCGTGCGCCGCGTAGTCGCTCTCCAGCTTGCGCAGCATGGCGAGCACGCCGTAGATCGCGCCGGTGGGCTCGCCTAGCGGGCTCTTCAGCTCGGGCAGCGCGTGGAACGCCCGGTACAGGTATGAGGAACCGTCGACCAGCAGCAGTGTCTTGGCATCGGGTGACGGCGCTTGAGTGCCCGGCATTCCTTATTCTAGTAATATCGCCGCATGCGCCCCATTCTGTTCCTCATCCTGTCTTTTGCCGCGGCGTGCGCGCTGGCGCAGCAGCGCCCGCCGAAGCTCGAGCCGCTGAAGGAGCCGCCGCCGCCTCCGCTCGTGCGCGACGGCGCGGATGAGCCGGGCGTGCGCATCGCGCCGCAGGAAGGCGACAAGGTCGAGGAAGTCCGCGACGGCGGGCGCCTGAGGATGCTCAAGGTGACGCCGCCGCACGGCGTTCCCTATTACCTGATCGACTCCACGGGCAGCGGTAACTGGATGCGGCGCGACTCGCTCGACGACGGCGTGCGCGTGCCAATGTGGACGATCAAGTCGTTCGACTGATTTGTCGGTTTTCACCCCCGTCTCGGACGGCGAAGCCGCGACCTGGCTGAAGGGCTACTCGGTCGGCGGCCTGGAGGGGCTCGAGCCGATCGCGGCGGGCATCGAGAACACCAACTACTACCTGACCACCACGCAGGGACGCTACGTGCTCACGCTCTTCGAGCGCCTGCCGGCGGCCGAGCTGCCCTTCTACCTGGGCTTCATGGCGCATCTCGCGCGCCACGGCATCCCGTGCCCGGCGCCGATCGCCGATCTGCAAGACCGCACCCTGTCGACGCTGAACGGCAGGCCGGCGGCGCTGGTGACGCGGCTCGCCGGGGCGTCGCTCGAGAATCCGGGCGCCGCCGAATGCGCGCAGCTGGGCGCCCTGCTCGCGCGCATGCACCTCGCCGCGCGCTCCTTCGGCGGGACTCTCGAGAACCCGCGCGGGCCGAAATGGTGGCGCTTCGCTTTCGACGAGATTAAAGGATTCCTGCGCAGGAAGGACCAGGCTCTGCTCGATGCCGAAATCGCGTTCCAGGCGCAGCATCGCTTCCCGGACCTGCCGCGCGCCGCGGTGCATGCGGACCTCTTCCGCGACAACGCGCTCTTCGAGCAGGGGCGCCTTTCCGGGGTGATCGATTTCTATTTTGCCGGCGTCGATTGCCTGCTCTTCGACCTCGCCGTGTGCGTCAACGACTGGTGCCTGCGCGGCGACCGCAGCCTCGACGAGGCGCGCGTGCGCGCGCTGCTCGGCGCCTACCACGCGCTGCGGCCGCTGCAGGAGCGCGAGCGCGCCGCCTGGCCCGCGCTGCTGCGCGCCGCGGCGCTGCGCTTCTGGCTCTCGCGCTTGTACGATAAGCACCTGCCGCGCCCGGGCAAGCTCGTGGGCGTGCACGACCCGGAGCGGTTCCGCGACATCCTCGAGCGGCGCGCCGCGCCGGGCGCAGGCGCGCCGTGGCTCAACTGATGCGAGGTAGAAAAGCATGACCGCGAACCGTATTTCGGCGGGCGAGGGCGCACGCTGGCTGCTCGACGGTCTGCGCGTGCTGCGCAAGGCGCCCCTGCAGCTCATGCTCCTGCACCTCGCGTTCCTCTTTGCCGTCGCCCTCCTGCTCGCGCTGCCGGCGATCGGCTTCGCAATCTTCTGGCTGCTCACGCCGGCGCTGCTGATCGGCCCGCACGCCGCGGTGCGCGCGGCGGCGCAGGGCCGCGCGCCCGGGTTTCCGCTGATAGTCGAGGGCTTCCGCGGCGCGTTCGCCGCGCTCGTGCGGCTCGGCCTCGTCTTCGTCCTGGCGCTTTTCGTCGCGCTGGGCGCGACCGCGCTCGCCGACGACGGGCAGCTGTTCCGCGCCATGCTCGGCATCCAGAAGCTGCGCCTCGAGGACCTCTTCAAGCCCGAGCTACACCAGGCGCTGCTCGTTTGGGCGGTGCTCGAGACCGCGGTGCTGAGCGTCCTCTGGTATGCGCCGCTGCTCGTCGCCTGGCAGGGTGTGCCGGCGGCGAAGTCGGTGTTTTTCAGCACCGCGGCGATCGTGCTCAACTGGCGCGCCATGCTCGCCTTCGGCGGCGCCATGCTGATCGCGCTCTTCGCGGTCTCGTTCCTCGCGCTGCTGCTCGCTTCGCTCGTTGCGCGCACCGAGCAGGCGCGCATCCTGTCCGCGGGTTTCGCCGCCACCTGGACCCTGCTGCCGATCCTGTTCGCCGCCTCCTGGCGCAGCTACGAGGCGATATTCGGTGGACCGCCCCCGGGCGGCGGCACCGCAGCGCCCGCCCGTGACACCGGCTCCGAAGCCGATTAGAGTAGGCGCCCCATGAGCGACCTGCAGCTGCCTGCCCTGTCGGACGAGGCGGCGCCAGAATTCAGCGACGCGGTGACCGCCAAGGCCTGGCTGGAGAACCTGCCGCTCGCCAACGTCGTCGCCGCTCAGCACCAGCTGATGGCGCAGATGGACGAGTTCAACCGCTACGCCGCCAGGGGCCCGATCCGGCTGGCGACGCTGGAGGCACTGCGCGAGGCGGTGCATTTCGTCGAGATCGAGCAGGCGCGGCGCTTCACCAACCGCGCGCTGCCGATGGCCGAGGCCGAGAACGCGGTGTTCAACGAGACCGAGGTGCTCTGGGAGCGCATGCGCCAGGGCTACCTGCGCTGCCTGCAGGCGGTGATCGCCGATGAGCCCGGCATGAAGGAGAAGGCGGGGCTCGTCTGCCAGCGCGTGCTCAACTACTCGGGCCTGAAGATGTTCCACTGCCACCGCGCCTACCGCCAGGTGCCGGCGCGCGAATGGTAGGCGCTGCACCAGGCCTACGCGCACGCCGAGGCGCTCGGCGTCGCCGAGGAAGCGACCAAGGATTACCTGAACCGGGACGTCAACGACACCTCGCCGCGGGTGGCCTACATGCGCGCGGTGCTGCTCGGCATGGCGAACCCGAACGAGCTCTCGCAGCGCCAGCTCCCGTTCGTCGCGTTCCTGCTCGAGCGCTGGGCCGAGAAGGCCGAGCTGCAGCGCGGGGCGATCGCCGATGAGGTCGACCTGCCGCCGCTGGTGATCGACCTGGAGAGCAGCGTCTGCCCGGAGCGCGGGCGCGATCCGGGAGCCGCGCCGCGCTACGTGGACGTGAAGCGCCTCGCGAAGAGCCTGCGCAACCGGATCGGCCTCCTGCGCAAGGGCGAGTCGCCCGCCAAGCTCGCGCTCGGCGAGGATTGCGTGCAGCCCTCGTGCGAGCAGCTGCTCGTCTTCCTCTACCGCCAGTGGTGCCAGGCGCGCCCGCCGCGCGATCCGGAGCGCGTGCGCTCGTCGGACGCCGCGCAGTGCTGCACCGAGATTCCCGCGATCCACTACTACGTCTCCGGCCGGGTCTTCCGCCAGCCGGAAGGCGGCGAGGCGAAGGAGCTGACCGCCAAGCAGCGCGCCGAGATCGAGGCCTTCGGGCGCCTGCGCACGAGCGACGAGGACGACTACAGCGTCGTGCACGGCTTCCTGATCGAGCAGTGGAAGATCGAGGACGAGAGCGCGCAGGGCCTACGCATGCTGCGCGCCGCTGCGAGCGAAGGCCATCGCCACAGCCACGGCCGCCTGCTCGCGGTGAAGCCCGGCGACTCGAAGAGCTTCATCCTCGGGCAGATCCGCTGGCTGATGCAGAACGACGCCGGCGACCTGTACGCGGGCGTGCGCCTGCTGCCCGGCCTGCTCGCGGCGAGCGCGGTGCGCGCCACCGCCCTGAACGCGCCGCCGACGCTCGTGCTGCCCTCGGCCTGGTACAAGCCCAAGCGCGTGATCGAGGTCCATGTCGAGGGGCAGGGCGCGGTGCGCGTGCGCCTGACCGACGTGCTCGATCGCGGCGCCGATTATGAGCGCTGCGCCTACGAAGTCGTCACCTAGTGCCTGCCGCGCCCGATGCGGCAGCGGCGCCGACCGAGATCAAGCTGCACCAGAAGTCGCGCGTCCTCGAGATCAGCTTTGCCGGCGGCAGGTCGTTCCGGCTTTCCTACGAATTCCTGCGCGTGCATTCGCCCTCGGCCGAGGTGCGCGGGCACGGCCCGGGGCAGGAGGTGCTGCAGGTCGGCAAGAGCAAGGTCGAGATCCGCTCCCTGGAGCCGGTCGGCTCCTACGCGGTGCAGCCGCACTTTTCCGACGGCCACGCGACCGGCATCTACTCGTGGGACTACCTGGTTTTCCTCGGCGAGAACCAGGAGCGGCTGTGGGCCGAGTACCTGGAGAAGATGAAGCAGGCGGGCGCAAGCCGTGAGTGACACCGACTTCGGCTTCCAGCGAGTGCCCGAAGGCGAGAAGGCGGAGCGCGTGCGCGGCGTGTTCGACAGCGTCGCGGCGCGCTACGACTTGATGAACGACCTCATGTCTTTCGGCCTGCACCGCCTGTGGAAGCGCTTCGCCGTGACGGTGGCGCGCGTGCGCGCGGGCGAGCGCGTGCTCGACGTCGCCTCGGGCTCCGGCGACCTCGCGCGCGCGTTCGCCGCGCGCGGCGCCGAGGTCTGCCTCTCCGACATCAACAGCGCCATGCTCGCGCGCGGCCGCGACCGCATGCTGGACGAAGGACGGCTCGCGCCGGCGGTGCAGTGCGACGCCGAGCGCCTGCCCTTCGCGGCGGCGAGCTTCGACTGCGTCAGCGTCGGCTTCGGGCTGCGCAACATGACGCGCAAGGACGCCGCGCTAGGCGAGATGGCCCGCGTGCTCAAGCCCGGCGGGCGGCTGCTGGTGCTCGAGTTCTCGCAGGTCTGGAAGCCGCTGCAGGCGCCCTACGACCTGTATTCGCTGCGTGTGCTGCCCTGGCTGGGCGAGCGCGTCGCGGGCGATGCGAACGCCTACCGCTACCTCGCCGAGTCGATCCGGCAGCATCCGGACCAGGAGACCCTGCGCGCAATGCTGGAACAGGCGGGGCTGGCAAGGGTCGAATATTTCAATCTGGCGGCAGGCGTGGTCGCAGTGCATCGCGGCTACAAACTGGGGTAGGATAGCCGTACCGTTACGAAGGAGATTGGCCATGAGGAAGACGATTTTCGCAGCGTTCGCGGCGCTGGTGGTCGGCGCGGCGCTGATCGCGGTGGATGCGGACGCGGCCCGCATGGGCGGCGGCCGCTCGGTCGGCGCGCAACGCACCGCGACCCCGCCCGCGAAGCCCGCGCAGCAGACGCAGCAGGCAGCGCCCAGCCAGGCGCAGCAGACGACGTCGCAGGCGGCGCCTGCCGGCGCGCAGCCCGCGCCGGCGAGCGGCCTCTCCAAGTGGGGCCCGCTGCTTGGCGGCCTCGCGCTCGGCGGCGTGCTCGGCTGGCTGATGGGCGCCAACGGCCTTGGCGGCCTGATGGTCGGCATCCTGCTCGCGCTGGTCCTCGCGTTCGTCGTGTTCGCCGTGATCCGCATGGTGATGGGCAAGCGCGCGGGCGAGCAGCGCACGGCGCAATACGCCGGCCTCGGCAGCGAGACGGTCGCCGCGCCCCCGCCGTCGCAGGCCGCCGGCTTCGAACGCCAGCCTGCGTCGAACACCCGCAGCGCGTCGATTCCGGACGGCTTCGACGTCGCCGGGTTCCTGAAAGGCTCGAAGCTGAACTACATGAAGCTGCAGATCGCCAACGACAAGGGCGACCTGGAGGAGCTGCGCGAGTTCACGAGCCCGGAGCTGTTCGAGGAGCTGAAGCGCGATATCCTCGGCCGCGGCGGCGCGGCGCAGCACACCGAGGTGCTCTCGCTAAACGCCGACTTGCTCGAGGTCGCGACCGAAGGCGACAAGCACTGGGCGAGCGTGCGCTTCGCCGGCACGATCCGCGAATCGGCGGGCGGCCCGACCGAGGGCTTCGAGGAGGTCTGGAACCTCGCCAAGCCGGCGGACGGCTCGGCTGGCTGGACGCTCGCGGGCATCCAGCAAATGCACTGAAGGGCCTCGCGCCCTGACGAAAGGCCACCCTGCGGTGGCCTTTTGTTTTTCTGCGCCATGAACCCGCGGCTGCTCGAACCGCTGTTAGATGACATCGAGGAGGCGCTGTCGCGCCGCATCGGCGATGTCGCAGCGCACCGGCTGGTCGGCGCTGCGCGCCAGGCCGCCGCGCTCGGCGCCTACGCCGGCAGCCGCCTGCTGGAGGGCATGGTGGAGTACGCGCTAGAGGAAAAGCGTCTGCTTGCGGCGCGCGTCGAGCTGGACGCGCTCAGGGGCGAGACCGAGCGGCTCGCCGGGCGCGTGGCGCAGCTCGAGGAGCGCATCGCCCGGCTCGGCGGGGATCGCTAGTGGGGAGCCTCTTCCGCCTCGCGACCATTCTGTGGATCGGCCTGCGCTTCAGGCTGCATTCGCTCGACGATGCAACGCGGGGGGCGCGCTTGCGCGAGGCGCTAGAAACGCTCGGTCCGATCTTCGTCAAGTTCGGCCAGGTGCTCTCGACCCGCCGCGACCTGCTCCCGCTCGACATCGCCGACGAGCTCGCCAGGCTGCAGGACCAGGTTCCGCCCTTCGCCTCCGATCTTGCTCTTCCGGAAATAAGAAACTCCCTCGGTAAAAGCATCGAGGACATCTTCGTTCAGTTCGAAAAACAACCCGTCGCCAGCGCATCCGTCGCCCAGGTTCACCTTGGCAAGCTGAAGGACGGCACCGAGGTTGCGGTCAAGGTGCTGCGGCCGGGCATCGAGAAGGACATCGCCAAGGACCTGCGCCTGCTGGAGACCGCAGCGCGGCTCTTGGAGCGCTGGCCGGAGGCGCGGCGCCTGAAGCCCCGGAAGGTGGTCGCCGAGTTCGCGCGCCACCTCGATGACGAGCTCGACCTCATGCGCGAGTCGGCCAACGCCGCGCTCCTGCGCCGCAATTTCGAGGGCTCGCCGCTGCTCGCGGTGCCGAAGGTGTACTGGGACTACTGCGCGCCGCGCGTCATGGTGATGGAGCGCATGCACGGCACGCCGATTTCGCAGGTCAGGACCCTGCGGGAGAAAGGCGTCGACATTCCGGCGCTGGCGCGCGCGGGCGTGGAGATCTTCTTCACCCAGGTGTTCCGCGACGGGTTTTTCCACGCCGACATGCACCCCGGCAACATCCTCGTTGCGACCGAGGGGGAACTCAAGGGCCGCTATGTCGCGGTCGACTTCGGCATCATGGGCACGCTGTCGGAGTCCGACAAGACCTACCTCGCGCGCAACTTCCTCGCCTTCTTCAACCGCGACTACCGGCGCGTCGCGCAGGCGCACCTGGATGCCGGCTGGGTGCCCGCCGGCACGCGCATGGACGATTTCGAGGCCGCGATCCGCGCGGTGTGCGAGCCGGTCTTCGCAAAGCCGCTGAAGGAGATCTACTTCGGGCGGCTGCTCCTGCGCCTCTTCCAGGTGTCGCGCCGCTTCAACGTCGAGGTCCAGCCGCAACTGGTCATGCTGCAAAAGACGCTGCTGAATATCGAGGGTCTGGGGCGCGAGCTCGACCCGGAGCTCGACCTCTGGCAGACCGCGAAGCCGTATCTGGAGCGCTGGATGGACGAGCAGATCGGCTGGCGCGGGCTCCTGCGCACGCTCAGGCGCGAGGCGCCTTACTGGGCGCAGGCGCTGCCCGCGCTGCCGCGCCTGCTGCACCAGCTGCTCGCCGAGGACAGGATCGCCGCGCTGCAGGCGGCGCTCGAGCATCTCGCCGCGGAGAACCGGCGCCGCAATGTCCTTCTCGCAGTTTCGATCATTCTGCTTGCTGTGGTTCTCTCTACGATTCTTTTCATGGCAAAACCGTGAAGCCGTCATGCTGATCGCCTCGGTCGTCCTCTACCTGGCCATCACCATCGCGATCGGCCTCTGGACCAGGCGGCGCGTGCACGACTCGAGGGATTTCGTGCTCGCCGGGCGCAGCCTGCCGCTCTATATGAGCGCGGCCACGGTGTTCGCCACCTGGTTCGGCGCCGAGACGGTGCTCTCGGTGTCGGCGACCTTCACGCGCGACGGGCTCTCGGGCATCTCGGCCGACCCCTTCGGCGCCTCGTGCTGCCTGCTCTTTGTCGCGATCTTCTTCGCGCGCGCCTTCTACCGCATGGACCTGCTCACCATCGGCGACTTCTACCGGCGCCGCTACGGCAAGGGCGCCGAGGTGATCACGAGCATCGCCATCACGGCCTCCTACCTCGGCTGGACCTCGGCGCAGCTCACCGCGCTGGGGCTCGTCTTCTCGGTGCTCTCGGGCGGCGCGATCTCGCTCGAGACCGGGATCTACATCGGCGCGGCGATCGTGCTCAGCTACACCCTGTGGGGCGGCCTCTGGGCGGTCGCGTTCACCGACCTTGTGCAGTCGGTCATCATCCTCGTCGGCCTGGTGGCGATCGCGTGGCTGGTCGCCGACATGGCGGGCGGCGCCGGCAAGGTGATCGCGGCTGCATCGGAAGCCGGCAAGTTCGACCTCTGGCCCAAGGGCGGGACCAGGGAATGGCTCGCATTCCTCGCCGCCTGGATGACGCTCGCCATCGGCTCGATCCCGCAGCAGGACGTGTTCCAGCGCGTCACCTCGGCCAAGGACGAGAAAACCGCCGTCCGGGGCTGCCTCGTCGGCGGCGCGGTGTACTTCTGCTTCGCGTTCGTGCCGATGTTCATCGCCTACGCGGCGCTTACCATCGATCCGGCCACCATCAAGCTCTTCGCCAACGAGGACGCGCGCGAGATCCAGAGGATCCTGCCCGACCTGATCCTCGAGCGCACGCCCGCCTGGGCGCAGATCGTGTTCTTCGGCGCGCTGCTCTCCGCGATCCTGTCGACCGCCTCCGGCGCGCTGCTCGCGCCGACTGCGCTCTTCACCGAGAACGTGATCCGGCCCTTCGCGCGCCAGATGGGCGACCGGCAGTTCCTGCTCCTGCTGCGCGTCGTGCTGGTGGCCTTCGCGCTCGCGGCGCTGATCTTCGCGATCAACTCGAAGAGCAGCACCATGTACGAGATGGTGCAGAACGCCTACAAGGTGACGCTGGTGGGCGCGTTCGTGCCGCTGGTGGCGGGGATCTTCTGGAAGCGCGCGACCGCGGCCGGCGCGATGACCTCGATCCTCATGGGGCTGGGATCCTGGCTGCTCATGGAAGCCTTCGTCGCCGGCTGGCTCTCGGCCGAGCCGCCGAAGGACGTACTCTGGCCGACCCAGTTCATCGGCCTTGCCTTCGCCCTCGTCGGTATGGTGATCGGCTCGCTCGCCACGCGCGAGGCGCAGCCGGCGCCGGCGCACTAGCTTGCAGCACTCGCCCCCCGAGCGCTTGCGCGAGTCAAATCTCAGCCGGATTTTCCTCGCCGCGTACGTGCTGCTCGTCGCCTACGCGAGCCTGTATCCGTTCTCGGGCTGGCGCGAGCCTGCGGCGCCGGCGCTTGCTTTCCTCGCCGCGCCCTGGCCCAGATACGTCACCGCATTCGACCTGGTGGCCAACTTCCTCGGCTATCTGTCGCTCGGAATCCTCTGTGCGCTCGCCGTGCACCCGCGCGCGAGCACGCGCGCAGCCGCGCTCGTCGCGTTCGGCGCGGGCATCGCGCTTTCGCTCGTGCTCGAGACGGTGCAGGGCTACCTGCCTGCGCGCATCGCTTCGAACGTCGACGTGCTCGCCAATGCGGCCGGCGCCGGGGTGGGCGGCTTTGCCGGCGCGCGCTGGGCGGGCTGGCTGCTGGATGCAGGCCCGCTGCGGCGGCTGCGCGTCGCCGCCTTCGCGCCGGGCACGGCCGCCGATTTCGGCCTCGTGTTGCTCGGGCTCTGGCTCTTCGCGCAGCTCAACCCGGCGACGCTTCTCTTCGGCACCGGCGACCTGCGCGACCTGGTCGCGGCCGGCGACGGCGTGAGCCATGGCGCGGAGATCTTCGTCTCGATCGAGGCTGCAACGGCCGCCGCGAACCTCGCCGCGGTGGCGCTCATCGCCTCGGCGGTGGCGCTGCCGGGCGCGCCGCTGCGCAGGCTGCTGCTAGCGCTGCTCGGCTGCGCGCTCGTCGTCAAGACGCTCGCGATGGCGATCCTGATGCGCGCCGAGCTCGTCTTTGCGTGGCTGACCCCCGGCGGCCAGCTCGGCCTTGCCGGCGGGATCGTGCTCGCGCTGGCGACGCTCGGGGTGCCGCGCACCGCGCGCCTGGCGCTCGCCGCCGTGCTGCTCATGGCGGCCACCGTGCTCGTCAACCTCGCGCCGCCCAACCCCTACCTCGCCGCGACGCTCAAGGTCTGGGAGCAGGGCCACTTCCTCAACTTCAACGGCCTCACGCGCCTGGTCGGTACGGTCTGGCCCTTCGTCGCGCTCGCCTACCTGATCACGCTCGCCGCGCCGCGCCAGTCGGTTCGGTAGAATCGCGCTTCCCATGGATTGTCGGTAATGCGGGCCACGACTCGCCGCGAGCTGCTCGCGGGACCGGCCGGAAAAATCGAGTGCGCGGTGGACGAGCCCGAAGGCGCGCCCAGGGGCGTCGCCTTGATCGCGCATCCGCATCCGCTCTTCGGCGGGACCCTGGACAACAAGGTGGTGCAGACGCTCGCGCGCACTTTCTTCGACCTCGGCTACAGCGCCTGGCGGCCGAACTTCCGCGGCGTCGGCGCAAGCTAAGGCCGCCACGATGAAGGGCGGGGGGAAGTGGAGGATCTGGCCGCAGTTCTTGAATTTGCAAAGAGTGAAAGACCGGTTCTCGCGGGATTTTCGTTCGGAGCCGCGATGCAGACGAAGCTCGCGCAGAAGGTGCCGCCGCAACGCATGGTCCTCGTCGGCATCGCGGTGAACAAGTTCCAGGCGCCGGCCGTGCCGGCCGACACGATGATCATCCACGGCGAGAAGGACGACACTGCGCCACTCGAAGCGGTGATGGCCTGGGCGCTGCCGCAGGACCTGTCGGTGATCGTCGTGCCGGGCGCGGATCATTTCTTCCACCGGCGCCTGAACCTCCAGCGCTCGATCGTGACCAGCAACTGGAAATGACCGCAGCACCTCTCCATGCGCGCGGCTTGCGCAAGCGCTACGGGGATCTCGAGGTCGTGGCGGGCGTGGACCTGGAGATTGCCGCGGGCGAGTGCTTCGGCTTGCTCGGGCCGAACGGCGTGGGCAAGACCACCACGCTAAAGCTTTGCCTCGGCCTGCTCGAGCCGGACGCCGGCGCGATCCGGCTGCTCGATCACGATGTCCCGGCGCAAGCGCGCGAGGCGCGCGCCCGGGTGGGCGTCGTGCCGCAGTTCGACAACCTCGACCCCGATTTCAGCGTCGCCGAGAACCTGCTGGTCTACAGCCGTTATTTCGGGCTGCCCGGGCGCGAGTTCCTGCCACGCCTGCCGCAGTTGCTCGAGTTCGCCGGCCTCGCCGGGCGGACCGGAGCGAAGATCCAGACGCTCTCGGGCGGCATGAAGCGCCGGCTGACGCTCGCTCGTTCGCTCGTCAACGACCCCCAGCTGCTCTTCATGGACGAGCCCACCACCGGCCTCGACCCGCAGGCGCGCCACCTGATCTGGGAGCGGTTGCGCCAGCTCACGCAGCAGGGCCGTACGCTCGTGCTGACGACCCACTTCATGGAAGAAGCGGAGCGCCTGTGCACGCGCGTCGCGATCATGGACAAGGACCGCGTCATCGCAGAGGGCTCGCCGCGCGCCCTGATCGCGCGCCACATCGAGCCGCAGGTGGTCCAAGTGCACGGGCAGGGGCTCGATGCGTGGGCCGCTACCGGCGGCAGGCTCGCGGCGCGCAGCGAGCGCGTCGGCGAGACGCTTTTCTGCTACGCCGCCGACCCCGAGCCGGTGCTCGCCGCGCTGCGCGGGCGCGAAGACCTCGTCTACCTGCACCGGCCGGCGAACCTGGAGGACGTGTTCCTGAAGCTCACCGGGCGCGACCTGCGGGATTAGCGATGAAAGCGCGCTTCCTTGCCCCGCCCGCCCTCAGCCTGCGCTTCGTCGCGGTGTGGCGGCGCCATTTCCTCGTCTGGAAGAAGCTTGCGATTCCGTCGATCCTCGGCAACCTCGCCGATCCGCTACTCATGTTGTTCGGGTTGGGCTACGGCCTGGGCGCGGTGCTCGGCAACCTCGGCGGCACCAGCTACTTCGCCTTCCTCGCCGGCGGGTTCCTGGGGACTGCGACCATGTATGCGGCGACCTTCGAGGCGCTTTTCTCCGCCTTCTCGCGCATGCACGTGCAGAAGACCTGGGAGGCGATCGTGAATGCGCCGATGACGCTCAAGGACGTGCTCGCCGGCGAATGGGCCTAGGCCGCGACCAAGGCGTTCTCGGCGGGCGTGTGCATGCTGCTGGTCGTGGCGGTGGTGGGCTATGCGTCCTTCCCGCACTCGCTTGCCGCGCTGCCGGTGCTGGTGCTGGTCGGGCTCGCCTTCGGCGGCCTCGGGCTGTGCATCAACGCGCTTGCCACCGGCTACGACTTCTTCAGCTACTACATGACGCTGGTGCTCACGCCGATGATGCTGCTCTCGGGCGTGTTCTTCCCGATCGATCCGCTGCCCGCAGCAATCCGCCTGCTCGCGGAGGCGATGCCGCTCTATCACGGCATCGATCTGATGCGGCCGCTGCTCGCCGGCGGCTGGCCGACCAGCGTGCTCTATCATCTCGCGATGCTTGCCGCCTACGCCGCCGGCGGCTTCTACCTCGCCACGGTGCTGACGCGCGGGCGGCTGCTCACTTAGCGCTCGCCAGCGCGCGCGGCGCGCTCAAGCAACGCAAGCCAGCCCTGCGCGAAGCCTTCGCCGTCGCGCCGGATCGGCGCGCGCTCGAGGTGCCGCTCGACGAGTCCGGCGCGCGCCGCAAGGCTGCGCAGATACGCGGGCGACTGCGCGTAGCGCCCGCTCGGCAGCAGCCGGTAGCTGCCGTCCTCCAGCCCCTCGACCGAGAAGGCGAACACGCCGCGCGGCGCGAGCGCGCGCCCGACCGCGGCGAACACCTCCGCCAGGTCGCCGACATAGATGAACACGTCGGCGGCGAAAACCGCGTGCATCGAGCCGGGCGCGACGCGCCCGAGCACTGCGGAGATTTCGCCCTGCTCGAGCCGCGCGTACACGCCGCGCGCCGCAGAGATCTGCAGCATGCGCGGCGAGAGGTCGACGCCGGTCAGCTCGACGCCCCCAGCCGGCCCGCCGGCTCCATACTGGGCCAGCGCAGCCCCGACCAGGCCGGTGCCGCAGCCCAGATCGATCGCGCGCGCAGGGGCCGCCGCGTCCAGCGTCGGCCGGGCGAGCGCTGCGAGCGCTTCAGGCACGCGGTATTCGAGGTCGCGCACGAGGTGGCGCTCGAACTGGGCTGCGATCCCGTCGAAAAGCTGCGTGACATAGCCCGCGGGAGCGCGCGCGATGTGCTCGCCGCGGGCAGAGGCGACCAGGTGCGCGAAGCTCGCATCGCCCGGATGCTGCGCAAGGCCGGCGGCGAAGCACTCGGCCGCGAGCGCCCGCTCACCGCGCATGACGTGCAGCCGGCCGAGGTTGAGGTACGGCTGCCGCAGCCTGGGGTCGGCGCGGATCGCGCGCCGGAAGGCGTCGGCCGCGGGCTCGAGCCGGCCGCGGCGCTGGTGCGCGCCGCCGAGGTTGTTCCAGGCCTGCGCGTGCGCCGGGTCGAGCGCGAGCGCTTTCTCGAAGCACGCGGCGGCGTCCTCGTCGCGGCTCTGCTCCTCGCGCACGTTGCCGAGCCGGTACCACAGGCGCGCGTCGCCGGCGCCAAGCGCGAGGGCGCGCTCGAAGCACTCGCCGGCCTCCCGCCAGCGCTGCGCGTCGTAGTGCGCGTCACCCTGCGCCTGCCACTCCGCCGCGCTGCCTGTCATGCGACTGTTATGCTCGCTCGCCTTGCTGGCGTCAAATCCGAGCGTCAAATTCGCATGGAATCCTTCTTCGCCACCGCGCCGCGCGGGCTGGAGCCGTTGCTGGTCGGAGAGCTCGCCTCGATCGGCGCCGCGCAGGCGCGCCAAGTTCCCGGCGGCGTCGCCTTCGCCGGCGGCTGGGATGTCTGCTATGGTGCCAACCTGCGCTCTCGGATCGCCTCGCGAATTCTCTGGCGCATTGCCGAGTTCGAGTACCGGAACGAGCAGGAGCTGTATGCCACGGTCCGCGAAGTCGACTGGATGAGATTGTTTTCCGTGGAGCGAACCATCCGGGTGGCCGTCTCGGACAGGAAAAGTCCCCTGCAAAGCCTCGATTTCGCCACGCTGCGCGTGAAGGACGCGGTCTGCGACCGCTTTCGCGACACGACCGGCCGCCGGCCGAGCGTGGATCGCGCGAGGCCCGACGTGCGCATCCATGTGTTTCTGGAAGAGAAGAAGGGCGCGCTCTACCTCGATACCTCGGGCGCGCCGCTGTTCAAGCGCGGCTGGCGCACGGACCGCGGCGAGGCGCCGCTGCGCGAGAACCTCGCCGCCGGCCTCGTGATGCTCTCGGGCTGGAAGCCGGAGGAGCCGTTCCTTGACCCGATGTGCGGCGGCGGGACGCTCCTCGTTGAAGCGGCGGCGATGGCGCGGGGCAGGGCGCCTGGAGCGAATAGAAGCTTTGGTTTTGAGAAATTGAAAAGTCTTGACTCTTCGCAGTGGGAAAAAATCAGGCGTGAGCCAAACCAGTCCTCTGCAAAGCCCCTTCGACTCTTCGGCAGCGACAACGATTCCAGGGCGTTGAACGAGGCGAGGCGAAACCTCGCCGGCGCGGGCGTCGAGCGCTGGGTGAAGCTCGAGCGCGCCGACGTCCTCGAGCGCGCCGCACCGGCGGACGCTGGCGTGATGATCGCCAATCCGCCTTATGGCGAGCGCATCGGCAGCGCCGAGGAGCTGGCGGCGTTCTACCCGAAGCTGGGCGATGCGCTCAAGAAGCGCTTCGCCGGCTGGCGCTGCCACTTCTTCACGGCGGACCTGCGCCTGCCGAAGCTGATTCGCCTGGAGCCCGCGCGCCGCGTGCCCCTCTACAACGGCGCGCTCGAGTGCCGGCTGTACGAATTCAGGATGGTTGCGGGCCTGCACCGGCGCGCTTGAACGAGTTCGAGCGCACGGCTTTGCAGATGTGGATGCTGTATTCCAGGTAGAACTTCTGCCGGCCGAGCTTTTGCGCCTCGCGGTGCTCGGGATGCTCGGCCCAGCCGCGGTGCGCCTCCTCGCTCGTGAACTCGACGATCGTGCAGCGCTCGCCGTCATCCGCCGTGAAGCCCTTGTGCGAGACGTAGCCCGGCATCGTCTTCGCGAGCTCGTTCATCCGCGCGGCCCATTGCACGTACTCATCCATCAGCTCCTGCCGCACGCGCGACCGGAACACCGTCACCATCATGGTCATGTCTTGCTCCCTTTGAACAGCACCGCCATCGAGTAGAGATCGTAGTACCGGCCGGCGACGCGAAACGCGCTGCGCTTCACGCCCTCGCGCACGAAGCCGAACTTACGGTACAGCCAGATCGCGCGCCGGTTGTCGGCGCGCACGGTGAGCTCGACCCGGGTGAAGCCGCGCTCGCGCGCACGCGCGAGTGTCGCGCGCAGGAGCGCGGAGCCGATGCCCTGGCTGCAAAAGCCGTCTACGATGCCCATGCCGAGCACGCCGCCATGCTTCATCGTGTCACGCGGCACCGGCTGGATGTCGCACCAGCCGACCACGCGGCCGCCGGCCAGAGCCACGAAATAGGGACTTCGCTCCTTCATCCTCGCGCGGACGAAGTCGCGTGTGTCCTTGAGCGAAAACCCGCGCAGCATGGCCAGGTAGCGCCGCTCGCGCGCCACGGCGTCGACCACGCCACGCAGGCCTTTGAAGTGCTTTTCGGCGATCGGAACGATCCGGTAGTCCATAAATGAAAAGGGCCGCTTGGGCGGCCCTTTGCTTTGGAGTCTGAGAGCCGGTCAGACGATATCGAGGTGCTCAATGCCCTTGGTGAGGTCCTTGCCCTTAATCTCCTTGCCGTGCAGCTTGATGTTGAGCCGGACTTCGTTGGTCGAGTCGGCGAAGCGCAGCGCATCCTCGTAGCTGATGCGGCCGGCCTCGTACAGGTCGAAGAGCGCCTGGTCGAAGGTCTGCATGCCCAGTTCCTTCGACTTCTTCATGATCTCCTTGATGCCGTGGATCTCGCCCTTGAAGATCAGGTCCGAGATCAGCGGCGAGTTGAGCAGCACCTCGACCGCCGCGGCGCGGCCCTTGCCCTCGCGCAGCGGGATGAGGCGCTGCGAGATCACCCCCTTCAGGTTCAGCGACAGGTCCATGAGCAGCTGGTGGCACCGCTGCTCGGGGAAGAAGTTGATGATCCGGTCCATCTCCTGGTTCGAGTTGTTGGCGTGCAGCGTGCCTAGCGCGAGGTGGCCAGTCTCGGCGAAGGCGATCGCGTGCTCTATCACCTCCATGTCGCGGATCTCGCCGATCAGGATCACGTCGGGCGCTTGGCGCAGGGTGTTCTTCAACGCCGCTTCCCACGAGTCGGTGTCAACGCCGACCTCGCGCTGCGTGATGATGCAGTTCTTGTGCGGGTGCACGTACTCGACCGGGTCCTCGATCGTGATGATGTGGCCGTGGGTGTTCTCGTTGCGGTAGCCGAGCATCGCGGCGAGCGAGGTGGACTTGCCCGAGACGGTGCCGCCGACAAAGAGCACGAGGCCGCGCTTGGTGAGCGCGACGTCCTTCAGCACCGACGGCAGCTTGAGGTCCTCGAAGTTCGGGATCGAGGTGGTGATCACGCGCAGCACGGCGCCGATGTTGCCCTGCTGCACGAAGCAGTTGACGCGAAAGCACCCGATGCCGGCTGGCGCGATGGCGAAGTTGCACTCCTTAGTCGCCTCGAACTCGGCCGCCTGCTTGTCGTTCATGATCGAGCGCACCAGCATCGCGGTGTGCTGGGCGTTGAGCGCCTGCTGCGACACCGGCGTCATCTTCGAGTCGATCTTCATCGCCGGAGGGAAGCCCGCGGTGATGAAGAGGTCCGAGCCCTTCTTGGCGATGAGGGCGCGCAGAAGGTCGTAGATGAACTTGGTTGCCTGTTCGCGTTCCATATCCCCTCCTTAGCCCGCGAAATTGTCCTTGTTTGCCGCTTTGCCTCTTGCATCGGCCATCGAGACGACGTTGCGCTTGACGAGGTCGGTCAGGTTCTGGTCGAGCGTCTGGATGCCGAGCTGCGCGCCGGTCTGGATCGCCGAGTACATCTGCGCGATCTTGTTCTCCCTGATCAGGTTGCGGATCGCCGGCGTGCCGATCATGATCTCGTGCGCCGCGACGCGGCCGTTGCCGTCCTTGGTCTTGAGCAGGGTCTGCGAGATCACCGCACGCAAGCTTTCCGACAACATCGCGCGCACCATCTCCTTTTCCGCCGCCGGGAACACGTCGACGATGCGGTCGATCGTCTTGGCCGCGGACGAGGTGTGCCGCGTGCCGAAGACGAGGTGGCCGGTCTCCGCGCCCGAGAGCGTGAGGCGGATCGTCTCCAGATCGCGCATCTCGCCCACCAGGATCGCGTCCGGATCCTCCCGCAGCGCGCTTCTGAGCGCGTAGGAGAACGACAGCGTGTGCGGGCCGACCTCGCGCTGTTTGATCAGGCACTTCTTCGACTCGTGCACGAACTCGATCGGGTCCTCGATGGTGAGGATGTGGCCCTGCTCGTTCTCGTTGATGTGGTTGATCATGCCGGCCAGCGTGGTCGACTTGCCCGAGCCGGTCGGCCCGGTCACCAGCACGATGCCGCGCGGGTACTCGGAGATGTCCTTGAAGATCTTCGGGCACTTGAGATCCTCGAGCGAGAGGATCTTCGACGGGATCGTCCGCATCACCGCGGCCGCGCCGCGGTTCTGCACGAAGGCGTTGACGCGGAAGCGCGCGAGGTTGGAAACCGCGAACGAGAAGTCGCACTCGAGGTTTTCCTCGTAGAACTTCCTCTGCCCGTCGTTCATGATGTCGTACACCATCGCGTGCACATCCTTGTGCTCCATCGGCGGCACGTTGATGCGGCGGATGTCGCCGTGCACCTGGATCATCGGCGGCAGGCCAGACGACAGGTGCAGGTCCGATGCCTTGTTCTTGACAACAAAGGCAAGCAATTCAGTGAGATCCATTACAATCCCCCGCTGAGTCGAGTGGCCGAAAATATGCGGTCAATCCATGACAACTTGCAAGCCGTGAGGGACCGCATCGCCCGTGCCGCGGAGGCGGCCGGCCGCACCCCCGCGAGCGTGACGCTTTTGGCGGTTTCCAAGATCCACCCCGCCTCCCTGGTCGAGCAGGCCCTGGCCGCCGGGCAGCGGGCCTTCGGCGAGAACTACGTGCAGGAGGCCGCCGAGAAAATGGAGGCGCTCCCTGGACGCGATATCGAGTGGCACCTGGTCGGGCCGCTCCAGAGCAACAAGACCCGCATCGTCGCCGGCCGCTTCGCCTGGGTGCATACGGTCGAAAGCGAGAAGATCGCGCGCCGGCTCTCCGGCCAGCGCTCCGGCAACCTGCCTGCGCTCAATGTCCTGATCCAGGTGAACGTTTCCGGCGAGGCGACGAAAAGCGGCGTCCCGCCTTCGGACGTCGAGGGTTTGTGTCTTCTTGTTTCAAGGATGCCCCGCCTGAAGTTGCGAGGGCTCATGGCCATTCCCGAGCCCGGGGCCGATCGGGCACGCTATCGGGAATTGAAAGTCCTGTTCGAGAAGCTGAAAGACCGCTTCCAGTTCGACACGCTCTCGGTCGGCATGTCGGACGATCTCGAGCTCGCGATCGCCGAGGGCGCGACCATGGTGCGCATCGGCACCGCGATCTTCGGAGCGCGCAACACGGTCAAGGACGCGGCATGAAGATCGCATTTATCGGCGGCGGCAACATGGCAAGCGCCTTGATCGGCGGGTTGCTGGCGAAGGGAACGAAGGCTTCCTCGCTCTCGGTTGTCGAGGTGATTCCCGAGGCGCGCAAGCGCCTCGCGAAGAAGAAAGTACACGCCAGCACGGCCGCCGACGCGCGGACGGCCGCCGCGGAGGTCTTGGTCTTCGCCGTCAAGCCTCAGGACATGCGCGCGGCGGCGAGCAGCCTTCGCCATGCGGTCGGGAAAAAGCTCGTGGTCAGCGTTGCCGCGGGGATCCGGCTCGCAGATCTGTCCCGCTGGCTCGGCGGCCATCGCCAGCTCGTGCGCTGCATGCCGAACACGCCTGCGCTGATCGGCGCGGGGATTGCCGGCCTGTACGCGCTGCCCGGCGTGGGCGCGGCCGGAAAACGCCGGGCAGAGAAAATTCTCAAGGTCGTGGGAAAGGTCGTCTGGGTGAAGGATGAGGCGCTGCTCGATCCGGTCACGGCGGTGTCGGCGAGCAGCCCGGCCTATGTCTTCTGGTTCGTCGAGCAGCTTGCCGCGGCAGGTGTCGCGTTGGGGCTTCCCCAGGAAGATTCCATGAAGCTTGCTAAGGAAGCGGTGCTCGGCTCGGCCCTGCTTGCGGCAAGGAGCAAGGAGCCGCCCTCGGTGCTGCGCGAGCGTGTGACCTCGCGGGGCGGCACCACCGAGGCGGCGCTGCGCGTGTTCGCGGAGGAGGGCCTGGCCGAGAGTTTCCGGCGCGCGGTCGAGGCGGCGAGCCGGCGCGGCGCGGAGATGGGCGAGACGTTCGGGAAGGACGGCTAGATGCTGCGTGAGATGCTCGACATCGTGCTCTGGTACGTGGGCGTCTTCTTCGTCTTCCTGTTCCTGCTGCGCTTCTACTTCCAGTGGCTGCAGGTGCCGTTCCGCAACCAGTTCGGCCAGTTCATCCTCGCGCTCACCAGCTGGGCGGTGCTGCCGGCGCGGCGCGTGATCCCGTCGCTCTTCAAGCTCGATCTGGCGAGCTGGATGTGCGGCTGGCTCCTGCAGGCGCTGATACTCGCGGTGCGCGCGACGCTGCGCGGCAGGGACCTGAGCTCCTCGCCCGGCATCGCCGCCGGCATCATCTTCGCGCAGTCTCTCGTCGACCTGCTGATCTACAGCGTGCAGATCTACATCTTCGTCGTGATCCTGATGGCGGTGCTCTCCTGGATCACGCCCTACCACCCGATGCAGCAGATGCTGGACGCGATCACGCGCCCGCTGCTGCGCCCGATCCGGCGCTTCGTCCCGCCGATCGCGAACGTCGACCTGTCGCCGGCGGTGCTGCTGCTGGTGCTGATCCTGCTGCTCGTGCCGCTCGCGACGCTGCGCGAATCGGTGGCCGGACTGTTCTAGCCGGGTGTTCAGCGTCACAACGCTGCTCGAGCGCCTGCCGACGATCAGGATCGTCGACGTCGGCGCGATGTCGCTCGGCGAGGACCGCGATCCCTACGCGAACCTGATGCGCGCTGTGCCGTGCGAGGTGATCGGCTTCGAGCCGGTTGCCGCGGAATGCGAGAAACTCAACCGGAGCGCGCGGCCCGGATGCCGCTACCTGCCGCACGTGATCGGCGACGGCTCGGCGCAGGCGTTTTACGAGTGCAATTTCCCGATGACTTCGTCCCTGCTAGAGCCCGACATGGAGCTGATTGGCATGTTCCACGGGCTTGCCGAGCTGACGCGCGTCATCGATCGGCGCCCGGTGCAGACCGTGCGCCTGGACGACATCGCCGAGACGCGCGGCGCCGACTACCTGAAGATGGATGTGCAGGGCGGCGAGCTGATGGTGCTCGAGGGCGCGACCGAGCGCTTGCGCGAGCTGCTCGTCGTGCACACCGAGGTCGAGTTCCAGCCGATGTACAAAGGCCAGCCGCTCTTCGCCGACATCGATTCACACCTGCGTGGCCGCGGCTTCGTCCTGCACAGGCTGGCCAGCCTGCGCAGCGCGACCTTCAAGCTGCCCGGCGTCGAGGTCGAGCTGCCGGCGACCGTGAACCAGGCGCTATGGGGGGACGCGGTCTATGTGCGCGAGTTCCGCGCCTTCGATCGGCTCTCCGCCGAGTCGCTGCTCAAGATCGCGGTGATCCTGCACGAGAACTACGAATCGACCGACCTCGCGGCGCTCGCCCTGCACGCGCACGACCGGGCGTCCGGGACCGACCTGTCCGACCGCTACCTCGAACTGCTATTCCAGGGCTAGGCGGCCTTCTTCGCCGGCTCGCGCTTTGCCTTGGCGAGCGCGTCCTCGCCAAAGAATTGCTCGTCTTCGGTGGAGCCGTGCAGCGCGGTGGTCGAGGCCTTGCCCGCGGTGACCGTCTGCGTGATCTGGTCGAAGTAGCCGGTGCCGACCTCGCGCTGGTGCTTGACCGCTGTGAAGCCTTTCTCGGCTGCGGCGAACTCCTTCTGCTGCAGCTCGACGAAGGCGGTCATGTTCTCGCGCGCGTAGCCGTGCGCCAGCTCGAACATCGAGTAGTTGAGCGAGTGGAAGCCGGCGAGCGTGATGAACTGGAACTTGTAGCCCATCGCGCCCAGCTCGCGCTGGAACCTGGCGATGGTCGCGTCGTCCAGGTTCCTCTTCCAGTTGAACGAGGGCGAGCAGTTGTAGGCGAGCATCTTGCCCGGGAACTTGCTGCGGATGCCCTCGGCGAATTTCTTCGCGAACGCGAGATCCGGCGTGCCGGTCTCGCACCACACCATGTCGGCGTACTCGGCGTAGGCGAGGCCGCGCGAGAGCGCCTGGTCGAAACCCTTGCGCGTCTTGTAGAAGCCCTCCGAGGTGCGCTCGCCGGTGATGAACGGCTTGTCGTTCTCATCCACGTCCGAGGTCACGATGTCGGCGGCTTCCGCATCCGTCCTCGCGAGGAGCACCGTCGGCACCCCCATGATGTCGGCGGCGAGCCGCGCGGCGATCAGTTTCTGCACCTCCTCCTGCATGGGCACGAGCACCTTGCCGCCCATGTGGCCGCACTTCTTGACGCTGGCGAGCTGGTCCTCGAAGTGCACGCCGGCGGCGCCGGCGTCGATCATCGCCTTCATCAGCTCGAAGGCGTTCAGCACGCCGCCAAAGCCGGACTCGGCGTCCGCCACGATGGGCGCGAACCAGTCGATGTCGCCCCTGCCTTCCATCGTTTGAATTTGGTCGGCGCGCGCGAGCGCGTTGTTGATGCGGCGCACGACCGTCGGCACCGAGGACACTGCGTAGAGCGATTGGTCCGGATACATCGAGAGCGAGTCGTTCGCATCGGCCGCGACCTGCCAGCCCGAGAGATAGATCGCCGGCACGCCCGCGCGCACCTGCTGCATCGCCTGGTTGCCGGTGAGCGCGCCGAGCGAATTCACGAACGGCTGCTCGTTGCAGAGTTTCCAGAGTTTTTCCGCGCCGAGCTTGGCGAGCGTGTGCTCGATCTTCAGGCTGCCGCGCAGCTTCACCACGTCGACCGCGTCATAACCGCGCTTGACGCCCTTCCAGCGGGGATTCTCTTTCCAGTCTTTCTGCAGCTGTGCGATTTCTTGTTCTCTTTGGCTCATTTCCTCTCCGGGAGGTGGCAACGCGTTGAAAACGTGGAGATTACGGCCCAAATTGCCGCGTAGCAACATCGCCATTCCGCATCATGAAATGTAAATAAAACAAGTGTTTACATGAAGTTAGACCACCCTCGTTTCATGATGCGGGAGGGCGTTTCAAGAACGTGCTGCTGCGCGCAATGCGCCGCTCAGGTCTGCACGAGCCTGCGGTGGCGATGGACGCTCATGAGGATGCCGATGCCGACAAAGAGCGTGAGCAGCGCGGTGCCGCCGTAGGAGATGAAGGGCAGCGGCACGCCGACCACGGGCAGGATGCCCGCGACCATGCCCATGTTGACGAAGGCGTAAGTGAAGAACATGAGCGTGATGGCGGCGGCGAGCAGGCGCGCGAACACAGTCGCGGCGTTGGCCGCGATCATGAGGCCGCGCCCGATCAGCAGCGCGTAGAGCACGAGCAGCAGCACGTTGCCCGCCAGCCCGAACTCCTCCGAGAACACCGCGAAGATGAAGTCGGTGTGGCCCTCGGGGATGAACTCGAGGTGCGTCTGCGTGCCGTGCAGCCAGCCCTTGCCGGTCAGGCCGCCCGAGCCCACCGCGATCGTCGACTGGATGGTGTGGTAGCCCGCGCCGAGCGGATCCTGGGTCGGGTCGATGAGCGTCAATATCCGCTTGCGCTGATACTCGTGCAGCATGCCCCAGAGCGGGAAAAGGCTCGCCGCGCCGAGCACGCCGAGCGCGGTGAGCAGCTTCCAGCCGACGCCGGCGAAGAAGATGACGTAGAAGCCGACCGCGGCGACGAGCACCGCCGTGCCCAGGTCGGGCTGCCTGGCAATGAGCAGCACCGGCACGATGAACAGCAGCCCGGCGAAGGCGAAGTCGCGCAAGCGCGGCGCGGTCTCGCGGTGATGGAAGTACCAGGCGAGCGCCAGCGGCAGGGCGAGCTTCATCACCTCCGAGGGCTGGAAGCGCGTGACACCGACGTGCAGCCAGCGCTGGGCGTTATTGACCCGATCGCCGTAGAGCGCCACCGCGACGAGCAGCGCGACGCCGGCGAGATAGGCGGGCACCGCGAAGCGCATCAGCGTCTGCGGCGGGATGCGCGACACCATCCACATGGCGATGAGCGCCACGCCGAGATTGGCGACCTGAGCGGTGAGCCGCGCCGGGTTCTCCATGGTGGCCGAGAAGAGCGTGGCGAGCCCGAGCAGCGAGAGCGCCAGCGCGATCGTGAAGAGCGGCGCGTCGATCCCCTCGGTGAGCCGCGCGGCGAGGCGCCGCGGCGAGAGCAGGGAGGCGTCTAGCGCCATGAGGCGTTCCTGCTATCCATCAGGCGTTCCTCACGACGGCCACTAGTCGCTCTCCTCCTCTTCCTCCTCGGCCGCGGGCTTGCCCTTGCCCGGCGCGGGCTTCGCGGCCGGCTCGGGCAGCTTGCCGAGCAGGTAGTAGTCGAGCACGGTGCGCGCGATCGGTGCCGCGGCGCGCGCGCCGAAGCCGCCGTTCTCGACGATCACCATGAGGGCGATCTTCGGGCTCTCCAGCGGCGCGAACACGACGTAGAGCGAATGGTCGCGGTGGCGCTCGGCGACCTTCTTCTCGTCGTATTTCTCGCCCTGCTTCAGGCCGACCACCTGCGCGGTGCCGGTCTTGCCGCCGCTCGTGTACAGCGCTCCGGCGAAGGCGCGCGCGCCGGTGCCCTCCTTGTTGACCCCGGCCATGGCGCGCTTCACGAACTCGACGTTCTCGGGCTTGAGCGCGACGCGGCTGGCGAGCACCGGCTCGATGTGGCGGCGCTCGCCGGTGCGCAGGTTGTCGACGTGCGCGACCAGACGCGGCCGGTACATGTGGCCCTCGGCAGCGAGCGTCGCGGTCGCCAGCGCGAGCTGCATCGGCGTGTAGGCGTTGTAGCCCTGGCCGATGCCGATCGAGATGGTCTCGCCCGCGTACCACTTCTGCTGCTCGGGCTTGCTGAAGCGCTCCTTCTTCCACTCGGGCGAAGGCAGCACGCCCTTGGCCTCGCCCTCGAGGTCGATGCCGCTTCTCGCGCCGAAGCCGAAATTCTTCAGGTAGCCCGCGATCGCGTCGATCCCGAGGTCGTTGGCGAGGATGTAGTAGAAGGTGTCGGAGGACTTGACGATCGAGTCGTACAGGTTCACGTAGCCGTGGCCGCCGCGCTTTGAGTCGTGGAAGCGCCGGCCGCCGAACTCGAAGTAGCCCGGGTCGCGGATCCCGCTGTTGAAGTTGCGCTTGCCCAGCTCCAGCGCCGCCATCGCCATGAACGGCTTGAAGGTCGAGCCGGGCGGGTAAATGCCGGCAATCGCGCGGTTGTTCAGCGGCCGGTCGGGCGAGTCGTTCAGCTCCTTCCAGCTCTGCGCGTCGATGCCGTCGACGAAGAGGTTCGGGTCGAAGCCGGGTTTGGAGACGAAGGCGAGCACGCCTCCTGTCGAGGGCTCGATCGCCACCAGCGCGCCGCGGCGCTCGCCGAAGGCCGCCTCGGCGACCTCCTGCAGGCGGATGTCGAGCGTGAGCGTCACGTTGTTGCCGGCCTGGGCGCTGGTGCGCGCGAGCGTGCGGATGCCGCGGCCGCCGGCGTCGATCTCGACCTGCTCGAAGCCGGTGGTGCCGTGCAGCTCCTTCTGGTAGCTCGCCTCCAGCCCCGACTTGCCGATGAAGTCGGTGCCGCGGTAGTTGGCCTCCACGCCGAGCTTCTCAAGGTTCACCTTGTCGCGCGGGTTGATGCGGCCGATGTAGCCGACCACGTGCGAGGCGACCGCCCCATGCGGGTACTGGCGGAACAGCCGCGCCTTGATCTCGACGCCGGGGAAGCGGTAGCGGTTGGCGGCGAAGCGCGCCACCTCCTCGTCCGACAGGCGCGTGCGGATCGGGAGGCTTTCGGCGTTGCGCGTCTCGGCGAGCAGCTTCTTGAAGCGGCTGCGGTCCTTCGCCTGCACGTCGACCACCTCGCCGAGCTCCGCGATGGTGCGCTCCAGGTCCTTCACCTTGGCCGGGAAGATCTCCAGCGTGTAGGCCGAGTAGTTGCGCGCGAGCACCACGCCGTTGCGGTCCAGGATCAGGCCGCGGTTTGGCGCGATCGGCACGATCGAGATGCGGTTCTCCTCGGCCTTCGAGGCGTAGGCCTCGTGCTGCACCACCTGCAGGTGGAAAAGGCGCGCGAAAAGCAGCGCGAACGCCGCCAGCACCGCGAAGCCGGCAAAGCCCACGCGCAGCTGGAAGTAGTAGAGCTCCCGCTCGTGGTCCTTGATCTCGGTCGCCGTGCGCATGGCCCTAGATCGCCCGGGTCTCGTCCACTTCGGTCGGGCGGCGCTGCGGCATCAGCAGCAGCGTCGTGACGAACGGCCAGAGCAGCGCGCCGATGAGCGGGCCGACCACGATCGTCAGCCCGGGGAATTCGGCGCCCGCCATCATGCGCACCAGCGCGCTCACTGCCTGCGCGAAGACGAGCAGGCCGGCGACGTGCAGCGCCTGGCCCCAGAGCGAGAACCAGAGCACGCGGCGCGAGAGCGAAAGCGCGGCGAAAGCGAGCAGCGCGTAGGCGAGGCCGTGCTGGCCCATCAGCACGCCGTTGCCGACGTCGGTGAGGAGGCCCAGCACCCAGGCGGCGCCAAGGCCCACCAGGCGCGGCTGGCGAATGCACCAGAAGCAGAGCACGAGCGCCACGAAGTCGGGCACGAGGAGCACGCTCTTCCAGGGCAGGAAATTGAGCAGCAGCGCGACCGCGAACGAGACGAGGATCGTGCTCGCGCGCACCGGCTGCAGGATGCGCTGCGCGGCAGGCGAGTCATTCAGTTGCATCGCCTTCCTTCCGCCGCGGCTTGCGCGCCCTGGTTTTCTTCTTGGCCGGCGCATCGTCCTCGGGCAGCGCCACCTTGCCCGGCTCGTTCTTGAGCACCAGCACGTAGCGGCCGCTCTCCACCCCCGCGGCCGGCTGGCAGACGATGCGCGCGAACGCGTAGGCTGCGTCGCGCTCGACGCGCGCAACGGTCGCGACCGGCAGGCCCGCCGGGTAGGTGCCGTCGATCCCGGAGGTGACCAGCTTGTCGCCGTTCTGGATCTCGGCGTTCGCCGCCATGAAGCGCAGCTCGAGCATGCCGGAGGCGCCCGCGCCGAACGCCACGGCGCGCAGCCCGTTTCTCACCACCTGCACCGGGATCGCCTGGTCCTTGTCGGTGAGGAGCGTGACCTCGGAGGCCAACGCGTGCGCGCGCGTCACCTGGCCGATGACGCCCGACTCGTCGATCACCGGCGAGCCGGCGCGCACGCCGTGGTTGCCGCCCTTGCCGATGACCACCTTCCGCGCGTACGGGTCGCGGCCGTTGTAGAGGATCTCCGCGGGCGTCGCCTCCAGCTTCATGTGCTCGCCCGCGCCGATCAGGCGCCGCAGCTCGTCGGCCTCGGCGCGCGCCGACTCGAAGCGCTGCGCGTCCTGCGAGGCGCCGAGCAGCCGCGCGCGCAGGTCGACGTTCTCCTCGCGCAGCTGCGACTGGATGGAAAAATAGCCGCCGACGCGCTCGCCCAGCTCGGAAGGCAGCGAGGCGAGCACCTGCAGGGGATAGACCGCGAGCGCGAGCACGCTGCGCAGCTGCTCGGTGTAGCGGAAGCGCGCATCGAGCACGAGCAGCGCGAGCGACAGCGTGGCGAAGAAGGCGAGGCGAACGAGCGGCGCGGGGCCGCGGCTGAAGAACGGCGGGGGCGTATGCTCCATCGCCCCGCCGGGTTACTCGTTGGTGAAGATCGGCCCGAAGTGCTCCATCTTCTCGAGCGCCTTGCCCGAGCCGCGCACCACGCAGGTGAGCGGATCGTCGGCGACGATCACCGGGAGCCCGGTCTCTTCCATCAGCAGCCGGTCGAGGTCGCGCAGCAGCGCGCCGCCGCCGGTCAGCACCATGCCCTTCTCGGCGATGTCGGCGCCGAGCTCGGGCGGGGTCTGCTCGAGCGCGCTCTTCACCGCGGAGACGATCTGGTTCAGCGGCTCGGTGAGCGCCTCGAGGATTTCGTTCGAGGAAATCGTGAAGCTGCGCGGGATGCCTTCGGAGAGGTTGCGGCCCTTGACTTCCATCTGGCGGACTTCGGAGCCCGGGAAGGCCGAACCGATCTGCTTCTTCACCATCTCGGCGGTGGGCTCGCCGACCAGCATGCCGTAGTTGCGGCGGATGTAGTTGATGATGGCCTCGTCGAACTTGTCGCCGCCGACGCGCACCGAGCCCTTGTGCACCGCGCCGCCGAGCGAGATCACGCCGACCTCGGTGGTGCCGCCGCCGACATCCACCACCATCGAGCCGGTCGCTTCTGCCACCGGCAGGTCGGCGCCGATCGCCGCGGCCATCGGCTCTTCGATCAAGTACACCTGGCCCGCGCCCGCTTCGGTCGCCGCCTCGCGGATCGCGCGGCGCTCGACCTGCGTCGAGCCGCAGGGCACGCAGATGATGATGCGCGGCGAGGGCGAGAACAATTTGTTGTCGTGCACTTTCTTGATGAAGAACTTCAGCATCTGCTCGGTGACCGTGAAATTCGCGATCACGCCGTCCTTCATCGGGCGGATGGCGACGATGTTGCCCGGCGTCTTGCCGAGCATCATCTTCGCGTCCCTGCCGACGGCCTGGATGGACTTTTTCGCGTTCGGCCCGCTGTCTTCGCGGATCGCGACCACCGAGGGCTCATCGAGCACGATGCCCTTGCCGCGCACGTAGATGAGCGTGTTCGCGGTCCCCAGATCGATCGCCAGATCGTTGGAGAAGTAGCTGCGCAGAAAACCGAACATGTTCGTAGTTTTTCCTTAACTTCGCGCCCTAAGCGGCGGGCGCGAAACCGATAATTGCCGAGTCGGCTATGATACGCTTCTCCCACCTTCCGGCAAGCCTAAGCCGGGGGATTTGTGGCACTTTTCCTCCCATGTCCCTTACGCCCGACCAGGTCCGCCGCATCGCCGCGCTCGCCCGGATCGAGCTCGACCCGGCCGAGGAGCAGGGGGTCGCCGAGCGCCTCAACCGCGTCCTCGGACTCATCGATCAAATCCAGAAACAGGACACGAGCGGCACGGCGCCCATGGCGCACCCGCTGGATGGCCGGCTGCCGGTGGCCCAGCGCCTGCGGCCGGACGAGGTCAGCGAGCCGGACAAGCGGGAAGAATTCCAGGCGATCGCGCCCGCCGTGGAGGGGGGTCTTTACCTCGTCCCGAAAGTGATCGAGTAGGTGCTGAACGCCACCGTTTCCGAGCTCTCGGCCGCCCTAACCGCCAAGAAGATCTCCTCGGTCGAGCTGACCAAGCTCTTCATTGCGCGGGCGAAATCGCTCAACGGGCGGCTGAACGCGTTCATCACCCTGGACGAGGGGCGCAGCCTCGCCGAGGCACGCGTCGCCGACGAGCGACGCTCGAAGGGCGGCGCGGGGCCGCTCACTGGGATCCCGGTCGCGCACAAGGACATCTACTGCACGAAGGGGATGCTGACGACCTGCGGCTCGAGGATGCTTGCCAACTTTGTCAGCCCCTACGACGCGCACGTGATCGAGCGCTTCGCCGCGGCGGGCACGGTGCTCCTAGGCAAGACCAACATGGACGAGTTCGCCATGGGCTCCTCGAACGAGACCTCGTGGTTCGGGCCGGTGAGGAATCCCTGGGACACCGGCCGCGTGCCGGGCGGCTCCTCGGGCGGCTCGGCCGCGGCGGTGGCGGCGCGCATGGCGCCCGCGGCGACCGGCACCGATACAGGCGGCTCGATCCGCCAGCCCGCCGCGCTCACCGGCACCTGCGGCCTGAAGCCCACCTACGGCGTGGTGTCGCGCTACGGCATGATCGCGTTCGCTTCCTCGCTCGACCAGGGGGGTCCGTTCGCGCGCAGCGCCGAGGATCTCGCGCTCCTGATGAACGTCATGGCCGGCTTCGATCCGAGGGATTCAACAAGTCTGGAGAGAAACAAGGAGGACTATTCCAGAGAGTTAAACCTCGAACTGAAAAATCTCCGTATCGGCCTGCCCAAGGAATTCTTCGCCGAGGGGCTCGACGCGGATGTGCGCGCGCGCGTCACCGAAGCGGTGCGCTGGTTCGAATCGCAGGGCGCGAAGACGGTCGAGATCACGCTGCCGAACGCGGGCCTGGGCGTGCCGGTCTACTACGTGATCGCGCCCGCGGAGGCTTCCTCCAACCTCTCGCGCTTTGACGGCACGCGCTATGGGCATCGCGCGAAGCAGTACAGCGACCTCCTCGACATGTACCGGCGCACGCGCGCCGAGGGCTTCGGCGCGGAGGTAAAGCGCCGGATCCTGGTGGGGACGTACGTGCTCTCGCACGGCTACTACGATGCCTACTACCTGCAGGCGCAGAAGGTGCGGCGCCTGATCGCGAAGGACTTCGCCGCCGCGTTCGAGCGCTCCGACCTCGTCATGGGGCCGACCTCGCCCTCGACCGCGTTCGCCCTGGGGGAGAAAACCGAGGACCCGGTGCAGATGTACCTGAACGACATCTTCACCATTCCGGCGCCGCTCGCCGGGCTGCCGGGGCTTTCGATTCCCTGCGGGTTCGACGCGCGGGGGCTGCCGGTCGGGCTGCAGATCATGGGCGACTATTTCAGCGAGGCGAAAATGCTCGGCGCCGCGCACCGCTACCAGCAGGCGACCGACTGGCACCGGCGCGTGCCCAAGGAGACGCCGCTATGAAATGGTTTGCGACCTTTCTATTGCTTTTTTCTCTGAACGGCTTTTCTCAGGAGAAGACCGAAACCCATGAGCTTCTCGGCCAGGTTGGCGGGCGGCCGGCGCTCCTGCACCTCTACGGCACCGAGCGCGAGGACGGCTCGGCACGGCTCACCGGCGAGTACCTCGTGCTGCCGACCATGCAGCAGCGCTTCCTGGAAGGCGACCGCAGCAAGCAGCTCGGCGTCACGGTGCTGCGCGAAGGCAACTCGCCGATCCTCTACGGCCGGGAGCCGATCGGGACGCTGCAGGGCAACTGGTCGGGCGGCGTCTTCAAAGGCACCCGCTTCGGCCCGCAGGGGCAGGAGCGCGAGCGGTTCGAATTCAGCGAGACCTTCCCCTCGCTCGATGCCTACAACGCGAACGTGCGCTGCGAAGTGATCGAGGGGCGCTACAGCGCGACGCTCGCCTACGCGGCCGAGGCGGGCAGGCTGAAGGCGTTCGAGTGGCGCTCGAAGGTCGCGCCGGCCGGCCATCCCTTCGCGCTCGCCGGACTCGAGCAGCGCCCCTTCAAGGGCGGCCTGCAGCTCGAGCGCGGGCGCTGCCGCGTGACGCTGCGCGACCTGGGCGATTTCGTGCGCGTGACCGCGGAGCACTGCGCCGAATTCTGCGGCTCGGAGACCTACCTCGAGCCCGTGCTGGTGGATCGCCGCGGCTGCTGCGCGCTGTTGTGGCCGCAGACCCGGCAGTAGGAGCGCGATGGCCTGGGAAATCGTCATCGGCATCGAGACGCACGCGCAGCTCGCCACGAAAAGCAAGATGTTCTCGGGCGCCTCGACCGCGTTCGGCGCGGCGCCCAACACGCAGGCCTCCGCTGTCGACATCGCGTTGCCTGGCGTGCTGCCGGTCGCGAACAAAGGCGCAATCGAGCTCGCCGTGCGTTTCGGCCTTGCGGTGGGCGGCGAGATCAGCCGCCGCTCGATCTTCGCCCGCAAGAATTATTTCTACCCGGACCTTCCCAAGGGCTACCAGATCAGCCAGTACGAGATTCCGGTGGTCAAGGGCGGTGGGGTCGGGTTTTACGTCAATAACGAATTCAAAACCGTCAGGCTCACCCGCGCCCATCTCGAGGAGGACGCGGGCAAGTCGCTGCACGACGCGTTCGCCGACGCTTCCGGCATCGATCTCAACCGCGCCGGCACGCCGCTGCTCGAGATCGTCTCCGAGCCCGAGCTGCGCGGCGCGAAAGAGGCGGTCGCCTATGCGCGCGCGCTGCACTCGCTCGTGCGCTGGATCGGCATCTGCGACGGCAACATGCAGGAAGGCTCCTTCCGCTGCGATGCGAACGTCTCGGTCCGGAAGCAGGGCGATACCAAGCTCGGGACTCGCTGCGAGATCAAGAACCTGAACTCCTTCCGCTTCATGGAGAAGGCGATCGAGTTCGAGGCGCAGCGCCAGATCGACCTGCTCGAGGATGGAAAAACCGTCACCCAGGAGACGCGCCTCTACGACGCGCAGAAAGGCGAGACGCGCTCGATGCGGACCAAGGAGGACGCGCAGGACTACCGCTACTTCCCGGATCCCGACCTGCTGCCGCTCGTGGTCGGTGAAGAGACGATCGAAAAGATCAAGCGCGCCATGCCGGAGCTGCCGGCAGCGAAGCGCGAACGCTATGTGAAGTCATTTCAGCTGAGCGAATACGATGCCGCGGTATTGGCCGAATCGAAAGAGAAGGCCGATTTCTTCGAGGCGGCGCTGAGCCTGTCGAAGAAGCCTGCCGCGAAGACGGTCGCCAACTGGGTAAACGGGGACCTGTCGGCGCTGGTGAACGACCTGGGCGTCGATTTCGCGAACCCGCCGGTGAGCGCGAAGGATCTCGCCGGCCTGGTGGACCGGGTGGTTGACGGCACCGTGTCGGCCAAGTCGGCGAAGGAAGTGCTCCAGGAAATGTCGAAATCCGGCGCCGCGGCCGACGCGATCATCGAGCAGAAGGGCCTGAAGCAGATCTCGGACGCCGGCGCGATCGAGAAGGCGGTCGACGAGGTGCTCGCGGCGAACGCGAAGCAGGTGGCCGACTACCGCGCCGGCAAGGAGAAAGCTTTCAACTCGCTCGTCGGGCAGGTGATGAAGCGCACGGGAGGCAAGGCGAACCCTGCGCAGGTGAACGAGATCCTGAAGCGGAAGCTCGCAGGCTAGCTATTTCGACGGGATCTGCATCCCGCGGTTGCGCTCCAGCTCCTGCAGGTAGCGGCGGTCGCGCTCCAGTTGCTGCTGCGCGTGGCGCATGTTCTCCTGCTCCTCGCGCTGGCGCTCCGGCCGCGAGGGGCAGGGCGAGGACGGCGACGGCGAGCAGGCAGCGCAGCATGAGGACCCCCGGGAACCGAACTGCACGGATTCTAACGCGCACCCGGCGGCGCGCGTTGACCCCGGATCCCCTGATAAAATTGCGCCCGCCATGCACTCCGCGGATCGCGCTTTCATCGCCGAGACCACCGCGAAGATGCTGCTGGAGGTAAAGGCGGTCCTCTTTTCGGACGCGAAGCCCTTCATCTTCACTTCCGGCTGGGCCAGTCCCGTCTACATCGACTGCCGCAAGCTCATCTTTTATCCGCGCATCCGGGGCCAGCTCATCGATTTCGCCACCGCCACGCTCGCGCGCGACGCCGGTTTCGAGCAGTTCGACGTGGTCGCCGGCGGCGAGACCGCGGGCATTCCGTACGCGGCCTGGATCGCCGACCGCATGGGCCTGCCGATGCAGTACATCCGCAAGAAGCCCAAGGGCTTCGGCAGGAACGCGCAGATCGAGGGCGACATCCGCAAGGGCGCGCGCACGCTGCTGGTGGAGGACCTGACCACCGACGGGCGCTCCAAGGTCAACTTCTGCAAGGCGCTCCGCAAGGCGGGCGCCAGGGTCGAGCACGTGTTCGTCAACTTCTACTACGACATCTTTCCGCAATCGAAGCGGGTGATGAAGGAGCTCGACGTGCGGCTGCACTACCTCGCCACCTGGTGGGACGTGCTGGCGATCATCAAGCGCGACAAGGTCCTGCCCGCGCGGCAGGTGAGGCAGGTCGAGAAGTTCTTGCATGCGCCCGCGGCCTGGTCCGCGGCCCACGGCGGAGTGTCCAGCTTCCCAAGCGGGTGAGAGTCGTCACCCTCAACGTCAACGGCATTCGCTCGGCAGCGAAGAAGGGGCTGTATCGCTGGCTCGCCGCGCAGAAGGCCGACGTCGCCTGCCTGCAGGAGATCAAGGCGCAGGAGGCGGACCTCGCCGCAGGGGACTTTTCCCTGAGAGGGTTTACCGGGAATTTCTTCTGCGCGCAGAAGAAGGGCTATAGCGGCGTGGCGCTTTACAGCCGCCTGCAACCCGATGCGGTCGTGAGAGGCTTCGGCGTGCGCGAGTTCGACGCTGAAGGCCGCTACCTGGAAGCGCAGTTCGGAAAGCTGGCGGTCGTCTCGCTCTACATGCCCTCGGGGTCGGCCGGCCCGCACCGGCAGGCTTCGAAGTTCAGATTTCTGAAGAGGTTCATCCCTCACCTGGAAAAACTTCGAGAAAGAAAAACCGAAATCATTCTTTGTGGCGATTGGAACATTGCCCACAAGGAGATCGACCTGAAGAACTGGCGCTCGAACCGGAAGAACTCGGGGTTCCTGCCGGAGGAGCGCGAGTGGCTCACGCGCGTCTTCGATGAGCTGGGCTTCGTCGACGTGTTCCGCAAGCTCAACGTCAAGCCCGACCAGTACACCTGGTGGTCCAGCCGCGGCCAGGCCTGGGCGAAGAACGTCGGCTGGCGCATCGACTACCAGGTCGCCACGCCCGGCATCGCGCGCACCGCGCGCCGCGAGGCGATCTTCCGCAAGCGGCGCTTCAGCGACCACGCGCCGCTCACCATCGACTACGAGTGGAAGGGCTGAAAGCCACCGCCGCGGCCTTCACGAGCAGGAAGATCCTGCTCCTCCTGCTGCTCGGCTTCGCCTCCGGCCTCCCGCTCGCGCTCACCGCGGGCACCCTGCAGGCCTGGCTCGCCGCCGACAAGGTCGACATCGTCGCGATCGGCTGGTTCGGCCTGGTCGGCCAGCCCTACATCTACAAGTTCCTGTGGGCGCCGCTCATGGACCGCTACGCGCCGCCCTTCCTCGGCCGCCGGCGCGGCTGGCTGCTGATCACGCAGGTCGCGCTCGCGGCGGCGATCGCCTTCATGGGCACGCTCTCGCCGCGCGACTCGGCGTGGCTGCTCGGCCTGACCGCGCTCGCGGTCGCGTTCCTGTCGGCCTCGCAGGACATCGTCTTCGACGCGCTGCGCACCGACTGGCTGGAGCGCGAGGAGCGCGGCGCAGGCGCCGCGGTGTCGGTGCTCGGCTATCGCCTGGCGATGCTCGTGTCGGGCGCTGGCGCGCTCATCCTCGCCGACCAGGCGCTCGGCTGGGCCGGCACCTACTGGCTGATGGCGGGCCTGATGGCGATCGGCATGGCCGCGACCTGGCTCGTGGTCGAGCCCGAGCCCGCGGGCGCCGCGCCAAGAACGCTCGACGAGGCGGTGATCAAGCCCTTCCAGGAGTTCTTCGCGCGCGCGGGCGCGCTCTGGCTCCTCGTCCTCATCGTCCTCTACAAGCTCGGCGACGCGTTCGCGGGCAACCTTACCACCACGTTCCTCCTCACCGGGCCCGGGTTCTCGCTGACGGAGGTCGGCGCGATCAACAAGGGCTTCGGCCTTGCGGCCACCATCGTCGGCGCGCTTGCCGGTGGCGCGCTCATGGCGAAGATGCGGCTCTACAACGCCCTCTTTCTCTTCGGCATCCTGCAGGCGGTCACCAACCTCGGCTTCATGCTGCTCGCCGCGGCCGGCAAAAACTACGCGCTCATGGTGACGGTAATAGGACTCGAGAACCTGTGCGGCGGCATGGGCACGGCGGCCTACGTCGCGCTCCTCATGGCGCTCTGCGACCGGCGCTTCTCCGCCACGCAGTACGCGCTATTGAGCGCGCTCTCGGCGGTCGGCCGCGTCTACGTGGGCCCGGCCGCCGGGTACCTCGTGAAGGGCTTGGGCTGGGAGATCTTCTTCCTCTTCACCTTCGTGATCGCGCTGCCCGGGATCGTGCTCCTCTGGTGGCTGCGTCCGCGGGTCGACACGCTGGACGCACGCAGCTAGCCTTTGCCCTGCTTCTTTTGCCGGCGCAGTTGCTTCTTGTGCTTCTGCAGGCGCCGGCGATTGCGAAGGTGCTTGTTAGTATGCCTGCCCATGGTTCGACCCTCCTTTTAATGTAAGCGTGTCGCCGCGAGCCACTCGCCCGCGACCTGGTTGAAGCGTTCCGGCCGCTGCAGCATCACCCAGTGGCCCGTATCGAAGCCCTCGACCCGGCAGCCCGGCTGCTGCGCGAGCCAGTCGGTCCAGCTCCTGGCGTGGAACATGAAAAGCTTGCGCTCGCCGTAGATGAAGAGCATCGGGCAGGCGGGCTTGAAGCGCTGCGTGCGCCGGCGCAGCGACTGCTCGCCGCCGAACCACATCAGGAAGTAGAGATAGTTCATGCGCGAGCTTATGAAGCGCTCGTCCGACTTTGCCCGCACCCAGCGCGCCATCTTGCGAGTCATCCAGTCGCCGAGCCGGCCGCCCGTCTTCCAGGCGAGCGCGAGCCAGACCTGGTAGCCGAGGATGTAGAACTTCGCGCGGGCGCTGAGCGCGCGGGCCAGCCCCTGCTGGGAGCCGATATCCACGCCGACGATGCGCGCGACGAGCGCCGGGTTGCGCATGTAGAACTCGTAGCCGGCCACGCAGCCCCAGTCGTGCAGCATGAGCGTCACTTTCTTCCCCGGGCTGAGCTGCTCGACGACCTACTTGATGAACCCCGTGACCTCGTCAACTGTGTAGACGCGCCGCGGCTGCGACTCCTCGAACCCGGGGAGCGAGAAGCGGATGCAGCGGTAGCTTGCCTTGAGAAACTCGACCTGCGCGTCCCACAGCCGGTACGTGTCCGGCCAGCCGTGCACCATCACGATCGCCTCGGCGCCCTCCGGGCCCTCGACGTGGACATCGATGCCGGAGACCTGCACGATCATTTGACCATCTCGCGCAGCGACTGCGTTGCCGAGATCAGCTCGGCCAAGAGGCGTTCATCATGCTCGATGTAGCCCCGATACTCGATCGCATTGCGCCGTTCATGCGCCTTGGCGAGCACGCGCCACAGAGCCGGAGCAGCCCCCACTCACTGTGTGAGGAAGGACCTGGAAGACGAGATAGCGGTTGTCGCTTCGATAGCCCATCCGTCGAAGGGCGATGAGTGCGAAAGCGTGCGCCGCGTTATAGGCCAGATCGAACCGGCTGTCGAACGACAGTTCTTTTCGTTCGGCATCCACCAGCCGCCTCTCTGCAGATGCGCGCAGCCCTTCTAGCGCATCGATAATAGCCATGCCCAGAGAAAATGCTTTGCAATTTTCCTTCGTTGACGAAACTCGGTGGCATTGCGCCTCAGCAGGCCAAGGTAGCCTTCGCGCAACACATTGCGCGACTGTTCCGCGCGAATCGCCGAGTTGGAAAGCTTTCGGATCTTGTGGAAAACGGACAAACCGCCGTCGACCAATTGCCAGCGGAGCGCCCGGGCAAGCCGCGCGTCACGCACTTGCGCAGCCATGTCGGCCAAGATTCGCGCGTCCTCTTTGGCCCCGCGGATCACGTTGACAAGGCGATCGTCGAGCGCCTTTCGGGTGAAATGCCGCGGCTGCCGGCGATAGACGTAATGGGGCGAGTTATCATAGGCCACGCGCTCCGCGAGCAGAAGCGCCCGCGTGGTCCAGGTCACATCCTCGTGCATCAAGCCTTCAATGAATCGAAGCCGGTGCCTGTCGATGAACGCCCGACGATAGAGATGCACGAAGACATAGTGCAACAGCGTGCGATTCTCCACCTTGGAAATATACCATTGTGCCCCCGAGCAGGGACCGACCAGCGGTGTATCGGTGTAGATCGGCTGATCCGGCTTTCGCCCTTCGTAGTGGTAACGTCCATTGCAAAGCGCTATGTCAAGATCCTGCGCGACAGCGGCGCGAAGCAGCTCGTCGTACATCTGCGGCTCGATCCAATCATCGGCGTCGACGAAACCTATCCAGTCACCGCTTACGGCATCGAGCCCGGCATTTCGCGCCCCTGCGGCGCCGCGCTGCGGGCCGCGCAACACTCGTATACTGCCGTGGCGACGCGCATATTCCTCAAGGATGCCGCTCGAGCCATCGGTCGACCCGTCGTCCACAACAACGATCTCGTCGATCGGGCGTGTTTGCGCCAGGAGACTGTCGAGGCAGGTCCTTAGATAGGCCTCGGCATTGTGAACCGGAACGACTACGCTGAGTTGCAATGCACCCACGATGCCACCTGGATTTCAATCATCTCAGCTTGAGCCTGGCGAAAATCTGTCCGCCACGCCGTGTGAAGCAGTGCTTCGCCTCCCAACGCTGCATCTGCCTGGATAGCGCGTTGTGTCTTTCTGACGGGCGATTGACGTAGGCCTCGTAGCCAATGTTCCGCCATCGCCCCGGGATCTCGACGTACACGGTGCCCAAGTCGAACCAAGCCATCGGCTCGCGGCAGAAAGTAACGAAAGTTTCTGCGGCAAGATGGTACTTGTGCGTGGGATCGATGTATGAGCTCGCATCGGAGAAGTGAGGCGCCGCGATGAGCACCTCCCCGCGGGGCTGAAGCAAGCGCCGAATCTCGCCCATCACGGCCGGGATGTCGTCCAGGTGCTCGAAGACGTGGCGAGCGACGATCGCGCCGGACCGAGCCGCGGAGAGTGGCCAGGGAATCGCGTTCAAGTCATGCACGATATCCACGCCGGGGGACGGAACCCGGTCTACCCCGACAGCATCTGTTCTTACTTTATTCGCGCCGCAACCGATATCGAGAATCCGCGACCCGGCATGCTGCGCGAGAAAATCCCTCGTAACATCAGGCCTGAAAAACAGACTCACTTGGCGATCCCCCTGTTCGGCTTGTTAAACGGGATCCGCGCGATCCAAGATGGTCGACGGATGCAGCCGCCGATGGATCATCGAGTAGCGCGGAGGTTCATAGTGATTCTCCGATGTGGATGGCTCCGCGAACTTACCTGCAAGCAGGTCATCTCGAACAAAGAACGCATTGCAACCTGCGAACTCGCATCCGACGAGGCTGTATCCGAACTAGCGACCTAGAACCTCAAAGGCCTTCAGGCTTGCGCCGAAGTTTTGAGTACCGTTCCATATTCGATTGGAGTTGTAACTCACTTTCCAGTCAATGTCAGGCGGGATGGCGGCGTTATACTCAACTACGACAACACGAGGGCGAAAACTTCGAAGACCGTCCCACGCGTAATAGGTGTTCTGGTCGATATCGAGCGAGAGCAGGTCAAAATCCTTTGGCACCCCGAGTTGCTCGAACAGCGCCGCAATGTTTTCCCTGCATGCAATACTGACGAGATGCTTGAGGCAGCCGTTGCGCAGGTCCTCCCTGTTTTCCACGGCTCGCAGAAAATCGCCGCTGCCATCGATCCAGAACCCAGTCCAGCCTTGAGAGAGGAGAAACGCGGTGTTGTTTTCGCGGCCATTGCCAACCCCTACTTCCGCGAAGATCCGGGTTGTACTCCCAATGCGGCGAAATATCTCGTGGATGATTCCATCCTCCCCATTTTGCGAGCATACCTGTGACTGGTAGCGCAGCAATCTTCGTGGGTCTCCATAGCGAGGATGATCCTGCAGGTCGAAGTCAAGAAGGCGAGTCGTTTGAGCAACTTTCAGATCTTTCTCAATGCGTCGAAGCGAAGCCCGGATTTCGCGAAAATCGCGGACGACTGGCAGGCGACTGAAAACTTTTGCGAACACTTTTCTCAGCATAGGGCCTCCGGCCATCTTCCTATCCTGCAAGGCGAGCAGAATGATAATCCGAACCCTGCGGCATCGCGCGCGTACTACCGGAAATCGAAGAGCGCGGCCACGCTCGTCGTAGCCTGCATGCGGGTCTGGCAGATCAACCTGCAGGCGCACCTGGGCGGCGGCGAGGTGTACACCGCCTTCTTGACGCGAGCGCTCTCGAAGCTCGGCGTGCCGACGACGCTCTTCGTGCAGCGCGACGCCGCCTTCTGGCCGGGCCTCGAGCTCGCGCGCGACACCGAGCTCGTGCCGGTTGCAGGCGCGGACGACGTCGTGCAGCGGCTGCCGCGCGAGCGTTCTTGGCTCCTCGGCCATGGCCCGCTGCCGCGGCAACTGCGCGCCACCGCGCACCTGCGCACCGCGATCGCGCACATGCCGCCGCAGGGCCGTGAGCCGCGCGCCTTCGAGGGACACGAGCTCGTCTTCGGCGTCTCCGGCTGGGTGCTCGGGGGCCTGCGCGCGGCGCATGCGCCGGCGTGGGACGAGCCGCTCTACGGCGTGGCGGATGTCCGCGGCGACGCGGCTGCTCCGCTGCACGCGCGGCCGCCGTACGACTTTGATGAGCGCAAGCTGCGCGATAGGGTGTTGGGGGTTTTCTATCCAGTATTTTTTGCACTCGGCGGAAATTCCCGATTCCAAAGACACCCGGGCCTTACGCTGGGCATCGTCTCGCGCCTGACGCCGATCAAGCAGTTCCCCGAGCAGTTCACGCTGCTTGCGCCGCTGCTGGCGAAACGAGGCGTCAACCTCGAGATCTTCGGTGCGGGCGGCTATGCGTCGGTGCGGGATCTCAAGCGCGCGCTGGTGCCGATGGGCGGACGCGCGCGCTTCTGGGGCCACCAGGACAACGTCGCCGCGGCGTACGCCGGGCTCGACTACCTGATGACAGGACTCCCGGAGAAGGAGGCGCTTGGCCTGAACGTCATCGAGGCGCAGAGTCGCGGCCTGCCGGTGCTCGCGGTCGCCGCGCCGCCTTTCACCGAGACGGTGCGCGACGGCGAGACCGGATACCTGTACCGCGACCCCCGCAGCGACGGCGGCGCCGATTTCGCGCGCCTCATGGACGCGCTGCTCGGCGGCAAGCCACGGCCCGATCCGCGCTGCGCGCGCGAGCATCTCGAGCGCTTCTCGTTCGATGCTTTCTGCGAGCGCGTCGACCGGGCGCAGCAGTCGGCCTGCGCGAGGCTTGCCGCATGAGCCGGATCGTCGTCACTGGCGCGACCGGATTCATCGGGCGGGCGCTCTGTCCTGTGCTGCGCGCTGCAGGCCACGAGATCGTCGAGCTCGACCGGACTTCGCTCGGCGACACGGCGCGCTTTGCGGGTGCGCAGGCCGTCGTGCATCTCGCCGCGCTCGCGCACTCGCGGGGCATCGAGGAGGGCATGCTGCGTAAAGTCAACGTCGAACTGCCGCTCGCAGTCGGCAGAGCGGCCGCGGCCGTGGGCGCACGCATGCTCTTCATGAGCTCGGTCAAGGTGCACGGCGAGATGACCGAAGGCGCCGCATTCAACGAGGCGAGCCCGCTCGCGCCGCAGGACGGCTACGCGAGCGCCAAGGCGCGGGCCGAAGAGGGGTTGCGCGCGATACCGGGCCTCGCGCTCACGGTTTTGCGGCCGCCCCTTGTCTACGGCCCGCAGGTAAAGGCGAATTTTCTCGCCCTCGCGCGTGCGCTCGCGCGCGGCTGGCCGCTGCCGCTCGCCGGCATCGAGAATCGCCGCAGCCTGCTCTACGTGGGCAACCTCACCGATGCCGTGCTGCGCTGTCTGCAGCATCAGGCAGCCGGGACTTTTCTGGTGAGCGACGGCGCGGCGCTCACCACCACGGAGCTGTGCCGCCGCCTGGGCGAAGCGCTCGGCCGGCCGGCGCGGCTTTTCACCGTTCCCCGCGGGATGCTCGAGCTTGTGCCCGGCGCGACGCGCCTTACGCGCTCGCTCGAGGTGGACGACGGCGCGCTGCGGCGCGAGCTCGGCTGGGCGCCGCCGCACTCGGTCGATTCCGGCCTGCAGCGCACCGCCGAGTGGCTGCGCGCGCCGGACGGATAAAATGCCCGCCATGGTTTTTCTGCCGGTGCTCGCCGCGCTCGCGGCCTCGCTCGCCTGCCTCTGGCTCCTGCTCTCGCCATTCGGTCGTCGGCTCATGCTCGACCGGACGAACGAGCGCTCTCTGCACGAGCGGCCCGTGCCGCGCTCGGGCGGCATCGCGATCGCGCTCGGCGTCGCCGCCGGCGCGTCGCTGGCGCCCTCGCTCCAGCCGATCGTGCTTGCAGCCGCCGGCGCGCTCGCGCTCGTCTCGCTCGCCGACGATGTGCTCGGCATGCCGGCGTTCGTGCGCCTTGCGGCGCATCTCGGCGCGGCGGCAGCGGCGCTGGTTTTCGATGGCCGCATCGACGATCCCGTCCTCGCCATGGTGCTCGTGCTTGCGGTTGCGTGGTCGGCGAACCTGTACAACTTCATGGATGGCTCCGACGGTCTGGCGGGCGGCATGGCGGTATTCGGGTTCGCGGCGTACGCCATCGCCGGCCTCCAGGCGGGCGCCGGCGGGCTCTCGGCATTGAGCGCCGCCGTGGCAGGGGCTTCGGCGGCGTTCCTGTTCTTCAATTTCTCGCCGGCGCGCATCTTCATGGGCGACGCGGGCTCGGTGCCGCTCGGCTTCCTCGCTGGCGCGCTGGGCATCCTCGGCTGGCGCGACGGTGCCTGGCCGCTCTGGTTCCCGATGCTCGTGTTTGCGCCGTTCGCCTGCGACGCGACGCTGACGCTGATCCGCAGGCTCGTGCGCCGCGAGCGTGTCTGGCAGGCGCACCGCGAGCACTACTACCAGCGCCTTGTGCGCATGGGCTTCGGCCATCGCGGCACCGCCTGGATCGAGTACGGCGCGATGCTCGGCTGCGCAAGCACGGCTCTGCTTGCCCGCACCCTGACGACCGGAATGCAGCTCGTCGCGGTCGGCGCTGCGACGCTTGCGCTTGTCGCGGTCGCGGTCTGGATCGACGTACGCTGGGCGCGCCACTTGCGCACTTCGGGTGGCGCTGCGGCATGATGCCCGCTGCGACCTCGCTGCGGCGCCTGCTCGCCTTCGCGCACGACCTCGCCGCGGCCGGCATCGCCTGGCTTGCGGCGTTCTGGCTGCGCTTCAACCTCGAGATTCCCCCGGAGTATCTGCGCACCGCCTTCTACACGCTGCCGATGGTCCTTGGCGCGAGCGGCGTCGTGTTCTGGGCGCTGGGCCTGTATCGCGGGCTGTGGCGCTTCGCGAGCCTTCCCGACCTGCAGCGGATCGTCATGTCGGTGGGCATCATTGCGCTCGCGGCCCCCGCGCTCGCCGTGCTGGCGCCGCCGGCGACCGCCGTGCCGCGCTCGGTATTCCTGATCGCGCCGCTGCTGCTGGCCGGCGCCATGAGCGGCAGCCGGCTGTTCTACCGTGCCTGGAAGGAAGGACGCCTTACGGGCGTCTTGCGGCATCCTGAAGCGAACCCGGTGGTCGTTCTCGGCGCCGGCGTCGCGGGCGCCGCGCTCTTGCGCGACCTAGCGGTGAGCAGCCAATGGCGCGTGGTCGCGCTGCTCGACGACGATCCGGAGAAGCAGGGCGGGGCGGTTCAGGACGTCAAGGTGCTGGGGCCGCTCGCGCGCGCAGGCGAGGTCGCCGGCCGCATGGGCGTCACGCAGGCGATCATCGCCATGCCGGGCGCAAACCACGGGGCGCGCAAGCGCGCGCTCGAGCTTTGCGAGGCCGCCGGGCTGCGCGTCATGACCGTGCCTGCCTACGCCGACATCGTGTCGGGCAAGGTGAGTGTGTCGCAGTTGCGCGAGGTCGAGCTGGACGACCTGCTCGGCCGCGACCCGGTGCAGCTGGACGACGCGAAGCTGAACGCGTTCCTGAAAGGCAAGCGCGTGCTCGTCACCGGCGCGGGCGGCTCGATCGGCGCCGAGCTCTGCCGCCAGATCGCGCGTTTCGCGCCGGCGCGGCTGGTGCTCTTCGATCATGCCGAGTTTTCGCTCTACAGCATCGAGCAGGAGTTCCGCGACCGGCATGGCGGTATCGCGGTGGCCGCGGTGATCGGCGACGCAAAGGATGAGCGGCGCGTACGCGAGGCGTTCACGCGGCACGCGCCCGAGATCGTGTTCCACGCCGCGGCCTACAAGCACGTGCTGCTCATGGAGAACGAGAATGCGCTGCAGGCGCTCGCAAACAACGCGCTCTCGACCCTGGTGACGGCACGCGCGGCCCAGGCCGCCGGCGTCGGCACCTACGTGCTCGTCTCGACCGACAAGGCGGTCAATCCGACCAGCGTCATGGGCGCCTCGAAGCGCCTCGCCGAGATGCTCTGCCAGGCGCTGCAGCCGCGCGGCGCGACGCAGTTCGTCATGGTGCGCTTCGGCAACGTGCTCGGCTCGACCGGCAGCGTGATCCCGCGCTTTCGCGAGCAGATCGCGCGCGGCGGGCCGGTGACGGTGACCGACGCGAGCATGGAGCGCTACTTCATGTCGATCCCGGAGGCGGCGCAGCTCGTGCTGCAGGCGGCGCTGATGGGCAAGGGCGGCGAGATCTTCGTTCTCGACATGGGCGAGCCGGTGCGGATCGTAGAGCTTGCGCGCCAGATGATCGACCTCTCGGGCTTCAGTGAAGCGGACATCTCCATCGTCTACACGGGCCTGCGGCCTGGCGAGAAGCTTTACGAGGAGGTGCTCACGAGCGCAGAGACCGCGCTCGCGACGCCGCATCCGAAACTGAGGATCGCGCGCGCGCGGCCGCCCGAGAACGGCGCGTTACCGGAAGAAGTGCTGGATTGGCTCGAAAGGACCCCGCACGCGCAGCCGGACGCGGTGCGCGGCCGTCTCAAGGCGTGGATCCCGGAGTACTCGCCTGCGCGATGAGATAATCGCCCGATGCTGCTCGTCACCGGCGGCGCCGGCTTCATCGGCGCCAACTTCGTATTGTCGACGATCGCCGGGACGGGCGAGGCGATCGTCAACCTCGACAAGCTCACTTACGTCGGCAGCCTCGCCAACCTCGAGGCGCTCGCGGGCGATGCCAGGCATCGCTTCGTCAAGGGCGACATCTGCGACCGCGCGCTCGTGCGCGAGCTGCTCGCCGCGCAGCGCCCGCGCGCCATCGTGCACTTCGCTGCCGAGAGCCATGTCGACCGCTCGATCGAGGGTCCGGCCGAGTTCGTGCAGACCAACCTGGTGGGAACGTTCTGCCTGCTGGAGGAGGCGCGCGCGCACTGGCAGCGCCTGACGGGCGCCGACAAGGCCGCGTTTCGTTTCCTGCACGTGTCGACCGACGAGGTCTACGGCTCGCTCGGCCCGGCGGACCCCGCGTTCAGGGAATCCAATCCGTATGCGCCGAACAGCCCCTACGCGGCCTCGAAGGCGGGGGCGGACCATCTCGCACGCGCGTATCACCATACCTACGGGCTGCCGGTGCTGACGACCAACTGCTCGAATAACTATGGGCCGCACCAGTTTCCCGAAAAGCTGATCCCGCTCATGATCACGCAGGCGCTGCACGGCAAGCCGCTGCCGGTCTATGGCGATGGCCTGAACGTGCGCGACTGGCTCTACGTGCTCGACCATTGCAGCGCGGTGCGCGCGGTGCTGGAGCGGGGCAGGCCGGGCGAGACCTACAACGTCGGCGGGGGGGCGGAGAGGGCCAATCTGGACGTCGTGAAGACGCTGTGTGCGCTGCTCGATGAAGCGCGGCCGCGCAAAGGCGGCCGCTACGAGACCCTGATCGCGTTCGTGAAGGACAGGCCCGGCCACGACCGGCGCTACGCCATGGATGCCACGAAAATCGAGCGCGAACTCGGCTGGCGGGCCGCGGAGAGCTTCGAGAGCGGCCTGAAAAAGACCGTGGACTGGTACCTTGCCCGGCACTGACACCCAGGGGCGGCGCGCGCTGATCACCGGCGTCACCGGCCAGGACGGCGCCTACCTTTCGCGCCTGCTGCTGGACAAGGGCTACCGGGTCTACGGCCTGGTCGCGCGCCGCAGCGGCGATGCGCTCTGGCGCCTGCGCGAGCTCGGCGTCGAGCCGAAGGTGACGCTGCTGACAGGCGACGTGACCGACATTTCCTCGCTGCTGCGCGCGCTGGAAGCGGCCGAGCCCGCGGAGTTCTACAACTTCGCGGCGCAGAGCACGGTCACCAAATCCTGGGACCTGCCCTCGGTCACGGCGCAGGTGACCGGCATGGCGGTGGTGAATGCGCTCGAAGCGATCCGCTGCACCGATCGCGCGATCCGCTTCTACCAGGCGTCCTCGAGCGAGATTTTCGGGCTGGCGATCCAGCCCCTGCTGGACGAGTCCGTCGCATTCCGCCCGCGCAGCCCGTACGCGGTGGCCAAGGCTTTCGGCCACTGGCTCACGGTGAACTACCGGGAAAGCCACGGCCTGCACGCCTCGAGCGGCATCCTTTTCAACCATGAATCGCCGCTGCGCGGCACCGAGTTCGTCACGCGCAAGATCACGCTCGCGGCGGCGCGCATCAAGCGCGGCCGGCAGCAGAAGCTCGAGCTCGGCAACCTCGAGGCGAAGCGCGATTGGGGCTTCGCGGGCGACTACGTAGACGCGATCTGGCGCATGCTGCAGCAGGACAAGGCCGACGACTACGTGATCGCGACCGGGCGCGCCGCGTCGGTGCGGGATTTCTGCCGGGTCGCCTTCGCGCACGCGGGCCTGCACTACGAGCGCCACATCCAGGTGGACGAGTCGCTGCTGCGACGCGCGGACCACAGCGGCGCGCTCGGCAACGCCGCCAAGGCGAAGCGCGTGCTCGGCTGGTCGGCCGGCACGAGCCTGGAGGCGCTCGTCGGCATGATGGTGGACGCGGACCTCGCGCGCCTCGACCGGGGGGAGATCCCGTGAAGGGCATCATCCTCGCGGGCGGCTCCGGGACGCGCCTCTATCCAGCGACGCTCGCCGTGTCCAAGCAATTGCTGCCGGTGTACGACAAGCCGATGGTGTACTACCCCTTGAGCACGCTCATGCTCGCGGGCATACGGGAGATCCTGCTCATCTCGACGCCGCAGGACACGCCGAAGTTCCGGCATCTGCTCGGCGACGGCCGCCGCTGGGGAATCAGGCTCTCGTACGCAGTGCAACCCGCGCCGGGCGGCATCGCGCAGGCGTTCCTGGTCGGCAGGAAGTTCGTCGGGGGCGACCCGGTCGCGCTCGTGCTCGGCGACAACATCTTCTTCGGCCACGACCTCGTCAGGCTGACGCGGGCGGCGGCAAAGAGGAGGCGCGGCGCGACCATCTTCGCCTACGCGGTCAACGACCCGCAGCGCTACGGCGTGGTCGAGTTCTCGGGCAAGCGCGTCGTCAGCATCGAGGAAAAGCCGCGGCGGCCCAAGTCGCGCTATGCCGTCACCGGCCTTTACTTCTACGACAACCGCGTGGTGAGCATCGCCGCCGGGCTCAAGCCCTCGAAGCGGGGCGAGCTGGAGATCACCGACGTCAACCGCAAGTACCTGGAAATCGGCGCGCTGAACGTCGAGCTGCTCGGTCGCGGCTATGCCTGGCTCGACACCGGGACGCACGAGTCGCTGCTCGAGGCGTCGCACTTCATCGAGACCATCGAGCGCCGCCAGGGCTGGAAGATCGCCTGCGTCGAGGAGATCGCCTGGCGCAACAAGTGGATCACGTCCGCGCAACTCAGGAAGCTCGCCGTCCCCCTCGACAAGAGCGGCTATGGCGCGTACCTGCGGCGTCTCACCGAGAAAGAACCCGATTGAAAGTCGCGGAGACCTCGATCCCGGAGGTGCTGCTGCTCGAGCCGAAGGTCTTCGTCGACGCGCGCGGCTCGTTCCTCGAGACCTGGAGCGAGCCGCTCTTCGAGCAGCTCGGCATCCGCGCCCGCTTCGTGCAGGACAACCAGTCGCGCTCGGGCCGCAACGTGCTGCGCGGCCTGCACTACCAGATCCGCCGGCCGCAGGGAAAGCTCGTGCGCGTCGTCTCGGGCGCGATCTTCGACGTCGCGGTCGACCTGCGGCGCAGCTCGAAAACCTTCGGCAAATGGGCGGGCTTCAGGCTCGATGCCGAGTCACGCCGCATGACCTGGATCCCGCCCGGCTTCGCGCACGGCTTCTGCGTGCTGGGCGACGGCGCCGAGGTGCTCTACAAGGCGACCGACTACTACGCGCCCGAACATGACCGCACGCTGCTCTGGAACGACCCGGCGCTCGGCATCGCCTGGCCGCTTGCGGGAGAGCCGGTTCTCTCGGACAAGGACCGGCGCGGGGTGCCGCTCGCGCAGGCAGAGACGTATGATTAAGCGAATAAACAGAGTAAAATCAGGACCATGGATATCGAGACGGAGCGTAGGTTGGTCAGAATCTGGAAGGAGGCAGGGGCCGAGCTGGAGGCCATCAAGCGGCGCGAGCTCGAGGCGATGACAGATGCCGACGTGCGCGCACAGGTGAAAGCGCTGTTTTCGGGCTTTGATCCGGCGGAATGGGAGATCTCTCCGAAGCGCGAGTCGGGCCTGGTGCAGCAGCAACGATGGTTCGCAAGGGCGCGCCGCCGGCGCTAAGGCCGGTTTTCGACGCGGCGCACGAAGTCCAGGAGTTCCTCTGGAAGTCAGGCGCAGAGTTCTGCTTTATCGGCGGGCTTGCGGTGCAACGCTGGGGCCAGCCGAGACTCACCGTGGACGTAGACCTGACGCTGCTCTGCCCGATCGGCGACGAGGCCCGGGCCGTTGACAGGCTGCTCGGAAGATTTCCGGCCCGGCGTTCCGACGCGAGGAAATTCGCGCTCGCGAACCGCGTAGTCCTGCTCAGGACCAGCGGCGGGATCGCACTCGACGTATCCCTGGGGGTGCTGGATTTCGAGAACCGATGCGTGGGGCGCGCGACCGATTTCAACTTCGGCCCAAGGCTGCGCCTGCGAACCTGCTCGGCGGAGGATCTGATCGTTCACAAGGCATTTGCCGACCGCGGCCAGGACTGGGTGGACATCGAGTACGTGATCGTCCGGCAACGCAAGAGGCTCGACTGGCGACAGATCGAGCGCGAGCTGCAGCCGCTGCTCGAGTTGAGCGGCGCGGTCGAAAATCTCGCAACGCTCCGCAAGCTGAAGGAGAAGGCCGAGCGAGGCGCATGAGGATCCTGCTCACCGGCAGGAGCGGGCAGGTCGGCGCGGCGCTCGAGGAAAGGCTCGCGCCGCTCGGCGAGGTGACGGCGCCGGGACGCGCCGCGCTCGATTTCCTCGATCCGCGCTCGATCCAGCAGGAGGTGCGTGCCGCGCGGCCCGAGGTGATCGTCAACGCCGCCGCCTACACGGCAGTCGACCGCGCGGAGCAGGAGCGCGCCAGCGCCTTCGCGGTCAACGCCGAGGCGGTCGGCCTGCTCGGCGAGGAAGCGAGGCGGCTCGGCGCGCTGCTCGTGCATTTCTCCACCGACTACGTGTTCGACGGCCGCAAGGCGACGCCGTACACGGAAGAGGACCGCCCGGGGCCGCTGAACGTGTACGGAGAATCTAAGCTCGCCGGCGAGGTCGCGCTCGAAGGCGCCGGCTGCCGCTACCTGATCCTGCGCACGAGCTGGGTGTACGCCGCGCACGGTCGCAACTTCCTGCGCGCGATCCTGGCCGCATCAAAGGAAAGGAAGGAGTTGCGGGTCGTGAACGACCAGCGCGGCGCGCCGACCTCGGCGGACATGATTGCGCGCGCCGTCGCGTCGATACTCAGGAATGGAAGCCCCGCGAGCGGCCTCTACCACATGAGTGCGGCGGGCGAGACCACCTGGCACGGGTTCGCTAGAGCGATCCTCGCCGCCGCGCGGATCGACACGCCGGTCGTGCCGATCCCGACGAGCGAGTACAAGAGCGCCGCGGCACGGCCGAAGAATTCGCTCCTCGACAACACGCGGCTGCAGCAGGCGTTCGGCATCGCACTCCCCGACTGGCGCGAAGGGCTGCGCGAGGTCTCAAGTAGAATCGACGCTCTCTAGTCTCCCGGGGCTTCTCGCGTGAAGTACCTTGTCACCGGTGCGGCCGGCTTCATCGGCATGCATGCCTCGATGCGGCTGCTCGAGTGCGGGCACGAGGTGCTCGGCATCGACAACCTGAGCCCCTATTACGACCCGGCGCTGAAGCGCGCGCGGCTCGAGCAGCTGCGCAAGCATGGGCGCTTCGCGTTCGAGAAGCTCGACATCGCCGACGAGGGCGCGATGCGCAGCCTGTTCTCCGTCCGGCGCTTCGACTGTGTCCTGCATCTCGCCGCCCAGGCGGGCGTGCGCTACTCGCTCGAGAACCCGATGGCGTACGTCAGCAGCAACATCGCCGGTTTCCTCAACGTGCTCGAGGAGTGCCGCCGGGCGGCAATCGCCCATCTCTGCTACGCCAGCAGCTCGAGCGTCTACGGCGCGAACCGCGAGATGCCCTTTCGTGAGGAGCATCGCGTCGACCAGCCGCTGAGCCTGTACGCGGCCACCAAGCGCGTGAACGAGCTCAGGGCGCAAACCTACGCCGAGACCTACGGCATCCCCTGCACGGGGCTGCGCTTTTTCACCGTGTACGGCCCGTGGGGACGCCCGGACATGGCGCTCTTCATCTTCACTGGCGCCATCCTGGAAGGCCGGCCGATCCGCCTCTTCAACGGCGGCGACATGCTGCGCGACTTCACGTATATCGATGATGTCACCGAGGCCGTGGTGAAGATGGTCGAGCGGCCCTTCGCGCCGGCGCCGGGAGCGCCGAAGTCGCGTCTTTTCAACATCGGCCGTGGCGCGCCGGTCAAGCTCACGGAATTCGTCGCCGCGATCGAGCAGGTGCTCGGGAAGAAGGCGCAGATCGAGAAGGCGCCGATGCAGGCGGGAGACGTGGCTGCGACCTACGCCTCGATCGAGAAGCTGCGCGCCGAGATCGGCTACGCCCCCGCGACCGAGGTGCGCGAGGGCGTCGAGCGCTTCGTCGCCTGGTACCGGGCGCACTACGCCGGCAGGGACCCCGTCGCCGCGTGAGCACCGTACCCGCCGCAGCGGCCGTCGCGGTGGTCGGCCTCGGCTATGTCGGGCTGCCGCTCGCGGTCGAGTTCGGCAAGCGCCGGCCGACCGTCGGCTACGATCGGTCGGCCGAACGGGTCGGGGCGATCGCGCGGTTCGTCGACAGCACTGGCGAGCTGCAGGCGGACGAGCTGCGCGCGGCAATGCACCTGTATGCGACTACGGATGCCGCCGCGCTCAAGGAAGCCGAGTACGTGATCGTCGCCGTGCCGACGCCGGTAGACGGCGCGCTCAGGCCCGATCTCACGCAGCTCCTCGACGCTTCGCGCACCGTCGGCGTGAACCTCAAGCGCGGCGCGACGGTGATCTTCGAATCCACCGTATATCCGGGCGCCACCGAGGGCGCCTGCGTGCCGGCGCTGGAGCAGGCCTCGGGCCTCAAGTGGCGGCGCGATTTTCACGTCGGCTATTCGCCTGAGCGCATCAACCCGGGCGACCGGCAGCACACGCTCGCGCGCATCGTCAAGGTCGTGGCCGGGTACTCGCCCGAAACGCTCGAGCGCGTCGCGGCGCTCTACGGCGAGGTGGTCGAGGCGGGCATCCACCGCGCGCCGAGCATCCAGACGGCCGAGGCGGCCAAGGTCATCGAGAACACGCAGCGCGACCTGAACATCGCGCTCATGAACGAGCTCGCCGTCATTTTCGACCGCCTCGGGCTGAAGACACACGAGGTGCTCGCCGCGGCGCAGACCAAGTGGAATTTCCTGCCCTTCCGCCCCGGCCTGGTCGGCGGCCACTGCATCGGCGTCGACCCGTACTACCTCACGCATTGCGCCGAGGCGGCGGGCTATCATCCGCAGGTGATCCTCGCCGGCCGGCGCATCAACGACGGCATGGCGAAGTTCGTGGCGGGCCGCGCCTCGGCGATGCTCGAGGCCGCGGGCAGGAAGATGGCCGGCGCGCGCATCAACCTGCTCGGGCTCACCTTCAAGGAGAACGTCGCGGACCTGCGCAATTCGAAAGTCGCGGAGCTGCACGCGGAGCTGAAGGCGGCGGGCGCCGAGCTGCACGTGCATGACCCGCGTGCCGACGGCGAGGCGGCGCTGCGCGAGTACGGCATTCGCCTCGAGCGCTGGGAAGACCTGCCGCGCGCCGACGCGCTCATTCTCGCCGTGGCGCACCGGGAGTACGTGGCGCGCAAGACCGAGGACTATCTGGAAAAGGTCGCGCCCGGGGGCTGCATCCTCGACGTGAAGGGCGTGCTCGATTTCGACGCGCTCGCCAAAGCCGGCCTGGCGTGCTGGAGACTGTAAGGACCGACATGAAGAAGAAAACTGCGCTGATTACCGGCATCACCGGCCAGGACGGCGCCTATCTCGCCGAATTCCTGCTCGGCAAGGGCTACGTCGTGCACGGCATCAAGCGGCGCGCGTCGATGTTCAACACCGAGCGCATCGACCACCTGTACCAGGACCCGCAGATCGACGGCCGCAATTTCATCCTGCACTACGGCGACATGACCGATTCCATAGCGCTCACGCGCGTGGTCGAGGTCTCGCAGCCCGACGAGATCTACAACCTCGCCGCGCAAAGCCACGTCGCGGTGTCGTTCGAGGAGCCCGAGTACACCGCCAATGCCGACGCGCTCGGCGCGCTGCGATTGCTGGAAGCGATCCGGATCCTGAATCTGAAAAACAAGACCCGGTTCTACCAGGCCTCGACCTCCGAGCTCTACGGCCAGGTCGCCAAGACGCCGCAGAGCGAGAAGACGCCCTTCCACCCGCGCTCGCCCTACGGCGTGGCGAAGCTCTACGCGCACTGGATCACCATCAACTACCGCGAGGCGTACGGCTTTTTCGCCTCCAACGGCATCCTCTTCAACCACGAGTCGCCGCTGCGCGGCGAGACGTTCGTGACGCGCAAGATCACGCGCGCGCTCGCGCGCATCAAGCTGGGGCTGCAGGACTGCCTGTATCTCGGCAACCTCGACGCCAGGCGCGACTGGGGCCACGCGCGCGATTACGTCGAAGGCATGTGGCGGATCCTGCAGCAGAAGAAGCCGGGAGATTTCGTGATCGCCACGGGCGAGCAGCACAGCGTGCGCGAGTTCGTAGAGGCGGCCGCCGCCGAGCTCGGCATCCGCATGCGCTGGCGCGGCAAGGGCAAGTCGGAGGAGGGGATCGACGCGAAGGGCCGCAAGACCGTCGCGATCGACCCGCGCTACTTCCGCCCGGCCGAGGTCGACACGCTGCTCGGCAACGCCGCCAAGGCGCGCCGGCAGCTCGGCTGGAAGCCGCGCGTCAGCTTCCGCAAGCTGGTGCAGGAAATGGTGCGCGCGGACCTGCAGCAGGCGAAGGCTGACGCCCACCTGCGCCGGCACGGCTACCGGGTGGCCGAGCGCAAGGAGTAGGAGAGACCCGCAGGTGGAGACCAGCGCGCGCATCTATGTGGCGGGCCATACCGGCCTCGCCGGCTCGGCGATCGTGCGCGCGCTCGAGCGCGCGGGCCACACGAATTTTGTGCTGCGCCGGCACGCCGAGCTCGAGCTGACCGAGCAGGCGGCGGTGCGGGACTTCTTCGCCCGCGAGAAGCCCGACCACGTCTTCGTTGCGGCCGCCAAGGTGGGCGGCATCCTCGCCAACAACAGCTACCCGGCCGACTTTATCGACGACAACCTCGGGGTCGAGCTGAACGTGATCCGCGAGTCCTGGCGAGTGCGCGTCAAGCGGCTGCTCTTCCTCGGCTCCTCGTGCATCTACCCGCGCGACTGCCCGCAGCCGATGCGCGAGGAGCACCTCCTCACAGGGCCGCTCGAGCCCACCAACCGGCCCTACGCCATCGCCAAGATCGCCAGTATCGAGCTGTGCTGGTCCTACAACCGCCAGCACGGTACGCGCTTTCTCGCCGCGATGCCGACCAATCTCTACGGACCCGGGGACACCTACGACCTGCAGAACTCGCACGTGCTGCCAGCGCTCCTGCGCAAGGTGCACGAGGCCAAGGCGCGCGGTGACGCCGAGGTCGTGGTCTGGGGCAGCGGCAGGCCGCGGCGCGAGTTCCTTTATGCGGATGACATGGCCGAGGCCTGCGTGTACCTGATGCGCCTGCCTGAGGCCGAGTTCGGCCGGCTGGTCGCGCCCGCCCAGGCGCCGCTCGTCAACATCGGCGCCGGCAAGGATCTCTCGATCGCCGAGCTCGCCGCGCTCGCCGCGGAGGCGGTCGGCTGGCAGGGCAAGTTCGTCTACGACGCGAGCAAGCCCGACGGCATGCCGCGGAAGCTCCTCGACAGCTCGCGCCTCGCGGCGCTGGGCTGGCAACCAAAAGTGGCCCTGCGCGAGGGCATCAAGCTCGCCTACGCCGACTTCAAGCGGCGGCATGGCTGAAGCCCGCGTCACGCTCTCGGTGGTGAGCCACCGGCAGAACGCGCTCGTCAACCAGCTCCTCGCCGACCTTGCCCGCGTGTGCGCGGAGCCGCCCGCGCTTGTCGTGACCGAGAACGTGCCCGACGGCGTGGCCATCGAGGCGCCGGCCGCAGCCGAGCGCATCGTCAATGACGCGATCAAGGGCTTTGGCGCGAACCACAACGCGGCCTTCACACGTTGCCGGACCGAGTACTTCTGCGTCTGTAACCCCGACATCCGGCTAGATGCCGATCCTTTTCCGGCGCTGATCGCGCAGCTGCAGGACCCAAGGATCGGCGTCGCCGGGCCTTTGGTGCGCAACCCGGCGGGCGCGGTCGAGGACAGCGCACGGCGCTTCCCAACTTTCCTTTCTCTAGTCGGAAAGGCATTCGCCGATCGCCGTGCGCCGGACTACCCCACCGACCGCGGCCCGCAGGAGGTCGACTGGGTCGCGGGCATGTTCATGCTCTTCCGCCGTGACGCGTTCGAGGCGGTAAAGGGGTTCGACGAGGCCTACTTCCTCTATTACGAGGACGTGGACATCTGCGACCGGCTGGGCACAAGTGGTCGCAAGGCGGTCTACGTTCCGGGCGCGGAAGTCGTGCACGATGCGCAGAGAGCGAGCCGGCGCAATGCCGGAAGGGCGGTGCACCACTTGCGTAGCGCGGCGCGATTTCTCGCCCGGAGACGCGGCCGGGCATGAGCCGGGCGGGCAGCTGGCTGCTTTTCGGCTGAACGCGCTCGTCTGCGGGGCACTCACGGTGCGCCGGCTCGTCGTCGCATTCTATAATTGGCGCTTTGCAAGGCCATCGTTGTATGCACGCTCAAACTTACTTTAAGGAAGTACGCAAAGTCGCGGAGTCGATCGACACCGCCGCGGTCGAGCGCCTCGCAAGCGAACTTGCGGCATTGCGCGAACGGGGCGGGCGACTGTTCGTGCTTGGCGTCGGCGGCGGCGCGGGAAACTGCAGCCATGCGGTCAACGATTTCCGCAAGCTTTGCGGCATTGAAGCCTACGCACCGACCGACAACGTCTCAGAGCTCACGGCCCGTACCAATGACGAAGGCTGGGACACGGTGTTTGCCGCGTGGCTGCGCACAAGTCGCGGCAGCGAGAAGGACGCCGTGCTCGTTTTCTCGGTGGGCGGCGGTAATCTCGAGAGGAACGTCAGCCCGAACATCGTCGCCGGGCTAAAGGAAGCGAAGGCGCGGGGCATGAAGGTGTTCGGCGTGGTAGGTCGCGACGGCGGTTATACGCGGCAGGTGGGGGGACTGCGTGGTGGTGGTACCGACCGTGGACCCGTCTCGCATTACGCCGCACACCGAAGCTTTTCAGGCGGTGGTCTGGTATTGCCTCGTGTCGCATCCGGCGCTCCAGCAGATGGCGACGAAGTGGTAGCGCTCGCGGAGCAAGCGCCTCGCAGTGACTTGTCCCGGCGTCAAGGTCCGCCCAAAAAGTAGCGCCGCGCCGCTCGCAAGGGGGCAGTAATGCGCCAGCTGATGGACTTTTCCATACGTGTCAGCGGATCGTCGAGGCGGCAGTCGGGATTTCCGAGCAACCGGACCGCGTGCTCGATATCGATATGGGGCGCGAGCAGGTCGTCGTAACAACGTGCGACATCGATTGCGACGTCGTTCAAGCCGTACGATTCCAGGATCATCATCGTCTTCAAGATCTTGTCTGCCGAAGGCGCCGGCGGCAGCCGCTCGTAGCATCCAGGCGAAGCCTTTTCGCCCACCAAGTCGCGGCAGAAGACCACGTTCATGGTGGTGACCTTGCCGACAGACCGCAGGTCGCTGACCTGCGGCATGCCCAGGCGCGACACCGCCTGCTGAAAGGAAGCCGTCGGCACCCGGTTGAAGGCGATGTCGAAAGCCCGTAACCCGCCCTCGTTTGCGAACTCGAGCACTGCACCGAGGTGCGTGCGCGGATATTCGGGGCTGGCGTTCAGGTTTGTCTCCGACTCGAGCGCCAGCAATCCCGAGCGGATCAGCTTGCGCGCTCCCCCCAGCACCTGCTTTTCATAGCCTTCGACGTCCACCTTTAGAACGTCGGGTTGAGGAAACAGACCTGCGTCGAGCAATCCGTCCAACCGGCGTACCGGCACGCGCCTTATCTCATCCTGGACGGCGCCCTCCCGTGCCTGTCCGTGGCCGGGTGGCCTGTAAAAAGAGCTCGCGTAAGGATCAGCACCGTTGAAGAAGAGCTCGCGGTCGCCGTCCTCCTCTCCTGCTGCAATCCAGTGATAGTGACGGTTGGGATGGGCGGAGTTCCGCTTCTTCAATTCCTCGACGGCCTCGTGCAGCGCATCAAAGCCGTGCACCATGAGTCGTTCGCCGAATGCGTGCCAGCGCGTATGCTCTCCGCCCTTCACGCCCACATCCACGACCACAAACAACTCGCGAGGCAGCCGGAGCGATGTCGCCCAGTTCGTGAAACGAGGATCGTGATTGACGCAGAGCTCCATGCCCACGGTATCAGAATCGGTCATCCGCAACCCGATCGCCACCGATGCCCACCGACACGCTCGTCATCGCGCTGATCCTCGCCGCCGCCCTGCTGCACGCGATCACGAATGCGCTCATCAAGCTGAGCGGCGATCCGCTCATTACGCGCGGCGTGATGAGCGCGCTTGCGGGGGCCGCGATGCTGCCGCTGCTGCCTTTCGTCACGGCGCCGGCCGCGGAGGCCTGGCCGATCCTGCTTGCTTCGGTGCCGGTGCACACCGCGTACTCGTTCCTGATCGCCGCGGCGTACCGGCGCGGCGACCTGAGCGCGGTGTTCCCGGTCTCGTGCGGGATCGCGCCGCTCGGGGTGGTCGCGCTGGCGATCGCGTTCGGCATCGGCCGCCCCGATGCGGGACAACTCGCCGGCGTCGCTCTCGTGTGCGCGGGAATCCTGCTGATCGCCTGGCCCGCCGCGGGCGTGGCCGGCATTCACCGTGGCGCGCTCTTCTATGCGCTTGCGGCAGGTGCGGTGGTCGCGCTTTACACCTATCTCGATGCCGTGGGCTTGCGCGCGGCGGGGACGATTGCCGGCTACATCGTCTGGCTGATCGTCCTCGACGGCAGCGTGACCGCGGCGACGATCGGCTTTGCCCGTGGCCGCGCCGTCAGGGATTTCCTGACACGGCACTGGCGGCCGAGCCTCGGGGCCGCTGCGCTTGGCCTCACGAATTTTGCGATGGCGATGGTCGCGCTCGGCCTCGGCCCGATGGTCGAGATCGCGGCGCTGCGCGAGACGAGCATCGTCTTCGCGGCTTTTCTCGGCGCCCGGTTTCTTGGCGAGGGCTTCGCGCGCCGCCGCATGCTCGCCGCCGCGTGCGCCTGCGCCGGGATCGTCTGGCTGCAACTTTTTCGCTAGGCATCAGCCCCGGAACTGGCTAGAATCCCACCTTTTTCAGGGAGTAGCAGCGGGTTGCGCAGGGCCGTCTTTCTCGACCGCGATGGCGTCATCAACCGGTCGCTCGCCGCGAACGGCAGGCCGGTGGCGCCGAAGCGGCTGAAGGAGTTCCGGCTGCTTCCGGGCGCACGTCGTAGCATTACGAGGTTGCGGCGGCGCGGCTTCAAGATCGCGGTCGTGACCAACCAGCCCGACGTCGCGAAAGGGTTGATCGATCGCGACGAGCTGGCAAGGATGAACGCGCGGCTCGCGCCGCTGGGCGCCGACGTCGTGAAGGTCTGTCCTCACGCGCAGGACGCGGGCTGCGGGTGCCGCAAGCCCAAACCCGGGATGCTCCGGGCGGCGGCAAGAGATCTCGGCGTCGCGCTCGGCCGCAGCTACATGGTGGGGGACCGCTGGAGCGACGTGGAAGCGGGACGCGCCGCCGGCTGTTACACGGTGAAGATCGAGCGGCGCTGGTCGAACGAGCGGCCTTCGCGCCCGGATGCGGTGGTCCGGTCGCTCGCGGAGGCGGTCAAACATATTCTAGAAAGGGAGAAAAGGAGTGCAAAGAAATGACTTGATCGGTCACCTCAAGGTGAAGCTGTTCGCGGACGGCGCCGACCTTGCGGGCATGAAGGAAATGGCGGCGAACCCGCTCGTGCGCGGCTTCACCACCAATCCGTCGCTCATGAAGAAGGCGGGCGTCACCGACTACAAGGCGTTCGCGCTGCAGGTGCTTGCGGCGATTCCAGACCGGCCGGTCTCGTTCGAGGTGTTCGCCGACGACTTCGGCGAGATGGAGGCGCAGGCGCTCGAGATCGCCTCGTGGGGCCGCAACGTCAACGTGAAGATCCCGGTCACCAACACCAAGGGCGAGTTCGCCGGTCCGCTGATCGAGCGGCTCTCCAGGCGCGGCGTGCAGGTGAACGTCACCGCGCTCCTCACGCTCAGGCAGGTCGAGCGCGTCACCGAGCGCCTCGCCGCCGAGACGCCCGCGATCATCTCGGTGTTCGCCGGGCGCATCGCCGACACCGGGGTCGATCCGCTGCCGGTCATGAAGAAGTCGGTCGAGATCATGAAGGCGAAGCCCAAGGCCGAGCTGATCTGGGCGAGCCCGCGCGAGCTGCTAAACGTGTTCCAGGCCGACGCGGTGGGCTGCCACATCATTACCGCGACCAACGACATCCTGAAGAAGCTCGCGCTCGTGGGCAAGGACCTCGACCGCTACTCGCTGGAAACCGTCGAGATGTTCCACAAGGATGCGAGCGCGGCGGGCTACACCGTCGCGACGCGCGGGGCGGCCTGACCATGCGCTTCAAGAACGTGCTCGTCACGGGCGGGACCGGCTATGTCGGCAGCCTGCTCGTCCCGCATCTTCTCGATCTCGGCCACCACGTGACCGTCTACGACACGATGTTCTTCGGCGACGAGAAGCTGTTCAGGGCAGGCCCCAACCTGAAGTGCATCAAGGGCGACATCCGCGACACCGCGAAGCTCGCCGGCGCGCTGAAGGGCGTCGATGCGGTGATCAACCTCGCCTGCATCTCGAACGACGCGAGCTTCGAGCTGGACGAGAAGCTCTCGACCACGATCAACCTCGATGCGTTCGAGCCGATGGTGGTCGCGGCGAAGAAGGCCGGGGTGAAGCGCTTCGTCTACGCGTCCTCCAGCTCGGTGTACGGAGTGTCGGAGTCGCCCGACGTGACCGAGGACCACCCGCTCGTGCCGCTCACGCTCTACAACAAGTACAAGGGCATGTGCGAGCCGCTGCTGTTCAAGCACCAGTCGCCCGAGTTTGTGTGCGTGGTGATCCGGCCGGCCACGCTGTGCGGCTACGCGCCGCGCCAGCGCCTCGACCTCTCGGTGAATATCCTCACCAACCACGCCATCAATGCCGGCAAGATCACGGTGTTCGGCGGCTCGCAGAAGCGGCCCAACCTTCACGTGCAGGACATGTGCGAGGTCTACAAGCTGCTCCTGACGATCGAGGATGCGAAGATCGCCGGCCAGATCTTCAACGCCGGTTTCCAGAACCTCTCGATCATGGAGATCGCGCAGATCGCCAAGCGCGTGGTGCAGGAGGAGTTCCCCGACAAGGGCGACATCCCGATCGTCACCACGCCGACCGACGACATCCGCTCCTACCACGTGAACTCCGACAAGATCACGCGCATGCTCGGGTTCCGGCCGAAGCACTCGATCGAGGACGCGATCCGCGACCTGTGCAAGGCGTTCAAGTCCGGCAAGCTGCCCAACAGCATGCAGGACACGGCGTACTTCAACGTGCGGCGCCTGAAGGAGCTGAAGGCGGCATGACGAAGCCAATCGCCGTCGTCACCGGCGGCGCGGGGTTCATCGGTAGCCACATGGTGGACCTGCTCGTGGAACGCGGATTCCGCGTACGGGTGATCGACAATCTCGTGGGGGGTCGCAAGCGCAATCTGGCGCACCACGACCGCAACGACGACGTCGAACTCGACGAGCGCGATATCCGCGCCTTCGGAGCCGACGACGCGCTATTCGCAGGGGCAGAGTACGTTTTCCATTTTGCCGGTATTGGCGACATCGTGCCGTCAATTGAGCATCCCGACGAGTACATGTCGACGAATGTCCAGGGCACCGTCCGGATGCTCGAGTGTGCGCGGCACGCGGCAGTGCGCAAGTTTGTCTATGCTGCGTCGTCCTCTTGCTACGGACTCGCTGGCGTTCCGACCGCCGAAACGCATCCGATTTCGCCCGAGTATCCGTATGCACTTTCCAAGTACCTCGGCGAAGTCGCGACGTTCCACTGGCACAAGGTCTACGGGCTTCCCGCCAACTCGATCCGGATCTTCAATGCCTATGGAACCCGATCGCGGACTTCGGGTGCCTACGGTGCGGTATTCGGCGTCTTCCTTCGCCAGATGCTCGCCGGCAAACCGCTCACCGTTGTTGGCGACGGCACGCAGCGCCGCGACTTCCTGTACGTCACGGACGTCGCCACCGGATTCTTCGCCGCCGCTGACACCCCGATATCCGGACGCGCCTGGAACGTTGGGGCGGGAAACCCCCAGTCGGTCAACCGCCTCGTGGAATTGCTGGGTGGCGAGCGCGTCGGGATCCCGAAGCGCCCGGGAGAGCCAGACTGCACCTGGGCCGACATTTCTAGCATCGGGGCGGATCTCGGCTGGCAGCCCCGGGTCACTTTCGAGGCAGGCGTCGAGAATGTGGTCGCCAATATTGAATACTGGCGGGATGCACCGCTATGGGATGCAGACTCGATTGCCAAAGCGACCGAGTCATGGTTCCGATTCCTGACCCCCAGGGACCGGTGAGGTCGAATTGTCGAGAAGGCAAGCTCTGACTCGTCATGCCGTCGCCGGAATCCAGATCGCGGCAACGGTAGGCCTGCTTTGGTTCGTCGGTCAGCGGGTTGACCTCGGCGAACTGTCGCGACGCCTCGCGCCCAGCGACATCCTGTGGGCCCTGCTCATGGGCGTCGCGGTCATCTCGGTTCAGGCCGTTCTTGCCGCGATCCGGCTGCGCATCTGCGTCCGCCTGCTGGGCCATGAACTGCCGATCCGATCCGCTTGGGTCTCCTGTCAGTATGCCGGATTCTTCAGCCATACACCCATCTCGTTTCTTGGCGGCGACGCGATGCGCGTTTGGCACCTGACGACCTCTGGTGTATCGCTGACCGATTCGGCGAAGGCAGTGCTGGTCGACCGCGCGCTCGGGTTCATGGGGATGATGCTGATTGTGCTGGTCATCACCCCGCCGCTGCTCGGCGCGATCCGGGATCCAGCAATGTGGGCCGGCTACCTCTTGCTCGTGGCGGTCGGACTGCTCGCGGCTGCGGCATTCGTGCTGCTCGGACGCTTCCGGGCGCCAAGGGTGTGGACGGGATACCTGCGGTGGGTCGCAGAATTCACCACCGCTTCCCGGCACCTGACGTCATCGGCCTCGGACGCGTCCAAGGCGTTCGCACTGGCGGTCGTTGTCAATCTTGGCAACATCGTCGCCATCTGGGGAATTGGTTGCGCCTACGGATTCGAACTCGGTTTTCGCGAGGTGGCGGTCGCTGCGCCCGTCGTCTTCCTGATCTCGATGATCCCGATCTCCGTTGCCGGGTGGGGACTGCGAGAGGGCGCATTCGTTGTCGCGCTCGGGCTCTTCCAAATTCCGGAGGGCACTTCTCTGGCGGTTTCCGTCACTTTTGGGATTGCGCTCCTGCTTGCGTACTGCCCTGCGCCGGTGATCCTGCTGCTTGCGCGTCGGAAGCGACGCGGCGGCGCGACGACATGAGTATGTGCAGCAGGGTGCGCCAGACCGCAACGACGTTCTTGATCCGGAAAGCCTTGGTGCGCCCCAACTGGCGTTCCGTGATCGCGGCGTCGACGACCCTGTAGCTGGCGCCGGCGAACACTAGTTTCGTGATGGCCTCCGCCTGGAAGCCGAAGCTGTCCGTGGTGACGTCGACGCTACGCAGGAGTTCCGCTCGATGGACCGCAAGCCCGTTGTAATACGGAATCCGCAGGCCAGTGATCGAATTCACGAGGAACGTGTAGACCGACGAGATGATCCTTCGGCCTGTAGCCCGCACTTGCGGATTCGTGGGCCGCGGAAGAATCATGTCCGCCTCACCGATCGCGCCGTAGGCAGGGATCAGGCCGTCGCTTGGATGAGAGGCGTCGGCTGGGATCCAGGTCACGAATTCACCTCTTGCAAGCGCCAGCCCGGCCTTGTAAGCGCCGCCGAGGCCCATGTTCCTCGGATTTCGGACCACGCGAATCCTGGCGTCGGACGCCGCGAGACCTTCGGCGGCCGCCAGGGTTCCATCGGTGCTTCCGTCGTCGACGATGATCACCTCGCAGGCAATGGCGGCCGCGTCCGCGGCCCGGAGGCCTTCTTTGACCGACAACGAGAGGTGGCGCTCTTCGTTTAGCGCCGGGACGATAATCGTCAATCGTGGAGGGGACATAACCACATGTTATCATCCCCATTTTCTTAGAACTTCTTCCCGCTGTTGCTGCAGGGTTACATGAGCGTCGACTACGACAAGTTGGTCCACGAGTACGAAACATCGCTCGTCACGAAGCTGCGCGGTCATGGGGCCGGAAGCCTCTTTGATCTTTGGGTACCGGATTCGGATCCCGCGCGAGGAATCCTGAACATGGTTGAGGCTGCATGGGCCGCCGGCCAGCAGGAGCTGGAAATCCACGTATCCGCGGCCACCTTGGACGAGGCTGGCCTTGCTCGAATGAGGGCCCTCGTAACGGAGATCGGCTCGGTTTCGATCATTCGCGACGGGGACAGGTACGTCATAGGCGCGAGCGGCAGTTCGTCGGGCCCGCGGCCGCGCGGCCACTCTAAGGAACCGTCCGTTCACCACGCGGCGCAAGCGCGACACTCGACACCTGCCTCGACCGCGGGGCGCGATATTTTATGGGAAGTGCATCCGGAGCTTGAGCCTGTCCTCGTCGCCGAAACGTCCGTGTTCAAGAAGGAGGGATCTCTCGAGGCTTCTCGAGACGGCATTCTCGCGCGGGCGCAATCGAACGAAGGAAGTCTCGCCTTTGAGGCACTTCGGGACACCGGGGCCATTATCTCCGCCAGGCATGCCGGCGCGGTGCACCCGATGGTGCGGCGGATCCTTGAGCTCGTCTGCAGGCAGATCGAGGGACGTACCGTTCAGGACGCGGCCGACCACGGCGTGATCCAGGCCATTCATTGCCTGCGCGGCGGCGTCCGTAGTCGGCCTGTCGACGGCGTGCTGCTCCCGCGCAATGCGGGGACCGCATTTGTGAGGGCATCGCGTCTCGTCCGTGAGGCCTGCCGCTTGTTCCAGGAGCAGGCAGGAACCTTGGGGCACGAGAATTTCTTTGAAGCGCCGCCGCAGGAAGGATGGACGAGCGTGAATGCCGAGGAACGCCTCCAGCGAGTCGTTTCCGCCACGGCGATCTTTTGCAAGTCGGAAGGCATCGAGCCGAATACCCTAAAGCCTGTGCGGGTTGAAAAGGACATCGCAGGACGGGATACGCGCATCATCATCCAGATGAGTGATAGAATTCCTGCTGACCGAGGGCCCGAGATGCTGCGTCGGTTCGAGCGTGAGCTGAAGGCAAGCATGGACCCGGTTCTGCAGGTTTACCTTGAGCCGTGGAAGGACCTAAACGTTTTGCGTAGATTGTGAGAAGGGACTCACGATGTCCGGAATGACTGATCACGTCGACCTCATCCTTGACGGGACCAAGATCGCGTGGCACCAGGACAGGATCAGCGCCTGGGAACGCGGTGAGCGCATCGCCCCGATCACGATCGACATGGCATTGACGCGGGCATGCAACTACGCGTGCCATTACTGCTATGCCATGCTCCAAGAGAATGATCGCAAGGTGATCGATCGCAAGGTGATAATCGACTTCCTCGACGATTGCGCCGAGATCGGGGTCAAGGGGATCAGCCTGGTGTCCGATGGAGAGAGTACGATCTCACCAGTCTTCGTGGACGCCGTGAGACACGGGAGCGAACTCGGCATCTCTATGGCGGTCGGGACCAACGGATTCGTCCTCAACGAGCGCAAGCTAGAGGAAGTTCTTCCTCACCTGACGTACCTCCGCGTCAACATTTCGGCCGGCGAGCGACAGCGGTACGCGGAGATCATGGGCGTGAAGGAACATTGGTTCGATCGCGTCTGCGAGAACATCCGCACGATGAGGCGGATCAAGGATCGCGACGGGCTCGATGTCACTATCGGCATGCAGATGGTGCTCGATCCGCGCTATGCGGACCAGATCATGCCTCTTGCGCGACTTGGCAAGGAACTGCGCCCAGACTACCTGGTCATCAAGCACTGCTCGGACGACGAGGACGGGACGCTCGGCGTGAACTACGAGAAGTACGCCGAACTCGAGGCCACGCTGCACGAGGCCGAAGGCTTGTCGGACGATTCATACACCGTGGCCGTGAAGTGGTCGAAGATCCAGACCGGCGCACGCCGTAGCTATCAACGCTGCTACGGACCGCCGTTCATGCTGCAGATTTCGGGATCGGGTCTGGTGGCCCCTTGCGGCATGCTTTTCAACGAGCGATACAAGAAGTTCCACATGGGCAATATCTGCGAGCGCCGTTTCAAGGACATCTGGGCTTCAGACTCCTACTGGGACGTCATCGAGTATCTCGCATCGCCCGACTTCAATGCGCAGACCATGTGCGGCACGCTCTGCCTCCAGCATAAGGTCAACGAGGTTCTCGACTCCTACCAGAAGGGCCAGTTCGAGCTGCCGGTGATGTCGAACCAGCCGCTGCCGATGCACATCAACTTCGTCTAACGCTCGGATATCGCACGCGCCTTCCGGCGCAGTGCAGCCAGACCGCGAATGCATCGTGGGGCACTACCCAGCGGGCCCGGAGAAGGTCCTCGCCCGAGAATACCCGCATTCCGGATCCTTCGTGCAGGACAAGAGTCGCAAATCGCGACCGGGGGAGGTGGACGACGAAGTACTTTCGATAGAAACGCCCTCGTCCAACCGCGCCCAGGTCGAAGTCGAACGTCGCGTATTCGCGCACTGCTTCGATCTCGAACTCTAGTTCCTCGCGAAGCTCGCGCGCAAGCGCGTTCCTGGGGCCCTCCCCGGGCTGCACGGCACCGCCGAAGCACGACCAGTGCCCTGGATAGATAATGTCCGCGCGGTCATCGCGCCGCTGCATCAGATAGCGGCGACCCGGGAGGACGATGAGGGCGGCGACCGCGTCCTTCGGGGATATGCGTGGCCCCGGACCCGCCGAGAAATGGATCGGACCGGTGGGCACGCGGTTCAGGCGACCTTCAGGGCTTTCAGCTTGCGTACATTGTAGTACGTATCGTCGTCGAAGGAGTTCGGAAGCCTTCCTTTGCGGAACGCCGCGCAAAGGCCTCGCACCGCGTCCTCTATCGTATAGCGGGTGCTGAATCCGAGCTCACGCCGGATCTTCTCGGAATTGATGTGGTAGCTGCGTTTGTCGTCGCTTTCGGTGACGTCGATCGCGATGCTGCCCTTCTCTGGGAACTCCTGCTCGACCACGCGCTTCACGGATTCCGCGATCTGCATGATCGTCTGGTTCTGGAACCCACAATTGTAGGTCTTGCGGTCGATCTTATCCGCCGGCAGGCGCAGCAGCAACTTATAGGCGTCTACCATGTCCTGGATATGCAGATTCGGGCGTTTCTGCGTCCCGCCGAAGACAGTGATCTTCCCCTTGTTTACGGCGTGGTTCGTGAGGATGTTTACCGATAGGTCGAGGCGGCATCGGGGAGAATATCCGCACACGGTCGCGGGCCGGATCGTGACCCAAGTGAACTTCGGGTCGGCCGCCTGCAGGATTTCCTCGCACTCCCACTTGTACCGGTTGTACAGGGTCAAGGGCACCTTCGGATGATCCTCGAAAACTTCTGGCGCGTCCGACACGCCGTAGACCGAACTCGTCGAAGCGTTGATGAAGCGCTGAATTCCCGCCTTCTCGGACGCACGCACGAGCGGCTCGAAGGCGTGAAGGTTGATCGTCGTGCTGAGCTTCTCGTCCAGCGCGAACGACGTATCGTTCGAGATGCACGCGAGATGAATCACCGTGTCGCAGCCTGCGATTGCATCGGAATAGGCGGCGACGTCGCGGAGATCGCCCTTCACTCGCTTCAGACGCGCATCCTGAGGCAGGCTATCACCGAACCAGAACGTGTCATATACCACGACCTCATGACCGTCGAGTAGGAGTTGAGGAACTGACCTGCCCCCCTCAAACGCTACCACGGTGAAGTTAGTAAAGTCCGCTTTCAGAGGAGAAGGCGGATATGAAGAAGAAGCGCTTTACCGAGCAGCAGATCATCGGGTTT